>WNEQ01000054.1_pt1 | contig 88480 bp, 77 predicted proteins | sample 5399971 | NCBI WGS metagenome assembly WNEQ01 (sample SAMN13153330, study PRJNA577476) | soil metagenome | isolation source: 20 cm grassland meadow soil 2 days after 1st rain plot 5 | place: USA:California | collected 2015-09-18
CGCCGGCAATCAGCTCTACACGATGCTGTACCACCCCTCGGGAGCGGGGCAGACGATCGCCAGCAATTTCCCGGTTTCGATGGAGCAGCAGAGTGCCGTGGCGGGGGTCAACAACCGGACCGAGGTCACGGCGTCCCCGGTCTTCAGCATTGGCGCGTGGCACCGTATGGAGTTCGTGTTGCAGCTGAACACGATCGGCCAGGCGAATGGCGTGTTCCGGTGGTGGATCGACGGGACGCTGGTGATGGATTACCGCGACATGATCTACGTCGATGCGGCGAACCCGCTGGGGTTCTTCACGTTCAAGTTCTGGCCCTATTGGGGCGGCGGCGGCGGCACCCGGACGCGGGACGACTACATCCAGGTCGACCACCTCTACCTCTCCGGCATCCCGAAGTAGCGGCAATGGCAGCGCGGGCCCCCCGCCGTGGGCGGGGGGCTTCGTATTGCCAGGCCGCAGCTGTTGCGGTGGCGCAACGCGCGTCGCAGCACGAGCCACGCTGTCTGCAGCGCGGTCCGCGAGCGCGAGTCTTGCCGTCACCGACGTGGATGTTCAGCGACCGGCGATGACGACCATCTCGCACGCCCGCGCGTTCGACGCCCCCGCCCCCCCCCCCGCCCCCGCACCCGTGCCTGCGGAGCGGCTGCGGTGGGACGCGGTGCAGGTGACCCTGGCCGTCCTGCTCGGCGTGCAGGTGTGGCGCGTTCACGAGCTGTTCCCGATCCTCGCCATCTACGGTCTGCCGTTCGCGGCGACGGTCGTGGCGCTGCTCGTGTACTGGCTCGACCGCGATCGGCGGCGCCGCATCGGCGGTCTGCATCAGCCCGTGGTCCGGGCCGCCGTCGGCATTCTGGCGCTCGTGGCCCTCTCGGTTCCGGGAAGCCTCTACCCCGGCCTGAGCCTGGGATTCCTGCTCAAAGACTACCTGCGCAGCGTCATCCTGATGCTCCTCGTCGCCGGGAGCGTGCGCGGGCTGGTCGACCTGCGACGGCTCGCGTGGATCCAGCTCGCCGGCGTGACGCTCCTCTCGGCCGTGATTCTTGCCCGGGCTCAAATGACGAGCGACGGACGGCTGCACAACATGGATTACTACGACGTCAACGATCTGGCGACGCTCATTGTGTGCTCGCTGCCGCTCGCCGTCTACCTCTGGCGGCCGGCCCGGCCCGCGGCGCGCCTGCCGCTGGCAGCGGCTATCGCGTTCCTCATGATGACGCTGGGGAAGACCGGTTCGCGCGGCGGGTTCCTCGGGTTCCTGGCGGTGGCGGCCTACCTGCTGCTGCGGTGGCAGGCCGTCTCCGGGGCCAAGCGGGTGGGGACCGTGGCCCTACTCGCCGTGCTGCTCGTGGCCGTGGCCGACGATGCCTATTTCGAGCGCATGCAGACGCTGCTCCATCCCTCAACCGACTACAACTGGAGCGGCCAATCGGAGACAGGCCGCATCGAGGTGTGGAAGCGCGGCATCGGCTACATGGCGAGCCATCCCGTGCTGGGGGTGGGGGCGCAAGCCTTCAACGTGGCGGAGGGCACCTTGGGCGGCGCCCGCATGCAACAGTATGGCAAGGGCTTCAAGTGGTCCGCCGCGCACAACGCGTTCATCGAGATCGGGGCCGAGATCGGCGTCTTGGGTTTGATCCTCTTCGTCGCGCTGCTCGTGGCGGCGTTCCGCACGTTATCGGCCGTGCGTCGGGGGCCGTCAAACGAGGCGACGCTCGTCGCGCAGGCCCTCACTGCGTCGCTCGTCGGGTTCGTCGTGACGGGCATGTTCCTCTCTCAGGCGTATTCCGCGAACTTCTACGCGTTGTTGGGGATGACCATCGCCCTCGCCAGAATCGCCTCCCCCCGACCGGTGGCGGTGGTGCCTTCGGTCCCGCCGACGCACTCTGCGGCGGTCGCCTACCCGCTGCGACGCGGCGTTCCCCCAGACGATCGATGACCGTACGGTCCGCACTCAAGACGGCTCTCGAAGCCGGGCTCGCGCACAGTGGCATCGCCGGGCTCCAGCGAGCGCGCCTGTCCCGACGAGCGCTCGTGCTGGCCTACCACAACGTCGTCCCTGACGACTGCGGGCCCTGCGGTGATCGATCGCTGCATCTCCCGCACCGGTCGTTCGTGCACCAGCTGGACCATCTGCTGCGAACCTGCTCAGTCGTGCCCCTCGCTGAGATCCTCACACCTGCCCCCTCGAGGGAGCGGCGTCCCCGCGTCGCCATCACGTTCGACGACGGGTATCGTGGCGCGGTCACGCTGGCTGTAGAGGAGCTGGCACAGCGGGGTGTCCCGGCGACGCTCTTCGTCGCACCGGCGTTCGTTGGACGCGGCACGTTTTGGTGGGACGTCGTGGCACCGGGCCTGGATGGCGACCTCCGCGAGCACGCGATCTGGGATCTGGGGGGGGAGGATCACGCGGTGCGTCGCTGGGCCGCAGAGCGCGGCCTCGGGAGTCATCCCGTGCCGGAGTACGCGATGGTCGCGTCGGAGGAAGAACTGCAGTCCGCCCTGCGACACCCGGGCATCACGCTCGCCTCGCATACGTGGAGTCATCCCAATCTCGCGCGCCTCCCGGCGGCGCATCTCGCTGAGGAGCTGACGCGACCGCTCGACTGGCTGCGCCAACGGTTCTCGTCGGTCATTCCGTGGCTGACCTACCCGTACGGCTTCGCCACGCCGGCGGTCGCAGCCGCGGCCGCCGCCGCCGGGTACCGCGGCGCGCTGTGCCTGGGAAACGGGTGGTTTTCGCCCGACCGCGTGAACCGGTATGCAGTGCCGCGCCTCAATGTCCCATCCGGTTTGTCCCGACACGGGTTCGTCTTGAGAATGTCGGGCCTGTTGCGCGCTCTCCCGTGAAACGGCGACGCGTGCGGGTGCTCCACGTGGTCCATCGGCTCGACTATGGCGGCCTCCAGCGCCTGGTCGGAGCCATCGTCAGTCTCATCGACCACGATCGGTTCGACAGTCACGTGATGACGATGACCCACTTCGGTCCGCTCGCTGAGGGGCTCGCGGCCTTCGCCGAGCTGCATCAGGACGAATCGATCCCGCGCTTCTCGATGGTGTGGCCGCGACGCGCGAGCGGCAAGATTCGCTCGATCGCCCCCGACGTCGTGCACACGCACAGCGGCGTATGGTACAAGGCATCCCTCGCCGCTCGCCGCGCGGGCGTGCCCCGGATCATCCACACCGATCACGGCCGTCCACACCCGGATCCCTGGGTGGCGCGGTTTCTGGACGGGCTCGCCGCCCGCCGTACCGATGTCGTCGTGGCGGTGTCGGAGGCGCTGCGGCGCCAGCTGGCGGACACGGTCGTTCCCGACCCTGCGCGCATTCGCGTCATCGTGAACGGCGTGGATACCAGCCGGTTCGGTCCCCGGGCGGTGAATGGTGCGGTGCGTCGTGAGCTCGGGATCCCGGCCGGCGTGCCGATCATCGGCAGCGTGGGCCGGCTCGATCCCATCAAGGGGTACGACGTGATGATCGACGCCTTCGCCGCGCTCCGGGCGAGCTGGATGGGGGGCGACGGACCGGCGCCCGTACTGCTGCTGGTGGGAGACGGGCCGGAGCGCGCGCGGCTGGCGGCTCTCATCGAGCAGTCCGGTTTGCGGGATGTCGCCCGGCTGGCGGGCTGGCGCAAGGACGTCGAGCGCGTCTACCCCTTGCTCGACGTGTTCACGCTCTCCTCGTGGAGCGAGGGCACCTCGCTCGGACTGCTCGAAGCCATGAGCGCCGGGGTGTGTCCGGTCGTCACCGCGGTCGGGGGGTCTCCGGCGGTCCTGGGCGGGCGCCTGCGCGAGCGACTGGTGCAGCCGGGAGACCGCGCCGCGCTGGCCGAGGCCTGGCGCGGCGCGCTGACGCAGCGCGAGCGGCGCGAGGCCGACGGGGCGGCCGCGAGGGAACGGGTGCAGCAGGCCTTCAGTCTCGACGCCATGGTCCGGCGATACGAGCGGCTCTATGCCGGCGAGGACGGAGCCTCAACGGCGGGCGTACCCGGGCATGGGGAGGGGGGGGCCTCGACGTAGGCGCGGTGCCACACGGAGAAGCACAACAGCGCCCACAGAATGCCCGCGCGGTTGTGGCGCCGGGCGAAGTGGTCATCGAGCAGCCCGCGCACCGCGCTGGGATCGAAGTAGCCGAGTCGGCCGAGCCGGTCGGGGGCGAGCTCCTCTTCGATCACGCCGCGCAGCTCGTGGCGGAGCCACTCGGCGGTGGGGCCCACGAACCCGCGCTTCGGCGCCCGCAGGTGATGCTCGGGCAGGCGCTGCCGCAGCGCGCGTTTCAACAGCCGCTTGTTCTGCCACAGGCCGATCTTGACGCGGTCGGGGAGCGGGAACACGCGCTCCACGAGCTCGTGATCGACCAGTGGGACCCGGATCTCCAGCGAGTGCGCCATAGCCATGCGGTCGCTCAGCGCGAGGACGTCGTCCGCGAGGAAGGTCTTGTAGTCCAGGTACAGCGCGGCCGCGAGGCCGCCCGGTGCACCATGGCGCCCGTAGAGCTCGCGGAACCGGGCCTTCGCCTGCGCGCCGCGCAGCTGATCGCGCACTGCCGCGGTGTACAGCCTGTGCCGGTCCGGATCGGGGCAGCGGGTGAGATAGCCGAGGAACCGGTCCGGGGCGGATCCATTGCTGGGGCGGAGGAACCGCTTGAGGCGGTCGACGGTGAGCGAAGCGCCGTCCGGCTCCCACAGCAGATTCGCGAGCGCGCTGACGCCCCACTGCACGCCGCGCGGCAGGCGGGCGTAGTGCTCGCCCACCAGCAGGCCGATGTGGCGCCGGTAGCCCGCGAACAGCTCGTCACCCCCGATGCCCGTCAGCGCGACCTTGTAAGCTGCGCCCACGGCCCGCGACAGCAGCCAGGTGGGCACCGCCGACTCGTCGGCGTGGGGCTCGTCGAGGGCGTAGGTGATCGGCTCGAGCAAATCGCGCACGTCGGGGTGTATGTCCACTTCCGTCAGCTGCACCCCGTAGCGGGAGGCGAGGCGCCGGGCGAGGGCCGTTTCATCCGCGCTCGCGGCGCTCGAGCCGAAGTAACGCGCCGTGAAGGCGTGCGGCGCATCGCTGGCCAGCGCCCAGCTCGCGACCACCGCCGACGAATCGAGGCCGCCGCTCAGGAACGCCGCGACCGGCACGTCGCTCACGAGGTGGGCCCGCACCGACTCGTCGAGCCAGGTCACCAGCTGCGCTTCCACGTCGCGCGGCGCGGGCTCGCGCTGCCGCGGGAGATCCCAGTACCGCCGGATCGAGAGCTCGTTGCCGCGGCGCCACATGGCCGTGTGGCCGGGCTCCAGCTTCTGGACATCGCCGAACGGCGTCGCGGGCGCCGGGATGTAGCCGAGCTGGAAATACATGTCGAGCGCGTCCCAGTCGAGCGCCCGGTCGGTCAACCCGGCGGCATGCAGGGCTTTCAATTCCGACGCGAATGCGACACCCCACGGCGCGGCGGTGAAATACAGCGGCTTGATACCGAACCGATCGCGCGCGAGGAACAGCGTCTCCGCCGCCGCGTCCCAAATCGCGAACGCGAACATGCCGCGCAGCCGCCGGACGCAGTCCGCGCCCTCGTCCTCGTACAGGTGGAGGATGGTCTCGGTGTCGCCGTGGGTCGTGAAGCGGTGCCCCCGCGCGACGAGGTCACGGCGCAACTCGCGGTAGTTGTAGATCTCGCCGTTGAAGACGATGACCTTGGAACGGTCCTCGTTGAAGATCGGCTGCCGCCCGCCTGCCAGGTCGATGATGCTGAGGCGTCGCATGCCCAGCCCGACCGGCCCCTCCACGTACGTCCCCTCGTCGTCGGGCCCGCGATGGCGGATCGTCCCGCACATCCGCCCAATCACAGCGACAGAAACGGGACGCCCCGGGTCAGCGTGCGCGATGCCGACGATGCCGCACATACGTGGAGGCGGTGCAGCAAGACCGGGGCCGCCTGCTGACGCGGCCGGTCGAGCCGCCGCGTTGCGCGCCCGCCACATGTCCGGGCTCGCCACCGTGACGACTCGCTTGGCCTCCTGGGCACGGAGCTTGTTAGCCGTCGGAGTGCCTCGATGCGGAGCGTGGGATGACGGCGGTCTGCCTGTGGGCGCTGTGTGGGGTTGGCGGGTTTGTCTTCTATACCTATCTCGGCTATCCCCTCCTGCTGATGATCCTGGCCGCCGTGCGGCGCCGGCACTCTCCGGTCGCTCCCCTGACCGAGTGGCCGAGGATCAGCATCGTCCTCCCCGCCTACAACGAGGAAGCGGTCATCCGCGACACGCTGGAGAACCTGCTCCGGCTCGACTATCCGGCCGACCGGCGCCAGATCCTCGTGGTGTCGGACGCTTCGACGGACCGCACCGACGCGATCGTGGGTGAGTACGCGAGCCGCGGCGTCGAGCTGCTGCGGCTGCCGCACCGTCGCGGGAAGACGGGCGCCGAAAACGCGGCGCTCCCGGTGTTACGGGGTGAGATCATCGTGAATACCGACGCCTCCGTGCACGTGGAGCGAGGAGCGCTCAAGGCGTTGATCGCGCACTTCGCTGATCCGACCGTCGGCGTCGCGTCGAACCGCAATGTCAGTGTGGCGCGGGCGCCGCAGCACCCCAACTACGCCGAGTCCTGGTACGTGGGCTACGAGATGTGGGTACGCGACCTGGAATCGCGGGTCGCGGGGATCGTCGGAGCGGCGGGCTGCTTATACGCGGTACGGGCGCCGATCCACATGCGACTCCTGCCCGAGTCGTTGAGCCGCGACTTCGCCGCCGGCCTCGTGGCGCGGGAGCTCGGATGGCGCGCCGTCTCGGTCCGAGAGGCGGTCTGTTACGTCCCGCGGATTTCGTCGTTGCGGCGCGAATATCGGCGCAAGGTCCGAACCATGACTCGCGGCATGGAGACCCTCTACCGCGAGCGCCAGCTGCTCAATCCCGTCCGCTACGGGCTGTTCTCGTGGACCCTCGCGAGCCACAAGGTCTGCCGCTGGGTCATTCCCCACTTGGGGATTGTGGCGCTGGGCGCGCTGGCGTGCCTCGCGTGGATCGCTCCTTGGGCCCGCTGGGCCTTGGGGTTCGCCGGTTTCGCGGCGCTGTGCGCCGTGGTGGCGTGGTTTTGGCCCGAGGGCCGGCGGCTGCCGAAGGTGGTCGCCGTGCCCGCGTACCTCGTGATGGGCAACCTGGCCCCCCTACACGCGTCCCTCCGGGTCGCGCGGGGCGAGGGCGCGCCCACGTGGGAGCCCACCCGCCGGGAGGCCGCGCAGCCGGCGGTGGTCGCGTAAGCGGCCCGGCGCCGCCTGGCGTTGCTCTGCCGCAACACATCGCATACGCCTGGACTCGGCATCACCTCTGAAGTCCTTGTCGCAGCGGGAATTGAACACCCGTTCCACAAGTTGCCCGGCACAGCGTACCTCTTGCATCCCACTGCCGTCATGAGTGAGAGCGTCTCCGGGATGGTCGGCTTTGAGGGGGAGGCGGGGGCCCTGGCGCAGCTGGAGGCGGCGACAAGCGGGCTGCCACCGGGGAACGACGGTGCGCGAACCAACTGGCTCTGGCTCGCCGAAATCTCCCGCTGGGAGCGGGCGCTCGACCTGGGCCGCGACGGCGCGCCGCAGATGGCGGGTCTCGCGGAGCATTTCAGGAGCGTCCATTACCTGGGCTTTGACCGGAGCACGCTCGGGCGGGCGTGGACCAGGCTCACGGCACAGGGATACGCGAACGTGGCGCCCGCCTGCGCGACTCCCCTCACGCTGCCGTATCGGGACGGCACGTTCGACTGCGTCACCCTCGATGAGGAGTACGCCGGGGCGACCCTCCTGGAGGAGTGTCGCAGGATTCTTCGGCCGGGCGGCTGTCTGTACGTCGGCCTCGCCAATCCCCGCTGGTGGGGCCGCGCCGCCAACGGGGGCGGCGGCGCCCAACGAGTTCCCGGGTTGAAGCGCCGGCTCGCACGCGCGGGGTTTTCGCTGGTGCGCGTGTACTGCGCTGAGCCGTCGTACGAGCAGCCGCGCTGTGTCATCCCGCTCGACCGTCGCGCGGTGCTCGCCTATGAGCGCCTCGCCCGAGGGCCCTCGCTCCACGGCCGCCTGCGGCGCGCGCTCGCGTGGCTCGGGTTGGGCGCGGTGCTCTATCGGTCCCTGATTTACTTGGCCTACCGGTGAACCAAGAGCTGCGCGAGTTGCTGGCGATCGCCCGGATCGACGGGGGGAACGGCGCCGCCGTAACCGGGTCGGACTGGTCCCGCATTGTGCTGCTGAAGAACTGGGGCGGCATCCCGCCGTTGCGACGACTGGCGAACACGTACCTGGAGAGCTGCGGATTCAACTTCCTGTTGCTCGGCCCGGAGGGGGCGCCCACCCACTTCTGCAAGTGCCGTCCCGCCACCAGCATGGCGCTGCAACACGAAATCGCCGTGCTCGCGGCGCTGAGCCACGATGCGGAGTTGAGCAGAGCGGTCCCGAAGACGTGGGGCGTGCGGTCCGGCGGGCTGCAACTGCTCATCAGCGCGTACGTCCCGGGGACACCCTTCGATCACACCGTCGCCCACCTGTCCGCGGGCCAGTGGGCCGGCACCATGAACCAGATCCTGGCAGTGACGCGGCGCGTGGCGCAGCGGGCGGCGGAGACGCTGCCCAATCTGCTGGGGCGCGGCGAACCGATTGGCCTGCGGGAGGCGGCTCGGGGGTCCCTCGCCTACCTCGAGTCGGTCGGCCTGGCGCGCGGGTCCCTTCGGTCGCTGGAAACGGCGCTCGGTGCCGGCGGGACGCTCCACGGATCGCCGCAACATGGCGACCTCTGGCCCAGCAACGTCGTGCATTCGGGCGGATCGTGGTGGCTGCTCGACTTCGAGGTGTTCGGGGAGGTGCAGGTGCCGCTGTACGACGTCTGCCACTTCGTCCGCACCTGCTCGGACCTGCGGTACGGGGCCGGCCGCCGTGCGACGGCCGGCCGATGGATTGATCGCCTGATGGCAGGCGGAGCGGAGAGCGAGGCGTGCCGGGGCACCATCGCGGCGGTCGCGCGCCAGCACGCCCTCGGCCCGCGTGAGGTCGTCGGCGCACTCGCTTATTACCTGATCGACGTGGCGACGCAGTTTCACAAGCGCGGCGGACCGCGCTGGTATTGGGAGCCTCACGTGCTGGAGGTGAAGCGCTTGGCCGAGGTCCTGGGAGCCGGCGTCGACCTGGAGCGGCTGCTGTGACGAACGCGGCGTCTGGGCTGGGCCGCATCGGGCGGCACACGTTGATCTACGGCGTCGGCGTGGTCCTGGGCCGGGCCGTGAGCTTCATCATGCTGCCCGTGTACACGCGCTATCTGACGCCGGCCGATTACGGCACGCTGCAGCTCCTCATCATGGTCCTCGAGGTGATGTCGATCGTGGCGGGGTCGCGCCTCGGTGCCGGCATCTTCTACTACTTTCACAAAGCCGACACCGACGGGGACAGGCAGGCGGTGCTGTCGACCGCCGCGTTCGTCCTCACCGCGTGCTACGGGACGGTCGCGCTCGGCACCTACCTGGCGGCTCCCCACATCGCGGCGATCGTCTTCCGCTCGACGACGGAGGCCGGGCTCGTCCGCATCGCGGCGGGCACGCTCGCGACCGAGAGTCTCCTACTGGTTCCGTTCGCCTACCTCCAGGTCCGTGAGCGCTCCGCCTTCTACGTCGGGGTCAACGCGGTGAAACTGGTCCTGCAGGTCGGCCTGAACGTCCTGTTTCTCGTCGGGATGGGCCTCGGGGCCGCCGGCGTCCTGTGGAGCAGTCTGATCACCAACACGCTCGTGGGAACAGCCCTCACCATCTACCTCTTCACGCGGGTTGGCTGCCGCGTGTCTGGTCGCACCGTACGGGATCTGGTGCGGTTCGGCCTCCCCTTCGTGGCGACGCAGGTCGCGACCTTCATTATGACCTTCGGCGATCGCTACTTCCTCAACAAGGCCGGTGACGCGGCGGTCGTCGGGCTCTACGGCCTGGCGTACCAGTTCGGCTTTCTCCTGTTCGCGCTCGCGTGGGAGCCGTTCAACAGCATCTGGGAACCGGCCCGGTTCGCGATCGCGCGGCGCGCCGATCGGGACGAGCTGTACGCGCGTGTGTTCGTCTACTTCAACGTGTACCTGATCACCCTGACCGTGGGGATCGCGCTCTTCGCACACGACTTCCTGAACCTCGTGGCCGGGCCCGCCTTCCGGTCGGCCGGCAGTCTGGTGCCCGTCATCCTCGTCGCGTACGTGCTGCAGGCGTGGTACGGGATCCACTGGCTCGGCATCCAGATGCGGGAGCGCACGGAGTACATCACGTTCGCCAATGGCGTTGGTACGGTCGTGGCGCTGGTCGGCTACGTGGCGTTGATTCCCCGGTGGCTGGGGCTGGGTGCGGCGTTGGCAACCGTGGCGGCGTTCGCGGTGCGGGAGTGGCTCACCTACCGGTGCTCGCAACGGCTCTGGCCGATCAGGTACGACTGGCGGCCCGTGGTACGGCTCGTTGGCATCGCGTCGCTGGCGTGCTGTGGCGGAATACTGCTCGCTCCGAGCGCGGCGCTCTGGCAGTCGCTCGCCTGGCACGCGACGTGGCTCCTGGCCTACGGGGTCGGGACCTGGTTCGCCGTGCTCTCTGCGCAAGACCGGGCGAGCATTGCGCGGGCAGCAGGCTCGCCCTTGACGCTGATGGCCGGATTGCGGGGACCGCTCGCCCAGGCGAGCACACCCGAGGTCGGGTGACCCGATGAGCCTGCGCGTCCTCTACCATTACAGCACCCCGCAGTTCAACACCGGATCGCCCAAGGCGTTGGTCGGCTTGATTGACGCCTTGGACCGTTCATGTATCGAGCCGCTGTTTCTTGCCTCCTCCGACGGCCCGCTGGTCGATGCGTTGGCGGAGCGCGGAGTCGGCATCGTGCGCGGCCCGGTCGCCAGTGTCAGCTACCGGCGGCCGCTGGTCGCCCTGCGACAGATCGGACGCCAGGCGAGTCTGCTGCGCTCCCATCGAGTGGACGTGGTGCACGTGAACGAGTTGGGATGGAACACCGACCTGGTCCTCGGCGCTTGGACTCGCGGCATCCCGGTCATCCTGCACATGCAGAATTCCGAGCCCATCGAGGTTCGCAACCTGAATCGGGTCGCGGCCCGGAAAATACTCTTGGTGTCCGAGGCCCAAGCGGCCGACATCGCGCACTTCGAGCGCATCCGTCACAAGTGCGCAGTCCTCAACAACCCGGCGGACCTCGCGGCATGCAGCCGCGGCAGGTCGATCCGTCCTGCCCTCGGCCTCGCGCACGATCACCTCGTCGTGGGCACGGTGGCGCAGGTGTGCCGGCGCAAGGGGATCGATCTCCTGCTCGACGTGGCGAGGATCCTCCTGCCGGAGTTTCCGCGGTTGGTATTCGTGATCGCCGGCCCGGTCGGTCACCAGGAAGACGCGTTCGCCGAGCGCATGATGCAGTTGGCCCAGGATCCCGCCTTCGACGGACGGGTCCGGTTCCTTGGTCCCCGCAGCGATGTGCCCGATGTCCTGGCCAGTACGGACGTGTTCTTCCTCCCGACCCGCGCCGAAGGGTTCCCGGTCGCGGTTCTTGAAGCCATGGCGGCCGGACTGCCGGTGGTAGCGAGCGATGTGAGTGGGATCCACGAGATGATCGCCGCCCCGGAGCTCGGGTGGAGGGTTCCCCCGGACAGTCTCGAGGGTTTCACGGCAGCCTTGCGTACGGTGCTGCGGCTCCCGGACCGCGGCAAAGCCGTGGGGGAGCGGGGCCGCCGCAGCGTGTATCGACGATTCGACAGCGCCACGGTGCGCCGCAAGCTCGAGGCGCTCTATCGCGGTCTCTGTGGCCCGGCCGCCACGACGCGCGGCCGCACCGCGCCTGCGTGACGGCATGGAACTTGTCTCTACGGTCCGCATGGTGACTGCGTCCGAAGCGTTCGGCTCCCGCGGCGACGTGCTGGTGGTCGTCTCCGTGGATACCGAGGAGGACAACTGGGTTCCGGCTCGGACCGGGATCACGCTGAACAACATCAAGGCGCTGCCGCGGCTGTCACGATTCTTCGGCGCGCTGGATGTGCGGGCGACGTTCTTCACGACGTACCAGGTCGCGACCGATCCGCGCGCCGCCGACATCCTGCGGGAGATCGCCGCCGGCGGCCGCGCCGAGATCGGCGCGCACCTGCACCCGTGGAATACGCCGCCGGTCGAGGAAGCGCTGTCGGGCCGCAACACGCTGATGAAGAACCTCGCCCCGGGCCTCCAGCTCGCGAAGCTCGAGCGCCTGACCGCGGCGCTGGGCGATGTCTTCGGAGCTGCGCCGACGGCGTTTCGCGCCGGCCGCTTCGGTTTGGGGCCGGCCGCGGTGTCCGCCCTCCTCAGCTGCGGCTACCAGGTGGACAGCAGCGTGACGCCGTTCGTGAGCTGGGAAGCCACCGACGACGGTCCGACGTTCGTGGGCGCTCCGCTCGCCGTGTATCGGACCGACCCCGGGCGGGACGTGCGCGTGTCCGAACCGTTCGGGCCGCTCGTGGAAGTCCCGATTACCTGCGGGTACACGAGGTTCTCAGCCACGCGCTGGCCGCTCGTGCATCGCCTGCTCCACGCCCGCGCCGTGCGCGCGGTGCATCTCCCCGGCGTCTGCGCCCGCCTCGGCGTCGTCAAACGCACCATTCTGAATCCGGAGTTTGAGTCGGTGCGGGACATGCTCGCGCTCTCCCGGGGAGCGTTGGAGGGGGGCGTGCACCATCTCCACCTGTTTTTCCATAGCGTGGCCCTCCGCGCCGGGCTCATGCCCTGGGTGTCCGGGGCGGCCGACGTGGAGCGCCTCTACGCCACGATCGCGCGCTACCTAGAGGGCCTCTCCAAGATGGTCTCGTTCCGGTTCGCGACCGTGAGCGAGGCCGCCGAACGGCAACAGCCCACCCTGGCGCACGCCGTCCATGCCTGACGATCCCCCCCGGCTGCTCGTCGTCACGTATCACTTCCCGCCGGATGGTTCGGTCGGAGGCCTGCGCTGGGCGGGCATCACGAAATACCTGACCCGGCTGGGCTGGCAGGTGGCGGTCGTCACGGCCGCGGCTCCCATCGCGAGCGACCCGGCCGTGCGGGCGCACGTGGAGTGGTGTCCGCGGCGCCGCACGCTCATCGACTACTACCGGCGCGTGCGGCGGCCGGACGAGCGGTCCGACGGATCGTCCCCCAACGGCACGCGGTTGGCGCGCTCGGCCAGGCCGGGCGGTCTCCTCGGCGCGCTCCGCACGGAGCTCGCGGCGTTCCTGGCGTTCCCAGACGAGAGTAGGGGCTGGACCTTGCGCGCCGCGCGGCGCGCTCGGGCGCTGGTGCGACGCTTCCATCCGCAGGTGGTCGTGAGCAGCGGCCCACCCCACTCCGCCCACCTCGTGGCACGGCTGGCGACGATCGGGCAGCCCGTGCGCTGGCTCATCGACCTCCGCGATCCGTGGGCAGGGCCCCACTCGAAAGCCTGGGAATCCCATCCCGTCGTCCAAACGCGACTGTTTGGCGTCCTCGTGCCGCGGCTGGAGCGGCTCACCGTCCGGGCCGCCGACGGCGTCATCGCCAACACTCCCCAGCTCGCGGCGGTGCTCTCGGCGAAATATCCCAAGGTGCCCGTCCACTGCGTGCCCAACGGCGTCGACGCGGAATGCCTGCCCCCCGTACGGCATCCGTATCCCGGGCTGAGCATCATCTACGCCGGCACGCTGTACGGCAGCCGCGACCTCGGGCCCGTAGTGCAGGCGTTTCGCGGCTTCCTGGAACGCCACCCGGAAGCCGCGCAAGCGGGTTCGAAACTGCGCATCGCCGGCCACGCGGAGGCCTCGTCCGCCGCCGCGCTCGGGGAGCAGGTCACCGCGTCGGGTCTGGGGCCGTACGTCGAGGTGCTGGGTGCGGTGCCGCGCGCCCAAGCGCTCGACGTGATCGCCCGGTCACGGCTGGCCGTCGTGCTGGCCCAGGAACAGGAGCTGCAAACCCCTGCCAAGCTGTACGAGTGCATCGCGATGGGGATCCCGGCCCTCGTCGTGGCGGAACCGGGCAGCGCGGCGGGTGTGGAGGGAACCCGACTCGGGGCGGCCGTCTTCGAGCACCGGGACGTGGCGGGCATCGGCGGCGTGCTCGAGCACCTGTGGCGCGACGGCTCGCAGCAGCGGGCTCGACGTCCTGCGCCGGTCACGTACGACACGATCGCGCCGCTCGTCGATCGTCTGCTCCGGGAGCCGGCAACGGCGCCTCTAGGCCGGACCGGTCGGGTATCTCAGGATGCGACGGAGACCTCGCGTGCCGGCCCCGGCTGACGCATCGCGCGCAGGAGCTGGAAGAACGCAGCGATACGCGCGCGGTGGAGAGCGGCGCACACAAGTGTGTAGGCGATCGCTCCAACGGCGACTTGAGCGCTGAAACCGAGGACTCGCGATACCTGTGCTGCTCCGGCAGCGCGCTCCACCGCAACTACCGCCGCCCCCATGATCAGCGAGGCGCTGGCCGCCGGCCACAGCGCCCGTAGGTATTCGCCGCTCGACAGCTCGATCACCTGCAAGACGCGCCGATATGCGGGTAGCACGAGCAGCGGAAACACGACGACCCACACCAGGGCGAGGCCGACGGTGCCCCAGCGCGCGCCCAGCAGGTAGAACCCCGTGGGAAGAACCGTGACGCAGAGCAGGCCGTACTGCATGCTGAGACGCGTTTCTCCGACCACGTTCAGCACTTGCGGCAACAGGGGCGTGACGGCGCGGAAGCCGGTGCTCAGGGCGAGCAGCTGCAAGGGGGCGATCGCACCCTGCCATTTGTCACCGAGCGTGAGGAGCACGAAATCCGGCGCGACGAGGGCGAGGCCCAGGCTCGCCGGAAAGGTGATCAACGCGAGACCTTCGGTGACGCGGAGTAAGTAACGCCGCAGGGCCGCGTGGTCCCGCTGCACCGCCGAGAACACCGCGGGGGTGACCTGACCCACGAGGCTCGTGATCTTCTCGATGGGGACGTTCGCCAGGTTCCAGCCGACCTCGTACAGCCCAAGCGCCACTTTCCCCAAAATCCGGCCCGCGACGAGAAAGTCCGCGTTCGAGTAGACATACCACGCGAGCCGCCCGACGATGATGTGCCGGCTGAACGTCATGGCATGGGTCAGGGACTGCCGGTGGGGCCACGCGAATCGCGGTCGCCGCAGCGCCACCGTCGCGGCCGTGGACAGCGCCGAGCTCAGGAGTCCGCCGATGACGAGCGTCCAGTAGCGCAGGCCGAGCGCGGCGCAGGCGATCATGCTCACCGCCAGCACCGCGGCGCGCCAGGTCTCGATCAGCGCGAGCGTCCGAAACCGCATCTCGCGTTGCAGCAACGCGAACGGCACGGTCTTGAACGCCGTGATGACGAAGGCGACGCTCATCGCCACGACGACGGCCGGCAGCTGCGGCGCGTGGAAGAACCGCCCCAGCGGGATCGCGGCGCCGCACGAGATGACGAAGCTGCCCACCCCGATCAGCAGCGACAGCCCATTGAGCTGCGCCACCTCCGACTCCCCCAGGTCGCGCAGCGTGACCACCGTGGTCCCCAGGCCGAACTCGCTGAGCAGCGTGATCACGCCCAGATACACCCAGGCCATTCCGACGAGGCCGTAGTCCTCGGGGGTGAGGAGTCGAGCCACGATCAGGGTCGACGCCCACGTCAGGAGCTGGCTGGCCCACTTTGCGCCGCCGGTCCAGGCAATGCCGCGGATCAGGGATCGGTCGAGCTCGCGGACGTCCGCACCGGGTTCCGAGGTGGGCGGGGCGGGGATCGGCTGGCTCGTCATGGCGCCTGCGGTGTGAGCAAGAGCGGGACCAAGGGGGTGCGGGCAGGAGGGGTGCTGCGACGGCGCCACACCCGGGTCAGCGATGCAGCGATAGCGCGGGAATCGCGCTCCTTCCCTCGTCGGCGCTGGGGCGAAGCAGACCGTGAGTGAGCAGCGCCTGCGCCGCGCGATGAATCGTGTCGAAGCTCATGTCCGCCCGTTCCGCGATGTCCAGCAGGCTGTGCCTTCCGTCGGAGAGGTTGAGCACCCAGAGGAGCGCGTACTCGTGGTGCGGCAGCTGCGCCTGCCCGTCCATGCCCTCGTACAGTCCCCGTTTGCCGAGTTGCGGCTCACACTTGGGGTTCTGATTGAGGTAGACGGCGTTGCGCTCGAGGATGTCGAACGTCGTGAGGCACTTGGCGGCTGAATCGGCGAGCGCTTCGGGACGGACGAAGCTGAGGTCGTCGGCGGACGTGTGGTATTGGGGAAAGCGTCCGTGCGGCGTCCGCATCAGGCAGCCGACCGGAAGGTCGAAGCCCGGTGAGCCGTATTGTCGCTCGTCGTAGCCGTAGGGGGTGAAGTCCAGGACCTCGTAGGGCTGGCCGGAGTCCTTGAGCACATGGCTCACCGCGCGATCGATGTCCGCGTTCCCGCGGCGGCTTTTCTTGTAGGTGGAGGCTCCGGCGTCACCCACGCAGACCAACACCAGACCGTGCTTGATGCGGGACACCCGGCGCTCGTTCAGCGCGAGCCACGCGATGGCGCCAATCGTGCCCGGAAGGAAGAGAAACCGGTAGGAGTACCGCCGGGCGCGCGCGCCGAGCGCCTGGGCGACGGTGACGGCGACGGCGATGCCGGACAGGTTGTCGTTGCACAGGGACGGATGGCAGATGTGGCACGACACCAGGACTTCCTCTTCGCTGGCCCCGGGGAGGTAGCACTCACCATACGTAAGCGACCCTTCCTCCAGCGAGGAATCAATGCACACGTCGTACACGTCATCCGGCAACGTGCCGAGCTGCTGCTCGCTCAGACAGAAGCCCCAACTCTCGCGGTAGTACGAGGTGCGATAGGGGATCCAGTCGGGATGCTGCGGCAGGGTAAAGAGGTGCGGCCGTAACTCCGCCAGGCGCATGCGTTGCCGCACCGGCACGCTGTAGCTCACGACGTGCAGATTGGATCTGCGAAAGTCGACGAGGCGCTCGCCGCGGGAGTCCTTGATGTAGGCGTCGGTGATGTTCCATTCCTTCGGCACGGTCCAGTCGAAGACTTTCGTTCCCGTCGGCACCTCGTGCACCGACAACGGCACGTGCTTGCCCACGAGGCGCAGGGTCTCGCGCACGCCGTTCCCGGTGATGCTCCGACAGATCGGATACAGTTCGGCGATCAGCTGGTACATCCGGGCGCCGCCGTCTGGGCCCGTCATCGGTACACGGCCTCGGCGAAGTCCGGGTAGTTCTGGTCCCGTGGCAGCATGATCGGTTGATCGAGGGGCCAGGGAATGCCAAACGCCGGATCATTCCATCGGACTCCGCGGCTGTGAGCGGGGGAGTAGTACTGGGACATCTGGTAGAAGACCTGCGTGTTGTCCTCGAGCGTCTGAAATCCGTGCGCGAAGCCTTCCGGGACGTACAACATGAGATGGTTCTCCGCGCTCAGCACGACCGCGAGGTGCTGCTTGTATGTGGCGGACTCGGGGCGCAGATCGATGATGACGTCGTAGATCGATCCCATCGAGCATTGCACCAGTCGCGCCTCTTCATGCGGCGCGGCCTGGAAATGCATGCCCCGCAGCGTCCCTTTGCGTCGATTGAACGAGATGTTGCACTGGACCAGGGCGGGGTTCAGACCGTGCGCCGTGAATTCCCTCGCGCACCACGTCCGCGCAAAGAACCCGCGGTCATCTTCCAGCAGCTCGGGTTCGATCAGGAATGCGCTCGCCAGCCTCAGCGCCGTAAACATCATTAGTAGACTCGGGGCTCGGGAATCGGGACGACGAACTGACCGCCCCACTCGCGGATGCACGCCAACTGGCGGATGATCTCATCCTTCAGGTTCCAAGGGAGGATCAGCACGTAATCGGGTCGCGTCTCGCGAATCTTCTCCGGCGCATGCACCGGGATGTGGGTTCCCGGGAGAAACTTGCCCTGCTTGTAGGGACTCTTATCCACGGTGTACGGCAGGAAATCCGTCCGGATACCGCAGTAGTTGAGCAGCGTGTTGCCTTTGCCCGGCGCTCCGTAGCCGACGATAGTGCGACCTTGCCGTCTCGCTTGTATCAGGAACTCGAGGAGCCGGCGCTTCGTGTCCTTCACGCGCTCCTCAAAGGCCGCGTAGTAGTCCGGGCGCCGCAGGCCGGCGGCTTCCTCCGCTGCCGCGAGCTCGCGCACCCGCGGCGCCACCGGCTTCGAGGAGTCCTCCACATGCCGGGCATAGAGGCGGAGCGAGCCCCCGTGCGTTTCCAGCTCCTCCACGTCGAACACGACGAGCCGATGGGCCGCGAACACCCGCTCCGCCGCCAGGAACGAGAAATACGAGAAATGCTCATGGTAGATGGTGTCGAATTGATTGCCTGCAACGAGCCGCATCAAGTGGGGAAATTCGACGGTGACGACGCCGCGGGGAGCAAGCAGGACCTGCAGCCCCGCCACGAAGTCGTTCAGGTCGGGCACCTGGGCGAGCACGTTGTTGCCGATCAGGAGGTCGGCGTGCCTGCCCGCGGCCGCCAGGTCCCGCGCGGTGGCGCGCCCAAAGAACTTGACGAGCGTCGGCACGCCCTTGCGGATCGCCACCTGCGCCACGTTCGCCGCCGGTTCGATCCCCAGCACGGGGATGTCCCGCGCCACGAACCACTGCAGCAGATAGCCGTCGTTGCTCGCGACTTCCACCACGCAGCTGTCGCGGTTCAGCTGCAGCCGCTCGATTATCCGGTCCGTGTAGACGCGCGCGTGGTCGACCCAGCTGTCGGAATACGACGAGAAGTAGGCGTACTCGCGGAAGATCGTCTCGGGGCTGACGTACTCCTGCAGCTGCACGAGCAGGCATTGATCGCAGACGTACACGCGCAGCGGGTAAAACGGCTCCATCTCGTCGAGCTGGTCCGCGTCGAGATAGCTCTCGCACAGCGGCGACATACCCAGATCGACGAACGTGCGCGTGAGCGGCGCGCCACAGTGGCGGCAGCACCCGCGATGTGCGGCCGGCGGCTCCCGCGTGCGTTCGCGCTCGCTCGGGAGGAGGATTCGGCTCGACGTGGTCACGCTTGCGCTGCCCCCTTAGGGGTCTGTGGAGTCGCAACATGCGTGCCACCACCGGTATGCTTCTTGAGAACAACCGGGCCGGGTTTCACTTCGGGACGATGAACACGACGGGACCGAGATTCGACTTCGCGGTGATCGGAGGCGGTATCGTCGGCCTGGCCACGGCGATGACGCTGCTCGAGAGAAGCAGGCGCTCGCTCGTCGTGCTGGAAGCGGAGCAGCGCCTTGCCGCGCACCAGAGCGGGCACAACAGCGGCGTGATCCACTCCGGTCTCTACTACAACGCCGGCTCGCTCAAGGCGCGCACCTGCCGTGAGGGACGCGAGGCGTTGTATCAGTTTTGCCTGGAGGAGCGGGTGCCGTGCCGCCGCTCCGGCAAGCTGGTCGTGGCCACGACGGCCGCGGAGCTCCCGATGCTCGAGGAGCTGGAGCGGCGGGGGCGGGCCAACGGGCTCGCGGGCCTGCGGCGCGTCGAGGGTCGGGCGCTGCGCGATCTCGAGCCCGAGGTGGCAGGCCTGGCCGGGCTGTGGGTCGAGGACACGGGCGTCGTGGACTTCGCCCAGGTCACCCACGCTTACGCCCGGCGGGTGCGGGCGGGGGGGGGAGAGCTCTTGACCGGCGCTCGTGTCACCCGTGTGCGGCGCGAGCCCGGGCACCTGCTCATCGAGACCACGCGCGGCGAGCTGCGGGCGGGACGGCTCGTAAACTGTGCCGGTCTGCAGGCTGATCGGGTAGCGCGAATGTGTGGTGTGGACCCGGGGATCCGCATCGTTCCGTTCCGGGGGGAGTACTACGAGCTCGCCCCGGAGCGCCGGCCGCTGGTGAAACATCTCATCTACCCTGTTCCTGATCCGACCCTGCCGTTTCTCGGCGTCCACCTGACGCGCACCGTCGACGATCGGGTCGAGGTCGGCCCCAACGCGGTCCTCGCGCTGAAGCGCGAAGGCTACCGCTCCTGGGACGTCTCGCCACGGGACATCGCCGACATGGTCTCCTTCCCGGGATTCTGGAGGATGGCTGGGCGGCATTGGCGCAGTGGCTTCGCGGAGTGGCGACGGTCGCTGAATCGACGGCAGTCCGTCCGGGCCGCGCAGCGCCTCGTTCCCGCGCTGCGCTCGCGCGATCTCGTGGGCAGACGCAGCGGTGTTCGCGCACAGGCCGTGGACCGCGCCGGCAGGCTGCTGGACGACTTCTACGTCGTCGAGACCGACGACGCGCTTCACGTCCTCAACGCCCCCTCACCGGCGGCGACCGCATCGCTCAGCATCGGCCGAACCCTGGCCGATCGACTGCTGGGTTGACGCGCGGCGCTGTCGCGCGGACGCAACAGGATCGCCTCCAGGCGGCGTCGCCGCCGCTCGTCACCTCCCGTACCGCCGTGCATGTCTCTTGCACAGTCCGAGCCTGAGGCTCGAAGGAAAGGGAGTCTGGGGCGATGAGGGTCCTGGTCACGGGTCACAAAGGATACATCGGCTCGGTGCTGGTCCCGATGCTCCGGGCTGCGGACCTGGACGTCGTCGGTCTGGATAGCGAGCTCTTCGCCGAGTGCACCTTCGGGGACGCTCCCCGTGACGGAGCGGGCCTTCGGGTGGATGTCCGGGATGTCACGGGTGCGGAGCTGGTCGGCTGCGACGCCGTGATCCATCTGGCGGCGCTGTCCAACGATCCTCTCGGCGACATCAATCCGGATTGCACCTATGCGATCAACCACCGCGCGTCCGTGCGCCTGGCGCAACTGGCCAAGGCGGCGGGAGTCTCGCGGTTCCTGTTTGCGTCCTCATGCAGCCTGTACGGCGTGGCGGGCGAGGAGATGCTGCGGGAGGATGCCGCGTTCAACCCCGTGACCCCGTACGGCGAGTCCAAGGTCCGAGCCGAGCGCGACCTCTCGCGGCTGGCGGACGACGACTTCAGCCCGACGTTTCTCCGCAACGCGACCGCGTACGGCGTCTCGCCCCGGCTGCGCGTCGATCTCGTGGTCAACAGCCTCGTGGGTTTCGCTCACACGACGGGCGAGATCCTGATCCAGAGCGACGGGACCCCGTGGCGGCCGCTGGTACATGTCGAGGATATCTGCCGAGCGTTTCTGGCGGTGCTGCGTGCGCCCAGGGAGCTCGTGCATAACGAGGCGTTCAATGTCGGGAGGACGGAAGAGAACTATCAGATCCGCGAGCTGGCTGAGATGGTCGCCGCGGCCCTGCCCAGCTGCACGGTGAAGTACGCCGCGGGTGGTGGGCCCGACCCGCGGTGCTACCGGGTCGACTGCAGCAAGCTCGCGGCCACCCTGCCGGAGTTCCAGCCGCAGTGGACGGTGCGACGCGGCATCGGAGAGGTTTGCGCCGCGTACCAGCGATACGGTCTGACCCGCGAGCAATTCCTGGGAGAGCGGTTCCTGCGGATCAAGCGGATCCAACAGCTGCAGCGCGAGGGGCGGGTGGATGCGACGCTCCGGTGGGCGGGCGATGATTAGGGCATCGCTACCGTCGCTCACCGACCAGCGGCGTTATTGGGACGAGCGCTGGGACCGGCAGCGACTGCCCAACGATTACCAGCGGCGCCGCGGTGACGCGGTCCTGGCGATGCTCGAGTCGCTGCGCCTGCGAGACCCCGAGATCCTCGACTTCGGGTGCGGCACCGGGTGGTTCACGGCGGACCTGGCCCGTCGGGGACGGGCGACGGGGATCGATCTGTCCGAGGTGGCGATCGCGCAAGCCCGCACCGCCTACCCCCAGGTGCGGTTCATCGCGGGCGACCTCTACCAGACGACGTTCCCCGCCGAGCATTTCGACGTCGTCGTGTCGCAGGAAGTCGTCGCCCACGTCGAGGATCCGGCCCGCTACCTGGCGATCATCGCGCGGATCCTGAAGCCGAACGGACACCTCATCATCACGGCGGCGAATCGCCTCGTGATCGAGCGGTGGGACTACGGGCCCGATCCGGACGCCCATATCAAGTTCTACCTCACGCGCCGGGAGCTCAAAGGGATGCTGCGCCGCCGGTTCCGCGTGCTGCGCACCGCGAGCATCATCCCGCTCGGAGACCGCGGGATTCTCCGCCTCGTGAACTCCTACAAGCTCAACCGGGCCCTGGGCTGGCTGCTCTCACCGCGCTCCGTCGAGCGGCTCAAGGAGTGGGCCGGCTTCGGCTACACCCTGCTGGCGCTGGCGCAGAAGCTCCCGTGAGGATCGGCGTCTTCGGTCACGTCGGCAACCAGAACCTCGGCGACGAGGCGTTGATCGCCGCCGTCGTCGAGAATGTGCGACGCCGCTATCCCGACGTGGAGCTGCGCGCCTTCACCACTCGCCCCCAGGATACCGAGCAGCGGCACGGGATCGCGGCGTTTCCGATCCGTCGGATGAACGGAGGCCCCGTCACCAGGGCGGCGCGGTCGGAGTCCCTCGGCGTGGGGGGCGACCTCCGTGCCCGGCTCCGGCGCGTCCCGCTCCTGCCGGGGCTGGTCCGCGCGGCGCGACGGCTGGGAAACGCGGCGCGCGCCGTCGCGCTGGAGCTCCGGTTTCTCGTCCAGTCGTATCGCCGTCTCCGCGGCACGGACCTGCTGCTGGTCGCGGGCTCGCAGCAGCTGAATGACTACTGGGGAGGGCCGTGGGCGTTCCCCTTCACGTTGTTCAAGTGGTCCCTGCTGGCGCGGGCGTCCGGCACGAGGGTGGCCTTCCTCAGCGTCGGTGCGGGACCGCTCGAGACGCCATTGGGCAAGTTCTTCGTCAGGCAAGCGCTACGGCTGGCGGGCTACCGCTCCTTCCGGGACGACGACGCGCGGAGGTGCATCATGCGACTCGGCGTGGTGGGAGAGCTTGCAGTGGTGCCCGATCTCGCCTTCAGCTTGACGGTTGACGCTCCCCACCGCTCGGTCCCCCGGACCGAGCGTCGCATCGTGGGCATCAACCCCATGCCGGTGTTCGACGACACGTATTACCCGGAGCACGATCCCCGGGTGTACGGGCACTACGTCCGCACGCTGGCCGCCTTCGCAGACTGGCTCGTCGAGCGGGGGTACGACGTGCGGTTCTTCGCGACGCAACTGCTCGTCGACCATCAGGTCATCGACGACGTGCGGCACGTCATGAAACACGACGGCACCCAAGCCAGCGTGCGCTCCTTCGACGACCTGGTCGCGGTGATCGACGGTCTGGACCTGGTGGTGGCGACGCGGTACCACGGGACGCTGTTCTCGCTCATGCGACGCAAACCTGTGCTCAGCATCGCCTATCACCGCAAGTCGATTGAGCTCATGGCGCAGATGGGGCTGGCCGAGTACGCGGTCGACATCGAGCTCGTGACGCTGGAGAGGTTACAGGATCGCTTTCTCGCCCTTACCGCTCAGGCCGCCTGTGTCACGGAAGCGCTCGGCCGGAGGGTGCCGGCGGTCCGAGCCGCGCTCGACACGCAGTACGCACGCGCCTTCGGTCTGCTCGAGGCCGTTTCGTGAACCGGGGGGCGACGCGAGGGCGTCTTTCCCAGGTGGTCGATTGGTGCACGCGGTCATCGCATCGCGCACACGAGATGCTGCGCCAGCGCTGAGGCGCCGCTGCAACGCCGGCGCGTATCTCCTGGAGTGATCAGCGGTTTGGCAGTAGGGGACAGTGGCGCCGAGTTTGCCGCACCCACCGTGGAGGCACGCATGCACTCGGTCTTCGTTGACGCGGCGGCGCGCGATGATATGCGGCGCGAGCAGCTGTATCGCGGCCAGCTGTTCGTGTACTCGCCGACGCCGAGCTCGTTGGCGCTGTGCGAGTTCGCACGGTCGTTGGCTCAGGCCGCGTTCGCGCCGCTCGATCCGGAGACCGCCCAGCACAGCATGCCGGTCGAGGAGTATGCGGCGCTGCTCGCCGAACTGAAGCCGAGGTTTATCCACCACCCGCAGTGCAAGGAGCACATCCGCGGCATCCTCCGCGAGCTCGGATGCGACCTCAGCAGGACGTACTTCGACGTGCCTCGCATGCGGACGGCGACGAGCGACGCCTACCTGACGGCTGGATTGGCGTACGCGTTCCATCCCCATCGCGACACGTGGTATTCAGCGCCGCTGTGCCAAGTGAACTGGTGGCTGCCGATCTACGAGATCGCACCCGACAACGCGATGGCGTTTCACCCCCGGTACTGGAGTCAACCCGTTCGCAACGGCTCGAGCGAGTACAACTACGACGAGTGGAACCGTCAGGGTCGCAAGACCGCCGCAACACAGGTCAAGACGGATACGCGCAAGCAGCCGCACGCCGAAGAGCCGCTGGAACTCGATCCGCAGATCCGCCTGATACCTCCGGTCGGCGGACTGATCATGTTCTCCGCGGCGCAGATGCATTCGACCGTCCCGAACACGTCCGGGCGCACCCGCTTCAGCGTCGACTTCCGCACGATCCACATCGACGACGTGGCGGCCCGGCGCGGCGCGCCGAACATCGATTCGGCGTGTACGGGGACGACGATGCGGGATTATCTCCGGGGAACCGACTTGTCCCACGTGCCGGAAGAGCTCTGTCTCCTGTACGAGCGCGAGCCGGCTCCGATTCGCCTGCCGGAGTCGCCAGATGCGGCGTTCGCTCGTCCGGCCACGACCGGGTAGCGGCGGATGTTTTCGGTGCATGTTGAGCATCCTACTCCCAAGCCGCCGTTGCCGGCGCTCGCCGATCAGCGGCGCTACTGGGACGAGCGCTGGGACCGGCAGCGGCTCCCGAACGACTATCAGCGACGCCGGGGCGATACCATCCTCGACCTGCTCGGGTCGCTGCGGTTGACGAATCCGGAGATCCTCGATTTCGGTTGCGGCACGGGGTGGTTCACGGAGCAGCTGTCCCACGTGGGTCGAGCCACGGGCCTCGACCTCTCCGAGGCCGCCATCACCTACGCGAAGGCGACCTACCCGCACGTGCCGTTTATCGCGGCCAATCTGTTCGAGCTGTCGTTCCCCGTGGAGCAGTTCGACGTCGTCGTATCCCAAGAGGTGCTGGCGCACGTCCAGGATCCTATGGCATATCTGGACCGCATCGCCCGGGTCCTGAAGCCGAACGGATTTCTCATCATCACGAGCGCGAATCCCCTCGTGATTGAGCGCTGGACGGACCGGGGTCCCGACTACGCCGCGCACATCAAGCTGTTCGTGAGCCGCCGGGAGTTGAAACGGATGCTGCGGCAAAGATTCCGGGTGCTGCGGATGACCAGCATCATGCCCATTGGCAATCGTGGCTTCTTCCGCCTCGTGAATTCGTACAAGCTCAACACGGCGCTCGGCTGGGTGATCCCGCCGCGCTACCTGGAGCGCGTCAAGGAGTGGGCGGGGCTGGGTTACACTCTCATCGCGCTGGCGCAGAAACGCATGTGAGGGACGGGCGTCTCGACGCCGGAGTGTGGCGTCGCCGCAGCGGCTGAACGGGTGGTGCGCACGGCGTCGCGCGCACACCTCTTGCTTCACGGCCTTGGGGTAGGGCCGTCCATCGAGGGGAGGTCCGGAATGAAAGTCGTCCTGTTCTGCGGCGGGTTGGGGATGCGGCTGCGGGACCGCGAGGAGAGCGTGCCGAAGCCGATGGTGCTCATCGGCTATCGCCCGATCCTGTGGCACGTGATGAGGTACTATGCGCACTTCGGGCACCACGATTTCATCCTGTGTCTCGGATATCGCGGCGACGTCATCAAGAACTACTTCCGGACTTACGACGAGTGCGCCTCGAGCGATTTCGTGTTCAGCGAGGGCGGGCGACGGCTGGAGCTGTTGCAGAGCGACATCGCCGAGTGGCGGATCACGTTCGTCGATACGGGGATCAACTCGAACATCGGGCAGCGGTTGAAGGCGGTGGAGCCGCACCTCGCGGGGGAGCGCGAGTTCTTTGCGAACTACAGCGACGGCCTCACGGATGTGCCGGTGCCGGCGCAGCTCGAGCATTTCCGGCGGCACGACCGGATCGCGAGCTTTCTCTGCGTGAAGCCGCAGCTGAGTTATCACTTCGTCCTGTCGCGACCCAGCGGCGAGGTGACGAGCATTCGCGATATCGCGGAGACCGGCCTGCGGGTGAACGGCGGGCATTTCATTTTCAAGGCCGAGATCTTCGACTACCTGCGAAACGGCGAGGAGCTCGTGCCGGAGGCGTTCCAGCGGCTGCTCGCCGAGGACCAGCTGGTCGGCTACCGCTACGACGGATTCTGGCAGCCGATGGACACGTTCAAGGACCGGCAGCGCCTGGAGGACCTGTACGCCCAGGGCGCCGCGCCGTGGGAGGTCTGGAAGCGCCCGGCGCCGGCCGCTCCTGACGCCCTCGGGACCATGCAGCGCCCGCCGCGCCGCCGAGCGCTGCGCTCGGGCTGATGCCCGCGCCGGACCTCGCGCGCCGCGCCGTCGCGGCGTAGTCGCTGCCGGGGTCGACCATGAGAGCTCATGCCACGCCTCGGGTGAGTATGGCGGTGCCCGTCTACAACGGCGAGCGCTACCTCGGCGAGGCGCTGGATTCACTGTTGGCGCAGACCTACCACGACTTCGAGCTCATCATCTGCGACAACGCCTCGACCGACGGCACGGGCGAGATCGCGCGGTCCTATGCCTCGATGGATGAGCGCGTCCGCTACGTCCGCAACGAGAGGAACCTCGGGTTGGCGGGAAACGTCAAGCGGGCGTTCCAGCTCTCCTCCGGTGAGTACTTCCGATGGCACGCGGCTGATGACGTGTGCGCTCCGCAATTCCTGGCGCGCTGCGTCGCCGTTCTGGATCGGCACCCCGCGGTCGTGCTCGCGTATCCCAGGACCAAGCTCATCGACGCGGACGGGCGAGTCACTGCGGCATACGACGACGGTCTGCACCTGCAGGCCGCCCGGCCCAGCGTGCGGTTTCAGCAGCTGCTCGAGCGGGTGGGCTACGTCAACGCGCAGTTCGGCTTGCTGCGGGCCGAGGTGCTGCGCAGGACGGGGCTGCTGGGCTCTTATCCGGCCGCCGACGTCGTGTTCGTGGCGCAGTTGAGCCTGCACGGCACGTTTTGGGAGGTTCCCAGCTTCTTGTTCTACCGTCGCTTCCATCCCGGGGCCGCCAGCCGCATGGACCGCGCCCAGCTGCGCGTCGTTTGGGATCCGACGAGTCGGCGTCGAGTCCATCTGCCTGAGTGGAGGTACCTGCTGGAACTCGCGCGCGCGATCGCGTGGGCGCCGATCGGGTTCGCGGAGCAGCTGCGCGCCGGTCGCTTCCTCGCGCGGCGGGCGATCTGGAATCGCGACAAGCTCGCCCGTGAGGTGTGGGCCGCGATGCGACAGCTCGCGACGGCCGCGGTTTCCGAGACGTGACACACCGCTACGTTCTTGGCCTCTCGGCGTTCTATCACGACAGCGCCGCCTGTCTGCTCCGAGACGGCGAGATCATCGCCGCGGCGCAGGAAGAGCGCTTCACGCGCAAGAAGGGCGACGCGTCGTTTCCACGGCACGCGGTGCGGTACTGCCTTCAGGCGGCCGGAATCGCACCGTCCGAGCTCGCGTACGTCGGCTTTTACGACAAGCCGCTCCTCAAGTTCGAGCGGATCCTCGAGACCTATCTCGGGGTCGCCCCCAAAGGCTTCACCTCCTTCCGCATGGCGGGGCCCGTGTGGCTGAAGGAAAAGCTCTTCACCGACCGCGACATCCATCGTGCGCTGGACGGCTACGAGGGGGACGTGCTGTACGCCGAGCATCACGAGTCACACGCGGCGAGCGCGTTTTTCCCGTCCCCGTTCGCCGAGGCCGCCATCCTCACCGTGGACGGCGTGGGCGAATGGGCCACTGCGGCGTTCGGCGTGGGCCGGGGCGACGACTTCGAGCTCTTCAACGAGCTGCATTGGCCCGACTCGCTCGGCCTGCTGTACTCGGCCTTCACCTACTACAGCGGGTTCAAGGTCAACTCCGGGGAGTACAAGCTGATGGGCCTGGCGCCGTACGGCGAGCCCGCGTACGTGGACGTGATCTATCGGGAGCTCGTGGACCTGCGCGAGGACGGGTCGTTCACGCTCAACCAGAACTATTTCAACTACCTCACCGGCCTCACGATGACGAACGGCGCCTTCGACCGGCTGTTCGGCGGCCCGCCGCGCGTGCCCGAGTCCCCGTTGACGCAGCGTGAGATGAACCTCGCGCGCTCGATCCAGGTCGTGTGCGAAGAGGTCCTGCTGCGCATGGCGCGCACCGTGCACCGCGAGACCGGCATGCCCAACTTGTGTCTCGCAGGCGGCGTGGCGCTGAACTGCGTGGCCAACGGGCGCCTCCTCCGGGAGGGTCCCTTCCAGCAGCTGTGGATCCAGCCTGCCGCGGGCGACGCGGGCGGCGCCCTCGGCGTGGCGCAACTCATCTGGCACCGCTACTGCCGGCAGCCGCGCGCCGTGATGCCGGAACGGGACGGGATGAAGGGCGCGTTGCTCGGGCCCGAGTTCTCGCCCGAGGAGATCGAGGCGTGCCTGGCGTCGCACGGGGCGGCCTACGAGCGTCTCGAGCGTAGCGGCCTGCTCCGCCGCGCCGCCGAGCTCCTCGCCCAGGGAAAAGTCGTGGGGTGGTTCGACGGACGGATGGAATTCGGCCCCCGAGCGCTCGGCGCCCGCAGCATCCTCGGCGATCCGCGGAACCCGCGCATGCAGGCGCAGATGAACCTGAAGATCAAGTTCCGCGAAGGCTTCCGGCCGTTCGCGCCGAGCGTGCTACGCGAGCGCGTGAGCGATTACTTCGACCTCGCCTGCGACTCCCCCTACATGCTGCTCGTCGCCCCGGTGAAGCAGGACCGCCAGATCCCGATGACCGCCGAGCAGCGCGCCCTCTGGGGCATCGACCAGCTGAACGTGCCGCGCTCGGATATTCCGGCGGCGACCCACATCGACTACTCTGCGCGCATCCAGACGGTCACGCGCGAGACCAACCCGAACTACTACGACCTGATCCGGGAGTTCGAGCGCTTGACCGCTTGCCCCGTGCTCGTGAACACGTCCTTCAACGTGCGCGGCGAGCCCATCGTGTGCACCCCAGCCGACGCCTACCGCTGCTTCATGCGCACCCACCTCGACCATCTGGTGCTGGGGCCGTTCTTGCTCGACAAGGCGCGGCAACCCGACTGGAAGGAGAGCGGCGATTGGAGACGCGAGTTCCAGCTCGACTGAGCGCGGCCGAAGGACGCCGGTTCGGCCTCTCGGTCGGGGGCATGTTCCTCGTGCTGGGCGCGGTGCTGTGGTGGCGCGGGCACGCCACCGCACCCGTACCCGCCGCTCTGGGCGCGCTCCTCGTGGTGGCCGCGCTCGTGGCGCCGACCCGACTCGGGCCGTTCGAGCACGGCTGGATGCGGCTCGGCGCCGCGCTCTCCCGCATCACGACGCCGATCGTGCTCGCGATCGCGTACTTCGGCGTGATCGCGCCGATCGGTGTGGTGCTGCGCCTCGCGGGACGGAATCCGATCGCGCGCCCGCGGCTGCAGTCGAGCCGCTGGATTCCCCGGGAGGCGGGGGCCCGCCGTCGGCGTGACATGGAACGTCTGTTCTGAGGAGGCGCAAGCGATGAGCCAGGCGAGCGTGGTGCGAGAGGTGTGGGCGCTGCTGCGGGTCCGGAAGAAATGGTGGCTCGCGCCGATTCTGCTGCTCCTCGTCCTCGTCGGTGCGCTGCTCGTGTTCGCACAGACGTCGGCGCTCGCGCCCTTCATTTACACGATCTTCTAGGCGCGAGGCCCTGCCGGGCGGGCGCGCACGCCAGCTGCCCGAGCAGTGGACCCAGCATCCGGGCGGCGACCTCGCCGTTTGCTTGCTCCGTCGCGTGGCCGAGGTCGTCGATGAAGACCGTGCCCGTATCCGCGTCAAACATGTGCGTCAGGTTGAAGAACCGTTCCGGCGCCATGTCGGCCATGACCGCATCGATCTCCGCGGCCGCGGCGACGTCGACGGCCCGCAGCCGCCGCTGAAACGGATCGGCCTCGATGCTGTCCGCCAGGACCCGCTCGTAGGGCGCGAGTGGCTTGAGGCTCGTGTGCAGAGCCGGCTGCCAGAAGTAGAGCGTGCGGAACCCATAGCGTCGGGCGAGCCCTTCCACCAGCTGAGCGGTGGCGGCGTACGTGCGCACGACGTCGCGGGCCGTGCTATCGGGTGCGGGACCGGAGGCGGCGCCGCTCGCCCGACTGGTCAGCTGCCGCAGGCGTCGCAGGAGGCGCGAGCGGCTCGCCGCCAGGACCGTCAGCGTCCCGAGCGCCCGCAGATCGCTGTCGGAGCCCAGCGCGCGTCCCAGGCCGAACTCCGCCACGCGATTGGGTTCATTCGCCGGGACGCCGGCCCGGCCGTCGATCACGGCGGCCGCAATGTCATTGAAGCCGTCGTAGAAGACGACGACGTCGGGGCGTCCGCCGCGTCGCAGCTCCAGCTCGAGCTGAAACAGCTCCTGCGTGAAGACGTAGCCGGTCTCTCCGAAGTTCGTCACCGCGACGTCCCGCACGCCGCGCTCGGCGAGTCGTGCGGCGACCAGGGACGGAATCGTCATCTCGTCGCGCGCGCCGAGTCCCCACATCGCGGAGCCGCCCAGGAACAGCACGTGTCGGACCGCTCCGGAGAGCGGGACGGACTGAACCGTGCGCCGATGCCCCGCGCTGTCGACGTTGATATAGCGACCGCGCTGGGGCGCATGGCGCCAGTACAGATACGGCTCCCACTGCATCGCAAACCGGTACTCGGCCTGGAAGGCGGGAAACCACGGCTGGTCGGCATACGGGTGGGGGACTTGAGCTCGAGTCGCGGACGCGACGGCCCGGCGGAGGGCGCCCTGGCCACGATAGACCGCTTCGAGGGCTACCCAGAGAGCGAGCGTGAGGCCACAGACGGACCATGCCGTGCGAATTCCCACGCGGCAGCGCGAGAGCCACGCCCCTCCTCGCTCCTCCGTTGTTGCCGCACGGGGCGGTACCACTGCCGCAGCCACGCCACCGCCTGGGGACGCGAGCGCTCGCCGGGCGCTGCCGTCTGAATGAGTCATCCGCCACTCCTGGATGAGGTGAGGACGGGGTGCTGCTGCCCCGAGCGAGCAAGCTTCGAGCCGTCCGCGCACTCTCAGCGAGAACCCCCCTCCTTCGAGACTGTGGCGTCGTCGCAGCGACGAGACCGCCGGTCGCCGGTGTTCGGGTCCCACGCCGGAGCCGACGGTGAGGCGGCCGAACGGGTTGCGTGCAGGGCCTCCCGCGCACACCTCTTGCTTGAGGGGCGGGGGGTTGGGCCGTCCATGAGGGGGAGGTTCTCGGGCTGATGCTCACGCTGGACCTCGCGCGCCGCGGGGCTGAGCCGCTCCGGGTGCTGTGCGTCGGAGCGCATTCCGACGACATCGAGATCGGCTGCGGTGGCACGATCTTGAAGCTCGGATCGGCTCACCCGCAGGCCAGCTTTCACTGGGTCGTGCTCAGCGCCGACGCGGAACGCGAGCGCGAGGCGCGGCACAGCGCCGGGCTGTTCCTCCCCAAGACGGGGGACCACCAGATCGTCGTCCAGCGGTTTCGCGACGGATTCTTCCCGTATGTCGGCACCGAGATCAAGGAGTACTTCGAAGCGCTGAAGCAGCAGGCCTCGCCCGATGTGATCTTCACCCACTATAGAGGGGACCGCCATCAGGATCATCGCCTCATCTCGGAGCTCACCTGGAACACGTTCCGGGACCATCTCATTCTCGAGTACGAAGTGCCGAAATACGACGGCGACCTGGGGTCGCCGAACTGCTACGTGCCGCTCGACGAAGCCCTGTGCCGACGAAAAACGGAATACCTGTTCGCGGCCTTCAAATCGCAGGTGGGGAAGCGGTGGTTCACGGCCGACACGTTTCGCGGGCTGATGCGGATCCGCGGGATTGAGGCGGCGGCGCCGTGCGGCTACGCCGAGGCCTTCTATGCGCACAAGCTGGCGCTCGAGCCGTAGGCCCCGGGTGAGCGTCGGGATGCCAGTGTACAACGGCGAGCGCTATCTCGCCGAAGCGGTGGATTCGCTGCTGGCGCAGACCTACGAGGACTTCGAGCTGATCATCTGCGACAATGCGTCGACGGATCGCACGGGCGAGATCGCGCGGTCCTACGCCGCCCGGGATACCCGGGTCCGCTACGCTCGGAACGAGAAGAACCTCGGGGCTGGCGGGAACTTCCGACGCGGCTTTGCACTCGCCTCGGGTGAGTACTTTCGCTGGGCCGCCTCCGACGACGTCTGCGCGCCGCAGTCCCTGGCGCGCTGCGTGGAGGTGTTGGATCAGGAACCGGCCGCGGTCCTCGCCTATCCCAGCACCAGATTCATCGATGAGCACGGCCGGGTCACAGGAGAGTGCTACGACGACCGTCTGCACCTCCAGGCGCCCCGGGCGAGCGAGCGCTTCCGGCAGGTTCTGGAGCGCCTGGGACTTTGCAACGCAGTGTACGGTCTGATGCGCGCGGAGGTGCTGAAGCACACCGGGTTGTTCGGCGATTTCTTGGCGGCTGACATCGTCTTCCTGGCCGAGCTCAGTCTGTACGGCACGTTCTGGGAAGTCCCCGGGGCCCTGTTTTTCCGTAGGCTCCATCCCGGCGGCACGGGCGGCATGGATCGCCTCCAGTTCCGTGCTTATTGGCATCCCGACCGGCGACGTCGCTTCGATCTGCGGGAGTGGCGGCACCTGGTGGAGCTGGCGCGCGCGGTTGTCCGGGCGCCGCTCAACGCCGCGGAGAAGCTGCGCGCCGCCCGTTTCCTGGCGCTGCGGGCGATCTGGAACCGAGACAAGCTCGCCCGTGAGCTGTTCATGGGAATGCGGGAGCTCACGACGGGAAAGCTGCTGTGCTAGTGCGAGACCGGCGGGAGGCCGTGTCGTTGAGCCGCGGCCCCGCAGCCCGGCTCTCGGTGCTGCATGTCTTGGCGCCGGCGGCGTATGGCGGGCTGGAGGCCGTGGTGCAGGCCCTCGCCATGGAGTCGGCGGGCTCGCGGGTCGTGGCGAGCGTGGCGGCGATCATCCCGGGGACCGCAGGCCACCCGTTCCTGGCGGGGCTCCGAGCTGCGGCCGTCCCGGCGTTCCCCATCGTCGTCGCGCCGCGTGCCTATCTACAGGAGCGCGCCGCCCTCGCCGAGTTGTGCGAGCGACTGCGCCCGGACGTCGTCCATACTCACGGCTACCGGGCGGACGTGGTGGACGCGGGCGTGGCGCGGCGGCTTGGGATTCCGGTCGTGACGACCGTGCACGGGTTCACGGGTGGCGGATGGAGGAACCGCTGCTACGAGTGGCTGCAGCTCCGCGCGTTCCACCGCTGCGACGCCGTCGTCGCGGTTTCCCGACCCCTGGCACAGCGGCTGTCCCGAAGCGGCGTCCCGGCGGAGCGCGTCCACGTGATCCCCAACGCCTGGCGGGCCGCCGCCCCGCCGCTCGATCGCGCCGCGGCGCGCCAGGTCCTCGGCGTGCCCTCCCTCAGAGACCACTTTTGCATTGGATGGGTTGGCCGCCTGAGCGACGAAAAGGGACCGGCGCTGCTGCTGGACGCGCTGGTACGGCTACCCGTCTTTCCGTGGACGGCTTGTGTGGTCGGCGAGGGCCCGGCGCGGCGGGCGCTCGAAGCGCGCGCGGCTCGCTTGGGGCTGGGGGAGCGCGTGCGCTGGTACGGCGGCGTGGCCGGCGCGCGGCGCCTCTACCCGGCGTTCGACGTCTTCGTGCTCAGCTCGCGCACGGAGGGAACGCCCGTGGTGCTGTTCGAGGCGATGGCGGCCGATGTGCCCATCGTGGCGACGAGCGTCGGTGGGGTGCCGGACGTGGTGTCAGGGACCGAAGCGGTGCTCGTGGCCCCGGGCGAGCCGCGTGCCTTGGCCGCCGGGATCTGGGCGGTGTATTGCGACGCGGCCGCAGCCGCGCGTCGCGCGTCGGCGGCGCGGGTACGGCTGGAACGGGAATTCGACGTCGAACGCTGGCTCGCGCGCTACGAAGCCGTGTATCGGACGGTACGAGCGGGCGCGCTTACCAGCCGCCCCGGCCCAGCATGACCGGCAGCGTTCTCAGCATGATCTGGCAATCCTGCAGCGCGGATTGCCGGCGGATGTACTCGAGGTCGTAAGCCACCTTCCGCCGGACGTCGTCCACCGTGCGATCGTAGGCCTGGTTGATCTGCGCCCAGCCGGTGATCCCGGGGCGGACACGCTGACGGCGTTGATAGCCCTCGACTTGCTCCCGCAGGTACACGAAGATCGCCGGCTGTTCGGGACGGGGTCCCACGACGTTCATGTCGCCCAGCAGCACGTTGAACAGCTGCGGCAGCTCGTCGAGGCGGACCTTCCGCAGCAGGCGCCCGATCGGCGTGACGCGCGCGTCGTCAGGCTGGGCCCACACCTGTCGGCCACCGTTGCTCGAGTCCCCGCGCATCGTGCGGAACTTGTACATCGTGAACGGCTTGCCGCCGAGATCGACCTGGCGGCGCGTGTTGCCGCCGGCACGCGACAGGCCGCGCCGGTCGAGCCCGACCCGCGCCTGGGTAAAGAGCACCGGGCCGCGCGACGTCAGCTTGATCAGCGCGGCGATGACGAGCATCACGGGCAGCGTGAGGACGATCCCCACGATCGCCGCGGCGATGTTGAGGCAGCGCCGGCTGCGCCGCTCGCGGTCGATGGGTCCGAGCGGCGCGCGATGTACGAGCGTGATGCTGCGCCGCGCGAGGCGCGGCGCCAATGTCATCGCCATGACCGCGGCGTATGGCAAACCTCATGCGCGCCGACGGACCGGGTGCCACGTCGCTAACCAACGATCGTTCAGGCACTTAGCGTGAGGGAGTGGTGCTGCGGTGCCGGCGCCACATAGCGCTCCAGCGGCGCGTGTAGAACGGCCGCGACGACGCGCCGATCCTCAGGAACGCGACGTGGCGGACGGGAGGGCGGACACGAAGAAGAAGCGCGTCCCGTGTCCGGGGACGCTCTCTACCTCCAGCTCGGCGCCCATCGCCTTCACGAGCTTGCGACAAATCGCGAGGCCGAGGCCGGCGCTGGAGAAGTGGTGGCGCAGGTCCGTAGGGCTCTTGCGGAACGGCTGGTACAGGGTCTGGAGGGCACTGGTGTCGTACCCGCTGCCCGTGTCGCACACCGAGAACTCGAGCCGGTTCCGGTCGAGGGGACGCGCCGCGATCTCGACGGAGCCCGCGTCGGTGAACTTGACGGCGTTGGTGGCGAGGTTGAGCAGCACGCGGGAGAGCGCGCGGGGATGTCCGATGCGGCGCTCCGGCACCGGGTGCACCAGCCGGACCTCGAGTTGTTTCTCCTCGGCGAGGGGCAGGATCATGTCGCGCACCGACGCGAACACGTCGGAGACCGAGAACGGCTCGGGCCGACGGTCCACCAGGCGATTCCCGCCCTGCGCCAGTTCGAGCACGTCGCTCGCCGCCCCGCAGAGCGAGAGCGCGGCGCTGTAGACGAGCCCCAGGGCGCGGCGCTGGGCGTCAGTCACCGGGCCGCTCTGGCCGCGCTGCAGCGCCTCCGCCAGGAACAGGATCGACGTCAGCGGGGAGCGCAGGTCGTGCGCCATCTCGACCACCAGCTCGAGGCCCCCGGGACTGCTCAGGCACGCGGCGAGGTTGTCGGGCTCCGGCTCCGGCTGCCGGGTCGGCCGAACGGCCATCCACTCGAGGCGTCGGGCCGCGGTCGCGCGCATCTCAGGCCTCCTTGGCGTCGGCCAAGGCGCTCGGCTCTGGTTCGCCGGCTTCCGCCTCGGGCGGCGTCTCGACGTCGCGCTCGACCACCCAGCCGGCCGTGGGGCTCCGCTGCAACCCATGGCGCTCCATCATGCGGTACAGCGTGGTGCGGTCCACGCCCGCCACCCGGGCGGCCTTCGACATATTGCCGGCTGCCCGATTCACCAGCCATGTGAGGTACTGGCGCTCGAACTGCGCGATCACGCGGTCCCGCGCCACATGGTAGCTCTCCTCCAGCAGGGTCGAGATCAGCGACGCGGGGTTCGCCCCGGCCGGTGCCGCGGGGTCGCCCGCGAGGTGCAGGTCCTCGGGCTGAATCGCCGCCCCCGGCTCCACGACGACGGCCACGTGCTCGATCACGTTCTGCAGCTCGCGCACGTTGCCGCGCCACGCGTAGGCGCACAGGGCACGCAGCGCCGCCTCGGTCAGCTTCGGGAACGGCGCCCCCTTGCTGCGATGGCGGACCCAGTAGGTCGAGAGGAAGTATTCGGCCAGGAGCGGAATGTCCTCCGGCCGCTCCCGCAGCGGCGGCACGTGGATTGGCACGACGCGCAGGCGGTAGTACAGGTCCTCCCGCATGTCCCCGGCCTTCACGGCCGTCTCGGGATCCCCGTTGGTCGCGGCGATGAAACGCACGTTGACGACCGCGTCGGTCGCCTCGCTGCCCACGCGGCGTACCACCCCGTCCTGGATCACCCGCAGCAGCTTCGCCTGGATCGGCTTCGACATCTCGATCAGCTCGTCCAGGAACAGCGTGCCGCCGTTCGCCGCTTCGAGGAGGCCGGGTTTGTCGCGCACCGCCCCGGTGAACGCCCCCTTGCGGTGCCCGAACATCTCCGATTCGAGCAGGCCTTCGGGCAGCGCGGCGCAGTTGATCGCCACGAACGGCCGGCTCGAACGCCGGCTGTGGTGGTGGATGAACTGCGCGATCATCTCCTTGCCGCTACCGCTCTCCCCCGTGATGAAGACCGAGGCATCCGTCGGCGCGACCTTGCGGGCCAACTCGATGGCCCGGCGAAAGGCCGGCGCCGTGCCGAGCAGGGTGATCTTGTCGGAGTGCACGTGGCGCCGCTCCAGCTCCGCCTGCTGATCGCGCGTCTCGCGTGCGACGAGCAGGGTGTGGACGGCGCGCCCGATCAGCACCTGGAGGTGCGTGGCCGAGAACGGCTTCGGCAAGTAGTCGAAGGCCCCCTGGCGCAGCGCTTCGACGCTGGAATCGACCGACGGGTTGCCCGTCATCACGATGACGATGGTGTCGCGATTCGTCGCGAGCGCCGCGCGCAGCAGGGCCAGCCCGCCGACTTGCGGCAGATACAGGTCGGCCAGGACGATATCGAAGGCCCGGCGCTTCAGCAGGTCGAGCGCCTCCTGACCCCGGCCGCTCACCGTTACGTCGTAGCCTTCCTGCCGCAGCACACTGGCGCAGCTCTCGCGCAGGGTGTGCTCGTCGTCCACGATCAATATCCGGACGCGTGCCTTGAGGTCGGAGCCGATTGGCAAAAGCGCCGCAAGGTTCGACGCCTCGTCCGGCTCCCCTGATCGTCCGATCCTGTCCTGTGCCACCGGTATAGACATCGGGCTCATCCAGTAGCGGTCGGACTCACCCCTACGCAGACTTCGGGCCACGTTGTCGCGACCTCGCAGCAGCACGACTCGCGCCGAAATCGCACCAAGCTGCATCCGCCGGCCGAGCAGAGCTGCACCGATTTGCGGCATCCCGGTCCCCACGTCGCTACCGGCCGGCGGTATCGGACTTGCTGTGGCCCCGCGGCGGCACTTCACCTCTCTTCGACTTGCGGGAGTGACACTGCGTGACGCTTAGCGACCAGGGGGCCACCCTCGTCCCCCTCCCAGGGCCCACGAGTCCGGCGGCGGCGGCACACCCGCCCCCGCTGGCTCTCGTGCAACCCCATTTCGTCGAGCCGCAGGTCGGAGTCGACTGGCGCCGTGTGTTGGGTGCCGTCCAGCGGTTCAAATGGCTGATTCTCGCGGTCACGCTCCTGGGCGGTGCGGGCGGGATCGCGGCTACCCGGTTTGTCAGACCGGAGTACCTGGCGCAGGCGACCATCTGGATCGATGAGACCGACCGGCGCGCCTCGGATCGCGGCCCGATCCGCCCGGGGCATCTGCTCGATCCCGAAGCCTGGGTGGATCTGCTCCGGTCGTACGCGGTGCTCGACCAGGTGGTGCGCGATCAGCGCCTGTTCCTCGCGGCGCGGCGGCCGGCGGACAGCACCGTGCTGGCCTCGTTGAACGTGGCCAGCGAGTATCGGTCGGGTCGCTACCAGTTCACCATCGATTCCGCGGCACAGCGCTACACGCTCGCCACCGACGACGGGACCGAGCTCGAGCGAGGGCTGCTCGGAGACTCGGTCGGCCGGCGTCAGGGGCTCCTGTGGGCGCCCGGCCCGCGGGCCGCGCTCGAGCCCGGGCGCCGCGTGCAGTTCACGCTGACCACCCTCCGGGACGGCGCGCGCCGCCTGGATGAGGGGCTCGACGTTCGTACCGACCCCGACGGGAATTTTCTCCGGCTCGAGCTGCGCGGCTCTGACCCGGCGCGGGTGACGGCCATCGTGAACGCCGTGGCGCAGCGTTACGTGCAGGTGGCGGCGGAGCTGAAGCGCGAGAAGGTGATCGAGCTGACGAAGATTCTCGACCAGCAGCTCGAGTCGGCGCGGCAGAACCTGAGCGCCGCCGAGGCGTCCCTGGAGAGCTTCGGCGTGCGGACGATCACGCTGCCGTCCGACCGAGCGGCGCCGGGTAGGCCCGTCGCGGCGGCGGACCGGGACCCCGTACTGATGGGCTTCTTCGACCTGCAGCTCGAGCGCGACCAGGTGCGACGCGATCGGGAAGCGCTGGAGCAGGCGGTCGTGCAGGCCGCCGACTCGGGGGTGCCCGCCTCCGCGCTCGAAGCGATCGCCTCCGTGCAAAAGAGTCCCGATCTCGCGACGGCCCTGAAGGAGCTGGTCACGAAACAGACCGACCTGCGCACTCTCAGGTACCAGTACACGGACGCCTACCCGAAGGTGCAGCGCCTCTTGACCGAGATCGCGACGCTGGAGCGGCACACGATCCCCGCGGTCGCGCGAGCGCTCGCGGGCGAGCTCGCGGCGCGGGAGGCGGAGCTCGGCCGGCGGATCGACGCTGGCTCCAGCTCCTTGCGCCAGATCCCGCCCCGCGCGATGGAGGAGGCGCGGCTGCGGCGCGCGGTGACGCTCGCCGAAAACGTGTATACCAACTTGAAGCAGCGGTACGAGGAGGCGCGCCTCGCGGACGCCAGCACCATACCGGACGTCCGGATCCTCGACTCCGCCGTCGCGCCTCAGCGGCCGGTGAAGAACACCGCGCCGCGCCTCATGCTGGTGGCCCTGATCGGAAGCTTCGGTCTGGCCGTCGTGGGAGCGGTCCTGCTCGATCGGGCGGACCCGCGGGTGCGTTATCCCGACCAAGTGTCGCGGGAGATGGGGCTGCCGATCCTCGGGGCGCTGCCGCACTTCAAGGGACGGCGGGACGGGCCGGGCAGCGGGGGGAGCAGGGGGGGCGAGGCCAAGTCGGCACGGCCGCATGAGGGCGTCGCGGAGCTGGTCGAGGCGCTGCGCGGCACGTGCTTGAATCTGGTGTACGCGTACGGGGCGGCCGGGCCGATGCTCGTCACCATCACGAGCCCCGGCCCGGGGGACGGCAAGCTCGCGGCGAATCTGGCGCTCACGTTCGCCGAGGGCGGGCACCGCACCCTCCTCGTGGATGCCGACATCCGGCGCGGCGTGCTGCATCGCCGCCTGACGGCTCGCCGGCGGCCCGGCCTCACCGACTGCCTGCGCGGCGAGGTGCCGTTCGAGGCGATCCTGCAGCAGACCGCGTATCCGCTGCTCACGCTGGTCGGTTGCGGTACCCGGGTCCACAACGCTCCCGAGCTCCTGAGCTCGGAGGCGATGGCGCAGCTGGTCACTCGGGTGCGTCCGGACTACGACGTCATCCTCATGGACAGCCCGCCGCTGGCCGGCGGTGTCGATCCGTTCATTCTGGGGACGCTGACAGGGAGCCTGCTGCTGGTGCTACGGACGGGGCACAGCCACCGTGACATGGCCGCCGCGAAGCTGGAGATGCTGCACCGCCTGCCGGTGCGCCTGCTCGGCGCCGTGCTGAATGATGTGCCGGCCGAGGCTGGCTACCGCTACTACTCCTATTACCTGCCTGGCTACGAAGCGACGGACGAGTATCCCGCGGGCCGGAAGCTGGTGGTCTAGCGGACCGTCGCAGCTCCCTCGTCGAACCGGCGAATCCATCCCCCGACTTCGGCTTTCCCCGTGCGGACCGCCGCCGAGGCCCGCACCAGCAGCTCGACGGGCTCGATTGGCGCGTAGCCCATGTTGGCCACCGCCTCGTAGCCGAATCGCACGCCGACGCCGAGGACGGGGGAAGTCGCGGCAGTCGCTCCGGCGGTGCGGGCCGGGGCCATCGCGACCTGCATCGAGCCCGCCAACCGCTCCGCGAGACGGCGCGCCCCCGAGGCGTCCGTTCCCGGCGCCAGCACGGCGAACTCGACCGGACTCAATCGGCCGATGACGTCGGAGCGCCGGACGGTTGCCTGGAGCACGCGCACGCCGCGGGTCACGGCCTCTGCCGCTTGGTCCGGGCGGGTGAGGCCGCCGCCCTCGAGATCGAGCGCCAGGGCCACGCACGCTAGCGCACTGTGCTCCCGGAACGCCTGGGACGCGAGCTCGCGGGCGCGACGGGCCAGTCCTTGATGGTTGTAGAGCCCGCTCTGTGGATCCAGCAATCCCTCGGCTCGGGTCCGATCACTTTCGAGCTTGCCGCGCACGTAGGCGTTCGCCTTGAGCACGATCTCATCCGAGTCGTGGGGCGGGCTCAGGCACTCCCATGCGCCTTCGCGCAGCGCGGCCAGCCGCCGCTCTCGGGTGAGGGGCTCGGGGGGCGCGAGGAAGATCGGCGTGCCGTGCGTGATGCGGGCGTCGCCCCGCAGCTCGCGACACAGCTCGATCCCCGGCATGTCCGGGAGATCGCCGCCGATGATGATCAGGTCGGGCTGCGCCGTGCGGCCCCGCTCCAGGGCGTGCCGGGCCGTGCGCTCCCGCAGCACGGCGTACCCGGCCTCTTCGAGGAGGCGCGCGAGCCAGCGCGTGCGCTCCTCGCGGTCGTCGGCGACCAGCGCCAGAGGTAATCCGTCCACGGGAATACGATCGGTCATAGTGACTCCGCCCTCATAAGGGGAACTCCGCGCTGTTCTGCGGCGATGCGAGCGGGCGCCGCCACGCTCCGCCTGCAAGCTGGGGGCCGCAGCGCGCCGCGCCCACGGCGCGCGGGGAGTGCGGCGCCTGCGCAACGAAAGCGCCGCTCCCGCGCGTCGCGTATGGGGCTGGGACGCGGCGCTAAGCCATTGCGCGCCTGCGCGCTAACCGACCCCCCCGGGGGGCGGTGGGGGGCGGGCCTCAAACTTGAAGTGCCACGACCGCGAGCAACGAGAGGGTCGAGGATCCGCATGCTGTGCAAACCCTGCCAGAGCGAAGCCGGGCGCCCCGCGACCCGGCGCTCCCCAGACGACCGCTGCCGCACCGCGACGTGCGATCGGTGCGGCGCGGCGATCCTCATGCTCGAGGGCGTCGCGGTGGGCGTGGGTGACGGCACGCTGGCTCAGCTGGCGCGGTTCGGCCTCGCGAGCACCGGCCTGCCGCTGCTCGAAACCAGTCGCGAAAGGGCGTGACGGATGTGCGGCATCGTCGGGTACGTGGGGCCGAGGGAAGCGGCGGCCGTGCTGGTGGACTGCCTCTCGCGCCTCGAGTACCGCGGCTATGACTCGGCCGGACTCGCCGTGCTCAACGGCCGGGGCGTGGAGACGCGCAAGCTCGCCGGGCGCATTGAGGGCCTGCGCGCGCTGGTGACGCGGGAGCCGGTGCACGGCCGCTGCGGCATCGGGCACACGCGCTGGGCCACGCACGGAGCACCGACGGAGCGCAACGCCCACCCTCACAGCGACTGCACCGGCGGGATCGCCTTGGTGCACAACGGCATCATCGAAAACGCCGATCTGCTCCGCGCGCGCCTGGAGCGCGCCGGCCATCGGCTGGCCACCGACACGGACACCGAGGCGCTTGCCCACCTGATCGAGGATGCGCCGGGCGCGACCCTCGAAGCGCGCGTGATCGCCGCGCTTGCGCACGTGGAAGGCACCTACGGCCTCGCCGTGATCGGCGAGGCCGACCCGGGAAAGCTCGTCGTAGCGCGACGCGGCTCGCCGCTCCTGATCGGTGTGGGCGAGGGCGAGTTCCTCGTGGCCTCCGACGCGAACGCGGTGCTCCCGCACACCCGCTCCGTGGTCTACCTCGACGATGGCGACCTCGCGGTGATCACCGACGAGGGCTATCGCGTGCTCGATCGCGAAGCCCGGGTCCAGGATCGCTCGGTGGCCGACATCGAGTGGGACCTCGACACGCTGGCGCTGGGGGAGTACCCGCACTTCATGCTCAAGGAGATCTGCGAGCAGGCGCACACGGTACAGAGCACGCTGCGGGGCCGGCTCATCCCGGCGGAGGGCAGCGCGCGGCTCGACGGCCTGAACCTCCCGGCGGCTCGGTGCGCGCGGATCCGGCGCATCGTGATCGTGGCCTGCGGCACGTCCTGGCACGCGGGCCTGGTGGGACGCCACGTGCTCGAGGAGCTCGCGGGCGTTCCGGTGTCGGTCGAGTACGCCTCGGAGTACCGCTACCGTACGCAACTGCGCGTGCCGGGAACGCTCACCGTCGTCATTTCCCAATCGGGCGAGACCGCGGACACGCTGGAGGCGATGCGCGCCGCCCGGGCCGCGGGCTCGCCGGTGATCGGCATCGTCAATGTCGTGGGCTCGACGATCGCCCGGGAGGCGGACGGCGGGATCTACCTCCACGCCGGCCCCGAGATCGGCGTCGCCTCGACCAAGGCCTTCACGTCGCAGCTTGCGGCGCTGCTCCTCTTCGGCCTCTACCTCGGTCGCCAGCGCGGCCTGCCCCGGGACGCGGGGCTCCGCGTGGCGGACCAGCTCGCGGGCTTGCCGGATCTGATCGCGCGCACGCTCGAGCTGGAACCCGACGTCCGGGCGCTTGCCGCGCGTTATGCAGACGCGACCAACGCGCTGTACCTGGGGCGGGGCGTCAATTTCCCCGTGGCGCTCGAGGGCGCGCTCAAGCTCAAGGAGATCTCCTACATCCACGCCGAGGGCTACCCGGCGGCCGAGATGAAGCACGGGCCCATCGCACTGATCGACGAGAACATGCCGGTCGTGTTCGTGGCGCCCAAGGACGACGTCTACGCCAAGGTGGTCTCGAACATGCAGGAGGTGAAGGCGCGCGGCGGCCGCATCATCGCGATCACGAGTGAGGGCAATGGCGATCTGCGCCACCTCGCGGAGCGACAGCTGCGCGTGCCCGCCTGCCCGCCGCTCCTGTCGCCGTTCGTGACGGTAGTCCCGCTGCAACTCCTGGCCTATCACGTCGCCGTGCTGCGCGGCTGCGACGTGGACCGGCCGCGTAACCTGGCGAAGAGCGTAACCGTGGAGTGACGATGAAAACGAGCCTCTCTGTCCTGTGGGTGTGCGTCACCGCCGGTCTCGGCTGCGCGCGCGCGCAGGCGCCGGCGACTGCCCCGGCGCCGCAGCTGGCCGGCAGCGGGTTCCAAGTCGGCGATCGCATCCTCCTCCAGGTGGAGGGGGATTCCCTGCTGAGTAAGACCTTCGCCGTGGGACCGGGCCCGGCGCTCACGCTGCCGGTGATCGGCGCCATCCCGCTGACGGGCGTGCGGCGCTCGGACATCGAGCCGTACCTCAGCCAGCAGCTCGCCCGGTACGTGAAAGAGCCCGTGGTGCACGCCAAGGCGCTCATCAACCTGTCCATCCTCGGCGAGGTGGAGCGTCCGGGATTCTACGCCGTGTCGGCGGACATCGTGCTGGCCGACGCGCTCATGCAGGCCGGAGGTCCCACTCGGGAGGCGAAGGTGGCGGCGATGCGCATCGAGCGCAGCGGCAAGCCGCTCCTCGCGGAAGACTCGCTGCAGTCCGTGCTCGCTCACGGGCTCACGGTGGATCAGGTCGGCCTGCGCGACGGCGACCGCCTGGTCGTGCCGCGCCTGGTCCAGCGCGACGCGGAGTCCACGTGGCGGATCCTCGGCGTCATCGTGTCGATTCCGGTCGCAATCTACGGCATCACGCGGGCGTTCTGAGCGATGCGGATCCTGTCGGTCGTGGGCGCGCGCCCGAATTTCATGAAGCTGGCGCCGGTGGACCGCGAGCTGGCCAAGCGGCCCGATGTCGAGCACCTCATCGTGCACACCGGCCAGCACTACGACCCGGAGATGTCGGCGGCGTTCTTCGAGGAGCTGTGGATCCCCGCGCCCGACCACCACCTCGGGGTTGGCTCCGGCTCCCACGCGGCGCAGACCGCCGCCGTCATGCAGCGCCTCGAGCCCGTGCTCACCCGGGCGCGGCCGGACGTGGTGCTCGTGTACGGCGACGTGAACTCCACGCTCGCGGCCGCGCTGGTGGCCGCCAAGCTCGGGTTGCGCGTCGGTCACGTGGAAGCCGGGTTGCGGAGCGGCGACTGGACCATGCCCGAAGAGATCAACCGGGTCGTCACGGATCGGCTGTCCGATCTGCGGTTCGTTCCGTCTCGCGACGCCGGCGGCAACTTGATCGCGGAGGGCGTGCCCACGGAGCGCATCGATTTCGTGGGCAACGTGATGATCGACTCGCTGTGCTGGGCGCTGCCGCGGGCGCTCGAGCGCCATGTCCCGGCCCGGCACGGACTGCGGGAGCACGCGTACGTGGTGGTGACGCTGCACCGACCGCCCAACGTGGACGACCCGGCGACGCTACGGCTGCTGCTCGACGCGCTGCTCCGTTTGAGCCGCGAGCGCCCCGTCGTGTTCCCCGTGCACCCGCGGGCGCGGAAGCGCCTCGCCGCCGCCGGATGGCCGCTCGACGGCCCGGGCGACCTGCGTCTGATCGATCCCGTCGGGTACGTCGAGATGTTGGGCCTCGTCGCCGGCGCAGCGCTCGTCATCACCGATTCGGGCGGGCTGCAGGAGGAGACGACGTATCTCGGCGTGCCGTGCCTCACCGTGCGGCCGAACACCGAGCGACCCATCACCTGCACCAACGGCACCAACCGGCTCGTACCGCCGCGCGGCGCCACGATCATCGCGGCGGCCGAGCGCGCCGTCGCACGGCGACCGCCCGTGCGGCCGGTGATCGAGCGCTGGGACGGGCGCGCCGCCGAGCGGATCGCCCGGGTGCTGTGTGAGGACGAGCGCTACGGTCTCGACGATGTCGTGGTGGCAGTGCCACGGGCAGCGCGACTGGCGCGCGCCGTTCCTGAGCCCGTCGACGTGTAGCTGATTCCCGCGGAGCGCGGTTCCCCGATTACCCCGACTGCGCACGCACACGGCTTCTCAACCCCGGAGGGTAATCGATGAGTGAAGAGGTGCAGCGCGGGGAGCGGACCGCACGCCGCTCCCCGCGTCGCCTCCCTATCCCCTTCTTCCTTCCTCCCCCCGGTGCGGGCGCCACACCTCGGGAGCGCGACTGTATGGGAGCCGCATCGCCGCGGTGCCGCCACAATCGCCCATCTCTCGACGGTATCGCGGAATCGCCGCTCCGCCATCCTGGCACCGCGCTTGCTTGAACGCCCGGTCCGAGTGGCACCATCGCCACTCGCGACTCCTCGAGGGGCTTGGGTATGCTCCAACGCAACTTCCGGGTCTGGTCGGGCGCTGCGGCGATCGCCCTGGCGGCCGTCGCCTGCACCGACTCGACGACTCCACACGGCACGCCCGCACGCCCCAGCTTCTGGGGTGGCGGAGGTACGCCGGCCTGCTTTCGTGTGACCGGCGGCGGCCGGATCGATAAGCCGGAGCCCTCCACCCCGTACCCGCAATCCAAGAACCCGGACCACGACTTCGCGACGTTCGGGTTCCAGGCGCGTCCGACGGCCTGCAACAGCACTGACGGATCCGGCGAGATCGAGTGGGTGGACCACAGCCGGAACGCGCCCGGCCGGGGCTTCACGTTCCACGGCACCGTCAGCTCGTTCTCGGCGGTGGTGGATCACTACCATCCGGACCGGCAGTGCGGCAGCTTCTCCGGCACCGGACGGGCCAAGGCCCACGACCACTCGTTCGACCAGACCGTGTCGTTCACCGTTGACCACGCCTGCGACGAGGGCGAGCCGGGCAAGGGCCGCGACCACATCCGCATCATCCTGTCCGACCTCGGCTACGACCGGGGGGGCATTCTCACCGGCGGCAATATCCAGCAGCACCGGCTCAAGGGCGGGGGCGGCACCGGCGATCTCAGGGTGACGAACACTACCACCGGCTCGAACCTCGATCCGGACGGCTACACGGTCACCGTGGACAAGACGACGAGCCAGCCGATGGCGACGAACGGGAGCACCACCTTCACCGCCCTGGCGGCGGGCGATCACAGCGTCGCGCTCTCGGGCGTTGCCGCGAACTGCAGCGTGGCCGGGGCGAACCCGCAGACCGTCACGGTGCCCGGGGGCGGCACAGTGAGCACCACGTTCGACATCAGCTGCACGGCGCCCCCGACCACGGGCGATCTCACGGTCACGACGACCACGACGGGGACGAACGTCCCGAGCAGCTACACGGTCACGGTCGATCCCGGGACGGTGGGCGAGACGAGCAAGCCGATCGCGCCGAACGGCAGCGTAACGTTCATGGATCTCGCGGCGGGCGGTCACAGCGTCGCGCTCACGGTCGCGAGCAACTGCACCGTGACCAGTGCGAACCCCCAGAGCGTCTCGGTGCCCGCCGGTGGGACCGCCACGACCAGCTTCACAGTGAGCTGCGCAGGAGCGACCGTCGCGGAGCTCGCCGGGAACGGCGCGATCGGCCCGGGCACGCCGACCACGGGCTCGGAATATCAGACCTTCGTGTTTGACGTGAAGGCCGATCTGACCGGCACGCTCAAGTACACCGATTACAACCTCGTCCGGAACGGCAGCCCCACGACCGTCGATGTGGGGCCGGACTTCCCCGGGACGGGGATCACCGCTTACCGGAATAGCTCGACCGCCTGCAGCGACCCGACGAAGGGAGCGGAGTTCGACGGCATCCTGCAGGTGGAGGGCGAGACGAACCAGTACACCTTCACGGTGGCCGCGTGCGACAACGGGCCGAGCGGCAGCGGGCTCGACTTCTTCAGCATGGACGTGCCGAACGCCGGCTATGGCAAATCCGGCTTCTTGGTGAGCGGGAACATTGTGAAGACGAGCCCGTGACGCGCGGGCGCTCCGCGACAAACAGAGGAGAAACGACGATGGCGGTAACGAACTTTCGGGCCCCGTGGACGGTCGCGCTGGCGGCGCTGGCCGGGGTGGCGCTGCTCGCCGGTCGGGCGGCGGCGCAGGCGACGGTCGGGGGCAGCGCGTTCGGCAGCTACGTGAACGTGCTGGGTGTCACGACGCAATCCCCCGTGGCGACGCTGCCCGACACCGGGGGGATGGCGGTGGGCGAGACCGACACGTTCGGCGTGCCGAGCTCGATCGATGCCCAGTGGCTCGCGGCCGTGACGAGCGGCGCGGTGGACACTGCCGTGTCGAGCGCGCAGAGCACGTCGGAGCTCGAGAACGTGAGCATCCTGAACGGGCTGATCACGGCGGACAACGTCACGGCGATCGCCAGCAGCGACCGGAACGCGACCGGGGTGGAGAGCGGCTCCGACGGATCGGGGTTCGTGAACCTCGTGGTCACCGGCGTTCCCATGGCGAGTGACGTCGCCCCGAACACCCAGCTCCCGCTCCCGGGCGTCGGCTACGTGGTCCTGAACGAGCAGCAGATCACGGGCGACGGCGTGTCGTCCAGCGGCATCACGGTGAACATGATCCACGTGATCCTGCAGGACGTCCTCACCGGTCTCACGACGGGAGAGATCATCGTGGGCTCCGCGCAGAGCGCCGTCGGGTCGTGACGCGGTAACGGCGCCCGGCTTCGTCGGCTAGGGTGCTGTGCGCGCGCAACTGGTGCGCGCGCCACAATTGGGAACGCGAAATCGTCGCGCGCGCATCGCAGCGATGCTGCAACGCCCCTCGCATCTCCCACTATCACAACGCCTTCGCCTCGTGTACCGCGCTGGCACCGGCCTTGCTTCCCCCGCCGCTCGAAGGCAGGTGGCGTGAACGAGAACGGAGGAGGACAGAACGCACATGACGCCAAGACATCGGAGTTCCATCGTTGTGCCTGGCCTGCTGGCCGTCGCGCTGATCGCGGCCGGCTGCCAGGACTCGACGACGACCGCATTAAAGCGGCCGAGTTTCTGGGGCGGCCAGGAGCAGTGTCCGACCGCGAAGTTCACGGGCGGCGGCCGCATTGATTCGCCGCCGGTGAACAGTATGCCCGGGAAGGTCACCTTCGGGTTCAACGTCTTCGCGAATGGCCCGAACTGCACGGTGAGCAAGGGCGAGATCGAAGTGGTTGATCACCCGCGGAAGATCTCGTTCCACGTGTCCATCCATGGCGGGACTGACGGGGCGGGCAACTCTGTGCCCTACTCCGTGAGCGGTACGTGCCTCACCGTCGGACCTATGACCGGGGCGGAGCGTGGGCCGGGCGCCACGAGCAGCACCGAGAGCGGGATCATGATGCGCGTCTGCGACAACGGCGAGCCGGGCTCGAGCCCGGGTATCGGGCCGGACACGTTCCGGTGGAAGACCTCCGACGATGGGGACACCGGTGACGTGACGGGCGACACGCCGCTGACGGGCGGCAACATCCAACAGCACTGAGAAAGGAAGGGCGAAGTGATGAACGTCAAGAGCATTCATGCGGTGAACCCGCTCGTGACCCTGGCCGTGGTGGCGGGTCTGAGCGCGTGGTTCGCCACGGCGGGCGTCGCTCAGTCCGTTGGCGGCCAGGCATACGGCACGTACGTCAACACGCCGGCCGCCTCGCTGGGCCAGTCTCCTCTCGCGGTGCTGCCGGCGATCAGCGGGACCGATGGGGACATCGCGTTCGCCGAGGCTGATGCGTCCGGCGTGCCCGGCACGCTATCGACGGAATTCCTCAACAGCACCACGAGCGGTGCGTTGGGAACCGCGGAGGCGGGCGCGCAAAGCACCGCGACCGCGGCCTCCATCAACATCCTGGAGGGCCTGATCACGGCGGACGGCTTGGTCGCCAACGTCGTGAGCAGCCGCACCGCGAGCGGGGCCGCGAGCAACGCGAACGGCTCCACGTTCGACAACCTCGTGGTGGCGGGCGTGCCGGTGACCTCGGGCGATGCAGCGGTGGATCCCAACACCAACATCACCCTGCCGGGCGTCGGCTACGTCGTCCTGAACGAGCAGATCCCGACGGGCGACGGTGTGACGAGCAGCGGCATGACGGTGAACATGATTCATGTGTTCGAGCAGAGCCCGATCCTTGGCTTGCTGGGGCAGATCATCGGGTACCAAACCGTCGGCGAGATCATCGTGGGATCGGCGACGAGTTCCGTAGGTCCGTGACGGCCGTAGCGGCCGTCCGAGCATAGCGGGGGGAGTACGGGTCGAGCACGTTGACCATTCGCGGATTGCGTTCTGCCGTTGCGCCTGCGCGAGCGGTGGAACCCCGATGGTGGCCCGGCTCCCCACGCTATTTTTTGGTGCAGTGCGAAAAGACGTTCCGCCCCAATCTGTCGCATCGGGGTCTCAGAACACCGTGACCTCACGTCACAACGTCCTGTGAGTCAATGGGTTACGGTGGCAGTGCCGCAACAAGCAATTGGCACTAGCCTTGCTGTTGCGTGGGGGCAACATTCTCCGTTCAGGACGGACCATGGCCACCAGGTCGAAGGAGCAGCGGGAGTCGCCGCCTGCCGGCATCCCCATGCACACGCAGGACACGGCCGCGTTGTTGCGCGAGCTCGTGGCCCACCTGCGGCAGAACCGCACCGAACTGCGCGAAGAGTGGGCCCGCCGGATCACCCGGGCCCAGCTGCTCACGGCGATGACCGAAGAGGAGATCTTCGCCGAGGCGACGTCGGTGTACGACAACTACGTCGAAGCGCTCGAGACCGGGACCTTCGAAGCGCTGCAAGCGTACGCGCGCAACCTGTCGGAGCGCATCATTCCGCGGGGCGTCGAGACGCACGAAGTCCTCGGGATCGTGCTGCTGCTGCGCGACGTGCTCGCCCGCTCGCTGTTCGGCAAGTACCAGGAGGACTTCGACAAGCTGAACCGCATTCTCGACGCCTACGAGCCCGCGGCCAACCGCATCGCCAACACGGTGGCGGTGGGCTTCGTGCAGGAGCGCGAGCGCATCATCCGGCAGCAGCAGGAAGCGATCCGCGAGCTGTCCACGCCGGTGCTGCAGGTGCGCGAGCGACTGCTCATTCTGCCGATCATCGGCGTCATCGACCCGCAACGCGCCCGCCAGCTGACCGAGCAGCTGCTGCAGGCCATCCGCACGAATCGCGCGAAGGTGGTCGTGATCGACATCACCGGTGTCGCGGCCATGGACTCGAACGTCGCGAACCACCTGGTGCAGACCGTCGAGGCCTCGCGCCTGCTGGGCGCCACGGTGATCGTCACCGGCCTCTCGCCCGAGATCGCGCAGACGCTCGTGACCATCGGCGTGGATCTGAGCGAGATGGCGACGGTGGGCGACCTGCAGGGCGGCATCGAGGAAGCGGAGCGGTTGCTCGGCTACAAGGTATTGCCGTTGGAAGAGCTGACGCCCAAGGCGTGACCCGTGGACGTCCCGATCCTCAAGCAGGGTCACTTTCTCATCGCTTCGATTCAGTCGGCCCTCTCCGACGCCGATCTCTCGCAGCTGCGGGAGAAGCTGATCGAGCGAGTCGGCCGGTTCCGCGCCCGCGGCGTGATCGTGGACGTGACCGCGCTCGACGTGATGGACTCGTTCGCCGTACGGACGCTGCGGGACATCGCGCACATGGCGCGGCTCCGGGGCGCGGAAACGGTGATCGTGGGCATCCAACCTGAGGTCGCCTTCGCGATGGTGCAGCTCGGGTTGACTCTCAAGGGCATCTCGACGGCCCTCGACCTGGAAGAGGGCCTCGCCTTTCTCAACCAGCACACCCAGGGGCGGCTCGACGAGAAGGGCGAACGTGGACGCATCGAGCGTGGCTGACCAGCTGCGCGTCGAGATCGCGTCGGACGTCGACGTGGTGCAGGCGCGCCAGCACGGGCGGGAGCTCGCCGCCGGCGCCGGGTTCTCGACCGGCGACCAGACGGTCATCGCCGCCGCCATCTCGGAGGTCGCCCGCAACATCCTGATGTACGCGAAACGCGGGGAGATCTCCCTGGGCGTGGTCGCGAACGGCGACCAGCAGGGCGTGGTCATCGTCGCGCGCGATCAGGGCCCCGGCATCCCCGACGTGTCGCGGGCGTTGCAGGACGGGTACTCTACCTCGGGGGGGCTGGGACTCGGCCTCCCGGGCGCGCGGCGCCTGATGGACGACTTCGACATCGCCTCGGTCGTGGGACAGGGGACGACCGTGACGATGCGGAAGTGGCGGCGACTCCCGTCCTGAGGGACGATTGCCCGCTCCCACCCTGATCGACTGGGGCGTCGCGCGGTTGACGCTCACCGGGGAGGCCGAGTCGGGGGACCTCCACTTGGTGCGTGCGGTGCGGAGCGGCGTGCTGGTGTCCGTCGTGGACGGCCTCGGGCACGGCGCCGAGGCGGCCGCGGCGGCGCGGGCCGCGGTCGCCGCGTTGACTCGCTACGCCGACGAGTCCGTGCTGCCGCTGCTGTCCCGCTGCCACGAGGCGCTGCACGGAACCCGCGGCGTCGTGATGAACGTCGCGGTGTTCGATCGTGTCGACGCGTCCATGACGTGGCTCGGCGTCGGCAACGTCGAGGGCGTGCTGCTGTACACCGACCCGGGGGCACGCGGGGCCCGCACGACGTTGATGACGCGCGGCGGCATCGTCGGCTCGGAGTTGCCGCGGCTGCGCGCCGAAGTCATCTCGCTCACCCCGGGGGACACGCTCATCTTCGCCACCGACGGCATCAAGGACGGGTTCAGCGACGGCCTGCCGGCCGAGGCGGCGCCGCAAGAGCTCGCCGATCACATCCTCGCGCGCCACGGCAAGGGGACGGATGACGCCCTCGTGCTGGTCGCGCGGTACGTGGGCGCCGGGGCTGCCGGGTGATGGCACACGTGTCGACACATCCCTCGCCGTCGCCCGCCGCGCCCCGGAAAGAGAACGGTCCGCCGTTACGGATCCTCGTGGTCGCGGCCGAGGAGGGCGGCGGCCTCGTGCAGAGCGCGCGCCAGTGGGCCGGGGACGCCGGGCTCGAGCTGGAGACGGCACCGGACCTGCCCCGTGCCGTGCGGCAGCTCGCCGCGAAGCGCTGGGACGTCGTGCTCGCACTGCTCGGCGAGCACGCCGATGAGGACCTGGCCTGGTGGGTGGACGCGTTGCGCGGCGCGAGCGGCAGCCCGCGGCTCGTCGCCGCCGCCCAGGCGCCCTCGATGGGCCTCGTGCTGCGCGCCGAGAAGCTGGGGGTGCTCGACCTCCTCTCCCTCCCGTTGCGTCGGGACGATCTGCTGCAGGCGCTGCGCCGCGTCCGCGCCGCCGCCGCTGAAGTGCCGGTCGCCCTGCCCGCGGTCGAGCATCATGCCGTCGGGCCCTACGCCCTGGTCGGCCAGAGCCCCGCGATGCTCGAGGTCTACAAGCTCATGGCGCGCGTCGCGGCGAGCGAGGCGACCGTGCTCGTCCAGGGCGAGTCGGGGACGGGCAAGGAGGTCGTGGCCCGCGCCATCCATCAGAACGGCGCGGAGGCCGCGGGGCCGTTCGTCGCGGTCAACTGCGCCGCCATTCCCGAGAACCTGCTCGAGAGCGAGCTGTTCGGGCACGAGAAGGGCTCCTTCACGGGCGCCATCACGCGCAAGATCGGTCGGTTCGAGCAGGCCGGGAGCGGCACGCTGTTCCTCGACGAAGTCGCGGACATGAGCCTCGCGCTGCAGGCGAAGATCCTGCGTGCCGTGCAGGAGCGCGAGATCGAGCGGGTCGGCGGCGAGGAGACGATCCCGGTGGACGTGCGGCTGATCGCCGCGACCAACCGCGACCTGCGCGAGCAGATCACTCAGGGCCGGTTCCGCGAGGACCTGTACTACCGGCTGGCGGTCGTGATGATCCGCTTGCCGAGGCTGGCGGACCGCGGTGACGATCTCGTACTGCTCACCGCCTACTTCGTGCGCCAGTTCGCCGAGCGCTACCGGAAGCAGGTCCGCGCGATCTCCGATCGGGCGCTGGACTTGCTGCGCAACCACGCGTGGGTCGGGAACGTGCGAGAGCTGCGCAACGTGATCGAGCGCGCCGTCATCGTCACCGCCGACGACACGCTGCGGGCCGAGCACCTCCCTGATGAGCTCCGGGGCGAGGAGGCGTCGCTCCCCGACCGCCCCCAGGGGGGGACCACGTTGCTGACGCTGGCCGAGCTCGAGGCGCGCCACATCGCGCGCGTGCTGGCCCACACCAGCGGGCAGATCGGGGCTGCCGCCGAGATCCTCGGGATCCACCGCAACACGCTCACCCGCAAGATGAAGGAGTACGGCCTGTGAGCGCGCCGCTCCCGCCGGTGCGCGTGGAACGGGCGCTCGGGCTGCTCCCCGAGCTCGAAGCGGTCGCGCCGCTGCGGGCCCTCCTCGTGTCGATCTCCCGTCCCGACGAGCGGTCGTTGTGGTCGAGCTCCGGCCCGTACCTCACGTTGGGCAAACGGGGGATTCAGCCCGACGAGCTGCGGCGCCACATGCCGCGTGCGTTCCATCAGATCACCCAGCACCTCCAGGCGCTGTACCAGGCATACGTCGAGGCGCTCGACGCGCAGCAACGCAGCGACGCGAGTGGGGTCGTCAGGGCGCTGCTCCAGGCGGGACGGCTCGAGGAGGGCGTGGGCCGACCGACGCAGGCGCGGGCGTGGTACGAGGTGGCGCTGCGGGTGGCCGAGGGGCTGCAGGATCGCCGGCCCGAGGTCCAGTCACTGGAGGCGCTGGGGTGGCTGGCGCTGGAGCTCGGCCGACACGCCGAGGGCGCGCGTCACTTCCAGCGGTCGCTGGCGCTCGCCGAAGGGGAGTTCGACCAGGCGGGGGCGATCGCCGCCTGCGAGGGCCTCGGGGACGCGGCGCTGTGGCAGGGGCAATGGGCGGGCGCGCAGGCCTGGTACTCCCGGGGATTGCGGCTCGCCCAGTCGTCGGTCGACCGCCGCGCGGTGGGCCAGTTGGAGCGGCTGCTCGGCGTGCTGGCCCGCCGCCAGGGCGATCTGGCCGGGGCGGGCGACCACCTGCGCCGCGCCCGCGAGGCCTCCGAGGCCGCCGGCGCGGCGGACGAGATGGCCCGCGTGCTGAACACGCAGGGACAGCTGGAGGCGCAGCTGGGTCGGCACGGCGCGGCGTCGATCGCCTACCGGGAGGCCCTCGCCTGGGCGCAGCGGGCGCCGCGCGACCCGGCGCTCGAGCTCGCCATCCGCCTGAATCTCGCCGAGCTGCAGCTCGATGCGGAGCGGTTCCTCGAGGTCGACGAGGAGCTGCGGCGCGCCGAGCAGGTCGCGATCGCCGGCAATCTCACGCGCCGGCTGGCGCAGGTCTACATCCTCATGGGCCGGTTGCGCGGCCGCCAGCAGGACGAGACGGGCTTTGTCTTCTTCGAGCAGGCGATCGAGCTGTGCAAGACCGTTGAGCGCGCGGCCGCCACGGAGGGCCAGGTGTACCTGGAGTACGGCCTGTTCCGCGAGCGGCTCGGGCAGCGGGAGGAAGCGCGCGCCTATCTGGAGCGCGCGCGCGAGATCTTCGATTCTGTCGGCGAGGCCCTGGAACGCGAGCGCGTGGACGCCGAGTTGCGGAAGCTGTCGGCCTAGCGGTTCATCAGGGGATTGTGCTGCGCGGTGTCCGGTCGGGCGGCGGGCTTCCGCTGGGTCTTACCCTTGGCGGCCGTCGGCCGGGTCGCGGCCGGAGCCGCGGTCTTGTTGGGCGCGCGGGTGTGCCGCTTGGAGCTGCCGCCGCACGCCATGATCGCAAGCACGGCTAACGCTGCACAGAACGTCCTCGGCATAGGTCCTCCGACGGCCGGGGTCGGTCCCAATATAGGAAATCGCGTCCCCCGGCGCCCTAATCCCGCACCAGTGGGCGGGTTAGGCAGGTGGGGCCGCCACCCCCCTTGAGGCAGATCTCCCGTCCGGCGAACTCGTGTACCTGGACGCCAGCGCGCTCCAACCGCGCCCGGGTCTCGGGGTTGCCCGCCACCATGACGGCGGTGCGCGGGGCGACGGCGAGGACGTTGCAACCGAGCGTCGGGAACTCGGCGTCGGGCACGTCGACGAGGGTGATGCCGCGCGCCAGGAGCGCCTCCCGGAACGGCACGGGCAAGAGCGGTGAATACACGACGCACAGATCCCGGTCGAGCGGGCTCGCGATCGACATGAGATGGAACACGTCGGCCGGGCCGCGCCAGTGGGGCAGGGGGACCACGATGAGCTCGTCGATCGAGCCGGCGAGCAGCGCGCGGAGCTGGCCAATCCCCGCGTCGTTCGTGCGATAGCCCCGGCCGACGGCGAGCGTGCGCTCGTCGAGCCACACGACGTCGCCCCCCTCCAGCCGGCCGTCGCCCGTGATGGCGCCGATGATCGGCAGGCCCAGGGTGCGGAACGCCGCTTCCTGCGCCGCGGGCTCGGTGGCGCGCTGCGGCTTCCCCATGTTGCACAGGATGAGCCCGCGGTCGCACGCGATCGAGGCGTCGCGCACGTACAGCGAGTCCAGCCCGACCTGCTCGCTGGGCGGCAGGCAGTGCACGTCCGCGCCGGCGCCGCGCAGCAACGCGAGGAATCGCTCGTACTCGGACATCGCCCGGGCGAGGTCGGGGCGGGCCGTGTAGCTCAGGTCCCGCCACTGACGATCGAGGCTCGCGTCGCTGCGGAACGCGTCACGCGCGTGTTTCACCGCTACGCGCCGCAGCCGCCCCACGTCGCTTTGTCCTCCGACCACGCGCTCCATCGCTGGCCACCCTCCCGGTCCCGCAGCAAGTTTAGCCCCGGTTCGTGGTCCCTGTCATGATCTCGGGAGGAGACCCCATGAGCGATCGGACGATGGATCGTCGCACCTTTGTCGGCCTCGCCGCCGCGGGTGGAGCGGCGGCAGTGGAGTCCAGGGTCCCCGCGCTGGCGCGCGGGGTCAGTCGGCTCTCGGCCGCGCCGTTCGAGCTCGAGGAAGCCACCATCGCCGAGCTGCAGGCCGGAATGAAATCGGGCAAGTACACCGCCCGCGGGTTGACCGCAGCCTACGCGCAGCGGATCGACGCCCTCGATCGCAAGGGGCCCGCCCTGCGCGCGGTGCTCGAGGTGAACCCCGACGCGCTCGCGCAGGCCGAGGCGCTCGACGCGGAGCGCAAGGCGAAGGGCCCGCGCGGACCGCTCCACGGTGTTCCGGTCTTGGTCAAGGACAACATCGCTACGCGTGACCGGATGCAGTCCACCGCGGGCTCCCTCGCCCTGGTGGGCGTGGCACCTCCGCGAGACGCGTTCATCGTGGAGCGCCTGCGCGCCAGCGGGGCCGTGATCCTGGGGAAGGCGAACCTCTCGGAGTGGGCGAACTTCCGTTCGACCCACTCCTCGAGCGGGTGGAGCGGTCGTGGCGGGCAGTGCCGGAACCCCTATGCGCTCGACCGCACGCCGTCGGGCTCGAGCTCCGGCTCGGGCGTGGCCGTCGCGGCCAACCTGTGCCCGGTGGCGATCGGGACCGAGACCGACGGGTCGATCGTGTCGCCGTCCACGTGCTGCTCGATCGTGGGCATCAAGCCCACGCTCGGGCTCGTGAGCCGCACCGGGATCATCCCCATCGCGCACAGCCAGGACACCGCCGGGCCGATGGCGCGCACGGTGGCGGACGCGAGCGTGCTGCTGGGCGCGCTCGCCGGGGTCGATCCCCGCGACGACGCCACCGCGGCGAGCGCCGGGCAGGCGCGCACCGATTACACCGCGTTTCTCGACCCGAACGGGCTGAAGGGCGCCCGGCTCGGGGTGTGCCGATCGCACTTCATGGGGTACAGTCCGGCGACCGACGCGCTGATGGAGGGCGCCATCAACACCGTCAAGCGGCTCGGCGCCGTCGTCGTGGACCCCGCCGACATCGCCACTGCGGGCCAGTTCGACGATGCGGAGTTCACCGTGCTGTTGTACGAATTCAAGGCGGACCTGAACCGCTATCTCGCCGAGTGGGCCCCCCGGCCCCCCGGGCCCCCCGGGGCTTCCGCGAAGACGCTGGAGGACCTGATCGGCTTCAACGAGCGGAACAAGGAGCGGGAGCTGCCCTACTTCGGGCAGGAGATCTTCGTGCAGGCGCAGGCGAAGGGCCCGCTCACCGACCAAGACTACCTGCGGGCGCTCGACAAGGATCACCTGCTGGCGCGCACCCAGGGGATCGACGCCGTGATGGCCGAGCACCAGCTCGACGCGCTCATCGCGCCCACGGGCGGACCGCCCGCGCTCATCGACCTCGTGAACGGCGACCCCGGGGGTGGGGGCAGCTTCTCGTCGCCCGCGGCCGTGGCCGGCTATCCGCACGTCACCGTGCCGCTGGGCTACGTGGTCGGCCTGCCTGTGGGGTTGTCGTTCGTCGGACGGCCGTGGAGCGAGGCGACGCTGATCAGGCTGGCGTACGCGTTCGAGCAGGCGACGAAAGCGCGCCGGCCCCCGCGCTTCCTCACTACGGCCGACCTACCCTGAGCTCCGCGTGGCGGAAGCAGGTCACGAGGTGGTCGTTCACCATCCCGACGGCCTGCATGAACGCGTAGCAGATCGTGGAGCCGGTGAAGCGGAACCCGCGCGCGGCGAGCGCCTCGCTCATGGCGTCCGATTGGCGGGTGCGCGCGGGAAGCTCGCGCAGCGAGCGGCGGCGGTTCTGCTTGGGTGCTCCACCCACGAAGCTCCAGAGGAAGGGCGCGAAGGCGCCCTCCTTCGCCTGGAACTCGAGGAACGCGCGGGCGTTCGTCACGGCGGCCGCGACCTTCTGGCGGTTGCGCACGATGCCGGGATCCCGGAGCAGCTGCGCGACCTTCCGGCGATCGTAGCGCGCCATGCGCGCAGCGTCGAAGCCGTCGAACACCTCGAGAAAGCGGGCGCGCTTGTGGAGGATCACGCGCCACGACAGCCCGGCCTGGAAGCCGTCGAGTATGAGCTTCCCGAACAGGGCGCGGTCGTCGCGGACGGGCACGCCCCACTCCTCATCGTGATAGGCGAGCATCAGGGGATCGTCCCCCCCGACCCAGCAGCGTTTGATCATCGGCGGCGAATTTTGCACTCGTCCGTTCCGCGCGGCTAGTATTCGCGCCATGAAATTTCTCCACGTCACGGAGCAGCCGGGAGGGGGCCGGGGGGGCCGCTACGCCGCGTCGCTGCGCGAGACGGCCAGCCCCGTGCCCGAGCAGGGCGAGGTGCTGATCCGGGTCGCGGCGTCCGGGGTGAACCGCGCCGACCTCTCCCAGATCGCCGGCCGCTACCCCCCGCCCCCGGGAGAATCGGAGATCCTCGGCATGGAGGCGTCGGGCACCGTGGACGATACCGGGGAGCGGGTGTGCGCGCTGCTCGGGGGCGGGGGGCATGCCGAGTACGTCGCCGCGCCGGCGGGGCAGGTGTTCCCGGCGCCCGCGCACGTCGACCTCGTGGCGGCCGCGGGCATTCCGGAGGCGTTCCTCACCGCGTTCGTCAATCTCGTCGTCGAAGGGAGGGGGGACGTCGCGCCCGGCAGGGGCGTGCTGGTGCACGCGGGAGCGTCGGGCGTGGGGCTTGCCGCGATCCAGGTCGCGAAGCTGTGCGGCGCGCGCGTCGCCGCGACGACGCGCACGGCAGCGAAGCTGGGCGCGCTCGCGGCCGCGGGCGCGGACCTGGCGATCGACGCCGGCGGCACGGACTTCGCCGCGGAGATCGAGGGGCGCTGGGGGCGCGACGCCGTGGACGTCGTACTCGACCCGATCGGGGCGACGAGCCTGCCGGGCGATTTGCGGGTGCTCGCCCCGGGCGGCCGGGTCGTGGTCATCGCGACGATGGGAGGCGCCGTCGTCGAGACCGACCTCGGGCTCCTGATGCGGAAGCGCGCCCGGCTCGTCGGCTCGACCCTGCGGTCGCGCAGCCGCGTCGAGAAGGCGGCCATCGTGGCGCGATTCCGCGAGGAGCTCCTGTCGAGCTTTGACGCCGGGAAGGGGGGGCTGCGGGTGACGGTCGACTCGGCGTTCCCGCCGGCGCGGGCGGCGGAGGCGTTTCAGCGGCTGCGGGAGAACCGCAACGTGGGAAAGATCGTGATCGCGTGGGGGGATCGCTGATGTATCTTCGTGTCGCATGAGACGCGCGGCACTGGTCGTGGCGCTCCTCGCCCCGCTTGCCGGCGTGGCCCCTGGCGGGGCGCAGACCACGGATACGGCCGATATTTATGCCCACGCGGGCGCGAACGCCCTCGCTCCCGCGGCGGCGCGGGCCCGCTCGCTCGTGTATGTCCCGAACTCCCACGACGGGACCGTCACGGTCATCGATCCCGCAACGTATCGCGTCGTGCGCACCTTTCCGACGGGCGCGCTGCCGCAGCACGTGGTGCCGTCCTACGATCTCACGACGCTCTGGGTCGCGAACAACCTCGGCAACAGCCTCACGCCGATCGATCCCGTAACCGGGCGCGAGGGGTCGAACGTGGCGGTGGACGATCCTTACAATCTCTACTTCACGCCGGACGGGCGGTTCGCGATCGTGATCGCCGAGCGGCGGCGGCGGCTCGATTTCCGCGACGCGCACACCATGGCGCTGGTGCAGTCGCTGCCGGTCGCGTGCAAGGGCGTCGACCACATGGAGTTCACGGCCGACGGGCGCGACGCCGTCGCCACGTGCGAGTTCTCGGGTCAGCTCGTGAAGGTCGACCTGGCGACCCGGACGGTCCTGGGCTACCTGACGCTCGACCCAGGGGGATTGGACAGCGCCGCGATGCCGCAGGACATCCGCTCCCGGGCGGATGGGCGGGTCTTCTACGTCGCGGACATGAGGGCGAACGGCGTCTATCTCGTGGACCCGGACGCCTTTCGACGCATCGGGTTCGTCGCGACCGGCAAAGGCACCCACGGCATCTACCCGAGCCGCGACGGGCGCCAGTTGTACGTCACGAACCGGGGGTGGAACACCACCGCGGGCGGGCGACACGGGCCGGGCACGATCACGGTGCTCGACCCGGCGACCGAGCGCATCGTCGCGACGTGGCCCGTGCCCCGCGGCGGCAGCCCCGACATGGGCAACGTGAGCGCCGACGGCAAGGAGCTGTGGGTCTCCGGCCGCTACGACGACGAGGTGTACGTGTTCGACACCGAGACCGGGCGGCTCACGCACCGCATCAAGGTGGGGCGCGAGCCGCACGGGCTGTGCGTCTGGCCGCAACCGGGGCGGTACTCGCTCGGGCACACGGGCAACATGAGATAAGGACGGCGTCGAGGAACGACGTCGAGGGGGAACGTCCAGAGGTGAACCGTATCAAGGGAAAGCTCATCCTCATCACGGGCGCGAGCTCGGGGATCGGGGAAGCGTGCGCCCGGCGGTTCGCGGCCGACGGCGCGACCCTCGCCCTGTGGGCGCGCCGGCTGGACCGGCTCGAGCAGCTCGCCGCCGAGCTGCGGGACCGCCACGGCGGCACCGTCCGCCTCGCGCAAGTGGACGTGCGCGACCGTGCCGCCGTGCACCGCGCGGCGGACGAGCTCGTCGCCGCGGGGCAGGTGCCGGACGTGCTGCTCAACAACGCCGGTCTCGCGAGCGGCCTCTCCAAGATCCACGAGGGCGATCCCGACGACTGGGATCGCATGATCGATACGAACCTGAAGGGCCTGCTGTACGTGACCCGCGCCGTCCTGCCGCACATGGTCGCGCGGCGCCGCGGCCATGTGGTGAACATCGGCTCGACCGCGGGGCACCAGACCTATCCGATGGGGAACGTGTACAACGCGACGAAGTTCGGCGTGCGGGCGCTCACCGAAGGAATGAACCTCGACGTCGCGGGCACGCCGATCCGGATCTCCAGCGTGGACCCGGGGTTCGTGGAGACGGAGTTCTCCGACGTGCGCTTTCACGGCGATCGGGAGCGCGCCGCGGCGGTGTATCAGGGCTTCCGCCCGCTCACCGCGGACGACGTCGCCGACGCGATCGCGTACGTGGTGAATCTCCCGGAGCACGTGAACATCCTCGACCTGATCATCATGCCCACCGCGCAACGGAACGTCTACGTGGTGGACCGGGAGTCGTGATGCGCTGTCCCGCCGTCGCCGCGCTCCTCGCCCTCACCGCCTGCGACACCGGAAGCGGCCCCGCGCCGCCCATGGGGTCGAGGCTCCGGCTGCTCGAGACGATCCCCGGAGCCGCCTTCCGGCTGAGCGTGGACGGCAGGGTGGTGAACGCGAACTTCCACTTCGGCACGCTCACCCCCGCGATCGTCGTCCTGCCGGGCCAGCACACGCTGTCCGGGCAGTCCCTGTCCGACACCTCGTCGTTCGACTGGGTGTTGGCAGCCGCGGACAGCGTGAACTACATCGTCTTCGTGACCGACACGACCGGGTCGTCGGGCGCGGTTATCGCGTCGGGCGTGGCGTCAGATAGCGGCCCCGGTCCGGCCGCCGGTCAGGCGGCGCTGCGCGTGGCGGATTTCTCGAAGGTCGCCGGGCTCGTGGCGCACTTCTCGGAGACGGGTGGCGCCGGGTCGGTACCGGTATCGTCGTTTTTCTTCCGCGCGGTGTCGGATTTCACCGACGTCCCGCCGGGCGACTGGTCGCTCGTGGTGTCCCACACGAACATGACGGACACCGTACTCCTGGCCGGGCCAGTCTCCGTCGTGGCGGGGCAGGCCCGCACGGTGGCCGTCCTCGACTCGGGCCCCGGGCCGCTCACCTGGCGGCTGGTGCCGGACCGAAACTAGTCGCCCCCGGGCCCGGGCGTGTAGCTTTCAGGCCCATGAGCGGCCCGTATCGCTATCCGGACAGCAACGTCTTCTACCGCAAGCTGGGGCGCTCCTACCCGCGGATCGTGCGCGGGGAGGGATGTTGGCTCGTCGACGAGCAGGGCAAGCGCTACCTCGACGCGGTGGGGGGTGCCTACGTAGCCAACCTGGGTCACTCGAACCCCGAGGTCGCCGACGCCATCGCACGGCAGGCGCGCGAGTTCGGCTACCTCTCGGCGACGGCGTTCACCCACGGCCCGGTGGAAGAGCTCGCCCGCGAGCTCGCCACCACCCTACCCGGCGACCTCGACAAACTGTACTTCCTTTCGAGCGGCTCGGAGGCGGTCGAGGCCGGCCTGAAGCTGGCGCGGCAGTACTGGATCGAAGCCGGGAAGCCGCGCAAGCACCGCATCATCGCCCTCGCGCCGTCGTACCACGGCAACACCCTGCTCGCCCTCTCGGCGTCGGCGCGCGAGCCGTACAAGCTGCCGTTCCGCGAGTGGCTCGTGGACGTGGCGCGGATCCCGGCACCGTACCCGTACCGCTGCGAGTGCCGGGGCGAGGACGCGGCGTGCCCGACGTGCAGCGGCGCCGCGCTCGAAGCCGCGATCCGGCGGCTCGGCGCCGACACGGTGGCGGCGTTCATTGCCGAGCCGGTGGGCGGATCGTCCACGGGGGCCTCGACGCCGCGCTCCGACTACTTCCAACGGATCCGCGAGATCTGCGACCGGTACGAGGTGCTGTTCGTCGCGGACGAGATCCTGTGCGGCGCGGGCCGCACCGGCACATGGTGGGCGATCGAGCCGTACGGCGTAACGCCCGACATCATGACGCTGGGCAAGGGCATCTCGGGGGGTTATGCCGCGCTGTCGGCGGTGGCCACCTCAGAGCGGATCGTGGACCCCATCGCCCGCGGCTCCGGGAGCTTCCTCCACGCCCAGACGTTCTCGTTCCACCCCGTGGGCTGCGCCGCGGGGCTCGCCGCGGTTCGGCTGATCAAACAGCGCAAGCTGGTCGAGCGGTGCGCCCAGCTGGGCGTCGTGCTGCAGCAGCGACTCGCCGCGCTCAAGCAGCTGCCCCACGTGGGCGACGTGCGCGGGCGCGGGCTGCTCGCGGGGATCGAGTTCGTCGAAGACAAGGACTCGCGGTCCCCCTTCCCGCGCGCCGCGAAGTTCGCGGAGACGTTCACCGAGGCCGCACAGGACGCGGGGCTCGTCGTCTGGCCGAACGTCGGTCACGCCGACGGCGTGAACGGCGATCTCGTGATGGTAGCGCCGCCGTTCATCGTCACGGAGCAGGAGATCGACGAGATCGTGCAACGGCTCACGGTGGCGTTGGACGCGACGGTGAGCAAGGTCGTCAGTCATCAAGTGGAGCGCCCGTGACCGCCACGGCATCCCCACAGTCCAAGGTCACCTACACCTCCGCCAACGTCGACTGGGAGCTGTTTCACCGCCAGTTCGACGAGGCGCTGGCGCGCGTCCGGGCCCAGCTCGGCCGGGACCATCCCCTGTACATCGCGGGCGACGCTGTCGGGCAGGAGAGCGGAGCGCTCCTCGTGGACACGTCGCCGATCGACACCAGCGTGGTGCTGGGGCGGTTCGCCGCGGCGACCGCGCCGCAGGTGGACCGCGCGGTGGCGGCGGCGCGGGCAGCCCAGCCCGCGTGGCTGCACCGCGGCTGGCGCGACCGCGTGACGACGCTCCGCAAGGCGGCGGGCCTGATCCGCGACCGCAAGTTCGAGCTGGCCGCGATCATGAGCCTCGAGGTCGGGAAGAGCCGGCTCGAGGCGATGGGCGACGCCGAAGAGTCGGCCGATCTGATCGACTACTACTGCCAGCAGGTGGAGGACGCGACCGGGTTCGTGCGCCCCATGGCGCGCGTGACGCCCGTGGAGCGGAACACCGACGTGCTCCGCCCCTACGGCGTGTTCGCCTGCATCGCGCCCTTCAACTTCCCGCTGGCGCTGTCGACGGGGATGTCCGCGGCGGCGCTCGTCGCAGGCAACACCGTCGTGTACAAGCCGGCCGAAGACGCGCCCTGGACCGGCCTCGAGCTGTACGAGGTGTATCGCGACGCGGGGGTGCCGGCCGGCGCCTTCAACTATCTCCCGGGCACGGGCGAGGAGACGGGCGAGGCCCTGTGGCGCCACCCCGGCGTGGACGGCGTGGTGTTCACGGGATCGAAGGCGGTCGGGATGCGCATCTTCCAGGGCTTGTCGCAGCAGTGGATCAAGCCGTGCCTGCTCGAGATGGGCGGGAAGAACGCGGCCGTCGTGATGGACAGCGCCGATCTCGACGCCGCGGCGGAAGGGGTGATGCGCTCGGCCTTCGGGCTGCAGAATCAGAAGTGCAGCGCCACGTCGCGCGTGTACGTACACCGCCGGGTCAAGACGCCGTTCCTCGAGAAGCTGCTCGCGAAGACGAAAGCGATCACCCTGGGGGATCCGACCGAGCGCGACGTGTTTTTCGGACCCGTGATCAACCGGGAGGCCGTGGCGCGCTTCGAGCGCGCCGCGGCGCGGGCCGGACGGGAGGGGCGGATCCTGCTCGGCGGCGCCCGGTTGACGGGGGGCGCGTTCGACCGCGGCCACTACGTGGCGCCCACCATCGTCGAGCTGCCGCTCGCGTCGTCGCTGTTCTTCGAGGAGCTGTTCGTGCCGTTGCTCGCGATCGGCGAGGTGTCGGGGCTCGACCAGGCCATCACCGAGACCAACAAGGCGGAGTACGGGCTCACGGCGGGCATCTTTTCGACCAGGCCCGAGGACGTCGAGCGGTTCTTCAACGAGATCGAGGCGGGCGTTTGCTACGTGAATAAGCGGACGGGCGCCACCACGGGCGCCTGGCCGGGGGCGCAGCCATTCACCGGGTGGAAGGGATCGGGGTCGAGTGGCAAGGGTGGCTGCGGGCCGTACTACGTCGCGCAGTTCATGCGGGAGCAGAGCCGGACCGTCATCGAGGAGTCGCGATGAAGCGGGACTATCCGCGGATCGTCGTGCCGCCACCGGGCCCGAAGGCACGGGCGGTCGTCGAGCGGCAGAACCGCTGGGCCTCGACATCCTACCCGAAGGAGTACCCGCTCGTCGTCGCGCGCGGGGCGGGCGCCGTGGTCGAGGACGTGGACGGGAACCGCTATCTCGACTTCATGGCGGGGATCGCCGTCGCGTCGACCGGGTACGGTCACCCGCAGGTCGTGCGCGCCGTGCAGGAGGCGGCGGGGCGGTTCTTCCACATCTGCGGCAGCGACTTCTACTACGAGAGCTTCGCGGCGTTGTGCGAGCGGCTCGCGGCACTGGCGCCGGGCCCGAGCAAGAAGCGGGTGTTCCTCACGAACTCGGGCACCGAGGCCGTCGAGGGCGCGATCAAGCTGGCGCGCCACTCGACCGGGCGACCGGCGCTGATCGCGTTCACGGGCGCCTTCCACGGCCGCACCATGGGCGGCCTCAGCCTCACGGCTTCGAAGGCGGTGCAGCGGGCCGGCTTCGCGCCGTTCCTCCCCGAGGTGTACCACGTTCCCTACGGCTATCGCTATCGCTGCGACTTCTGTCGCGGCGAGCCCGCCTGCACGATGCGGTGCGTCTCGTCCATCGAGGACGATCTGTTCGCCAAACGGCTCGATCCCAGGGACGTGGCGGCCATCTTCGTCGAGCCGATCCAGGGTGAGGGCGGCTATGTCGTGCCACCGCCCGGATACCTCAAGGCACTGCGCGAGCTGTGCGACCGCTACGGCATCCTGCTCGTGTGCGACGAGGTCCAAAGCGGCATCGGGCGGACCGGACGCATGTTCGCCTGCGAGTACGAGGGCATCGAGCCCGACATTCTGCTCGCGGCGAAGGGCCTCGGCAGCGGCATGCCGATCGGCGCGATCATCGCGAAGGAGTCGATCATGAAGTGGCAGCCGGGCGCCCACGGCAGCACCTTCGGCGGCAACCCCGTGTGCTGCGCCGCGGCGCTCGCCACGCTGGACGTCGTGGAGCGCGAGCTGCTGCCCAAGGTCGCGCCGCTGGGCGAGCGATTACTCGCGGGTGCGCAACGCCTGCAGCAGAAGTACCCGCCGATCGGCGAGGTGCGTGGCCGCGGCCTAATGATCGGCGTCGAGTTCGTCAAGGATCGCAAGACCCGCGAGCCGGCGCCCGAGATCCCCCACGAGCTGGTGGAGCGGGCGTTCAAGCGGGGCCTGTTGTTGCTCGGCGCCGGGAAGAGCTCGCTCCGCCTCGCCCCGCCGCTGGTGATCGACGAGTACGACGTGGACACCGCGCTGGGGATCATTGACGCGTGCCTGCGGGAGATGACGGACTAGACGTCATCTGTCGTCCGTCATCCGTCATCCGTAAACAACAGGACCATGCCACCGCCGGAGCCGCCTTTACGGACGACGGACAACGGATGACGGATAACGCCTCTAAGGTCATGCCGATGCGCGAAGCGATCGCCCGCTTCGTGCACGATGGCGACACGGTCGTCATCGAGGGGTTCACGCACCTCATCTGTTTCGCCGCGGGCCACGAGATCATCCGCCAGGGCCGGCGCGATCTCACGCTCGCCCGCCTCACCCCGGACCTGATCTACGATCAGATGATCGCCGCGGGCTGCGCCCGGAAGCTCGTCTTCTCGTGGGCCGGCAACCCCGGCGTCGGGTCGCTACACGCCTTTCGACGCGCCGTGGAGCGGCAGGGCGCCGCGCCGCTGGAGCTAGAGGAATACTCCCACTTCGGCATGGTCGCGCGCTTTTCGGCGGGTGCCGCGCGGCTGCCGTTCTGGCCGCTCAAGGACTACATGGGGACCGACCTGCCGGCCGCGAACCCGCGGATCCGGAGCGTGGCGTGCCCCTATACCGGCGAGCGGCTCGCGACGGTGCCGGCGCTGAACCCCGACGTGACCGTCGTCCACGCGCAGCGCGCCGACGTCGCGGGCAATACGCAGATCTGGGGCCTCGTGGGCGTGCAACAGGAGGCGGCCTTTGCCTCGACGCGCGTGATCGTGGTGGTGGAAGAGCTCGTGGATGAAGCGGTGATCCGGTCCGACCCGAACCGGACGCTCATCCCGGGGATGATCGTGGACGCCGTGGTGGTGGAGCCGTGGGGCGCGCACCCGTCGTACGCCCAGGGCTATTACGACCGCGACAACGATTTCTACGTGGCGTGGGAGGGGATCTCGCGCGATCCCGGGCGGCTCGAGGGCTACCTCGAGGAGTACGTCCGCGGCGTCGCCGACCGCGCGGCGTACATGGCGAAACAGCCGTCGTTGGTCGCAAGGCTCAAGGCGCAGGAACGCTACTCGAGCGGGGTGAACTACGGCTTCTAAACCGGCGTACACGCCCGCGGAAATGATGGCCGCCGTCGCCGCGCGGGAGCTCGCGGACGGCGAGGTCGTGTTCGTCGGCATCGGCCTCCCGAACCTGGCGTGCAATCTGGCGCGCCGGACGCACGCCCCCCACCTCGTGTTGATCTACGAATCGGGCGCCGTGGGCGCGGTCCCGGAGCGGCTGCCCGTCTCGATCGGCGATCCGGCGCTCGTCACCGGCTCGCTCATGGTGTGCGGCATGGCGGGGGTGTTCCAGCTGATGCTCCAGAACGGCCGCATCGAGGTGGGCTTCCTGGGCGGCGCACAGGTGGACCGCTACGGCAACATCAACACGACGGTGATCGGCCCGTATGAGCGGCCGGCGGTGCGCCTCCCGGGGTCGGGGGGCGCCGCCGAGATCGCGATCCATGCGAAACGCACCCTCATCGTCTCGAAGCTCAATCCGCGCGCCTTCCCCGAGCGGGTGGACTTCATCACGAGCCCGGGGCAGCGCCCCGACGGCAAGCGCCGTCGCGAGCTGGGGATGCCCGGGGCCGGGCCGGTGAAGGTGATCACCGACAAGGCGATCCTCGAGGCGGACGAGGAGAGCGGCGAAATGACGCTGGCGGCGCTCTATCCCGGCGTCGCGGTCGGGGACGTGCAGGCCGGGGTGGGATGGCCGCTCGCCCGCCGCGCCCGGCTCGGCGAGGTAGCGCCGCCGACGGAGACTGAGCTGCAGCTGCTGCGGGACGTGCTCGACCCCCGGAAGCTGTATCTGAAGGGATGAAGCGCGTCGTCGCAGTCGCACTCTCCTGCTGCGGCGTCGCGCCCTCGTTTGCCCAGCGCGCCCCGGTGCTGCAGCAAGTCGCCCTGCCGCACGCCTACTACTGGCGCGAGATGTACGTCCCTCAGGTGACGAGCGGCCCCAGCGCCGTGACGTGGTCGCCCGACGGTGCGGAGCTCATCTACTCGATGCAGGGATCGCTGTGGCGCCAGCAGATCGGCTCCACGGTCGCCCGGCAGCTCACGAGCGGGCCGGGCTACGACTACCAGCCGGACTGGTCTCCCGATGGTCGGTTCGTCATGTTCGCGCGCTACGCGAGCGACGCGATCGAGCTCGAGCTGCTCGACCTCGCCTCCGGCGCCGTGCGGCCGCTCACGAGGAACGGAGCCGTGAACGTCGAGCCGCGCTGGGCCCCCGACGGGTCGCGGGCTGCGTTCGTGTCCTGTGTTTACAACCGGCGTTGGCACGTCTTCACGGTGATACCCGCCAGCGGCGAGATCACCCGGCTCACGGAAGACAACGACTCCCGGCTGCCGCGCTACTACTACTCCCGGTGGGACCACTACATCTCGCCCACGTGGTCCCCGGACGGGCGCGAGCTGCTGGTCGTGTCGAACCGCGGGCATATCCACGGGACGGGCGGATTCTGGCGCATGGACGCCACTCCCGGCGCGCCGCTGCGCGAGATCCGCTACGAGGAGACTACGTGGAAGGCGCGCCCCGACTGGTCTCCCGACGGCACCCGCGTCGTGTACAGCTCCTACCTCGGCCGCCAGTGGAATCAACTGTGGCTCATGACCGCCGACGGGGGGGACGTGTTTCCCCTCACCTACGGCGAGTTCGACGCCACGGCGCCGCGCTGGTCGCGCGACGGCCGTCATGTCGCCTACATCTCGAACGAGGGGGGGGACACGTCGCTCTGGATCCTCGACCTGCCGGGGGCGCGGAAGCAGCGGGTCGTCGTCACCGACCGGCGGTATCGCGAGCCGATGGGGAAGCTCCGGATCGTGATCGTGGATCGGGATGGCCATGCGTTGGCCGCGCGGGTTTCGGTGAGCGGGCCTGACGGCCGGGCCTATGCACCGGACGACGCGTGGCGCCACGCCGACGAGGCGTTCGATCGCGCCGAGCGCCCGTTCGAATACTCCTATTTTCACACCGTGGGGACCGCCGACGTGACCGTTCCGGCTGGGGGGGGGGCACTACACATCGAGGTGTGGCACGGGCCGGAGTACCGCGTCGCACACGCCGACCTCACGGTCGGCGCCGCGCGCACCGTCACGCGACGCATCGTGGTCGAGCGGCTCGCCGACCTCCCGGCGCACGGGTGGTGGAGCGGCGACCTGCACGTGCACATGAATTACGGCGGCGCGTACCGCGACACCCCGGCGCACCTCGCGTTCCAGGCACGCGCCGAGGACCTGCACGTCGTGGAGGCCCTGGTGGTGAACAAAGAGCAGCGCATCCCCGACATCGCCTATTTCCGCACCGGTCCTGATCCCGTCTCCACGAGCCGCTTCCTGCTGATGCACGGCCAGGAGTACCACACGAGCTACTGGGGGCATATCGCGTTTCTCGGCCTCACCGACCACTACATCCTCCCGGAGTATGCCGGGTATCCCAACACCGCCGCCGCGAGCCTCTCCCCGACCAACGCCGACGTCGCCGATCTGGCACACGCCCAGGGGGCGTTGGTCGGCTACGTGCACCCGTTCGAAACGCCGCCCGACCCCGCCGACACGACGGAGCCGCTCACTCACGAGCTGCCGGCCGACGTGGCGCTGGGCAAGGTGGACTACGTCGAGGTGATGGGGTACTCGGACCATCTGGTGACGTCGCGGGTCTGGTACCGCCTGCTGAACTGCGGCTTCCGGCTGCCCGCGGGAGCGGGGACGGATGCCTTCCCCAACTTCGCGTCGCTGCGTGGACCTCCGGGCCTGGTGCGCGTCTACGTGAAGACCGGCGCCACGCTCGATCACCGCCGCTGGCTGGCGGGGATCAAAGCCGGCCGGACGTTCGTGACGAACGCGCCGCTGCTCGAGTTCACGATCGCCGGCCACGACATCGGCGACGAGATCCGGTTGCCCGCTGGCGCCCGCCTCACCGCGCGGGTGAGCCTGCGGTCGAGCATCCCGGTGGATCACCTGGAGATCGTCGGCAACGGCGGGATCGTGGCCACGATCCCCCTCGCGGGCGCCCCTACGGCCGCGCAGGCCACCGTGTCGCTTGATGTGAGCCGGAGCGGCTGGTACGTCCTGCGGGCGTACGGCGACCGCGCCCGGCTCCCGGTGCTCGATATCTATCCGTTCGCCTCGACGAGCCCGATCTACGTGACCGTGGGCCGCGAGCCGGTGCGGTCAACCGAGGACGCGGCGTTCTTCGTGCGGTGGATCGACCGCCTCATGGTCGCGGCCGGGGCGCACACCGGCTGGAACACGCCTCAGGAGCGTAACGCCGTGCTCAAGCAGTTCGCGGACGCGCGTGGGGTGTACGCGCGGTTGGCCACCGACGCTCGCTAGGGCCGTACCACCTCGATCTCACGACTCGCCGTGGCGGGCTCCTGGCCCGGCGCCTTCACAGTCAGCTCGATGCGGTATCGGCCCGGCGACAGGGCCGACAGGTCCACGGCGAGCGCACGGCTGGCGACCGCGACGTCGCCCGCGCGCGTCGCTGACCCCTCATCCCAGTGCAGCCTCATGGTCGCCGTGTGGGAGGCGAGCCCGAGCGCTTCGACGGTCCGGCGCAGCCACCCGACGCCCAGTGGCGTGACCGCGAGTGACGCGCTGACGGGCCCCGCTGGGGAGGTCACGCCGTAGAGCTCCCAGAACAAACCGAGCTTCCGATCCGCTCGGACGCGGGTCGTGCCGAGCACGTGCGACAGGACCGCGCTGAGCTCGCCCGGTAGCGAATCGGGCGCGTCGAACAACAGCACGTCCAGCCCCGCAGGCCCCGATCCGGACGTGCCGCCCGCGCGAATGCCGTGCCGCACGCGGGCCACGCGCCGGGCCCCGGGGGCGACGATTTCGAGGCTCAGGAGCTGTGCGTCGCAGGAGGCCGAGAGGGTGAGCACGTCGGGCCCGTCGGATCGGGCCGGGTGTTGCGCGACCCAGCGGGAGTGCTCGTCGCGCGCCACGACGAGGGCCGCCTGCGCGGCCTGGTGTCCGAACAGGGCGTAGTCGGAGAGATCGTATGCAGCGACCACGAGGCAGGAGTCTCCGCGCCGAAACATGGCTGCCTGATCCTCGAGCTGCTGAAAGGTGTCCGCGTAGGCCGGAGCGTAGCCTTCCGGCGCATGCGACGCGGCGAGCGTCCAATCGTCGCTCGTGGCGTCCGCGGGGGCGTCGAACGCGCGCGCGCTGGGGAAGAAGTGGAACGCGGGGGTCGGGTCGTGTCCCACGATCAACGGCTCCGGCGCGGTGACGGAAGGAGACGCCTCGCGGGTCCAGTATGTCGGCCACCCGAAGCGCAACAGCAGCTCGCGCAGGTCGTCGCCCCAGCCGAGTCCGTACGCCGTGCCGGACGTCTGCCCGATGCGCGCCAGGGTGAGCCGCGCAAAGTGCTCGGTGCGGCGATCGTTTCCCGGTCGCGAGAGCAGCGGGGCGGCGAGCCACCACCAGCGAGACTCGAATGCCGCGCGGTCATCGCAGCTGAGCCGTTCGTAGCGGTGCCGCAGCTCGTCCGGGAGCAGCGGCGCGAGATCGTACCAGCGGCACCGCTCGGGTGCGGGCATGTTCCGCAGCGCGGCGTCGAACGCCGAGTCGGCGCTCGTGAAGTCCCCGGCCGCGTGCAGCGCCAGGCCCAGGAGCGCCGCACACCACCACCCGTCCGCGCGGCACTCGCGCGCCGCCCCGACGGCGGCGCGGTCGCGGCCGGCCTCGACCAGGTAACGCACCCGCTGGCCCGCGATCCACTCGTCGCCCGGGAGGCGCGCGCCCGCGTCGTCGAGCGCCGCCAGCAGCGTGGCCCGGGCGTCTCGGATCAGCTGGGGTTCCGCGGCGGCATGCTCGGGGGGCTGGCGGTCATCGTCGTACCAGTAACAGAAGCGCCCGATCCGCAGGTCGCACGTGCCGCCCGCGTGGCCCGATCCATACGGCAGATGCTGCCGCCGGATCGCCTCGAAGGTTGCTTGCGCGCGCCGCGCGGCCCGCAGCGTGGTGAGTGAGTCAGGCTGCTGCGACCACACGAGGTGGAGCAGGGCGAGCACCGGGCTGAGCGACGTCATCGGGCCCTCGGCGCCAACATACGACAGGGCGGGCGGAGGCGCGAGCTTGACGGCGCCCGGACCACGGGTAACATCGGCGGCGATGGACATCCCCCGCGATTTCAACGCCGCCGCGTGGTTCGTGGACCGGCACGTGCGGGAGGGACGGGAAGGCCGGCTCGCGATCCTGCACGACGGTCGCCGCCTCACCTACGGCGACGTCGCCGCCGGCACGAACCGCGTCGGGAATGCGCTCAAGCGGCTCGGCGTGCGGATGGAGCAGCGCGTGCTGCTGTTGCTCCCCGACTGCCCCGAGTTCGTGCACGCGTTCTGGGGCACGCTCAAGATCGGGGCCGTCGCCATTCCCACCAATACGCTGCTCAAGCCGCGCGACTACGCGTACATGCTGAACGACAGTCGCGCGGCGGTCGCGATCGTGGGCGAGGAGCTGGCTCCGGCGATCGAGGAGGTGCGGGGGCAGCTGCCGTTCCTCGAGCGCCTCGTCGTGGCGGGCCGGGCGGGCGCCGGCCAGGTGGCGCTCGAGGACTTGGTAGCCGGCGAGTCCGAGGACCTGGAGCCCGCCGCCACGACGAAGGACGACGTCGCGTTCTGGCTCTACACGTCGGGCACGACCGGGACGCCCAAGGCGGCGGTTCATTTGCATCACGACATGCCGGTGTGCTGCGAGGGCTTCGGCCGGCACGTGCTCGAGATCACTGCGGACGACCGCACCTTCTCCGTCGCGAAGCTGTTCTTCGCGTACGGCCTAGGCAACGCGCTCTACTTCCCGTTCCACGTCGGCGCCGCGACGGTGCTGTCCCCGGGGCGCCCCGAGCCGGCGCGGGTGTTCGAGACCATCACGCGCGAGCGGCCGACGTTGTTCTTCGCCGTGCCCACCGCGTTCGCGGCGCTGCTGCAGGTCGCGGGCGCCGAGCGGACGTACGACCTCAGCTCCGTTCGGCTCTGCCTCTCGGCGGGCGAGCCGCTCCCCAAGGCGCTGTACGAGCGCTGGCGCGAGCGATTCGGGCTGGAGATCCTGGACGGCATCGGCTCGACGGAGATGTGCCACACGTTCATCGGCAACCGGCGCGGCCGGGTACGGCCGGGGTCGAGTGGCACGCTCGTGCCGGGCTACGACGCGAGGGTCGTGGACGACGACGGGCGCGACGCGGCGACGGGCGAGGTCGGCCACCTGCTCGTGAAGGGGGACAGCGCGTGCGCCTGCTACTGGAACCAGCACGAGCGGTCCACGCAGACGTTTCAGGGCGAGTGGGTGCGGACGGGGGACAAGTATCGCCGCGACGCGGACGACTATTTCTGGTACGCCGGGCGCGCCGACGACATGATCAAGGCGGGCGGGATGTGGGTGTCGCCGGCGGAAGTCGAGGGCGCGCTCGTCGAGCACCCGGCGGTGGTCGAGGCGGGCGTCGTGGGCGCGGCCGACCGGGACGAGCTCGTGAAACCGCTCGCGTTCGTCGTGCTGGCGCGCGATCGCGCGCCGGGCCCGGCGCTGGAAGACGAGCTGAAGGCGTTCGTGAAGCAGCGCCTCGCGCCGTACAAGTACCCGCGCTGGATCGTGTTCGTCCCCGAGCTGCCGAAGACGGCGACGGGCAAGATTCAAAGATTCAGGTTGCGGGAGACAGCGGACGCGTACACAGCACAAGCAACTACTAGACGCACAGACGCACCGCGGTGAACAGGATACAGGAGCCAGGAAATGCCTACCTGACTCCCGTCACCTATTCACCGCTGTGCGTCTGTGCGTCTAGCCGTTGCCTGTCCCGTCCGTCTCGACACTGCCTACTGCAGTAGCAGTAGCGACAAGTCGTACAGCGCGTGCGTCCACGCCGTGATCCCGAACCCGCGCACCAGGTAGAGCGCCGAGAAGAACACGCCCGCGATCATCCGGAACAGGAACGAGTAGAGCTGCAGCCGGTCGCCGTACGGGCCGATATAATGGAAGGCGGAGAAGATCGCCGCGCCGCCGAGCGTGGCGGCCACGCCGGCCGTGATGGGGCGCCAAGCGAACAGCGCGCGGCAGGCAGTCGCGAGCGCGCCGACCAGGACCACCCGGAACAAGAGCTCCTCGTAGATCCCCGCGCCCAGCGACACCATGAGCCGCGTCCACCAGTCGAGATCCCGCGTCGGCGGCAGGGCCAGCGTCTGCAGCAAGCCCAGGACGCCCGACGTGACGCTCCCCACCGCGAGGCCGAACAGCGACGCCAGCAGCACCGACTCGCCCAGCATCGCGGCGAACACGCGGCCGCGCAGCCGCGAGCCGTGGGCGCGCATGTCCCGCGTCACGAGCCACAGCCCGCCGCCGATCAGGCAGAGCATGAAGAGCAACGGCCCCCAGTTGCCCGCGAGCGCGACGAACAGGCTCTGCAGGATCACGTCCGCGCCGTTCCGCACCGAGCGCGCGCCGTGCGACAGCAAGACCGCCAGCGTCTGATAGAACAGCAGCAACGGCAGCGCGAACAACAGACTGTAGCGCGGCGCGCGGCTCGCCTGCCAGTAGGAGCTGGGGGTGGTGAACGACGAGAGGCCGGCGGTCATAAGGTCCAAGAATCTATCGCGAATGGGTCCCGGGCTGAGAGCCCGGGCTCGGCGCCGTGTGCGTCCTTAAGGACGCACTCCCGGCCGAGGGCGCCCTCTCAGGGCGCGACCACTACGACGACGGTTCAGGATCTTGTGTTTCGCGCGCTTGCCACCCCTCTCGCCGCCCGGTATCCTACCCGCCTCATGAAGCTCACGGCCCTCGTTCTCGCGCTCACCGTGGCCGGGGCGTCGACCGCCCCCGCGCAACGTCGCGAGCGCGCCCGCGACGTCGGCATCCCGCTCGAAGGCACCCCCGGCCCCCTCGACGCCATCACCGACGTCGCCGGCGTCGAGGTCGGGCATCGCACGCTGATGTCGGGCAGCGGCAGGCTCGTGGTGGGGAAGGGGCCCGTCCGCACGGGCGTCACCGCGATCTTCCCCCGCGGCAGGGACTCGGCCGACCCCGTGTTCGCCGCGTGGTTCACGATGAACGGCAACGGGGAGATGACGGGGACGACCTGGGTCGAGGAGTCGGGGTTTCTGTGGGGCCCGGTGGCGATCACCAATACGCACTCGGTAGGCGTGGTGCGCGACGCGGTGATCGAGTGGTACGTGCGCAAGGACCGCCTGCGCCATGACGAGTGGTCGCTGCCCGTCGTCGCCGAGACGTGGGACGGCGGCCTCAACGACATCAACGGCTTCCATGTCACGAAACAGGACGCGTGGGCCGCGCTCGACAGCGCGCGCGGCGGGCCGGTGGTCGAGGGGAACGTGGGCGGCGGCACGGGCATGGTGTGCAACCAGTTCAAGGGCGGGATCGGGACGGCGTCGCGGCGGCTCGAGACGCGCGACGGCGGATACACCGTGGGGGTGCTGGTGCAGTGCAACTACGGGCGGCGCCGGCCGCTGCGCATCGCCGGAGTGCCGGTGGGCCAGGAGATCACCGACCTGACGCCGTGCCGGGAGCCTTGCCGGGGGGGGGGCCCGCGCTCCGGGCTGCCCGTGGCGATCCCACCGGATTTCGGCTCCATCATCATCGTCGTCGCCACCGACGCGCCCCTCCTGTCTCATCAGCTGAAACGGCTCGCGAAGCGTGCCGCCCTCGGCGTGGGCCGCATGGGCGGGCTCGCCGGCAACTCGTCGGGCGACATCTTCATCGCGTTCTCCACCGCGAACCAGCGCGCATCGCGCGACTCCGGGCTCGCGCAGGTCGCCATGCTCGCCAACGACCAGATCACGCCCCTGTTCGAGGCGACGGTCCAGGCCACCGAGGAGGCGATCATCAACGCGATGCTCGCCGCCCAGACGATGACGGGGGCGGACGACGTCACGGTGTACGCCCTGCCGCACGACCGGTTGCGGGAGATCCTGCGCAAGTACAACCGGCTCAATCCCTGATGGCGCGGAACGGCTCCTTTCCCAAGATCGCTGCGGCCGACCTGCGGGTCCGCCCGCTGGCGCGCGCCGAGACGATTCCCTCGGCGTGGTACACCGGCGCGGAGTTCCACGAGCTCGACCGCGACGCGATCTTCGCGGCCACATGGCAGCACGTGGCCGACGAGCACCAGCTCGGCCGGCCCGGCGACCACGTCGTCACGGACGTCGCCGGCGAGCCGATCATCGTGGTGCGGGGGAAGGACGGCGCGCTGCGGGCGTTCTATAACGTGTGCCGCCACCGCGGCGGCCCGCTGGCGCTGAAGGACGGCAACGCCGACATGCTGATCTGCAAGTACCACGGCTGGACCTACCGGCTGGACGGGATGCTGCGGGGCGTGCCGCACTTCAACGCCGTCGAGCTGTTCGACAAGCGGGACTACGGCCTCACGCCGGTGCAACTCGCCGTGTGGGAAGGCCTCGTGTTCGTGACGCTGGCCGAGCGCCCCAAGGCGCTCGAGACCTACGTCGCGGGCATCCGGGAGCGCATCGCGCCGACGCGCCTCGACTCGCTCCAGTTCGCGCGCCGCGTCGACTACGACGTGCACGCGAACTGGAAGGTGTACGTCGACAACTATCTCGAGGGGTACCACGTCCCCTACGTCCACCCCGAGCTGTTCACGCTGTACGACTACGAGGGCTACGTGACCGAGGTGCGCGACTGGTACTCGGTGCAGGTGGGCCCGCTCACCGGCGACCGCAACGTCTACACCGCGGGCGGCGGTGATGCGCTCTACTACCACGTCTTTCCCAACCTGATGCTGAACGTCGTGCCGGGCCGGCTGCAGTCGAACGTCGTGATCCCGGTCGCGTCGGATCGCTGCCGCGTGACCTTCCGGTACTACTACGAGGACGTGCAGTCGGCCGCGGCGCGCCAGCGGATCGAAGCCGACGTCGCCTTCTCCGACAAGGTGCAACGGGAGGACGCCGAGATCTGCGCGCGAGTGCAGCAGGGCCTCGGGTCACGCGCCTATGACAAAGGACGGTTCTCGGTGCGCTTCGAGGAAGGCGTCTATCACTTCCAGAACCTCTTGAAACAAGCGTATCGCCAACGGTTGCGTCGTGGCTGAGCTGAAGCGCCAGCTCGGCCTGCTCGACTCGACGATGATCAACGTCGGGACGATCATCGCGTCCGCGATCTTCATCGTGCCGAGCACGATCGCGCTCCAGCTCCACGCGTCGGCGCCCACGATTCTGGTGTGGGTCGTGGGAGGCGCCGTGTCCCTGCTGGGGGCGCTGTGCGTGGCCGAGCTGGGGGCGGCGATGCCACGGGCCGGCGGCCTCTACGTCTACCTGAGCGAGGCGTACGGGCCGGTGTGGGGCTACCTCTACGGGTGGACGAGCGGCGTCGTGATCAATCCCGCGTCGATCGCCGCGATCGCCGTGGGGTTCGCCACCTACGTGGGCTTTTTCACCCCGCTCGGCGCCGCCGGGATCAAGGCGGTCGCCATCGCCTCCATCGTCGCCCTCACGGTGCTGAATTGCCTCGGGGTGAAGCCGGGCACCGTCACGCAGAACGCGCTCACGCTGATCAAGATGGGCGTGCTCGCGGCGCTGATCGTCATGGGGTTCGTGCTCCCGGGCGGCAGCGCGGCGAACTTCCGGCCCCTGTGGCCCGAGGGCTCGTTCGGCAGCCTGATCGCGCCGTTCGGCGTGGCGATGGTCGCGGCGCTGTGGGCGTACGACGGCTGGATCGAGATCACGTACGTCGGCGGGGAGGTGAAGGACCCGGAGCGCAACCTGCCGCGCTCGATCGTCCTCTCGACCGTGATCGGGATCGCGCTGTATTGCCTCGTCACGGCCTCGTTCACCTACGTCCTGTCCCCGGCAAAGATGGCCGCCTCGTCACTCGTCGCGTCGGACGCGGCCCAGGTGACGCTGGGACGCGCGGGCGCGGGGCTCGTCGCCGTGGCGATCATGGTCGCCACGCTCGGCGCGAACAACGGCATCGTGCTGACCGCCGCGCGCGTGCCGTACGCGATGGCGCGCGACGGCGTGCTGCCGCGCTGGCTGGCCGGCGTGCACCCGCGGTTTCTCACGCCCGTGCCGTCGCTCGTGGTCCAGGCGGTCATCGCGATCGCGCTCGCGTTCACGGGGACTTACAACCAGCTCTTCACCTACGTCATCTTCGCGGAGTTCGTGTCCTATGCGGCGGGGTGCGGCGCGGTGATCCGGTTGCGCCACGGGGCGCCGAGCCTGGCGCGGCCGTACCGGACCTGGGGCTATCCGGTGACGCCGATCGTATTCATCGCGTTCGCGGCGTGGCTGGTGGGGAACACCATCGCGGAGCAGCCGCGCGACGCCGGCATCGGCACCGTGCTGATCCTCGCGGGGCTGCCGTTCTACTATTGGTGGCGGCGGGTCGCTATTCGTCCTCCGATCCCGGCTTCGCGAGCTGCTCCAGCGCCTGTCCCACCTCCTGCTTCGTATCGGCGTACTTGAGCTTGTCGGCGACCGCCTTGAGCCGCTCGGTCGCGAGCGGGTGCGCCAGCGTGAACCGGAACGCCTCCACGACCCAGCGGCGCACGTAGCGGCGCTCGTCGTCGAGATGGGCGGCGAGCACGTCGAGCGCATGCGCGCTGCCCCGGCTCGCGAGCGCCGCGAGCACGTGCGCGGCGAAGCGACCGCCGCCCAGCCGCGCCTCGAGCGCGGGGATCGCGGCCGTGTCCCCGCCCTGCGCGATGATGCGGTAGGCCGACTCCTCGATGACGTCCTGGTACGACGGCGTCGCGAGGCCCCACGCGACCGCGCTGTCGCGCGTCGCCTTGGTCGAGTCGGCCTGGAACAACGCGAGCAGCGCCGCCGCGCGCACCTCGTAGCTCGGGTCGCCGCGGAACGTGGCCCGAGCGAGCTCGGCGACGCGCGCGCCCGCTCCGGGGAGCTGCCCCAGCGCCGTGACGGCGGCACGACGGACCTGCGCCGCCGTGTCCTGCAGCGCCGCCACGAGCGGCGCCTGAGCCACCCCGGCCGGGAAGTGACCCAGGCCTTCGCACGCCGCGGCCCGGGTGAGGAAGTAATCCGAGCGGGTCGCCGCCCAGGCGAGCGCGGCGGCGGCCGCCGTGTCGGCGGTCCGCTGGGCGAGCTGCTCGATGGCCCACTGGCGGTTCCACAGATCGGCGTCGCGCCGCAGCGCGGTCGCGAGCCAGGCGGTGGGCTGGTCGAACGTCAGGTCCTTGAGGATCGTGTTGCCGTCGTCGAACGCGACCATCGTGGGCGCGCCGGGCAAGTTCGCGACCTCGACCGTCTGCTCCCGTGCGGTCAGGTCCACACGCTTCACGACGTCGCTTTCCGTCGTGCCGATGCGCACCGTGACGGGCATGCGGAACACGGCCGGCGTGGTGTAGCGCAGGCCGGTGCTGTCGGCCTTCGTGCTATCGGACTGCGTCTGCTTGACCGTGAGGGTCAGTTTGCGGGCCGCCGTGTCGTACGCCGCGGTGACGGCGAACTGCGGGTGGCCCGCCTGATACATCCACTCGTCCCAGAACCAGTCGAGGTTCTCCCCCGTGGCTTCGAGCACCGCCTGGCGCAGGTCGTCCGTCGTGGCGTTGGCGAGCGCGTGGCGCCTGAGATACACGTTGATCGAGGCCCAGAAGCGCTCGGGGCCCAGATAGCGCAGCAGCATCCGCAGGACGAGCGCGCCCTTGGGGTAGATGTTGTTCGAGCCGAGGGCGGCGAGCGGCATGCGGCGCCGGGCGTCGATCTGGCGGTACTGCCGGTACTCGTCGAGGTAGTAGTCGTCCTCGGCGTGGCGCCCGAGCTTCGCGCCCCAGTACTGGCCCGGCATGAACTCGGCGAACCCTTCGTTGAGCCACATGTTCGCCCAGTTTTCGGTCGTGGTGTAGTCGCCGAACCACTGGTGCGCGAGCTCGTGCGGGATCAGGATCCACTGGTACCAGGGACGGTCGAGATAGGCGCGGTCGTCGGGCAGCCAGTCGACGAGCGTCGTGGCGCTCACGTTCTCCATGCCGCCGAAGAAGTCCGCGACGGTCGTCTGCGCATACTTGTCCCAGGGGTATTTCAGGCCGGTGAGCCGCGAGTACACGTCGATCATGTCGGGCGTGACGCCGAACAGGCGCCGCGCCCGGCCGGAGTCCGCGCGGTACACGTAGTAGTCCACGGGCACGCCGCGCCACGCGTCCGCGAACTTGACGAGCGGGGCGACGATGAGCGAGACCAGGTAGGTGGCGCTGGGCCGGTCCTGGCGCCAGGTCACCGTATGCGTCCCGCCCGAGTTCTTCCGGTCGGTCACGAGCCGGCCGTTCGACACGACGCTGTACTCCGCCGGCACCGTCGCGGCGAGCTCCCACGACATCTTGTCGTTGGGGAAGTCGTAGGTCGGGAACCACAGGTGGTTGTCGTGGTCCTCGCCCTGACTCCAGATCTGCTGGGGGCGGTGCTCCCGGCCCTGCGGCGTAATGAAGGTGAGACCGCGGCCATTGTCGATGCGCGCGTGGTATTCCACGGCGAAGCGGAGCGTGTCGTGGAAGGCGACCGGCCGCGCGGGATAGACGACGAGCGTGTCGCCGTGCGCGGCGAAGCGTAGGGGCACGGCATGCCGTAGGGGCACGGCATGCCGTGCCCCTACATCATTCGCTACATCATTCGCCTCCACCACGGCCCGTACCGTGAGCAACCGGCCGGCATCGAGGATCACCGAGTCGAGGCCGGGACGCAGCGCCACGAGCGTGGTCGTCACCCGCCCGTCGAGCGACGTCGAGTCCCAGTCGAAGTTCCGGACCTCGATGCGCTGATGGATCAGGTCGTAGTCGTGGGACCGGGTGTACGCGTCGTTCGCCATCCGCGCGGCGTTGGACTGGGCCACGAGGGGGGCGGGCAGAACGAACAGCAGAGCGAGCAGTCGGGCGTTGCGTTGCATCGTCGAACTCAGGATGATGTTGATGTCAGTGATTCCCGGGCTGAGAGCCCGGGCTCGGCGCTATGTGCGCCCTGTAAGGGCGCACCCCAAGCCGAGCGCGCCCTCTCAGGGCGCGGCACAATCGTGACAGCCTCCGCTCCGGGGTCGGGTCATCTCTTCCCGTCCCGCAGGATCTCCCTTGCCGCGTTGTAGCCGCACGCCCCCATCACGCCGCCGCCCGGGTGCGTGGCCGACCCGCACAGGTAGAGCCCCTTGATCGGTGAGCGATAGTCGGCGTAGCCCGGGAGGGGACGCAGGAAAAACAGCTGGGGCAGCGTCATTGCCCCCTGGAAGATGTTCCCCCCGGTGAGCCCGAAGCGGCGCTCCAGGTCGAGCGGGGACAACACCTGCCGGTCGATCACGGCGCGCTTGAAGTTGGGCGCGTACTCGTTGAGGATGTCGAAGCAGCGGTCCGCGAACCGGTCCTTCTCCTGGTCCCAGCCACCGTTGCGCAGCCGGTACGGCGCGTACTGCACGAAGAACGACATCACGTGCTTCCCGGCCGGCGCGACCGTCGTGTCGAGCACCGAGGGAATCGTGCACTCGAGGATCGGGTTCGCCGAGGGGCGGCCGTACTTGGCATCGTCGTACGCTTGCTCCATGTAGTCGAGCGTCGGGGCGATGTGAATCGTGCCGCGCAGGTGCGCGTCCGGTGGCAGGGCGCTGCCCTTCACGGCGCTGAAGTCCGGCAGCTCGGACAGCGCCACGTTGATCTTCAGCGACGCGCTCGAGTAGTCGATGGCCCGCACGGCGCTCACGAAATCGGGCGGCAGGTCGCCCTCCTCCACCAGCTTGAGGAAGGTGACGTGGGCGTCGGCGTTCGATGCGACACGGGGCGCCGTGAGCTCGGTGCCGTCGTCGAGCGCCACGCCCGTCACCCGGCCGGCGCGGGTGAGAATTCGGGCGACGGGGCTGTTCACCCGGATGTCGACGCCGCGGGCGCGCGCGGCGGACGCGAGGGCGTTCGAGATGCCGCCCATCCCGCCGCGCACGTAGCCCCACATCCCGCGCACCCCGTTGCACTCGCCCATCACGTGGTGGAACAGCACGTACGCCGTGCCGGGGACCGACGCCGAGGCCATGGCGCCGATGATCGCGTCGGTCGCGAGCGCGATCTTCAGCTCCTCCGACTCGAACCAGCGGTCCAGGATCGGGCGCGCGGCGCCGGTGAGAATCTCGAGCGCCTGCGGCCCGTCCCGCCCGAGCTTCAGGAACCGCCAGCCGAGCCCTGCGAGGTGCAGCAGATTGCGCGGCCGGAGCGACCAGGGATCGGGCGGCGTCTGGAGCAGCGTCGGTTCGATGAAGTCGGCCACCCGCTCGAGCATCGCCTCGTAGCGGGGCAGGGCGTCGGCGTCGCGCCGGGAAAACTTGGACACCTCGTGGCGGGTGAGCTCCTTGTCGGGCCCCATCAGCAGGAAGCGCCCGTCCGGGAAGGGCGTGAACGACGACGGGCTCCGCGGCAACAGCTCGAACCCGTGGCGGGCGAGCTCCAGGTCGCGGATGATTTCGGGACGGAGCAGGCTGTTCACGTACGAGGCGGTCGACACCTTGAAGCCGGGCCACAGCTCTTCGGTGACGCAAGCGCCGCCCACGACGTCGCGACGCTCGAGCACCAACACCCGCATCCCGGCGCGGGCGAGATAGGCCGCCGTCACGAGGCCGTTGTGACCGGCCCCTACGATGATGATGTCGTACGCACCCGGCATGACGATCCCTGTCGCGAGCTGGCGTCGCGCGGTAAGTTAGGGGGAACTCCCCATGTCGCAGGCCCGGAGCAGAGTGGCCCGGCTGTTGATGGTCGCGTGGTCGGTGGCCGCCGCCCTCGCCCCCGCTCTCGCCGGCGTCGGGTGCGCTCGGAAACGGGCCACCGCCGATCAGGCACCCGCCCCCGAAAACGCCCTCCCGGCGACGCTGCACGTCAGCAACAGCAACTGGTCGGACGTCAGAATCTACCTGGTCCGGGGCGGCTCGTGGCTGCGGCTCGGCCTCGTCACCACCAACGGTGCCGCCGACTTCGAGATTCCCCCGGATTTCCTGCGGCAGGCGGGGAACGTCACCCTCGTCGCGTCGCCCGTGGGCGGCCGGACCGTCTACAGCACGTCCCTGGCCGGCATCATGCCCGGCGACGAGCTGGAGCTCGTCGTCGAGGGGTTCCTGCAGTACTCGCACCTCGTGGTGCGCTAGAGCCTCACGGCTTCCGCTGCAACCGCTCGAGCAGCGTGCCCAGCTCGGGCGGCACCTCCACGCCGAACACGTCCTTCATCGGCGCCGTGACGACGAGCGAGCGCGCTCCTCCGGCGCCCTGCGCGCCCGCGGCCCCCGCGGCGCCGTTCTGGCCGGGCGCGCCATCGGCGGCGTCGGGACAGCGGCGGTTGCTCGAGTCCGTGGTCCCCTGGCCTCCCTTGCCGCCCTTTCCTCCGGACCCGCCGGCGCCTCCCGGGCCTCCCGTGCCCCCGCTGCTGCGGCCGTCGACGATCCCTGCGAGGAACGGGTTGTCGAGCGGGACGATGACGTTGACCCGGCCGCCGCGTCCGCCCGCCCCGCCTACGCCGCCGTTGCCCCCGTTCCCGCCCGGCGCGCCGCCCTGGGCCGGGCATCCCGCGGCGCCGGCGGAGCCGTCGGTGCCCGCCGTCCCCGCGAGCCCCGAGCCGCCGCGTCCGCCCCGCGACTCGATCACGAGCCAGTCGGCGGGCGGCACGCTGCTCGCGTCCGCGAGCACGAAGAACGGGGGCGCGAGCCCGACCTGAATCCCCGCGACGAACAGCTTGTTGTAGAACGGCGAGCGCAGCACCGCCAGCCGCACGGTCACGTCCGGCCCGTTGCCCCCGGGCTGCCCCGCGCCGCCCGGCTCACCCCAGAAGCTGAACGAGTGCCGCATGCAGCTGTAGTCGGGCGGGATCACGGTCGTGTTCGTCGCGCTCGGCCTGGCGCGCAGCGTCGCCGTGAGGCGGAAGCCGGTATTCACGGTGGTGAGGGGGTTCACGTTCGTCACCCAGTCGCCGTCCTCCTGGCTCACCGCGTCGGGGCTCTCACGGTCGAGGAACACCACGTGCAGGCGCGGCGGATGCTTCTTGTCGTAAGACCGGGCGAAGGGAATGCGCGAGCCGTCCGCGAGCACCGCCTCGTAGCTCGTCGGCATCACGGCGCCCGGACAGGCGCGCGCGTACCCGGTGACGATCCGGATGTCCCGGATCTGGGCGACGAGGCCGGGATCGGGGGCGAAGTCGGGCGGGGGAGCGTGCGAGCAAGAGGCGAGAACCGTCGCGGCGAAGGACGTCAAGGAAAGACGTAGCAGAAGGGCGTCAAGGGGAGACGTCGGTCGCATGGGGGTCCCTGAGGGTGCGGGCACAACATGTGAAAACCGGTTCTAATAAGCAACTTGCCGGAGGGTTTGGCAGTCCGTAGACTGCCGCCGATGGATCGGCCGGGCTATGGACTGATCGAGACGATGCGGGTACGCGGCGGCCGCATTCCGTTCCTCGAGCGCCATCTCGCGCGGCTCGACCGGTCGCTCAAGGAGCTGGGGCTCCCTCGTCCCGCTCGAGACGTCGCAGCGCTGGTCACACCCTTTGCGGCCACGGGCGACGCGGTCCTCCGGGTTGAGGTGTGCGACGGCCGGGCGACGGTCACGGTGCGCGAGCTGCCGGCGCTGGAGCCGCCCGCGGTGATCACAGCCTCGGAGCCGCATCAGCCGTATCCCCACAAGACCACCGATCGCGATGCGTTCGTCGATGCCGCCGCCGAGGCGGAGGTAGCGGAGGCGGACGACGCGCTGCTGGTCACGCACGAGGGGTGGGTGGCGGAGGGGACCGCGTGGACCCTGTTCTGGTGGGATGGCGACGCGCTGCGCACGCCGGCGCTCGAGCTCGGCATCCTCCCGGGGATCGGCCGGGGGCGGCTGCTGGAGCTGGCGCGGGGTGCGGAAGGGCGCCATGGGCGCTCGGCGCTCGAGGGGAAAAGCCTGCTGCTTGTGAACGCGGTGCGGGGCGTCGTGCCGATCGCCTCGCTCGATGGCCAGGCGGTCCCCAGAGATCCGCGAGCCGGGACGCTTGCCGAGCGCTTCTGGCCCGCGGGGTGAGCCGTTAGATTTCCCTCGGCGCACGGTGGCTGTAGCTCAATCGGTTAGAGCGCTGGACTGTGGCTCCAGAGGTTGCGGGTTCGATTCCCGTCAGCCACCCTTCGCGGCCCTTTGACGTATCCCCCCCCCGTTACCGATTGACCGTCGCCATGCCCCCGGCGGCGTAGCGGTCGCCCGCGGTCGCACCCTTCGGGAAGGCCGCATCGATCGCCTCAAGGTCGGCGGCGCTCAGCGTTACCTCGGTCGCCGCCGCATTCTCCTCCAGGTAGCGCACCCGCTTGGTCCCCGGGATGGGCACGATGTCGCGACCTTGCGCGAGCACCCAGGCCAGCGCGAGTTGCGACGGGGCGCACCGCTTCGCGCGCGCCAGGTCTGCGATGCGCGCCACTAACGCGAGGTTCTTGGCGAAGTTTTCGCCCTGAAAGCGCGGATTGTTTCTCCGCCAGTCGTCCGGGGCCAGGTCACTGTAGCGCCGGAGCTGCCCGGACAGGAAGCCGCGCCCCAGCGGACTGTACGCCACGAAGCCAATCCCCAGCTCCCGGCACGTCGGCAGGATCTCGTCCTCCGGGTCGCGGCTCCAGAGCGAGTACTCCGTCTGGAGCGCGCTGATCGGGTGCGTCGCGTGCGCACGCCGGATAGTCGCGGGCGCCGCCTCGGAGAGGCCGAGGTAACGCACCTTGCCGGCGTGCACCAGCTCCGCCATCGCGCCGACCGTCTCCTCGATCGGCACGCTCGGGTCGACGCGGTGCTGGTAGTAGAGGTCGATGTGCTCGACGCCGAGCCGGCCGAGCGACGCGTCGCAGGCCTGGCGCACATACTCTGGCCGGCCGTTCACGCCGGCCCAGGTCCCGTCCGGTCGGCGCACGTTGCCGAACTTCGTCGCCAGCACGACGCGCTCGCGCCGATCCTTGAGGGCTCGGCCCACCAGCTGCTCGTTGGTGAACGGACCGTAGACGTCGGCGGTATCGAGGAGGGTGATGCCCAGCTCGATCGCTCGATGGATGGTGGCGACGGACTGGTTGTCGTCGCGCTCGCCATAGAAATCGGACATGCCCATGCAGCCGAGGCCCAGGGCGGAGACGACGAGGCCCTGGGACCCGAGGTGGCGCTGCTCCATGTGTCTCTCGCTCCGGGTGAAGGTCGGTAACGACCCTCGAAAAACGCGCGCATCTCGGTCCGGGTTCCGCTATTCCGGTGGCTCGAGTTAGCGGCCGGCAGTACGAGGGCGTTGTCGCGGTAGCTTGGGTTGCTAACTTCCAGCAGCATCAGTTCCTAGGTCTGTAGCTCCTCTATCCTGCTAGCTTCCATTCGTGCCTCGCTACGCTGCCCTTCTTCGCGCCGTCGGCCCGATGAACGCGAATAGCGCTTCGTTGAAGCGGGCCTTCGAATCCGCCGGCTTCACGGACGTGAAGACCATCCGCTCGAGCGGTAACGTCGCGTTCAGCGCCCGCGCCGCGTCGGAGGCGTCCCTGCAACGTAAGGCCGAAGCGGCGATGCGGCAGCACCTCGGGACTGCATTCTTCACAATCGTGCGCCCGATCGACGCGCTTCGCGAGCTGATCGCATCCGATCCGTATCGCGCCTTTCGCCTCAGTCGCGCCGCGAAGCGTATTGTCACCTTCTTGCGCGACCAACCGACTTCGCAGCCCGCGCTGCCAATCCACAAGGATGGCGCGCGCATTCTTCTCATGAAGGGAAGGGAAGTGTTCAGTGCCTACGTTCCCAGTCCCAAGGGGCCGGTATTCATGGCGCTCATCGAGCAAACGTTCGGGAAGGACTTGACGACGCGGACGTGGGATACTGTCGACAAGGTCGCGCGTGCGTAGCGCGCTTACTACGGGAGGCCCGATGAAAATCGACTTTCGTCACGACGTTGACCAGGTCCTCGAGGACGCAAAGATGCAGCGAAGGCCTGTGCTTCTGGATTTCAGCGCCGCCCCGATGTGAAGCGGCTGTGCTCGGCTGGATGCCGAGGTGTGGCCGGACGAACGCGTCGCACGATTCGTGAGCCAGAATTTCCTTCCCGCCCGCGTGCACGTGAAGGACGACCCGCAGGAGTTCAAGCGGTACGGCGAACGCTACAAGGCTCCGTGGACGCCGACGATCCTGGAGCTCGATCCCGATGGGGTCGAACACCATCGCATCGAAGGCTTTCTGCCGGCCGATGACCTCCTGGCGCAATTGATGCTTGGCCGTGCGCGGATGGCCTTCCAGGAACAGCAGTGGGCGGAAGCGGAGCGGCGTTTCCGGGAGATCGTCGAGCAGCTGCCGGATACCGATGCCGCGCCGGAGGCGCTCTATTGGGCGGGCGTCGCTCCGTACAAGGCGACGGGCGACAGCGCGTCGCTGAAGGAGACCGCGCGCGCGTTCACGAACCAGTATCAGGACAGTACCTGGGCCAAGAAGGCTTCGGTCTGGCGCTAGCTGTGGACACGCACGAGGCCGTAACGCTGACCGCCGCGGCGGTGCCGAGGGGCCCTGGGACGTGGGGGGAGTTTGGCGCCGGCGACGGCACGTTCACGCGGGCGCTGGTCGAGTTGCTGGGGCCGCACAGCCGGATCTACGCTGTCGATCGCGATGCGCGCGCAGTCGCGGTGCTCAAGCGCTGGGCGGCGAAAGAGGCGGCCACCGTGACCCCGGTGGTGGCCGATTTCGCGCGTCCGTTCGATCTGCCCGGCCTTGAAGAGCCGAGGCTCGACGGGATCCTGCTTGCCAACGCACTCCACTTTGTCCCTGACGCCGCCGTCGTGCTCGGGCGGCTCACGGCATGGGTGCGCCCGGGCGGCCGAGTCGTGCTGGTGGAATACGAGCGCCGCGCTGCCAGTCGATGGGTGCCGTACCCGATCCCGTTAGCGCGGCTGGCGGCGTTGACCGCGTCGGCCGGTCTTACGTCGCCTTCCATAACAGCTACGCGGCCCTCGGCGTTCGGGGGCATCCTCTACGTGGCGGCCGCCGACCGGCTGGCGGATGACGCCACGAAACAAACGAGCCTTCCAGCGGCAGCCCGAATTCTGTAACTTCCGGCGGCGTCGATTCCTAGGTCCGTAGCTCAATTGGTAGAGCACCGGTCTCCAAAACCGGGGGTTGCAGGTTCGATTCCTGCCGGGCCTGTATAGAGTTAGCTGAGGTTGGGCGGCGCGGTTTTCGCGGTGGCTTAGGCCGTCTTTCTCTTCTCCAACTCAGACTTCATGGCGACGCGCGGCGTAGCATGGCTGATCACGTGGGAGGGTACGAGGCCCACCGAACGCCTTGCCGCGATCCTTCACTACGGCACCAGTGACAAGTGTATCCCCGCAATCGTCGAACTCCTCTACGCTTTGCATGCTGCCAGCGTCGAGGAGCTTGCTGCGTGTGCACGCAAGCCGACGAACAATCCCTACAGAGTCACCCAGGCCGGGTCCGGCTTCACCTGCGGCCACAATCCCCACCTGTACGCTCGCAAGGTTGACAAGCTGACGGTGGCGACGGACGCGGCGGGGGTGCAGACGATCTCGTGGATCGAGCGACCAGTATATCAGCTTGTGAAGCAGAAGGACGGTTCTCCTCGGACTAAGAAGGCCACGCCCGCCCGCGCTGATTGGATCCAGCGCAAAGCTACAACGCGCCTCTGGCGCGTCGGGGTCTAGTCCCTTCAATGGCCGACGACGTGCCCTTCAAGGACCAGTACCAGGAGTGGTGTCGGCTCC
>WNEQ01000030.1_pt1 | contig 87730 bp, 74 predicted proteins | sample 5399971 | NCBI WGS metagenome assembly WNEQ01 (sample SAMN13153330, study PRJNA577476) | soil metagenome | isolation source: 20 cm grassland meadow soil 2 days after 1st rain plot 5 | place: USA:California | collected 2015-09-18
GAGGCGCGATGGCTCATCGCCGTCGCGATTCCATATGTCAGTGCAAAGCCGAGAGCGAAAGCGTAGGCAATTGTCATTCGGGCAAGCGTTCGAACAGCATACCCTGGAATGCACAATGGGTCCAGAGGGTGAATGCTCTGCGGGCTACAGTCTGGAGCCACCGCACCAGTCAGTAGTTCGGCTATCAGAACACCTACCGCCACAACAGCGATTCCGCCTACAAATATTTTGGTGAAAAACGAGACTCTTCTTCCGGCCGAGTATGAGGCCACTCGTCTCCTAAGGCTCGGCCTTGGCACATGCAAAATGAACTCTATCCGATATTGTTAGAAAAATGGACGGCTGCGTCTCGTTATAAAAGGGCAACAAGATCGATGATTCGAGCAACGCCTCTTCACTCTTCTCGAGTGATGTGCGAACACCTTGTGGAATAGTGAGTGGCAAGTGGTGGGGCCGGTGGGATTTGAACCCACGACCTCTGGCCCCGATTTCTCGGGGTCGCCAGCGCCCCAGGGTCACCGTCCAAGATTGGACTCTGGTATCCTCTGGGCGGGGTCAATCCCCTTGACCAAGCTAGACGACGGCCCCTGAACAGGGAACCGAAACCCCGGTGCTTTTCTGTGTTATGCTCGGCGCTAGTCAGACGCATGCTCCCGGGATAGATGGATGGTTCTATTGAGAAGCGGGGATGGTCATCTTCATGATCGTCTCTTCGACTGGATAGCCTTCTTTTCTCCAGCCTTCCATCCCGTCAAGCATCTCTTTCACTTTGAAACCGAGGGCGGTCAGTTTCGCGGCCGCTTTGGTGGATGCATTGCAGAAGACGCCATCACAGTATGTCACCAGTACTTTGTCTGGGGGTAGTGAAGCGATTGTGGTTGAGTCAATTGTTCGATGTGGTATGTTGATGGCTCCCGGAATATGTCCTCGGGCGTACGTTTCAGGGCTTCGTGCATCGATCACAACGATCCCTGAAATCTTGTCTGTGATATCGTGGTAGACGTCTGACGGGTCGGTTTCGAACGATAACTTGGAGAGGAAGTGGTTGTGTGCTACTGCTGGGTCCGCTGGTGATGTTGCGAGAACGTTGGACGGGCCTTGGTTAAAGGCTTCGTTCTTGCGACTCGACATTTTTTAGGATCAGAATGGAATTGGGAAAGTTTCTATTTATTTGTTGTCTGAACCGCGACAGCTTGTTTAGGCTGGGGTTCAACGCGGTGTGGCCGGTGCATGCGATAAGTTGCGAGCGATCCCAAGCCACTGATAACCAACAGAGTTGCTATAGGAAAGACTGGGACGACAAGGAGCGTCGATACTAGGCGGTCAACTGGTATGACTAGGGGTGCGGTGTAGACTTGGGAGAAGTGGAGGGGAATGCCTTGGAGACTTGCAGACCTGGCCGCTTGTTCAAGGCTTCTAGCGTACAGAAGGCCGAGGCCAACGGTTGCCAGTCCACCTAGAATGTTGATCGCCCCGCCCAACCGAGTGTACCTGGCCAACATCAAACCGCTGCCGATCAAAACGACGAATGCAACGCCAAACTGGGCCAGCATCAAGTTGTCAGGCTGAATCGAAGCAAGATTGACCGTCGCAGGGAGATTGTAGCCGAACAACGCCCAACCTATTGCGAGAAGGCTGGAGAAAACACCTAGACCACCCGCCAACAATGATCTTGGATGTCCGACTCGCATCTGGCTTACCTTGGCCATTTTCCAATCGCCGCTTACAAAGCCTGTCTAGCGGATAAGTCTTCCACGCTATCCCGTGAAGGATTCCAGCATATTGCCGAGGCTCATTCCCTGCCGTCTTGCTTCTTTCAACAAAACCTTCTGAACACCACTGGAATATTGGACGGCCTTCTTGGGCCGATCTACAACACTATCCGGCAAGCTCAAGCGAGTGGCAAGTCTTCTCAGAATATATTTTCGCGTCACTTTTCCATCAGCGAGTTTGACTCGGAGAGACGCGGGCAGTTTCAGGGCGTACTCGACAAGCGGGAGGTAGGCGAAGGGGCAGCAGAGCTCGAGACCAGCCGCGACGGCTAGTTTGTCTCCGGGGTCAAAATCCTTGGCGGAAGCGGCTACTACGCTGTCGAACATTTCTTTCCCAAGATTGTTTATCCCCACTTGTAGAGCGATGTCTTCGAATTTCCCATAACCACCGAACAGTTCATCGCTGAGCTGACCCGCTGCGATATAGCTCAGGCCCATCTCGCGTGCTTTCTGACATGCAAAATAGATCGGAACCGAGATCCCGACAATCACTGGATCCGCGGTCTCGATGATCCCGACAACATCAGGTAATGAATCGAGGATCTCGGAACTTGACAGCTCTCGGACATTGGCTTGAATTCCGAAACTCTTCGCCGTTTTTTCCGCATGCTCTAGTTCTGGCTGACCTCTCAACCCCACGGAGATCAGTTCTGGCGCTAGTCCCTCACTCCTCGCTACTTTAGCAACTAGTGCGCTGTCCAATCCTCCAGAGAATGCGATCCCAGAGCGTCGGGGTACAATCCTGCGGACGGCTTCTCTAAAGAGCTCATCCAGAGCGTAAGTCGCGTCCAACTCACTTATCGGTTCTTCTTTTCGTTGCTTGAGCGAGTAATTGTTGACTGTCTCGTAGCCTCGGACGGAGGCTCGAATTATCTTGCCAGGAGAAACCGGCCAGGGTTCGTGAATGCCAATTGCTTTGAGAGGAGATTTCAGACTGGCAAAGGCGACAATTCCGTCTTCTGCCTTTCCATAGTACAGGGGTTTCTGTCCGACGATATCCCTGCCCGCAATCAGATGGTCCTGGAGCGAGGTTAGAAAGGCAAAGGCTCCAGCTGTCTGTATGAGACGGCTGGGACCTGCGGGCGCAGGATTGCCGTGTCGTTGATCGTCGCCGAAGAAAACTCCGTCAAGAGCCAGTGGTATGGCTGAATTACCCAACGACTGAGCATCGGAGGAATCGCAGATTCCAATCGCGGTTTTTTCTCTGTCAGGAAGGCTTTGCACAAGGGTTCGAGATTTGAGTCCGCGGTCCTCCATTAAGGAGAGCATGGTCTTTGCCTTCGATTCGAGATCGTCCGCTTCCCGTCCTACGAGGCCGCAGATACCCGTCATTATTCTCCTACTTTCTCCAGAGTTGTTTAATATGATAGGCTAGTTGCTTCTCCTTCCGAGTCGGTAAGATTGCCTATTCTTCCAATTGACACGGGCCGTTATGGCAGTCCCGAGATGAGGAGAATCTTCGAGGAAGAAAACAAACTCCAAAGATGGTTGGATGTTGAAGCGGCTGTCGCAGAAGCACAAGCCTTCGTCGGGGACATTCCGAAAGAGGCGGCGGAGGAAATCGGACGGAACGCCAACACGAAGATCGTGACTCTTGATCATGTCAAAGGGATCGAGAAGGAGATTCGTCACGATCTAATGGCGATGGTAGTGGCGCTCTCAGAAGCTTCTACGGGTGAAGGCCGCAAGTACGTCCATTATGGGCTAACAAGCTACGATATTGAGGATACGGCGACAGCGATCCAATTCAAGGAAGCTTTCTCGGTAATAGAGAAGAGACTTGACGGGCTGCAAGAGATCCTTGCTTCACGCGTACGTAAGCACCGCGCCCTTTTGATCGTAGGTCGGACTCACGGACGCCACGCTGGAGTCATCACCCTAGGCCTCAAGCTCGCAGTCTGGCTAGAAGAGATCCGGAGATATCAGCAGAGACTGAAGCAGGTTAAGGAACGGGTTCTGGTCGGAAAGGTTCTGGGAATCGTCGGAAACGGAGCCGGGCTCGGAGAGAATGCATTGAAGATTCAGGAGCGAGCGCTGAGCAAGTTGGGGCTCAAACCAGCCGGCCTCGTCACACAAGTTATCCAAAGAGATCTCCACGCCGAAACCGTTTGCTATCTCTCCCTACTAGGGTCAAGTCTCGACAAGTTCGCGACCGAAATTCGGAACTTGCAGAGAAGCGAGATCTCGGAGGTTATGGAGCCGTTCGCGCGAGACAAACAGGTCGGAAGCTCGGCTCTACCCTCGAAGAGAAATCCGGAGCTTAGCGAAAGGGTCTCGAGCATGGCAAAACTGATGCGAGGCCTAGTCATTCCTGCGCTTGAGAACATTCCTTTATGGCACGAGCGGGACATTTCCAATTCTGCCAGTGAGCGTTTCGTCTTTCCAATGTCTTTCATTCTTGTCGATGAAATGCTCCGGCTTGTGACACGGGTCTTGGATGGGTTGGAGGTCTCGCCGGAGAACATGGAACGAAACTTGGAGCTATCACAAGGATCCCTGCTAGCCGAGAGAATCGTGAACCTTCTCGTTGAGATGGGAGTTCCAAGACAAGATGCTCACGAAAGAATAAGAAAACTATCGATCAAGAGTCTCGACAACAAGATTCCCTTTGGGCAGCTCCTCCTCGAAGATAAGTTCATCTCGAAAAGACTAAAACCCAAGGAAATCAAGGAAGCACTTGACTACCGCACATACCTCGGCGTTACCCGTGAACTAATCAACTTGGCTTTGAAGGAGTAGACCCATCATATCGGCATCATTGTCATAGCCTTCACAGCGTTGGGCTATTTCTCGTTGAAGCTCCGTCAACACTCGTACACCCGCCCTGCAATCCTGATCAAGAGGTTCTAGAGGATCGGTCTTGAGATTCGAAGAGACTCATGCAGTTAAGGAGAACGCGATGCGAGCATCAACGCAGCGAGCGAGAATTGGTCAGCTGTCACAGTCTCATCCTATTTTATCAATGACAACTCAAGGAGAAGAGGATCGCCAACACAATGACCAGATGTATGCAGGCTCAGAAAACTGCCGGGCTGGGTGCTGTGACGCCGCTCGAGCCTAAGGTCAAAGTCGCCCCCCAAAGCGTTTTCTACGCCTTGCACGCTTGTCGCGGGACTTGCGCATCGGGCTGCGGCGTATCTCAAACCCGCGTCGCCGAAATAGTTTTTGGGATCGAAATTGTCGAGTGGGATCTTTGCTCCGTCTGTCTTTCTCGGACCGGTTTCCTCGAATACTTCAACTCCCTGCCTTCGGCGACCCCGCGAGAAGCGGAGGAAATCAAAATACTCCTAGGAATTTCGAATGAGACGCTTGAAAGGCAGAACCGATCTACCCCGCCCATGACCTAATTTCGAGAATTCAGATTGGTGAGCTAGCCGTATAGTCCCCCTCCCTTGTGAAACCTAATGGCTTGCGAAATAGCCTACTTTCGGGTGTTATTTCTCGGCTGCTTCCAAGCCTCTCAGAGAGAATCACGAGCTGCTAGGAGGCGCATCAGCTCTTAGTTTTATCTGTGGGAAAAACCAGTGGTTAAACTTTTATTTCGCTTCAAACCGCGAGGACAACTGAAGGCGCTAGAATCTGAAGGAAGCATATCTGACCGTGGGAATGCTTCTACTCTTCACAGGATGCATGGGCGCAATCGCAGCCACGACCGCCATGGGCGCCGGAGCAGCCATTACTGGTGCGGCGCTCCAACAGCTTCTCGTCGCTGAAGTCATATCGACCATCATCGCCTTCGTCGGCGGCGCACTTGTAATGCGCAACCGTTAGGCGGCCAGATCATCTTCCAGCGAGAGAATCTCGTCTAGCGGTTCTTTCGCGTCGAGCCATTCTGCAATCTGACGATATTTTTCCGGGTCGTGCTCATGGATGAACTGGATCATTGGTAGGTAGAGTTTCGTCCCTCTTCGACTGGAAGTGTGGGACTTGGACCCGATCATGGCTCCGACTCCCTTTCGAAGCTCTCTTGTTCCTCGGCTACGAGACATCGAGCTGATTCTTTGCGGGAACTTCATTGACGCCCAGCCTCCTGGGCTCGTCTCCTTTGCGACAGCAACGCCGGCAGTCATGAGATCGAGAGCATACGATAACAGATGCCACGACTGTGTCTTCCTGATCCGGGCAAAGTATAGATCCGCTTCTGCAAGTGCAGACATGGCCCTTTCCAGCTCGTGGCGATTCGGAATCTGGCTTGGAGTGTTTTCTAGAATCCATTGAAAGAGCATTTCATGGTCCAGGTCCGACTTTTCCAGAGCACGTCGAGCTTGGGCAACAGTTCTGCTGTTGAAGATAATCCGTAGAACCTCGAAAATGGACTCTGTCCGGTCTCGGCTCGACAACAGAGCAGTATCCTCCAGTGTGAGACTTTTCTTGAGTTCGGTTAGAATCTGGAGGTCAGTTATCGCTGATCGCATATCGCCACGATCCCGCTCCATAATGGACCTGAGCGCTTCCTCGTCCGCATTCACGCCCTCCTTGGAGAGTATTCCCTTCATCAGCGGGATCCCTTCTCTCAGTCCGAGTCTTTTCAGCTCGATGAGGAGACATGCGTCTCGTAGAGGTCTGATCTTTGGATCCCAGGGATCGTTTGCTGTCAGAACGATTGGAAACTGAGACTCTTTGATTACTCGGAGAATCGCGATGATCGCGCCCGAGTCTGTTCTGAGATTGATACCATCCACTTCATCGAGAAGTATGAGTCTTCCCTTGCTGAACAGAGATGCCTGTGTTGATGCTAGTCCCGCGATTCTCGATAGAATTTCGCCGCTCCGCTTGTCAGAGGCGTTGATCTCTACGAGGTCCCAGTCTCTCTCCCGAGCAACCGCCTCGGGGATTGTTGTCTTTCCTACTCCAGCTGGGCCGTACAAGAGAACTGCTCCTTTGGAGGGTTTGCCCTCGGCCCAAGAGTCAAGCCATTGGCGGATCTTTTCTAGAGCCACCTTGTTGCCCGCGATCGCGCGAGTAGTCTGCGGTCTGTATCTAACGGTCCAGGGCTGCGACATGTTCCTCTCGAACACTTTTATGAACTGATGACTGAGCAGCCAAATGGGCCAACAGGGCGCTGAGCTGGACTTCCTCATCTCCGCCCTGGACTAGCCGGAAGTCTGTGTCCCCGATAGCCTCGATCAGACTGATCCTCGTCTTCTCTGAAATGGCGAGGCGGAAGACTTCAGAGTGAATCTGTTTGACAATGTCGGAGCCGGATAGACCGTATTTTACGAGGAGGTTTCGAAGCTCGTCGCGTGCTTTGAGAAAGTCACCTTTCAAGGCATGATTCAACATCTCGTGCACATCCGTAGGTCTGGCTCTTCCAACTACTTGGTAGACTGTCTCCTCTGAGATTCCCTTGGACATGGAGGAAGCCGCTTGTAGGAGGTTGACCGCCTTTCGAAGGTCTCCCTCAGCCACTTCTACTATGGTTTTCAAACCCCCCTCTGTGGTTTTTACGTTCTCATTTTTCGCAATTCGGTGGAGGTATTCGACGACTTTCTCCTCGGGTAGGGGTGTGAACCGGAATAGGGCGCATCTTGACTGGATTGGCTCGATGATTCTCCCAGAATAGTTGCAGCAGAGGATGAAACGGCAAGTATTGGTGTAATTCTCCATTGTTCGGCGAAGTGCGCCCTGGGCATCCCCCGTCATATTGTCAGCTTCGTCTAAAACAAGGATTTTGAAGGGAACACTGGTGAGCGACGCCATCCTGGCGAATTCTTTCACAGTGGTCCGGACCACGTCTATTCCCCGTTCATCACTCGCGTTCAATTCCTTGAATGCATCTTGGAATCGCTCACCGAAAAGATCATGAGCGAGACACAACCCGGCAGTCGTCTTACCGGTCCCGGGCGGACCTGCGAACAAGCAGTGGGGCATTGTGCCTCTCTTGACGAAATCTTTGAGCCGAGAGACTATCTCTTCTTGGTCCATTATCTCGTCGAGACTCTTTGGCCTGTACTTCTCAGTCCAGAGAGCGGCTTCCAATCAGATCCAACCAAACAACTTGATGTTCTCAGCCATATAGAACTGTTTCATCCACCTCTCTGAGCAAATATCGTGTGATCAATTTGCTTTTCTGTTTAGAATGCCTTTATGGAGCCCACTTTCGTCGTGATGATTCCCCGGGGCGAGTAATTTGGAGAAAGAACCATCTATCGTAGAGATTGTAGACACAGAACTCGAAAACTCGCCTTCACGACTAACACTTCTCCGCGAATTCCCAGAAACCCGGATCGGCGATAGGACCCTAGGCCCATACCGAATGGGACAAGAGATCGAACTTTCACTGTGGATCGCCCAACACTTGGTCCAGATGGGGTACGCCCGCTTCAAAGAAGAAGAACAACTCACTCTAAACACGCTCTCAACTACCCATTATAGGCAGACTCTGCCCGCCTCAAACCAGATCCCGGAGCTGCCTCGGTCATTCTATTTTCAACTCCGCAGGCTCATCAAAGACCTCAAGAACCTTGAAGTGAAAGACCGGACGAAGGCCCGGGAGCTAGACAAAGCACTTGCTTTGGGATGGGATATTGTCAACTTACGAGTGAAAAAGATCGCATCTCTAGGGGCTTCTGGGGGTCAAACTACTGAGGTCACGTCCAAACTTACGCTGGAGGAGAAGGCTCTCTTCGAGAAGGTGCGTCAGAACGTTGAGTCGTGGAAGAAGGACATTCTTGGCAGTGAGACTACAAATTGACTCTACTGGCCCCAACGGAAACAGGTCTCCCAGAGAACGTATTCCAGGACTTCTTCCGCGCGTACCTAGCCGACCCGGTAGGATCCAAGTATAGGAAACGCCTCGCGGAGGTGGCAGTCAACAATGGTCGATCGCTCGTAATCGATTTCGACGACCTAATCGCGTTCGACCCAGTGCTTGCACGAAATGTCGTGCAGCACCCGGATGACTTCTTTGTTCACGCTAGCTCCGCGGCGACCTCTCAGATGCGTGTTGAGGATCCTGAGTACGCTGAACAGGTGGGTCGTATCATTGTGCGATTTCGTCGTCTTCCGGAGAAGAGGGCTCTCAGAAAGATTGGCGCTGAGGACCTGATGAAACTCGCACTAGTCGAGGGGATAGTTGTCCGAACCAGCCAAGTACGGCCTATGATCGTCAAGGCTGTTTTCCGCTGTCGGAAGTGTGGCGAACTCTCTCGTCAGGATCAGGCAGGAGATTTGTTACGCGGGCCTGGCCCCATTTGTGCAAGTTGTAAGCAACAGAGCGGCTGGGACTTGATCGAAGACCAGTGTGTGTTCAAGAATACTCAGGAAGCTCGCGTCCAAGAACGCCCCGAGGATCTTCCTCCCGGAATGCTGCCTAGATATCTGGATGTCAGACTAGACGACGACCTCGTCGACACTGCGCGTCCCGGCGACAGAGTGGCGTTGACTTCCGTGGTGAGAGCTGAGAAACAGTACGCTGGAGAGAAAGGAAAGCTCAGAACCTTCAACCTGTATCTAGAGGCGAATTTTGTAGATGTTGTCGGGAAAGAGACTGAAATCGTTGAGATCACTCTTGAAGACGAGAAGAAGATCATCGAAGCCTCGAAACACCCCTTCGTCCATCGAAACCTCATCATGAGTCTGGCCCCATCAATCTACGGCTACGATGAGATCAAAGAAGGAATACTCTATCTTCTATTCGCGGGAGTTGCAAAACGACTCCCTGATGGCGTCAACATTCGAGGTGACCTGAACTGCTTGATCGTGGGCGATCCCGGGTGTCTTATTGGAGACGAGCGAGTTGTTCTGGGTGATGGGACAGTCGCCAAGATTGAGGACCTCGGTGATCATCATCTTGAGAACCTGAATATTCCTGTCCTAACGGGCGGTGGGGGAGCGGAAAAAGACATCGCGACTCGATTCCATATTTACCATAATCAGCCAACGATGGAGATTGTCACAGAATCCGGAAAGAGCATCAGAGGCACTTACAATCATCCTCTGCTTTCGGTCGAGATTGTCGAGCGAACGCAGATTCGACGCTGGAAGAGATTGGACGAGTTTAGGGTAGGGGACAGAGTCGCAGTTGTCACCGGATTCCCTTGCTACATTACCGGGCTGGTCCACACTGGTTGGCATCCTCTACCTTACACGCTAGGTCCAAAGTTCCGCGGCCGCCTCCCGACGAAGGTGACTCCCGAACTTGGCTCATTCATGGGCTACGTCCTTGGAGACGGTTGGGTCGAGCGATACAGAGCTGGGTTTACGGTCGCCGATGGGGAGAAGGACGTCCTCAAGACGCTTTGCGCTATGTCAATCAGACTCTTTGGCATTACCCCCAAGGTTAGTTCCAGAAAAGGACCCAACCGCAATGTCCAGCTCTTTGAGGGGGTAATTCACAGCCAGGACGTCGCGTACAATCTGGCCACCCTAAAAGAGAAGCGCATCCCAGATCTCATCCTGAAGTCGGGAGATAGTGTCGTCTCACCGTTCCTAAGATGGCTGTACGAAGCAGACGGAACAGTCTTCTCAAGTAAGAGAGGATGCGGAGCCATCGGCCTCAAAGCGAAAAACATCGAGCTTTTGCGAGATGTCCAGATTCTTCTCTTACGATTCGGAATACACTCACGAATAATTTCAAATGCCCTTCTAATTAGAAGGGGTGAAAGCATTCTAAAATTTGCTGACAAGATTGGTTTCGCGTCGGTCAAGAAACAGACTCGTCTGGCTGACTTGAGAGCGCGAGCTGCGAGGCTGAAGCGGTTTGGAAGGCAACACAGTGAACGCATTGTAGCCGTGTATCATCGAGAGCCCGCCGATGTTTATGACATCGAAGTTCCCCAGAGCCACAAGTTCGTCGCGAACGGAATAGTCTCTCACAATACGGCCAAGAGCCAGTTGTTGCAGTACGTTTCAAGAATTGCCCCCAGAGGCCTCTATACCTCGGGAAGAGGGACAACCGCTGCAGGACTCACTGCAGCAGTCTTGCGCGAGAAAACGGGAGGAATGGTGCTCGAAGCTGGTGCCTTAGTCCTTGCCGACAAAGGAGTCGCCTGCCTTCACCCGGATAGCGAGGTCTTTGTGGATGGGGTTCAGAGGAGAGTGGCTGATCTGTTCGACGAGGGACGTATTGAACGGGCGCTATCGGGCAGCAATCGGTTGGAATTGTCCCCTTTGCATCAGTCCGTTGCGAATCTCGATCTTGACAGACTTGTTACGAGGCAGGCAACCGCGACTCTCGTCGCCCGCAGATGGTACAGTGGGCAGATTCTCCGGGTGCGCATGGAGTCTGGAATGGAACTTCGCCTGACGTCAGCTCATCCAGTTCTCGACGGGAAGACATTACAGTGGAAGCCGATAGGTGACTTCAGGCCGGGAGACAATATTGTCGCTCTCAAGAAGCTACCGTCCTCCCGGACTCGAGTCTTGCTTCTTGACATACTTCCAGACGACTGGATTGTCCAACCTCTCTCCAGCGAGAAAGTGGAACTTCGCCGTGTTCTAGAGGCAAAGCATACCTCCTTGCGAGCAATCAACAGCTACTACGGATTGAAAAGAGATGCGCTCAATGGCCGCGGGGCGCTAACGATTAGGCAATTCAAGGCAATTCTGAAAGACACGGGAATGTACAACGCCTGGGCACAGCGACCGTTTGCTTTCGGAAGAAAGAAGCGCACAGAACGTCTAAAGATTGGCACACTGACAGCGGACCTTGCTTACATTCTGGGGTTTGCTTATGGAGACGGATGCGTTCGATCTAGTGCCAAGCATTCGGCCTTGAGAATCACGCAATCATCAGTCCACGCCGATTATATCAGGCGACTTCAGAGGGCAATGCACCAAGTGTCACACCGCCCTTGGAATACGTATCTACTCCCCGCCAGGACGACAAAGTTTGCCAAGAGTTCTGAATGCCAAGTTCTTGTCCAACATTCTAACCTCGTCGTGCACTTGTTTGAATGGTTGACGCGTAACGGACTTCAAAACCTTCTTCGTCTCAATGATGCGGCACTCGCTGGATTCCTAGCTGGGGCTGTCGATGCTGACGGATGCTTCAGTATCAAGAAGAATCGGCAATACTCCATGGTTTCCTTTGATCTTCTTCTGTCTAACGATCTTGCATCAAACCGCCGCTTGCTCTGGGCCCTCCGGCGCTTCGACGTGTACGCACGCATCAAGAGTCTTCACGGCGTAATGAGCATACAGATTACCTCCAGGCGCGATGTCAGGCGGTTGATGGACCGAATAAGTCTGTATTCAGGGAAAGCGAAAAACATTCCTCCTCAGCGAACCCGAATTTCAGCTCGACACGAGGCAGTTCCCGCGTTGCCCCTTCGTGTAGCACTCTCGGGCCTGCGGCCGGTCCCAATCGACCTACTCCGCTCCGGCGATTGGAGTACATTCCATTCGTACCGCAACGGGAAGCGACAACCGTACAAGGCTCCTCTCCAGCGATTGATCCGCGGGCTTCACACCTGGTTGGACGCCTCCTCTCGAGAACGACTCCTCGCGCTTGCTGGGGACGATTATGCCCTCGATGCAATCCGAACGGTCAATTCGGAATTCTACACGGGCTACGTTTATGATCTTCGCGTTCCTCTAGGGGAACACTTTGTCACTGAAGGCGTCCTCACTCACAACTGTATAGATGAACTGGACAAGATGAGGCCCGATGATAGAGTCGCGATCCATGAGGCTCTGGAACAGCAAACTGTCAGTGTTGCCAAAGGAGGCATTGTGGCCACTCTGAACGCTAGGGCGGCAGTTCTTGCGGCTGCGAACCCTTCCCTTGGAAGATATGAACCGCATAGAAACATCAACGAAAACATCAACCTGCCCGTGACCATACTTTCGAGATTTGACTTGATATTTCTCGTTAAGGATCTACCGGACCCCGATAGCGATTCCGAAATGTCGTCTCACATTCTACAATTGCATAGGGCGAGACACGGTTCAGAAGAAGCGCCATTCCAACCGGACTTCCTACGGAAATACATCAGCTATGCGAAGAGGATAATCCCGGTGCTGACTCCGGACGCGGTCAAGGAGCTACAGGACTTTTATCTGAAAATGCGTGGGACAACAGGCCGAGAAGCAGCAGTAGCGATTACCCCTCGTCAATTAGAGGCGTTGGTCAGACTATCCGAGGCAAGAGCTCGAGCATTCCTTCGCGATCAAGTGACAGTGGAGGATGCGAAAAGTGCTGTAAAAATCATGACCTACGCTTTGCTAGACGTAGGGGTGGACGTGAAAACAGGAAAGATCGATATCGATACGATAATGACAGGTAGGCCTGCGACGGTGCGAGACACGTTGGGTCGGGTAATCGACATCGTCCGGGAGCTTGAACGAGAAACCGGAGATGTAGATGAGAAAATCCTGATTGCCGCTATAGTGGACAAGAATAAGGTCACCGATGGAGAAGCTAGACGATTCGTCGGGCAGTTGATAAAAGAGGGAATGCTCTACTCCCCCAAGGAAGGAAGACTAAAGCGAACCTCAAGCTAGAACCCATTCTTCGGAGCTTTCATAGCAGGTGAAGATTAGCGAACTCTCTATCGACAAGCAAGTAATCGAGCTACTATCCAAAGAAGGCCTCGACGAGCTCTACCCGCCCCAGCAACACGCCATCGAGGCCGGGGTCTTGGACGGTAAGAACCTAGTTCTGGCGAGTCCAACGGCAAGTGGAAAGACTCTGGTAGCAGAACTCTGTATTTTGCAACACGTCCTCGAACACCGAGGCAAAGCAATCTACCTTGCCCCACTACGTGCATTGGCTAGCGAGAAATTCAAGGAATTCCAAAGATACTCAGCAATCAAGAAACCCAACGGGGACCATGTCCGAGCTGGAATATCCACGGGTGACTATGACAGCTCAGACCCGTGGCTAGGAAGATACGACATCATTCTTTGTACTAACGAGAAAGCCGACTCTCTCCTGAGGCACAAAGCGCCCTGGATGAGCGAACTAACCCTGGTCGTTGCAGACGAAGTTCATCTCCTGACAGAACAGGAAAGGGGTCCAACTCTCGAAGTGGTTCTGACTCGACTAACAGAGATCAACCCGAACATCCAGGTCTTGGCTCTCAGCGCGACGGTGAGGAATGCGGAAGAAGTGGGGTCCTGGCTGAAAGCCGGATCGGTGACGACCGACTGGCGACCCGTCCCGCTAAGAGAAGGAATCTATCACGATAATCAAGTACAGTTCCGAGATGGCGCAAGCCGAGTGATTCTTAGCGGAACCAAAACGCCGAGCCTCGACATTGCGCTCGACGTTTTGAGCACTGGCGGACAAGCACTGATTTTCACTGAGACCCGGCGGTCCGCGGTCGAGATGGGGCGGAAGGCTTCGGTGGCGGTGAAAAGTCGCTTGTCGAAGCCCGAAGAGAGAGCGTTGACCAGTATTGCTGAGCGAATACTCTCAACGGGCGAGAAGACCCGGCTAAGTGAAGCCCTGGCAATGCAGGTCGCAGGAGGAGCCGGCTTCCACCATGCAGGATTAGCAGGAATTCATCGTGGAATAGTGGAAGACGCCTTTCGAGATGGCAGAATCAAAGTCTTGGCAGCGACCCCAACACTTTGCCTCCCTGCGGGAGAAGAGATTTTTGGAAATCCAGCCCCTATTGCAATAGAGAAGCTCTCCAGCCACGACAAAGTCTTGACTCATGGGAACGTATTTGAAAACGTCATCGCGCCAACCTCCCGATGGTATGACGGGCCTCTCATAAAGATCACACCCTGGTTCCAACTCCCCATGAGGATGACGCCAGAACACAATGTGCTCCGAGTGATTCGCGAAAGGCATTCGTTGCGCACTCGGGGCACGAATCGCCACTGGTGGACTTATTCTCAGCCCGAGTGGGTCGCGGCGAAGAACCTGAGTACGGGCGATCTAGTGTTGTTCCCGAGAATCAAGGAAGAACACGATCTTCAATGTATTGATCTGTCTGAGCAAGGCTCCTTATCAAACCAGTATGGCGTCGTAGGAAAACACTGGTCAAGACTGAAAATTGCCTCCTTAGAATTAACCCCTCAGACACTCGAAGTGTTGGGCCTGTTTCTCGCTAAAGGCTACACTGGAAGACAAGGGCAGGTTATGTTTGCTCTGAACACAAAAGAGACCGAGCTGACGTCAATAGTCACGAACTGGCTTATAACAATCGGGTTGAGGCCCAGCGTTATCGATAGCGAAAGACACAGACGTGTCATCAGGGCTTGTTCTAAACAACTGGCAGAGACACTTCGAGCACTGTGTGGACGAGGAGCGGTTGAGAAGAGGATTCCGCATCAGCTTGTTTACCTCCCGAACAACCAACTTGCCCACGTAGTTAGAGGAATGTGGCGCGGAGACGGTGATGTCACCGAATCCGGAGCAAGAACAGCAAGATACTCAACTGTGTCGAGAGGTCTGGCCAAACAACTGTTTGCGGTGCTCGTTAAACTCGGATACATGGCAACGATCAAGATCAGCAAGAGGGCTGGGATTACATCGAAACAAGGTCTGGCAATTACTCACAAACGCGATCTCTACACGGTTTCGGTTTCCGGGAAACAACTCACCCGGTTCATATTAGACATCTTGAGAGTCAAATCTAACAAGTTTGTTGGGAATCGTGAATTCAATAGAGGATATCTTGATTCCGATTATTACTATATGCCGATTAGAACCGTCGAGCAGGAACCCTACCAAGGCACAGTTCACAATCTGGAGGTCAACGGCCACAACAGCTACGTTGGCTCGTTCGTAGTCCACAATTCCGCAGGCGTGAACCTACCAGCTAGGGCTGTAGTCATCAGCAGCTACGAACGCTACGAAGCAGGCTATGGCAGATACCCGATAAGTGTGCTAGAGTACAAGCAATTCTGCCTGCCTCCGGATGTGCCGGTGATCCTGGAAGACGGGTCTCCAATTCCAATTGGCCGGATTGTGAAGGACCGAATTGGCGAACGCGTGTTGTCCATGTCTAATCCTCACGGGGTCGTGAGCAAGCCCATTGCTGGATACTTCGAACGAGAAGCGGCTGAACTCGTTGAAGTCAGCACTGCTATCGGAAGAACATTAAGTGCAACACCGGAACACCCAGTCTTATCGAGACGGGAGGACGGTTCTCCTGCATGGATCCCGATCAAATCTATCAGGATAGGTGACCACTTAGCATACGCCCGAGAGGTTCCAACCTCGGAGTCTCACGTCTACTGGGTAGACTTTCTGCCGCAGAAAATAACTTACGTCGTACAACCGATTGGCTTCTTCAACAAGAAATCTATTCCCCTAAAATACAAAGATGTCGCCCAACATCTCGGGGTTAGCCTCAGGACCTTCAAGGGTTACGTATCGGCCAGAAGAAATCCGCCGTTGTCCAGAGTTCTGTCCCTGGGCAGGCTTTTAGGTCTCGGCAAGACGGAACTTGCATCGCAAATTCGCCTCGTTAAGTCCAAGTGGGGGAAACCGATACGGATCCCTGAAACTATCAATGAAGATTTCATGTGGCTAGTTGGGATCATAGCATCGGACGGGCACATCAAGAAATCCCAAACCATCAGAGGGACCTACTACCACATTCGTGTTTTCAACAAGAACCGCGAAATTATCGAAAAAGCTGAATCTGTCCTCCAAAGACTAGGCTGCCATCCGCAAGTCACTAGCAGACTGGATCAGCAACTCATTGTGGAAGTTGGCTCGAACGTATTGGGTCCAATAATCTCTCAGTTCGGGATCCCATTCAGGAGGAAATCCTTGGATGTTTTCGTCCCTGACTTTCTGTTACGATTCCCAAAACCCTTGATAGGCGCTTTCCTTGCAGGTGTCTTCGATGGCGATGGATCCTACTCGGAAACCAAGTATCCGAGAGGAACAAACACTATGGTTAGAGCCATCGTTATCGCGACTGGAAGCCGTAGGTTCGCTTGGGGCCTTCACGATCTCTTGCTCAGACTCGGAATCCTGAGCACAGTCGTCAAGAGTGATCACGTTCAAGAGGTTATGCTGAATAATAGACTGGCTATTTTCCCGAACCCAGTCTACAGGGTCACGTTTCGAAAGATAGCCGATATTCGAAGGTTTAGGGACTTGGCGCCATCCGTAAAGAAGATCCCCAAGATTGATTATAGTCAGTACCACAATTCGCACGCGTATCGAACAGAAGAAAATAGACAACCCTATTCCTGGGTGAAAGTGAAAGGCACGGTCAGGAAGAAACTTCGCAGCCCAATAAAGGTCTACAATCTTTCCGTGAGCGAAACTGAAACGTACTTGGCGTCAAACTTCATCGTGCACAATTGCGGGCGAGCTGGAAGGCCGAAGTACGACAAGTTCGGCGAAGCTTTGCTAATCGCGCGTAATCCTGACGAGGCGGAGTGGTTGATGGAGAATTACGTTCTTGCCCAGCCTGAGAAACTCTGGTCCAAACTTGCGGCGGAGCGAGTTCTTCGCCCACATGTACTATCTACTGTTGCTGCCGGGTATGCTCATTCAGAGGAGGGGTTGCATAACTTCTTCGGAAAAACATTCTACGCCCATCAATATGGGCCTCGGCTGATCAGGATCAAGATCGGCGATATCTTGCAATTTCTTGTCAAACAGAAGATGGTTACGATGGAGGGAAAGGACCTGGAGGCGTCCAAGTTCGGCAAACGGGTTTCGGAGTTGTACATCGACCCGATGTCTGCTGTCATTCTCAGGGATGGACTCAACAGTCGGGCGAAGAGTATGACCGACATGAGTTTGTTGCATCTCATATGCAAGACTCCCGACCTTGCTCCCCGTCCCCGTCCAAGGGGAAGCGAAATAGACAAACTGATTGTGACAGCTGAGTTGCACCGAAACGAATTCGTCGGCGATGTTCCGGACCAATTTGTTGATCCACTGGAATACGAAAATTTCTTGAGCGAGCTCAAGGCCTCTCAAGTACTACTTGACTGGATAGACGAACAGACCGAAGACCAAATCTTGGAAACCAGGAAGGTCGAACCAGGCGATCTGCTCAGGCTTGTACAGGGGTCCGAGTGGTTGATTCTTGCTACTCAGGAACTGGGACGTCTGTTTGGGCACAAGGACCTTCTGGCGCCCTTGGAGATGCTCAAGGTGAGGCTCGCAAAGGGCGTTCGTCCGGAACTGGTTAAACTGACATCGCTTGAAGGCGTCGGACGAGTCAGAGCCCGCATGCTCTTCGACGCTGGATTGAAAACGATCGAAGATATCAAGGAAAGGAGCCTCGAACAATTGACGAGCATTCGGACCATTGGTCCATCGCTTGCGAAGAAGATCAAGGTACAAGCCGGGGGACTCATCAAGGCAGATGAATGGGAAAAGGCGAAGAATGCAAAACCGTCGGAAGTAGAACAGCAAGCAATCCTAACCGAATACGAAGACTCCGAATAGCGAGTTTGAGCCCCACTATTCCTAGGCTTATAATGCGGGGCTAATCTATGCTCCCAGAAGCCTAGGAAAGTTCGCAGATGGGGAAGATCAAAGTAGCACTCGCAGGCGTCGGGAATTGCGCCAGTGCACTGATACAAGGAATTCAATACTACCGGAAAAACCCGCCCAAAGAAGACAACCTCACAACGGGACTGATGCATCCCAAGTTCGGGGACTACAAAGTAGAAGACATCACATTCGTAGCCGCGTTCGAGGTCAACCACAATAAAATCGGAAACGACCTTAGCAAGGCCATATTCACCGATCCAAACTGCGCCCCGAAGATAAGCGATGTCCCCGACATGGACGTCACCGTCAAAGCGGGTCCGATCCTGGACGGCGTCGCGCCTCACATGAGGGAGCCATTTCACGTTTACAATAAAAACAGAACGAAACCCGTTGACGTTGCAGCTGAGCTGAAAGATTCTGGAGCAGAAATCCTCGTCAATTACCTTCCGGTCGGAAGCGAAAAAGGCGCCAGATTCTATGCACAACAAGCGTTGGACGCCGGCTGTGGTTTCGTAAATTGTATCCCCGAGTTCATCGCGTCAAACGATGGATGGGCGAAAAAATTCGAAGACAGAAAGCTCCCGATTGCGGGGGACGATATCAAAAGCCAGGTCGGAGCGACAATTGTCCACAGGGCCCTCGTGGACCTCTTTCTGAAACGGGGCGTCAGAGTGGACGAAAGCTACCAGCTCAATCTTGGTGGTGATACTGATTTCCTCAACATGACGGTGGAAGAGAGGCTTCATTCAAAACGTATCAGCAAAACAACAGCGGTTGCAAGTCTCATCCCATATGACGTTCCGACGAGAATAGGTCCGTCGGATTATGTTCCTTCTCTCAGGAACAAGAAGATCTGCTACATCTACATTAAAGGAAGAAAGTGGGGAAACATTCCACTCCAGATAGATCTCAAACTTTCAGTGGAAGACTCGCCAAATAGCGCCGGAGTTGTTTCAGATGTAATTCGCGCCGTCAAACTAGGCTTGGACCGTGGTATTGGAGGTGCACTCACGAGCATTTCCTCGTACTGTTTCAAGTATCCGCCGGTCAAGATCCCTGACGGTCTGGCTTCTCAATGGGTTGAAGACTACATTCAGGGAAAGAGAGAGCGCTAAGCCGAGACTTTCCCAGTTTTCCGTACCGCGGGAGCCTGTAGGGATTCTCCCCAATTGTGGTTCAACCGGCCTCTGCTCTTCCATTCCTCATAATGTTCCATTACCCCTGTGAACAATAATGGAAGCCCGATCGTGGCGTCAACGTGCACGGTGCATTGTTCAGCCTTCGGGTCAAGCTTTCCCCATGACTGGCTTTCTGGGAGCTCGCAACCAGACAAGCCGCCGAACTTAGCATCATCTGTTGTTACCTGGATCGCGTAACTGTGCGGGGGAACCGGCATTCCCGCGATCTCTGCCATGGGCACCACCTGTTGGATGTAGTTCTTCGGAGTCCCTCCGCCGATGAAGATCACGCCAGATTTCTGCCAACGCCTCTTGAGGCTCATGATCTCAAGATTGTCCAGCATCGGATCATAAACCATAGGCGGCCGTCCCTGGTAGAGTTGCTCATTTCTATACACTGTCAACGCCATTCCAATCGAGCTATCGGCGAGTGCCGGGCAGAAGATGGGAAGGCGTTCCCTCGCGGCGGTTGCAAGAATGCCGTATTCGTCGTTGATTCGCTGTCCCATAAGCTGGAAAAACTCCCTGCTGGAGTAGCCTCGAGGTTCAAGGCTCTCCGAGAACTTCTCCACGAACTCGTCGGCCTTCGTGAACATCACATCGTCTGCATAAGTGTCGTAGACTCTGTCAATCCTCATGCCTCTCAGGGTCGGATCGTCGATGTGATGCTGAGCCATGTAATGGCGGCCCCCAAGAGACTCGTAGAGGTCGTGACTCAGGTTAGCGCCCGTTGAAACGAGAACGTCGATTGCGTGGAAAGCGATCAGGTCTCGGAGGAGTCGCCTCATTCCGCCCGCAATCATAGCGCCTGAGAGGCCGAAGAGAATTAGAGGGCGATCCGGATCGCTCAGCATGTGAAGCCAGATCCTGTAGCACTTGCCAAGCATTCTGCTCTGGAAAGACGTCGTGTTGAATGCCTCCAAAGCTTCGCTCACAGTGTGAACCTTTGCCACGTCAAAATGCTGCACAGGATGCTTGAACGCATCGCCTCGTGGCGAGAATTGAATACGAGAGGACGAAGCCGACGCGGAAATTTTTTCGTGAGAGTTAGAATTCTTGTTAGACTTCATTTTATTCTTCTAACTTGACCGTTCTACAGGCTTTCCGTTTCTATTAAAATGTTCCACAACTCGCGATACGAGTCACTTGGACGATTGAAAATTTTTCGAGGTTCTTGTCAGAAGGCCGCAGCGGGATTTGATCGAAAAACTAGTCGTTTGAAATTCCCATGACGATCGACGTCTAATATCGACGTCTGTGTCGTTGGAATCTCGGCGGAGGACGACGAGCGGGACGCCTTCCACGACCTCGCTGGTGTCTCTCTCCGCCTCTCCTCGGACCGTAGGGACGAGGTGGGAGGAACAGTGTCGGGTATGATCTTCGGGTGGGAGAAGTGAGTCTGATCATCTCTTGAATGTTTGAGGAAGTTGTTCGTCTTATTCTCTCAAAGATGGAATCATCGCTTCGGCTTACGAGGGAGACCGCGATTCCGGCGCTTCCAGCTCGGGCGGTTCTGCCGATTCTGTGGAAGTATGTGAGGGGTTCTTCCGGTAAGTCGAAGTTGATCACGTGGCTTACGTTCGTAATGTCGAGGCCTCTTGCCGCCACGTCCGTAGCGACTAGGACGGCGATCTTTCCGTCGCGAAAAGCCTGCATTGCTCTATCCCTTTGACCCTGGGAAAGATCTCCGTGAATCGCTAACGCATTGTAGCCCTCGACTCTCAGGGCTTGGGCAAGCCGACCGGCTCTGATCTTGGTCGAGCAGAATATGAGTCCTCTGGTTATCTTCTCGGCTTCTAAAAGGGAGCAGAGAGCTGGGAATTTTTCATTCTCTTCAGCCCACGCATATTTTTGGGAGACGGATTCAACAGCAATCTCGTCGCTATCGACGAATATTCTCAGTGGATTCTTCATGTAGTGATGGGCGAGTCTGATAATCTCGTCAGGCATTGTCGCTGAGAACAGGGTTGTTTGACGGGGCCCCGGGACTCTTTCGAGTATCTGTCTCACGTCATCGATGAACCCCATGTCCAACATTCTGTCCGCTTCGTCTAGCACCACAAATCGGACCCTGTCGAGGTCGACTGTTCTTCTCTCGAGATGGTCGAGGAGCCTGCCTGGAGTGGCGACGATGACTTTCGTCGTCGGTCTTTCTAGTTTGTTGATTTGGACCCCTATGCTCTGACCGCCGTAGACTGGGACAGTTCTTACTGGGAGGTGGCGCGCGAGGCGTTCGAATTCTCCTGCAACCTGGACTGCCAGTTCGCGAGTTGGGACTAGGACGAGAGCTTGCAGCCCACGAGCATGATTATCAATCCTCTGAAGTATCGGAAGGGCATACGCAAGGGTCTTTCCGGACCCAGTGTGAGCCTGTCCAATGATGTCTCTTCCTTGAAGAATAGGGGCGATAGCTTCGGCTTGAATTGGGAACATTTCTTCGAAGCCCATATCCTTGATTCCCTGAAGAAGCCGGGGTTGGAAACCTAGGGCTTCGAATTGTTGAGCCAACTATTGTTCTAACAGTAAGTCTGGCCGCCCCATAAAGACCTTCCAGTCCCGAGAATCCGTATCAGGAAGAAGCGGAAGAACGCCCTCTTACCTAGGGTCTTTTGGTTCTTTTCCAGAGGCTAGAAGCGTCATCGGCGAGGCCCTCATGGCGATGCTCCCAAGCCTGATGTTTTGGCATATGATCTTCGCAGAAAGTCTTGCCGCAATACTCACATTTCTTGTTCTGCGGTGTTACACGTCCACATTCATCGCATTTTTCCAGATGTCAAAACCAGCTCCGAACGAGATCTACTAGAGACAATCGTGTGAGTGGTTTAAGCTTGAGCTTGGACTTGGCCCAATTCTTGGTTATGATTCCACTTTAAGATCAGTTCCTGCAAGAGTTTCGCACGATCGTTGGCGAGGTTGAGTTTGAATACTCTCACGCGTCCGTAGTCTCTTTCCTCTACGATTCCTGCCTGTGATAGGTCGTCTAGATGCCTTTCGGCAGCGCTGTAGCTTTGATCGGTTCTCTTCGCTATCTCTGTTAAGTGCAGTTGCTCGACTTTGGAGAGGAGGGTGAGTATTCGTATTCTGCCGCTGCTCGAAAGGATCTTGTCTAGGGGTGGACTTTTTTCTCCGACCATGGCTAGGCTCGGATTGAGAGGGTTGATTCGAGCCATCTACGGATGGCGGAGGCGGGGGCCGAGGATATTCCAAGCAGGGTTGTCTTCCCTCTGAAGCCGGTCGTGGATAGCTGGGTAGAGAGAATGCCTGTAGCGTTCAGGTTCTGAACGTACTTCCAGACTTGAGTATGGGCTCGGTATGTTTCTTTGTGCTCTTCGCAAGCCATACGGTACGCTATCTCCACATCGCCCATGGTGGCGTATGTTGCATTGTTTCTCTCCAAGACCCGTGCTAGTGCTAGGAGTATTAGTTTCTCGTGGAGATTGAGGTGCTGAGAATATTCGGTGCGGAGAACAGGGTACACGCTGTTCGCGGCGGCCCTGATATGATCAGGCTTCACCTCTCTCGCACCTTCCGTGTCCGCATATTTTCCACCTCTCCAAAGTAGCTCGATGGCGTAGCGAGCATCGCCTCCAAGCGTGGCCATGTCAGCTACAAAGTTCAGGACTTCTTCAGGAACAGTTGCCTCTTTGAAAGCGAGCTCTGCCCTTTCTCTCAGAATATTTTCCAGCTGTGGAGTAGTGTAGTGGTCTAGTCGGATGACATTTCGCTGGAGAGTGCTCTGAGTGCTTCTATCTAGATCTTCAAGGTTCTTGAGATCCCGAAGGATGATTATGAGGGATAGCCTCACCGGCCGGCCAGGACGCTCCTCTTGGATGCGTGTAAGGTTGTAGAGGCTCGTGGAGCCTTCTGCTTTGATGAGCGAGTCCGCCTCATCGAGGGTGAGGATAATGTGGAGTTTCTTGTCCTCCAGTTGGTCTAACAGGATGTGTAGTAACTCCTCGCTCGAGAAGCCTCTTTGGGGGAACTGGGGCGTGAAGGTCTGGAGGACCCGTTTGAGGATCATGAAGAGACTGCCCCGATACTCGCGGCAGTTGACGTGGATGTAGGCGAGGTTGAGCTTCAGGGTCTTGGCGGTGCGTTGCATGTCAGTGCCGAACCGTTGCGTCAGAACAGTCTTACCGGTTCCAATGTCACCGGTGATGAGAACCTTGGGGCTAGTTGTTCCGGGTTTGTCTATGACTGACCGGAAGAGTTCTGCGAGGAATCGTAGCTGGTTTTCTCGGTGGGGTAGGCGGGTTGGGAGCCATTCGAGGCTGAGGGGTCCTTCGTCTTTGAATATGGTGGGTTTGGAGAGGGCCTCGCGTACTATCTCGGAGGGGGCGGATAGGCTGGTTTTCTCGATCATGACGAATACTTACACCTGAAAGCTCTCAAACTATACTGATGAACGTATAAAATGAGCAGAGGTGGATAAAAGTAATCAGATTAATGGCCCCAAAGATCCAGGGGAGCGGTTTCGATGATTCGGGAGGTACGGGTTCTGGGGTCTCATTTCAAGTTCTTCCCAATATTCGGTTACTGGGAAGGGCTGTAGCTATTGTTGCTAGATTGAAATCAACAATGCTGGAATCAGGTTGCAGACCTGACGTCTAGATGGGAAAGCTGGATAGAAATTGGGCCTTCGCACAACGGCGCCAGTATCGTTCACAGTCCTCGGGTATTCGCGATCGATAACCAACGCAATTTCGGCCAACAAGGAGCGATATTCGTCACTGTGACCACGATTGTTACAGGGTAGAACTTTGTCCATTGCGATCAATGAGTTGTCTTTCGCTTTTGCGAACTGAGGGCTCGACGCAGTCGAGGGATTATGGTCATCGGCAATTTTCAAATACAGTGCAGTTCCGGGTGCTGACGGGATTCATGAGTTCTCATGTGCAAGCTATCGGATTTTGATTCACTCTCTATGGGGCCTTTGCATCGTTCCTACATTCAAACCGAGTTGAAGATGTGGCACGAAGCCTACCTCCCGGTGGGGAAGACGGTCTTGGACGTCGGAGCTGGGTGTGGGGAAACGGCGTTCTTCTACTTGAATCACGGTGCTGATCATGTGATCTGCCTCGAGTCTGACCCCGAAGCTGTGGTCCATCTGAGAAAGAATTTCGGGGGCGACTCAAGGGTCACAATTCTTCCCTTTCATGTAGACTCGATCAAGATAGACGTAGAAGGGAGCGAAGATGGTATGGTCTTCGAAACCCATTTTCCAGTGAGGTTCAGATCGGTTAGACGATTAGGTCCAGACGTAAGATTGTGGAGGCTGGAAAAGAAATGGTTTTCTGTTCACAATCTCAGAATCGGAATTGCTCACAAGATAAGAATCACTATCCTGGATAGGTTGGGACTGTAGGGCCTCGCTCGTGAGAAGGCTTAGTCTCTTCGATCTCAATTCTTGCATCAACTTCCTCCAAGAGGTGGGACTACCATTGCGAGGGTTGTCATATGCAAAGATCTTTCGGAGATAAGCTGAACTATGGACCTCTCCGAGAATAGCCTATCATTGTTGCCTCGTGAGGGGGATTCCAGTCGAGGGTTTTGATCGTACATCCTCTCATGTCAGCGATGGGTGGTGGGGAAAGGCTATGTTGCGAAACCATGAGAGCGCTGATCAACCGGGGGGACGAGGTAGCGCTCTTCTCTGGAGACTTCGTGGTTGATCGTCTTGAGAAGTTCTTTGGATATGAGGGCCTCTTCAAGCGCATATCCCTCCAAACCTACCCAGCCGATCCCCGCGACAGATTCGGCACATACAAGCATCTTCTTCACCATGTGAAGGCGCAGAGGAAGCTCGTTTCTGCTGACTCCGATTTTGACCTTGTCTTTTCCACGCAGGATGCTGGTTACATTCCAGACATTTCAAGACCTGTTTTCCAATGGGGATACTTTCCGAATGTTTTTCCGAGAGGACTCTACGGGTGGCCTTTGCGAGTGCACTATTCGCGGAAAATCATGCGGATCGGCCTTGTTCTTGCCATAAGTGAGTATTCCAAAGCGCACTTTGATCGAGAGTGGGAGGTTCCAGCCACGTTGGTTTATCCTGCGTGCAACATGATTCGGCCGGGTCGCTCGAAGGATAACGTAGTCGTCACGGCCGCGAGAGGCGTACCTGAGAAGAACCTTGAGCTGTTTTGGGAGATTGCTAGACGATGTCCAAATCATGAGTTTGTTCTCCTCTTGACCCTGGATCCGCGCTTCTTGGAATATGCTCGAATCCTTGAGAGTGCCGCCCCAATGAATGGTCGCGTGATTGTCAATCCTAACAAGCAGATGTATCAAGAGACTCTGGCCAAGTCTAGGATTTACCTTCACCTCATGCATGGTGAACACTTCGGGATAACGATTGTAGAGTCAATGTCTGCGGGCTGTGTTCCGGTGGTTCACGATAGTGGTGGGCCAAAGGAGATAGTGGGTAGTCTCGGCCTTCTTTGGCGGCAGGTAGACGAAATTCCGAAACTTCTCTCACTCGCCGATGCTTCCTACGAAGCTATGTCCAAACTTTCTATTGAACGCGCGAGAGCCTTCAGCAGAGAAAAATTCGATGAATCCTTCGGCGAAGTGCTCGAAAGAACAGTCTCAAGATTTCCATCGCACGGCCCAGGTAAAGAAGAGGGATCAAGCTAGGTCCCTTGCGAAAGTGATCTGAGGGGCCGCTTCATGCCGAGTCTTGTTCTGACTTTGATGGTCGTTCGAAGCCGTTTGATCAAGGATCGGTTTGCGATTTCGCTTGGGGTCTCTCGCAAGGCCTTCACGTTGAGAGTCACATAGCTCTGAATACCCGGACACTGACACAGGTAGTTGACCTCGTTTCCAGCTTCTGGAAAGGGTTCTGGAACGCCATACCCTCGTTGTTCCCAAACCCACCTCGGGTAAAGGGTGAACCCACCGCAGCCGCGAACACTTTCCCAGCCTTCGGGCAGTCCTTCATGTTTCGGATAGTAGTCGTATTTCCTGTCTTTCATTTCCGGGGTGGCCCATGTGTCCCAGTACCTTACCTTCAAAGGGACCCGCGAGTAATCCGGGAACCAGTTTGTCGCTCCGAGAATACACTCCGCCTCGTAGTCGGAGTACTCCTTGACTAAGTGCCGTATCTCGTTCATGCTGGTTAGATAGTAACTGTCGATGCTTAGGAAGTGTTCAGCGTCTGGGTTCAGTTCCAGAGCTCGTCTATGGGCCATATTCCGACGCACGGCCAAGTATTGTATTCTTTCTCTGGTCTTCACGGGAGGATAGTGTGGAAAGTCCTTGAATCCTTCAGTAAGGCAGTAGAACGGAATCTCTGGAATACTCCAATCTTCTTGCTTTCCGCTGATACAAACTGCAACGATGCTCCGTTTCATCTGTGCCGTCTCACCGAAAGCTGTGATATCATTGGTTGCTCAGAGAGATTTCATTGTCATTTCAACGCCATTCCGATTCAGGCAAAGCTGTCCCGGGGTTTGACCATGGGGTAGCATCGAATTGTTTTCGTTCTAGGACTTAAACTCCGAATTACTTTCGGCTATCTTGTGGGTCCTTGGTATTTTGAGTCACTATTCTGAATTTTGGTAACGGGACGATGAACTTGCCTCCAGAGCGCAGATAATCACTCTCCTGTCTTCTGATCTCATCTAGGAAGTGATGTGGGAGAACGAGAAAATAGTCAGGCTTATCCTTTCGTGCCTCCTCTTTCGAGACAATTGGGATTCCGGTTCCTGGTGTCTTTCGTCCCCACTTCTCGGGGTTCGCGTCCGTCGCCTTCTCGATCAGATAGTGATCAAGTTTGCAATACTGCAGAATGGTGTTCCCTCGTGTCGAGGCACCATAAACATAGATCCTCTTGCCATCGTCGACTTCCTTTGCGATGAATCTCTTCAATTGTAGACTTACTGTTCGGACATTCTTGGCAAATTGCGTGTAAATCGAAGGCCGCCTCGAAAACAGCTTCTCTTCATAAGCTTTCAATCTCAGGAGTCTTTCATTCAGCGGAAACGTGCCCTTATGGGAAACGTACGCGCGGAAACTACCCCCGTTTACGTCATTTGTCTCTACGTCAAAGATCTCGAGATCTTGCCCCGTCAATAGTAGGTCGAGCGTCTCGAGAGAATAGTAGGTAAGGTGCTCATGTCCGATGTTATCGAATCCGTTTTGCTCCAGCATCGTAGGTAGATAGTTTTGTTGAATAACCCAAACCCCGTGAGGGTCAAGAATTCTTGAGGCATCGATCACAAAACTTGTAGGATCGTCGAGGTCGTAGAACATGGCAATGCTGGTTACAATCTTCGCCTTTGAATCAGGGAACTTCTCTCTGAATAAGGCGAATCTGAAGTAGTCATTGAAAACGTAGTCTGTTCCCTTGCTCGCATCTTCGACGAGGTTCTTCGCGGGTTCAAATCCAACTCTACGTAAACCCGGTGGCTTGTAAGCGCGGAGAAGGGTACCGTCGTTACATCCAACATCTACTACTATGTCACCTTTTGCGGGGTTCGCGATCTTGCAGGCTTTTTCGACTATGTCCTCCAGCGCTTTCCTCATTGTGGAGCTAATTCCTGAACGATACCAGTAATGACGATAGAGTGAATCTCGTGGAAATGTGTGCTTTAACTGAACCAGGCTACAGTCGACGCATCGGACCAGTTCGAGGGGCGATCGAGGGCTGTCTCCTTTGGCGGTCATGAAATCAGAGACGTGTTGGTTACCTAACGAAACCAAACGTATGAATTTTTCCGAATGGCATAACCTGCATTTTGTTATCGGGACAGCGATGAGGCCCAAGGGTTCTCCTGTCTCTTTGTTAGAGGAAGCCCGCAATAGAACACCTTACATTTCAAATGTCGTCTATAAACTACTGGATAGAAGCGAGGAATTTCGGAATCCACTTTTTGGAACCTAGCGCATGTCAATGAAACTTCGGATTGAGAGAAGCGCATTCCTCTACTGAGGAGTCCGAGAGATGAGGGTCTTCGCTAGAAGATTATTATCTTCTTTGGGACAGAGGCTGTAGTCAACATGCCAACCATAGAAGAGCTCGCATCAAAGAAATCCATTGAGCGCAAGGGCGTACCACCGATGACTAAGCGGGAGGCTGGACAGCTTGTGGGAGTTCTCACCGGATGGAGTCTGATGGACGGTTCGATCGAGAAAGAGTTTCATTTCAAATCCTATCTAGACGGCTTGGATTTTGCCTATTCCGTAGGGAAGATTGCCGAAGAACAAGATCATCATCCCGACATTCTGATCAGATGGAGACGTGTGAAGCTGACCCTATCTACTCACTCTGTAAAAGGTTTGAGCGAAAATGACTTCATCGTGGCTGCGAAAGCCGAGCTCAAGCATCGTGAATCTGGCTTTGATTGAGTCTAGGCTCGCTCGATTATGGCTCGATTAGGTTACAGACTGCTCTTGATCAACCTTGCCTCTGAAGACGCCCTTTCGCCACACCACCGCCGCAACCCCTACTACTCCAGTTAGGGCGACCGCGGTCGTTGTCAAAGCAGGTCCTTGTGCGCTCAGCCAGGTTGGTTTCACTTCAAACGTTGTCAGTGCCGATGTATCTTGGACATTTGCTACGTGAGCTTTTGCTACGACAGCGTATGTTCCTATGGGTCCGGCCGTGGGAATTGTGTACGCCGACTTGAACACGCCACCGCCGATGAAGGTACTGGTAAGAGTGACGTTAGATCCGTCAGGTCTCGTTAGAGTTAGTTGTAATCGAAGCGTCGTAGAGTTGAGAGGTGTCCCGCTGAGGGTCGCCAGCGTGTATACTGTGGCTGTGTCTCCTGGAAAGTAGAGCGTCCCAACATCTACGTTGATCGCTAACGTATCGATTCGTGTAACGGTGAAATTTGCGACGGCTGATATTCCGTTGATCGGGTCAGTTGCCTTGACTAGGTGTGGTCCTGGTTGAGCATCCGGAACGTTAAAGGTGAATGTGAAAGTTCCATTTGTGAGGCTTGCAATACCGAGGAATACATCGTCGAAAGTCACTTCGACCTGAAACGAGGGAATCCCAAACCCTTGCACCGACACCTTTGTTCCAATCGGCCCGGTTCTTGGGTTAATTTGGATTGAGGGAATTACAAAGAATCCACCGAATGCAACTCCCGCCGGATTCCCAGCGTAATTGCTTGGGCAACACCCCCCGAAGGGCCCATTCTCTGCCCGAATTGTTAAGATATTCGAACCGGCCTTCAGGAAAGGTGTAAGGTTGAAAGTGGTCAAGGAGGCTTGAGCCTGTATGGCGGTTGAATAATCTGAGACGCTTCCTATGCTTCCTATGACGTGCCCGTTGACATGAACCTCTGCAAAATCATCAGCCGCAATCGAAATCAGACCGATAGGCTTGGTCCCATTTAGTTGGAAGGTCCTGGAGAAGAAGAACTGGTTGAACTCGGCAGGAGTCGTCGATCCATTGATGTTGGGGGCCCATATCCAATGGGCGTCAGGAATCGAGGACAGGTCAGCGATCCAGCCACCGGTACTATGTCCATAGATCGTAGCCCCCGCGGGGCAAGATGCAGGAACAGAGGGGGTCAGACAGACAAACTGAGCAAAACCAAGGGACGTCGCCGACCCTAGAGCCGGGTCGGCATTGTAAGCCTGCCAGCCTGTATCCGAGACAAATGTGACTGGTCCAGTCGTCCCAGAGGAACTTGCATGAGGAATCAAAGATGGTAAAACTAGAGTAACCAAGAAGAGTGCAACTAGTATCGAGATACTCTCGAATTTTCTCGTTGCTCCCGCCGGCCTACCGTTCGCTACTCTTGCGTAGATTAAAATCTTCCGCAAATTGACTAGGAAGTTTCATCGTAACTACGCCTCGTAAGGCAGATTCTAAGTGCCAAGAACCAGATGAAATCGGTCGAGTTCACTAGACGTCCCTCTGAAATCGCCCTTGCGCTCCTCGTAGACTTCAGAATCGGATGTTCTTGGGTCCGATCTTCCTTTGTTTATCTTCGGGCCTTTAGAACCTCTTCGACTGCCTTGAGTCTGTTCTCGACCGCAGTTAGACGGTCAAGTATTTCCTTGAGAATTCTAATACTTTCGTCGTTTCTAGAAATGTACTGGCTCGAAGGTCTCAGGGGTGACGGAATCGGTTCAATCGGCGTAGGATGAAGCGGGTCAAACGGTCGCCTAGGTTCCATTTGTGCTCTATCATACCACACACTTGGTTTTGACTATTTCTAGATGCTTCTGTACCCTCAATCGGCCGTAATCTGAAAGAATTATAGGAGGAGATTCGGCGGGTTGATCCCATGAACTTTGAACGTATGATCTTCAGAAGCTGGTTCTATCTGAGAGTCGGCTATGGCATTTACATAGCTTTCCTTATTGGCTTTGTGAGCAACATCATCGTAATCTACAAACTGGCGATAGCCGACACGTCGTTGGTGTCGGTCTTTCCACACTTGACAGAATTTGCCATTCTTGCTGTCCTGATCGCTTCTCCGCTTAGCGTCATAATCGGTCTATACCATATGCGCCGGACCGCAGCGTTCGCTGCCGACGCTACGGTTTCAATGGAGGCTAATCCCTACGTATACAAGATCATTCCAGGAAAGGAGCGAGAGGTAACCATTCCTCTCTCAATAATGACAGCACGGGTTCTGCTGAAGCTGGCCGGGGACAAGTTAACGCCTGAAGAGAAACAAGAGCTCGAAGAGGTTCTCGCGAAGGCTGACAAGTTGCTCCTCGGCCATTCTGTAGGATTGAAGAAATAGACACTCTCATCCTAGAGACGCAAGATCCAGAGCTGACCCAGGCCCGCCCTAGGCCTTGAGCGCTTCTGTCTGGATCTAGCCGAAGTATTTGCGGACCATCTTGACCCCGACATCGCTCGCGGCCCATTTTTCGCCATTGAACTTGACCGCTCCCAGCCTCTCAAGATTGGCCAGATGCTCTCCAAGCTTCTCGGCGGGGAATCCTTTCTCCTTGTGTCCCGGGTAGACGTCACCTAGGGCTTTCGCGACCTCTTTTGCGCTCTTAGGGGTCTCGCAGATCCTGACGATCTGTATGTTCACTTCGGTCGTGGTGAGGATTCGGAATATTTCTTCTTCTGAGAGGCGGGGTTTTGTGAGGCTGAAGCTGACCGCTCCTGAGGCTTGCGATGGACCGGTCTTCGGCCCGTGTCTCCTTCGGCGGATGATTCTGTAACCGATCGCTCCCCAGGTTGCTGCGAGGATTGACCAGAGGAAGGTCGGGTTCGCCAGAAGGCCGATGATGTCTTCGAATTGTAAGGTCATTATCATTTTTCTTATCGCACCCTGTGTAGTGCTGCCATCTCTATTCCCGCTGGGCCTACGCGATACGCGTAGACTTTCATGTCCCCTAGTGCTCCTGGCATTTTCAATACTCGCATTTTCCTCGCATAATCTTCACTCCCGAACGGTTCCGTTGACAAGTCAACAACACCATCACTCAAGTGCTGAACAGTATTCTCGATATGCTCAGTGTGAATTCCTTTGGACGCCAGCAACAGTGCAAGTCCTCCAGTAGAGCGAACGTGATTTTGTAAGATCTTCAAAGTCTGCTCCACAGCCGGAAAAGGTGCCGAACGGATAATATCGCTCAAGCTATCAATCACTATTGTGGTTGTTCCCAGAGGTGTGATGACACGTGGAAACTCTTTGGCAAGAAGGTTGGCGGGGCCGATGTCCCACGATACCTCGCCAGAGATCTTCTCCTTCTTCATGCTGAAGCTGTCGATGAACCACATCTTTCTCTTCTCAAAATAGCTGTCAAGGCTCCAGCCGAACACGGCCATCTCCCCCACAACATCCTCCCACGACCGTCCGGTTGTGAAGTAGACCGCTGGCCTCCCTTCTTTGAGGCCCTGGTAGAGTATCTGTTCGGCACAAGTAGTCATTCCGGTATCCGCCTCGCCGAGAAACGTGATTATGCTGCCTGAGGGCAGGCCGCCGATCGACTCGTCAAACGCTCCAATTCCGCTTCTAATATTCGCCATTTTTTCTCTACACCTGTTGCTTTCGGTCCTGTCTGTTCGGGTACTGGTCCTGGTACCCTTGCTGGTATCCTGCTTCGTCGGGGGTTGTTTGTTCCACTTGAACCCCTTGTTCCACTACCTCTGCCTCTTGGGATACTGGGATGTTACCTCTCGCGACTTCTTCGGTGCCCGTGTTACCGCCGGCTTCGGCGCTTTCTCCCGCTGCTGCTGTGGAGGCGCCTGCCGTGGCTTACACTTCGAACACCGACTGGGCCTTTGATGACGATGCCGTCGGGTCCGATGGCGAAGGCGTAGTCGTTCAGGCTGTGGCTTGTTCCACGCATCTTCCGGACGAACAGCTTTCGTATCGGCGAGCTCTGGCGGACGAGCGACAAGACCATGACTCCGGTTGCTAGGAATTCTTCGATACCGTATCGGCTGATTAATCCTGAGCCTTCAACGATTTCCGTGGTCATCAGTGTCGTGCATCCGACATCTTTCAGGAGGAGTCCGACTTCAAGGAATATTTCTCGTAGGGTGTTGAGGTCGGTTACTCGGAAGCCGAATCCTGGTAGCGAGTCGACGACGAGTCTTGTTGCTCCGAGCTGTTCGACGAGTATCTTGACCTCAGAGAGTTTTGACCGTAGGTTGTAGAGGATTGATTGCAAGCTTTCCTGTTCAGTGACTTCTGATTCGACGCGCTGGTAGACCGCGTCCACCATGCCGATTTTCTTTTCTTGTTCTAGTTTCTTGAAGTCCCAGCCGAAGCGCAGCATGTTCGCTTTGAACTCGGAGGGTGGTTCTTCGGTGCTGACGTAGACTCCTGGTTCGCCGAACTTTGTGGCTCCTTTGTAGAGGTATTGTCCGCAGCATATTGTCTTCCCGCAGCCCGCTCCTCCAGCTAGGAGGACTCGGGCGCCTTTGGGGAAGCCGCCTTCGAGAACGTGGTCAAGGCCTGGGATCCCAGTATGGACCCTTTCGATCGCGGTTTCCATAATGGACCAAAGGCTAGGGCGGCTGGAAGCTTCCATAAGGCTACAGTAACCCTGTGGCCAATCCACAAGTTACACCACCGATCGTTTCACAAACAGACCCTTTCAAGATGGCCGGGGTTTGATCGGCAACCATTGCTGCCTATCACAAAGGGCTTTGGACCGAAGGGGCTCCCAGCGCAGAATAGCGCCCATTCGAAGCCCCACGCATGAAGCTCCCGACCTCCCTGGCTTGCTTCCAAAAAATATGCATTCTTTTCTTGTAACTATTTTTCTGGCAACTATCTTTTCTTGCTAACTATTATGCGACCCCCCTGGTGGTCGATTTTCCAGCGCCCCGCCCTTCGTGAAAACGCTCGGAATCCACGTTCACCGGTTGCTACCTGGAGGTTCTTCCTTCGTGAAATCAGCCACCGCCACCTATTATCCCGTCACACAGCGGGCACCGTCAACGGCAAGAGAACGCGAGTCCGCGGCTCTCCGAAACAAGAACCTTGAGGCCCAAATCTGTTAGCCAGCTTTGAACTACGACAATCATCACAACAATCCTAATGATTTCCCGGCCCCTTTCTTCCCCCCGGAAACGAGTATTCTTCCTCTCGGTTCCCCAAAGGGTTTTTAGCTTGAGGACTGGGGCTCCTCGAAGCTTCAGGCGAAAAAGCGGTGCCAGAACGAGGATACTCAGTTACGGGCTTGGACCCAGATCGTACTGTGAAGTGTTCTGGCCGCCAACTCCGCATATCGCCGAAAGCATCGGTAGAGCTCTGTCGAACGATCAGGGGAATGAAGCTCCCTGACGCGAAAAGGCTTCTCGAACGCGTTATCGAATTGAAACAGGCAGTCGCCTACCGCCGGTTTCACAAAGAAGTCCCGCACAGGCGACAGCTTAACGAGCACTTCTATGCGGGCCGTTTCCCACAAAAAGCCGCGGGCAGACTCTTCAAGCTTCTAGAGGAACTAGAAGCAAGCGCTGAGTATCGGAATCTGGACCCGGAACGGCTGAAAATAATTCATGCGGCCGCGCAGCGCGGGACAAAGGTTCCTAAGAGAAACCCGCGAGCCTTCGGCAGATCCGATCTTTTGCAGGGAACCATGACGCATATCGAACTCGTCGGCTACGAGCTGGAATGATCATTGTCGGTCACCAAGTATTTTGTCAAAGATGTTTCTCGACGTCTTGAGATAGACGAGCACCTCGCGCTAGAGCTAAAACGCGCCGGCTACAGCCACGTCGAGCTGACAAAGAGTCCGGTCGGGACGAGAGTCGTGATCTACGCCGCGAAACCCGGAATGGTTATCGGCCGAAGAGGCCAGAGCATTCGAGATCTCACAAAGGTTCTGGAGGAGAAATTCCACATCGAAAACCCGCAACTCTCCGTTGCCAATATTGAAGTCCCTGAGCAGGACCCCAAGGTTGTCGCATCCCAGGTCGCCTCAGCTCTCCAGCGGGGAGTGCACTTCCGACGCGCAGCATACTGGGCCATTCAAAGAGTGATGGAATCACAAGCCCTCGGCGTCGAGATCACCATCCGCGGAAAACTCACAACAGAACGATCACGTTTCGAGAAGTTCAAGGCCGGCTACCTGCCGAGAGTCGGAGACCCCGTGCTGAAGAGCGTAAAGACCGCAGTCGCGGATGTCCAATTGAAGCAGGGCCTTTTCGGAATCAACGTTCGCATTCTGCCACCACAAGTTGACTACATTGACAAGCCCATCATGCTAACGCCGCCCGCAGAAACCACGCCCAAACCAGCCGCTCAGGCGAAGGAAGCGGAACCAATTGCCATGCCCGTGGTAGAAGTCGAGGTAGAGACTACGGCCGGGGATGTTGCGGTTGTCGTAGAGGACAAGGAGGAAGAGGAAACTGGCGATTCTGAGAAAGCGTGAGCTCAACCAGATGCTCCCCGAGGAGCGACGGAAGAAGGTAACAGAACTGCGCGCCGAACTAACCAATATTCGAACATCAGTAAAGTCAGGCGGAACCGTAGACAACCCGGCTCGAATACGCGAGCTCCGCAAGACAATCGCCCGTCTGCTGACACTTGAGAACTCGCCCACGAAACCGTCACCGGAGGTTGCGTAGAATCATGATAACTTCACAGAATATCACCGCTCACGAATGGATCGGGCTCAAAGTCGAGATAGCAAAATCCACAGACCCAACCCTGCAAGGACTGGAAGGAATAGTCCGCGACGAGACAATGAACACGTTCACCATAGAAGCAAAGGGAAAACTTCGACAAGTCCAGAAACAGAAAACAATCTTCTCAGCCAAGCTTCCAGCAGAGAACGTCGAGGTCGACGGCTCTCTCTTGCGGTTCCGGCCCGAGGATAGAGTGAAGAAGGGAACGCGGAAATGGTAGTCCGAAACACCGGGCTGAACGTCAAAGCCCCAAAAACAGGATGCAACGATCCCCTCTGCCCATTCCACGGACACCTCTCAGTTAGAGGAAGAGTCTTCGAAGGAACAGTCGCAGGCTCCCGATCCCCCAAGACCGTCTCCGTAGAACGAGCATACCTACACTACTACACGAAATACAGCAGATACGAGAGGCGCAGAAGCAAAACCCTCGCCCACAACCCACCATGCATTTCAGCAGCAGAAGGCGACAAGGTCACAATCGCAGAATGCAGACCTCTAAGCAAAGAAGTAACCTTTGTCGTCGTTGAAAAGACCGGAGGCGTAGCCTAGTGCCCGCACCCAAGACCCGAGCAGTCAGCGCTCGAGGAATGATCGAGTACCGGCCCAAGGTCGCGCGCGGTCTACCCGTCGGGTCCCGGATGACTTGTGCTGACAACACTGGTGCTAAGGAATTGAAGCTCATAAACGTCCGCGGCTACCACGGCAGACTCCGACGTGTTCCAGCAGCCTGCGTGGGAGACATGGTAATGATCACAGTAATGAAAGGCTCACCAACACTCAGAAAACAGGTCTTTCCCGCTGTCGTCGTACGACAAGCAAGAGCAATTCGTCGACCCGATGGCACCCGTCTCAGTTTCGAAGACAACGCAGCGGTCATCATGACTCCCGAGGGCGAGCTCAAAGGCACAGAGATCCGTGGACCGGTGGCGAAGGAGGCTGCTGAGAGATGGCCGAGAGTCGCGAACCTAGCGAGCACGGTGATCTAGAATGGTTACCTCCAAGCCGTCTAAACAGAGGAAGATGTTCTTCAACGCCCCAGCACATAAACGACGCCGAATGCTCGCCGCTCGACTATCTGATGATCTCACGAAGAACCACAAAGTCCGACGGCTCCCGGTAAGGACTGGCGACAGTGTCCGCGTCATGAGAGGAGACTTCGCGGGACTAGAGGGAAAAGTCCAGAGGGTAGACTATTCCAACGGTAGAATCTTCGTAGAGGGAATGTCACGAGAGAAATCTGCCGGCGTGGCATCCCAGCTTCCTGTACACGTCACGAAAGTCCGGATAACCAACCTCAATCTCTCAGACAAGTGGCGCAGCGGACTATTAGCCGAGCGAGGAAAACCCCGAGAGGAATAAGACATGGCGAGAAAGTTCGGTCCCAGACAGCTCAAACGAGAACCCTCACCGGGGTTCTGGCCAATCCACCGGAAAGAACACACCTGGGCACCTAGGACACACCCCGGGCCGCACGCACGCCAAAAAAGCCTACCACTCATGGTAATCGTCCGCGAATCACTCGGGCTCGCAAACATCGCAAAAGAGGCGATCAGAATCATAAGCCAGGGAAAAGTCAAGGTCGACGGGGTCGTCCGACGTGACCGCCGATTCCCCGTCGGACTGATGGATATAGTCCAGATCGAAGGCATACCACAAGTCTATCGGGCCTTACCAAAGCCGAACAGAGGACTCGTTCTCTCACCAGCCCTGGACAAGGAAGCTGCCTACAAGATCTGCAAGATAGTCGGAAAACAGAACGTGCCAGGTGGAAAGTTACAGTACAGCCTCCATGACGGAAGAACCTTGCTCACGACGGCAAAGGACACGAGGCCTGGTAACGAGGAACTCGCAGTGGGAGGCGCGATCCAGCTGAGCTTTCCAGTACAGAAAATTGTCAAGTACGTTCCATTCCAGGTCGGAGCCCTCGGACTCGTCATCGACGGAAGAAACCAAGGATACTACGGAAAGATCACAGCCATCACTCCAGGAACCTACGCGCGCCGGAAAATCGTGAGAATCGAGACCGGAGCAGAAGGCTTCGAAACCCCTGCCGACTATGTAATACCAATCGGAACCGAATCGCCGCTCGTAACGCTGGAGAAGTGATCGATATGCAAGCAGCTGAGACTCCAACCAAAACAAATCAGATGTTGAACATCAGGATCGGAAAAGTCACTATCAACATCGCGACGGGAAAATCGGGCGAGCCACTGGAGAAGGCTAAGAAGGTGCTGGCTCAGCTTACCAGCAAGACCCCGACTACCAAGCTTGCAAAGAAAGCGATCAAAGACTGGGGAATCCGAAAGGGCGAACCTATAGCGACAGTTGTAACGCTCCGGCGCGAAGAAGCAGGCCAATTCCTCACCCGGGCTCTGGATGCAGTCTCGAACAAAGTCAACGATTCATGCTTCGACGACTATGGGAATTTCTCGTTTGGAATCAAAGAACACATCGAAATACCTGGGACTAGATACGTTCCGGAGCTGGGCATCTTCGGCGCCACCGTCCACGTCACTCTAGAGCGCCCGGGATACCGGTTGAGAGCTCGTTCAATACGTCCAGCGAAGATCGGGAAAGATCACTATGTTTCGAAAAAGGATGCTATTCAGTTCATCCAGGAAAACTTCAGAACGCAGGTAGGAACCTGATAACAGATGGCGAAGATAAAGCCGAAAAAAATCCGAAAGTACGGCAAAGGTGCGAGACCGTGCAAACGCTGCGGTCAGTATGGACCCATAGTCAGAAAGTACGGGCTGAACTTCTGCCGACAGTGCTTCAGAGAAGTCGCAGTCGGCCTCGGATTCAAAAAGTACATGTGATCAGACAATGGAACCAATCTCAAACATGTTCTCAGCCATCCTCAACAACGAGCGGAGACACAAACACGACTGCATCGTCTACCCCGCCTCAAAACTCATGGGACAAGTACTACGAGTGATGCAAAAATACGGCTACGTAGGCGAATTCGAATTCGTAGACGACGGCCGCGGCGGAAAGTTCAAAATCCAACTCCTAGGCAGAGTAAACAACTGCGGCAGCGTCAGGCCCAGATTCTCCTCCACCGTGACAGAATACGAAAAGTGGGGGAAACGATACCTCCCCTCCCGAGACGTTGGAATCCTAATCGTAACCACACCAAAAGGCGTTGTCGCTCACAAGGAAGCGAGAGACATGGCATCCGGAGGCCTACTGTTGGGTTACGTCTACTAGGTGGCCAGTATGACGCGTTTCGAAACTCTCCAACGCACGATTCAAGTTCCCGACGGCGTCACCGTTCAAGTCGAAGGGAAAACTGTGAAGGTCAAAGGCCCCCTCGGAACACTCCACGAGGACTTGTCCCACCTGCCGGTTAACTTCACCCTGAGCGGTGGAGAGGTCCAAGTCTCAGTCACCTGGCCTCGTAAACGCGAGATCGGAATGCTAGGCACGGCCGCCGCCCATATCCGGAACATGATCAGAGGCGTAACCAAAGGCTACAGGTACAATCTCAGAACCGTGTACGCTCACTTCCCAGTCACCGTAAAGGTCGACGAAAAAGCAAGAGCACTCAAGGTCGAAAACTTCACTGGCGAAAAGACACCGAGATCTGCGCAGATACTTGACGGCGTAAAAGTCGCAGTCAAAGGCGACGATATCACCGTTGAAGGGATAGATATCAAAGCTGTAAGCCAGACCGCGGCCAACATACAGAACTCGACAAAGATCAAGAAGAAAGATCTCCGAGTCTTCCTAGACGGTATTTACATCGACACGAAGACCAGTCTCGAGACGCCTGCCGGGCCGGTGAAAGTGAAGTAGAAATGGCGAACAATAGCAAGCCCGCGTTCAACCGGCAAGAAAGCTGGCGCTACAAGCGTGTAAAGCCAGCATGGAGGCGAGCCCGCGGCGTCACAAGCAAGATCAGAAAGGAAGAATCCGGCTGGCCCGCGAAAGTCAAGGTAGGATACGGAACGGCTGCGGCAACGAGGGGGCTACATCCACGAGGACTACAGGAACGTCTCATTCATCGACTGGCAGAACTTGAAGGACTGGATCCGAAGATCCACATCATCAGAATCTCCGCTCGGGTCGGAGAACGGAAAAGACTAGCCTTGCTTGACCAGATACGCCATCGAAACTTCCACATCGCCAATCCAGGCAAGGAAGAAGGGAAACCGGTGACAACCGAAGAGCCAGTCACGGGAGAGGCTTCCAGTTCAAAGGAAACCCAAACTCAATCCAAGCCAATCGAGATAGAGGAAGAAACAGAGGAGAGCGCTGAACCCGAAACGATGGAGGAGTCAGCGAAAGACGAAACTAACGAGGAGGAAGAAGAGAAGTGAGCCTGAAGAGCCAACGACGGCTCGCAGCCAGTCTTCTGGGCTCCGGCCAGAGCAGAATCTGGATAGACCCCGAGGAAACCATTAGGGTCGAGTCTGCAATTACGCGTCAAGAGGTCAAGTCTCTAATCGATAGCGGCAGGATCCGATTACTTCAGAAGAGGGGTGTTAGCAGAGGCCGCCACCGATTGAAATCCGGCCGACGAAAGAAAGCTGGAAGCCGAAAAGGCGGGCAGAATCCCGGCAAGGAAGCCTGGGTCCTGAAGATTAGAGCGATCCGACGACATCTCCGGTTCTTGAGGGACAAGAGACAGTTGGCCCCTGCCAGCTACAAGCTTCTGTTGGGTATGTCGAAGGGAGGGGCGTTCCGAAGCCGCTCGCACGTCGATGAGTATGTAAAGGCCCACCAGCTGCTGAGGAAGCGTTAGACGATGGCTGACGGTCCACGATACTCAGTTCCCTTCAGGCGCAGACGAGAAGGCAGAACGGACTACAAGCTTCGTCGAGCCCTTGTGCGGTCGGGGAAACCGAGAGCGGTTGTCCGGGTGACTAACAAGTATGTTTACGTCCAGATTACGGATGCCGAGCTTCGCGGGGATATCGTGCGGGTTGCGGCATCATCTAAGGAGCTCGCGAAGATGGGATGGAAGGGAGCAACGGGAAATATTCCATCAGCCTACCTAACCGGGGCGCTGGCCGCGCGTCGCGCTCTGGCGAAGGGAATCAAGGAGGCCATTCTAGACATCGGCTTGAAATCCTCGACCAAGGGCTCCAAGTTGTTCGCCGTCTTGAAAGGTCTCTCGGACGCCGGGCTCGAGGTTCCACACTCCGACGGTCCAATCCCTGCCAAGGACCGGATTGGCGGAGCCCATATTTCCGAGTATGCAAAGAAGCTCTCCGGCGAAACGGACGTGTACCGGAAAACGTTCAGCGGATACTTGAAACGGGGTCTGAAACCAGAAGAACTCTCCAAACACTTCGAACAGGTCAGAGAACAGATTCAATCAGCACCTATTGAGGCGAAAGCATGAGCCAGAGACCCTACCAGGGGGGCGGCGGGAGGCCTGGTCAAGAGGTAGGGTGGGTTCCAAAGACCAAGCTTGGAAAGCTCGTCCAAGCAGGCGAAATCGTTTCAATGGAAGAAATATTCACACAGGGCATGAGGATCAAAGAGCCAGAGATCGTTGACACGCTCTTACCGAATATCCAGCAGGAGGTCTTGGGAATTGGATTCGTCCAGAAACAGACTGACGCTGGTGAGAGGTCAAGATTCCGAGCCATAGTTGCAGTCGGAAACGGCGATGGCTACATTGGTGTTGGCGAGGGAAAGGCACGGCAGGTTCGTACGGCTATTGACAAGGGGACGATACAAGCCAAGCTCAATGTGGTCCCGGTTCGTAGAGGATGTGGAAGCTGGGAATGCCGCTGTGGCAGACAACACACTGTGCCATTCAGCGTTGTTGGGAAATGTGGTAGCGTGAGAGTGCACGTTCTTCCAAGCCCGAGAGGACTTGGACTTGTCGCTGGGGAGATACCGAAGCAGGTTTTGAGGCTGGCTGGAGTTAAGGACTGTTGGACGCGAACCTACGGGTCCACGTCGACACTCACCTCTTCAGCCCTCGCAGTGTTCGATGCTTTAGTTCAGACATACAACGTGGTTACCCAACAGGACTGGGTGGCGTAGGATTTGGCGGAATCTGCTGAGCAGCCTGTTATCCTCGCGGTACGGATCCGCGGAACCGCGACCGATAACCCCGACATTAGGAAAACGATGGAGATTTTGAAGATGGAGAGTACCTTCCGTGCAAGGCTCCTTGAAAATAGCCCGTCGACCCTAGGCATGTTGCGAGCTGCGAAGAACCTGGTTGCGTGGGGGCAGGTCAACCCGGATGTTATGGAGGCGCTGTTGCGGAAGAGAGGGGAACGAGACGGAAACAAGAAACTGGACGAGGAGTTCGCTAAGGTGTTCTTTAAGAAAGAGAACATTGCCGATCTCGCAAAGTCGATTGTCGCCGGAGAAATCGGCGTCAAAGATCTATGGCTTGCAGGCGTGAAACCAAGATTCAGACTTCACCCCCCCAGAGGCGGATTCAAACGAAGCACAAGGCGAGCGGCGACCGATGGTGGAGAGCTTGGCTATAGAGGCGAGGACATCAATCGTCTCGTCAAGCGAATGATCTAATCGACTTTCCCCGGTTGCGCAAACTCCAATATAGTTCCCGGAATATTCTCGGTCGGTCTGCTATGGCTCACAGCAGAGACTCAACCAGAAAGAAGCGTACCCGCAGGTCGGGATGGTGGTTCGACATTTTCGAGGAGATGGACCGCATGGACCGCTTGATGGACGAGATGATGAGGAAGGCGATAGAAATGCCAAAGGCGAGTGAAGGACCACAACCTTTCGTCTACGGGTTCTCCATGTCCGTTGGGGAAGACGGTAAACCTGTAATTCGAGAGTTCGGAAATGTGGAGCCAACCTCTCGGGGGCCATTGCTGAAAGAAGAACGGGAACCGCTCGTGGATGTTCTGCAAGAGGGTAATGAAGTTGTTGTTGTGACCGAATTGCCAGGGGTGGAGAAGGAGCACATCAAGCTCGAATCCACCGACAGGGCACTGAAGATGGCAGTAGAATCAGCGAAGCGACGTTATTTCAAAGAGCTCGAACTGCCGCACCTGGTCGATCCGCGAACCGCAAAAGCCACGTATAAGAACGGGGTTCTCGAAGTCCGATTTACCAAGAGCGACGAAAAACGACCTACAAGAGCTATTCAAGTTGAATAAGCAACCTGCAATCACAGCCCTTGACCGCCTCTCATGTTGTGCAATCCAGCTGGAACTTGAGAAAGAGAATAATCGACTCGAGATTCTTCCGTCAACCATAAAATCCTAGCCATAACTCCTCGATTCTCGGCAGATGATTCGTGGTAGAGCCCTGGGTTGTTATTGCGGCCATCTCGCTGGCTTTCAGCATTCCAGTTCTACTGTCATCCTACTACACAATGATCCTATTTGTCAGCTCGCTTCGATATCCAAAATTCCTAGGAAATCTCAGCCCTTCCACTGACTTCCCTTTAGTCTCAGTTCTGATCGCTTCGTACAACGAGAAGTTCGTGATCGGGCGAACCCTTGATGCAATCAAGAGTCTGGATTACCCCGAGGGAAAGCTTCAGGTCGTTGTCGCTGACGACTCCACGGATGATACCCGAGGGGTAATAGACAAGAAAGTGGAAGAACTGAATTCTTCGGGCCTAGTCGCTCTCATATCTAGACGAAACAACAGGGAGGGGTTCAAGAGCGGTGCACTGAACCACGCTGCTCCTCTGTTGAGAGGTGACTACGTCCTGCTTCTTGATGCGGATTCGACAGTCACACCCGCATCATTATCGCGAGGACTGGCAGCTTTTCGGCTGGATCCCAGAGTAGCGTTCGTTTCCTTCCGGGTCGGCCACTACAACCGCGAACAAAACCTGATCACAAGATTGTTCGCACTATCCCAAGACCAAGGAGACACGATAACAAAGATGGGATCGTACACCCTGGACGCTCCGTACTCATTTCAAGGAGGCTTCACGCTGATGTCGTTAGCCGTTCTCAGAGAAGTCGGGTATTGGACGAACGACTCAATAGTGGACGACGCGGACCTCTCATGCAAAATATACTCAGCAGGATGGCGAGGCGTCTACCTAAGCGATGTCAAGGTCTTCGGCGAAGATCCCTCGAGCCTTGAGGTATGGAAAAAACAAGCTGCGAGAGTGTCGCAGGGCTGGACCAAGTGCGCTCGCTCAAACTGGCGAAAAATCCTTGGATCTCACAAACTCTCTCCCTGGAAGAGGGTCGCTTTGTTACTCTTCCTATTGGGACCTTTCTCAGCACTCAGCTGGATCGTGGTCACCTTTGTTTCCGCCATTGGACTCATCCTTGGGTTCAGTGCACCTTCAAACTCGATATTCACTAGCCCGGCTTACGTAACCATAGTGACATTGCCCTTGGTCTCCTACTTCCTTTCAGGGGCTTACGCGCTCTATGTGCAGAAGATAATGACCGTGAAAAACCTGCTTCTTCTCCCTCTTATTTCCTACACCGGTTTATGCATGACCACTGCGATTTGCATCGGTTTCTTGGAGGGAATCAGAGGAAGACCGGGGTTCTTTTTCCGAACACCAAAGAGCGGGATCGAGGGTAGCGAGAGAACTAGGCAGTACTTCCGTGATGTCCGGGATGACAGAATTGCCGTTGCGGAAGCAGTCTTTGCCATCCTCGCTATCAGCATTGGTCTGATTGTCTTGATTTCCGGGGTTTGGTTCCTCTCTCTAACACTAGTTGGATTCGGCATTATGACGTTGAAATCAATGAACCTTTCCAGAAGTCTTGGGTTGAGGCTTAGAGAAAAGAGGCAGTTGGGCTTATCCCACGGATAATTCGTTGTGCTGACGACTGGAAATTAAATAGCCCGACGCACGTCGGGACCACTATGCTTCCGGGTGTGAAGATTCAGGATTTGAAGAAGAACGTAGACGAAAGAGGGTTTTTCGCGGAAATTATGCGTCAAGATTGGAAGGATCTGCTTGGAGACGACACGGTTGTCCAAGCCAATCTCTCCTACAGCTTCCCCGGAATAATACGCGCATGGCACCGGCATAACCAGGGCCAAATTGACTATTTCGTCGTCGTTAGTGGGTCTATGAAGATCTGCGCATTTGACGACACGCAGGGCTCCCCAACACGGGGCCAATTGGACGAAATTGTTGCTAGTGCGGAGAAACTCCAAGTTGTTAGGATACCTGGCCACTATTGGCACGGGACAAAAACTATCGGAGATAAACCGTCGCTCACAGCCTATTTCGTAAATCGGCTATATGATTTGAAGGACCCTGATGAAGACCGCAGGCCCTGGAATGATCCCTCTGTAAGCGACGGGAGAACCTCAAAGCCGTACGATTGGAACAAACCGCCCCACAAATAGTTTGAGGTCAAGCAACGTCCTCACCAACTTCTTGGGTCTTCATGATTCGGATCCCCTCCTCCGCCGTCATGAATCGCATTCCAAGCGTCTTCTCGGCTCTGTCCACACTTAGGCAGCTGTTCTTCGGTCTCTCAGCTACCTGCTTGAAATCGCTTGACGAGACTGGCTCCACGAGGCCAGGGGAGTAACCAAAGACATCGGCGATCTTCAAGGCGAACTCGTACCTGCTGACGCATGAACGGCCTGCAGTGTGAAAGACTCCATTCTCTGGACATTCTACTAGACGTACGAGTGCGTCGGCCAAATTGTCAGCAAGGGTTGGCGAGCTATACTGGTCACGAACCGCTGTTATCGTTTCGCCCTTTCTGAGTTTGACCAGAACAAACATGGCGAAGTTTATCGTCTTGCCTGAACTTGAGGGAATCCCAGTCGATTCGAGTTTGTTCCATCCATAGATGACGCTGGGCCGGGCCACGGCGTAGCTTGGTGTCTGGGCTACAATTTTCTCAGCTTCCAATTTGGTCCGTGCATAATAGTGGAGCGGATTTGGAGCATCGAACTCATTGTAATGACCTTTTTTTCCGTCAAACACATAATCTGTGGATAAATGAACTAGGCGACAACTTGTTTCTGATGCGGCATCGGCTAGGTTTGCTGCTCCTTCAACATTTACCCTGTTTGCCTCTTGATGGTGTGATTCGCAGTAGTCAACGTTATGGAGGGCTGCTGTGTTGATTATTGCTGTCGGCTTGAGGGCTGCGACAAACTTGTGGGTCGCATCTGCGTCCGCTATGTCCAATTTTTGAGACTGAGGAAGTAGAGATGTCCTGGCGTTATGCGTGCCGACGGTTTTGTAGCCCTTCTCTTGAGCGGTGACACAAACCTTTGAGCCGACTAGCCCTGTTGCTCCAATTACAAGTAGCGTACGCATCTCATTCCCTCGAGCCTGTACCGTAGCCTTTTCAACCTTGGGAGGCTTCCGAACCGGGGAAGGAACGGAGCAAGGAATGGTCGTCTTAGTCACGGGCGGATGTGGGTACATAGGCTCGAAACTGATACGCGACATGGCAGTTCATCCGAAGTTCTCTGGTACCACGATCCGCGTGATTGACAATATGATGAGGGAGAGATACGTCACGCTAATGGATCTCCCAACCAAGAGCGATTTCGAGTTCCTCGAAGGAGACATTCGAAAGGATGAGGACATGAGAAACGCGTTCCGTGATGTCGATATGGTTGTGGACTTGGCTGGGATTACGAACGCGCCCATTTCCTTTGAGCGCAAAGAACTTACCTTCGATGTTAATGTCAATGGCGGCCGAAAGGTCATAGAATATGCCGTAAAGTCCGACGTCGAGAAGTTCGTCTACTCCTCTACCGCTAGCGTCTATGGTCCTACGAAAGGGATCGTTGACGAGACTTATCATTGTAAGCCGGTAAGCCCTTACGGAGAGTCGAAACTCCAGGCGGAAGTGTTCTGTCTAGAAATCTCCAAACAGAGCGGGCTCGACGTCACTGTCCTCAGACTAGGAACGGTGCATGGATATTCGATAGGAATGCGATTCGACACTGTGGTCGATAGGTTCGCGTACCTCGCGTGCGCGGGGATGCCCCTTACCGTCTGGGAATCGGCTAGGATGGAGAAGAGGCCTTACCTCCATGTTGCGGATGCCACCGACGCCCTGATCTTTGCCCTTGGTCGATCCGACATAAAGGCACAGACCTACAACGTCATCGGGGAGAACGCTTCCATGAACAGAATAATCGATGTCATTAAGAAAGAAGTCCCCAACGTTCAAGTCACGGTTACTCCATCCCCGAGCCTCAACCAATTATCCTATGAGTTAGACGGCTCGAAGATCGAAAGACTGGGATTTCGCCCCCGCAAGAGTCTAGAGGACGGAGTAAGGGAAATTGTAGAGAAGTTCCATGCACTGTTGGGAAGCCGCGCGAGGCATGCTAGGCGCATACTTCCACGGACCGTTCTCGCTGAATTATCAGAATCTTAGAGGCTGACGTACGTGCTTTCTCCTACGACGAACCTTCTACCACTGGGACGTTGCGTGCCGTTCGACCTGATCTGTGAATTCCGCCCGATAATGCTGTCGACTACTCTGTCGTGACAATCAATGATTGAACCATCTAGGACAATGCTATTTTCGATCTCGGTTCCAAGTATCTTCACATAACTCCCTATTGACGTGTAGGGGCCTACGTAAGCACCTGGTCCAATTTCCGAGTTGTCACCAATCACTGCGGGACCTCTGATGGTGGCGCCCTTATGCACATGAGTTCCCTCGCCAATCTCAACACTGCCGGAGACCGAGACTCCCTCGTCAAGTTTCCCCCGCATAGAGGATTTCAGATCCCGTAGCACTAGCTGATTCGCTTCCAGAATATCTTCAGGTCGGCCTGTGTCCTTCCACCAACCTGAGACTTCGTGGAACGTTATTAGCCCCCCCCGCTGAAGGAGACCCTGGATGGCTTCGGTAATCTCGAGTTCGTTTCTCCCGCTGGGCCTAAGCGTCTCTATGACTGGAAATACAGATGGTTGAAAGAAATAGACGCCTGCTAAGGCGTAGTCGCTGACGAATTGTTTTGGCTTCTCCACGAGCTTAGTGATCTTGCCATCTTCTATCTTTACGACGCCGAAACGGCCGGGGTCCTTCACACGGGCCAGAACGACCATCGCATCCGGCTTAGAGGCGATGAATTCTTCAGCCAACTTAGGAATACTCTCCTTCAGCAGGTTGTCGCCTAGGTAAACAATGAAAGGTTCGTTTTCCAGAAAATCCTTCGAGATCAGAACTGCATGAGCTATGCCCTTTGGATCAGGTTGGTCTATGTATGTGATCTTGACATGGAATTTCGAGCCATCTCCTAATGCATCTTTGATGCCCTCATGCAGTGGTCCGAGGACGATTCCGATATCCGTGATTCCGGTGGCCCTCAGATGGTCGAACCCGTACATCAACATGGGCTTGTTCGCAATCGGCAGCATGTGCTTGTTCCCCGTGTAGGTAAGGGGCCGAAGCCTCGTTCCATGTCCGCCCGCGAGGAGCAGGCCCTTAAGACGAGACAAGTCTCGGATCTACCGGCCTAGCAGAAAATCGCACTTTTCGAATAAATGTGTTAGGCTTAGTCCTAACTTTATCCGGTAGCCCGATTGCCACCCGGGGTAGATGGTGGACCGAAAAGTCTGAATGGAATGCGTTGATTCCACGCGAGGAAGGCGTATACGGCACCAAGGGACAAGAGGGGTAATACGAGGCCCAGCATAAGATAGTTGGCTGAGGGTTGTCCGGAAGGAAAATCATTGATGAGAACGGTTACTGCTGAGAACTGAGCTCGTCCACCGAAACGTCCTCCTGAGTTGAAGTCTCCGAAGATTAGTTTCGAAATTTTTCCCCCTAATATCGCTCGAGATGTATTGTCAATTTGCAATGTTCTTCGGCCTTGAGAATATTGCTCGGTGAAATTGTGCCAGTTGTTGTCAGCTTGAGAGAACTGGATGCTACTGTTATTGATTTGATCGGAGTAGCTGAAATAGGTCGTTGTCTGATTGCGGAGTACCAGGAGAATTCCATCAGTCATGTTCGCGAGGACCATACTGTTTCTTCCAGATAGGAAGCTCTCGAAACGAAAAAGGAAATTTATCGTCCAAGATTCTGATTGGTGAAAACCCTCAATCAGGCCAGCCCATCCTCTGAAAATGTACCCCGTCGAGTTTGCTGCGTCAGAGATATCGATATTGCCCTGAGCAGCGTTGATAGAATAATTACCGCCTCCCTGAAACACCCACTGGTAATCGATGCGAGTTGAGTGAAAATTATCTTTGAATTGAAAACTCGACTCTTCAACTACTGGGTAGCGATGGTCCTCGAAGCTGCTGGACGTTAGTACGGCACTCCACGATATGATGACTAGTGCGCACAGGAGGATCGTGAGGACTAGTTTTCCCTTGGGGAGTTTGTTGGACGTTACTGTGTTCGTCGATTCAACGGGGGAAGTTTGGGGTGGTGGGATGGTTGTTTTCACGCGGGCTACCCTGAGAAAATAGTAGGCATTCAGAATGACACTTGCGACCAGCCCGCTCGTGACCAGGATGAGAGGGTCAATTGTTGAGAATGGAAATTCTCGGAATACGACAATCTGCTGGTGGAGAAGATGGTATGACCAATAGTAAATCCCAGTTGTCCCACTCACTCCATTGTATGATCCTTGGAACACCAGTGCAACGGCAAACGTTATTCCAGCGGACAATGATATGCCGTACAACTTGCGGTTCTCGGCAATGAAAATGGTGAAGAATGGAACTCCCCATAGCATATAATTGAGGGACTGAGCAAAGATAGCGATGTTGACCCACAGAAATATCAGAACGAGTCTTGTGGTTAACTTGAGACTCTTTAGGTAAGTCCAAAGGAGAACCAGCGCAACAAGGGATATGCCGACGGGTCCAACTATCCCTGATAAGCCTGCAAGTGGAAACAGGGGATGTTGTCCTTGCACATTTCTGATTGTCAACAGGCTCGTGTAAGATGCGAAATCCCATATGAGAAATGGAGTGCTGAGTGTCGCCATAGGTAGAAACGCGAGAAAAGCGTAAGTCAGTCTTACTGCAGACCCTCGGATCTCTCTAAGCAATACCGGTAGAAGTAGTAAAGGATAGATCTTGGTTGCAATGCCAAGTCCTAGGAAAAACGCCGATTTGTACAGACTGGTCTTGCGGAACATCCTTCCACTTCCCTTGAAGGTTGAAAAATAATAGAATGAAATTACCGTAAATGCGATTGGAATTGGATCATTGAATCCGCCACCTGCGGATTCGAAAATGACGAAAGGGTTGAACGCGTAGAGAGCGGTGAACTTGAGGGCAGTATTTCTCGGAAATTTGAGAATAAGGATCTTGAAGATGTAGAAGGCGGTAATGACATCGCTGACTGCCAGCGGCATCTTGAGCGCTGCCAAGTAAACAAGAGTAGACCCCGTCAACGTCTTAGCAAGGAGGGCGGGGGCAGTGAGAGCGAGATACAAAGGAGGGTATCTCCATGGATTGATGTTGAGCAGGGTCGGATCGTTGGTCACGATGTGGTAGGGGTTATTCCCAGCTGTGAGAAAACTCGTGACGACCCCGAAAGCCCAGTAGTTGAAGTCGTCGTAGAGTAATGGTATAATGATGAGTCTTAGGAGAAACGCCGATGATAGAATCAGGATCAGGGAATCAGGTTCGGTAATTTTTTTCCAAATATTCAGCGTCAAGCAGGGGATACCGCTTTATCTCTGTGATTCTGAACTTGGATAGCCCTGCGAATCGTATGGCAAAGTTCGAGACGGCCAGTGCAAGCTTTCTTCCGAATGTGAGTTTTTCGCTTCCCAGAATCATTGTTGGAGAGAAGTTGAGAGCCTTAGCGCTGGAACCGTTCTTCTGATGGAATCTCTCGTGTTTGCTCCATGCTTTTCCCATCCCCGCCAGAACCGAGAAGATGACCCGAAACGGAGACAGCAGGAATTTCGAGTTTCTTGTCATTCTGAAATAGACAAAACCAGCATACAGATTTGAGAGAAGCCACAATGGGAGTAGGAACAATACCTGTGAGGTGTCGAATATCGTAATGCCCGTCCAAACGGCGTTGCGCCTCTGGAAAAAGAACTTGGCAGGAGAAATTAGGCCCCAAGAGCCTCCACGCTTGTGCTGCAGGGTTGTGCTGGGCAGGACTGCAACCCGTTGCCCCATCAATGTGACTTGAAAGCCAAGAAGAACATCTTCGTAGTATGCGAAATAGTCAGAATCAAAGATCTCATTGTCAAGTTTCTCAGCAAGGCCTCTCCTAAAGAGAAAGGCCGCGCCCGGCGGGCTCATCGGAAAGATTGGTTGGTCGCTGGTAGCGGAGAATTCCTCTCTTGAATGTGCATCCCACGCCACCATGAGCACGTTGGCATCGCCGCCCATTGAATCTATTCTCTTCTCATCATGAAGCAAAGCCGGAGAGACGATCCCTACTGATGGCTCTCGTTGCATGAATCTCACCAGCGTAGTGAGCCAGTAGGGGTCGATCGCGGTTATGTCGTTGTTCAGTACCCCGACCATGCTTCCCTTTGTGAGCCTCAGAGCATGATTCACGGCTCCCGTGTAGCCTACGTTTGAAGGCATTCTCACGACTCTTATTCCATACTCTCCAAACACTCGCTCTACGTACTCCACAGTGCCATCGTTGCTACAGTTGTCAACGAATAATATCTCGAAATTTGGATAAGAGGTCTTCACCAGTGATTCAAGACAGTCATCAAGCAGATGTCCAAGCTTGGACTTGCCGTTGTGATTGATCACAAGTAATGAAACAGAGGGAAAGTCTGGTCCAGTGCTCCCGTCCTCCTGCATTTGCAGAGGAATGTCAGTCAGAGCAGGATTCACGATGGATTGCAAGACCTACTAGTTCCTCCAACTTCGTTGACCGATCTCGCGTAATCTCATTGCTCCTACCTGCATAACTTGCAATCGTGAGTGCACTGTGCTGCACAGTATTTTAGAGATAGCTCGACATTCGAAAGACAAGAGCTAGTGAGTACCGAACCCTAGACATTTTCAGTACCCGATATATCGGCATGCGACTAGTCCATCAACGAACGAGGCAGCTCAGCCAAGCTTGTTTGATTTTTCTGAGTCAATGAACTAACAACACTCGATTGCGTCACCTCTTGGTTTCGGATCGACTGGTCAATGGGTCAAGTGCCAACCCATTGGTCAGAAGTCGGGCAATTGCGATCGCCATCTCTCAGCCATTTTCTTTGATGGTTGGAATCAGGCAAGCCTCCGCCGCGAGGCAAGAGATGTGTCCAGCGTGGAGGAATCTAGCTTGCTTGGCACGCTCCTCCTCGCAGACGCTTCCAGTTGCTTAACCTTCGATGACTCTCTCCAAGGCCAGTCGCGATGAACTTGAAGCCTTGGTACTCCATGGGATTATGGACTCTATGGGCGTCTAGGACGTTAGGGCTTCTCATATGCGCAAGGTAAGTGCCTGGCTTGATATCGCTAAGCTGGTTCGATTCAGTCCAGAGGCCGAGTTTATCTTCAGTTCGCTTGCCGCTCGCTCAAGGCTTGAGACCGCGAGCGGCAAGAGATGTTCCCGGGACCGCTGTGCTCTTGATGATGATAAGGTGGTAATCATTTGCTTTGCGAAGGGTTGTTCCAACATTGGTCAGCGAATTCATGATAGGTTAGATCTATTGGTCCGTCCGGAGAGCTTGGAGTTCCGACGGTTATGAAAATGAAACGAGCCAGGCTTGACTGCGTCCTGTCGGTTGTAGCTCTGAACCGTCCTGTCCTCAGAGCTTTCTTCAGCAGCGTGCCGAGGCCAGGCTCATAGAAAGGGGCTTTGCCAGATGTTATCGTATCAACCCGTTGGGCGTCAATGTCGATACCTATTACTTCGAAACTCCTGAAGCGAAGGCGGCCGGGGGTGCAGTCCCACATACCCCATGGCCCAGAAAGGCTAATCTCTGAGAGGTTTGTCATTTTCTACACTCGAATTCCGCGGTATTGATTATAAGTCATTTCTTCGGTGCCGTCATCTGGGCCCTAAATAGCACTTTGATAAAGAAAGGCGTGATTACAGCGGCTGGACTAGGAACGCGTCTTTTGTCAGTCACGAAGGCCCAACCGAAGGAAATGCTTCCTGTCTTCGCGAGGTGTAAAGAGGGTGGCGTTTGTATGAAACCGATCGTCCAGCTGGTCTTTGAAGATTTGTACAATATGGGGATACGTGATTTTTGTTTTGTTGTGGGGCGGGGGCAGAGAATTATTCGGGAGCACTTTACTCCTGATTTTTCCTATTTGTCCATCCTCGACAAGAGAGGCAGGAATGGATTGGCGAAGGAACTTGAGGCCTTCTACGAAATGGTGGGCCGGTCGGGTATAGCGTGGGTGAACCAGCCTGAGCCACGGGGTTTTGGGGATGCGGTCATGATTGCTGAGGGGTTTGTAGGCGGAGAATCGTTCCTCTTACATGCTGGCGACAACTTCTTTGTCTCAAAGAACCGCGACCACCTGAAACGCTTGTTGGATGCCGCTAATTCTCTTCAGGCAAGTGCCGTATTTCTAGTGCAGAAAGTGGAGAACCCGAGGTCCTACGGCGTGGTTGAGGCAAATAGCGAAGACAATGGGCTGGTTCATGTGAAACGCGTCATAGAGAAACCTGAATCCCCCGCATCAAATCTCGCCATAATGCCCGCCTACGTGCTTAAGCCCGAGATTTTTGCGGCATTGAGCGAGACGCGGCCCGGGTACGGCGGGGAGTTGCAATTAACCGATGGTATTCAGAGAATAATCGAGAGTGGAAGGGATGTCTATGGGATAGATGTTAACTCCGATGCAGTGCGATTGGACGTCGGGTCGCCCGAATTGTTCATGGACGCGCAAGCTCAATCCTACAAGCGCGCGGTAGAAGAAAAGTCATCCATTAACCAAGATCAATCTCGAAACTCTCGAATTCCGAAGACGGTTTAAGAACTCACATTAGTTTTTCGACCCAGACTCTAGGAGCTTTTCTGGTAATCTCCAAGGGTAACCTATACGTTGGCTCTTGGGGTCCAAGATCTCTTGCCCAATCGACCATTTTGGAAAGGCCTTGTTTCAAAGTGTGACTTGTCTTGTAGTCTAACAAGTCCATGGATTTGCGAACTGTGCAGTAGGCGTGCTTGACCTCGCCAGGCCGAGCGGGCTCATAGATCGGCTCCATTTCAGAGTGCATTGTCTCTAGAAGTGCGCGACAGGCATCGTTGATTGGTGTGATTTCGTCGCTTCCAATATTGATTATTTGCATGTTAGTTTTTTCGTGAAAAGCAGCGTTTGCAATGGCGGGGGTCACGTCCTCCACGTAGGAGAAGGCACGAGTCTGGTCTCCATTGCCATATATCAGGGGGGGCTTGTTTCTTAGGATCCTGTTTATCCATATTCCAAGAACGTTCCTGTATGGGTCGGCCGTATTCTGTCGCGGGCCATATACATTGTGTGGTCTCAGTATTGTGTAGTGCAATCCATAGGTGTGTGCGAAAATCTCCAGCATTGTTTCGCAGTAGGCCTTTGCGGCTCCGTACGGGTCCTCCGGTTCTCGGGGCAGGTCCTCACGGAATGGTGGTTTTTGAGCACCATATACTGCCATAGACGAAGTGAACACGAAACTCTCCACGTCTTTATTGATCGCCTCAACGAGAAGATTGTTCATTGGGACAATGTTGATCTCGTTTATCGCGACCGGTGAGAAGAACGATTGTCCTTCGGCTGCGTACGCAGCAAGGTGAAAAATTATGTCTGTCCCCTTAACCACCTCTTTGACTCTGTCTCTGATTCTCATGTCGGCCTTTACGAATTTGCAGTCTTTGTTGACGTTTCTTTCGCTTCCTCCAAGCAGATTGTCAGCACTTACGACCTGATGCCCTTTCTTGACGAGCTCGTCCACCAACCAGGAGCCCATGAACCCCGCCCCTCCAGTCACGAGTACAGTTCTCGTTTCCATTCCTTACTTTCCTCGTCTGCGCCGGCCGGGCTCAGTAGTAGTTTATACATTTCTAGCAAAAAAGCGACTATTCCGGGGAGGATAGTCAGGCTCATGCAGAAATGGAATACTTGTCCTGAAACCCAGAAAGAGTGAAATGAAAGGAAAATGCGACAGCAAGAGTATTAGAGAAGATCAGACAAAAAAAGGCGGATTATCGGAGTACATAGGTAGCCGCATTCCCAGATAGTCATCAAGCACGGACTTCGGGTTCCTTTTGCAATGGCTTATCGTTCTCGAAGCAGACGAACGCTTTACTGAGGGGGGCCGACCGAGCCTCAGACGGTTTCTGCCGAGAGGGCTCTTGGCAGCAGCCTGTGTTTTCTCCATAACCAGTACGCGAGCCCTGAGCCGACAGCGACTAACGTGGCGGCATAAATTGCGAGGTACCATGCCAGCTCCTTAGGTATTGGGTATCGGCGGTACTAGAGTGGACACGGTGAGGGTCTGGTTGTTACCCCAGTTGCCCGCTGTGTCCCCGGCTGTGATAATGAACGTGTAGCGCGTCGCTGGGGAAAGCACGGAGAGCATGTAGGTTCGCACAGTTCTCGGAAGATAGGCGATGACCGTGGGATCCCATTTGGATTCAGTGGACCGCTTCCTCCTGGTCATCAGCGGCCGGAGCTCAGTTCAGAGTGACTCCGGTCAGGGTTGTGTTGGAAGAAGTGAAGGAGGAGCTTCCTGCTGGCCAAACAGGCGAGATGGTGTCGAAGCTTATTCCCGCCTTTGAGAAGCTGTTCCCGGAAACGCTGGCGTAGGAGGATGCATATGACGAAAGACCTGGCAGTGCTCCACCTGTGACAGTGTTCTCGGAGACGGCGGTGTGGTCTGCGTGGTCGACCGCGATGCGGTTGTAGGTGTAAGGAGCCGGGTTTGTTAGCTTATTTTCCGGTCGGGGTTTCGTTGCTGGAGTAGGCGATGTTGATGTCGCCGACGATTGAGGAGGATACATGGTTTCCGGATATCGTATCGTTCCTTGGTGAGTACTGGGAGAGGATTCCGTAGAATCTACTGCTGGTTATGTTGTTCCCGGATATCAGGCTGTTCGTGGTTTACGTCATGATTCCCGAACAGGTGTCCTAAGAAAAGTCGTTACCTGAAACGGTGACTTTGGTCGAGTGGCTAAGGAATATGCTTCTTGATCCCGTGAGATGTTATTATTTGAGACCTTGACTTGGCCGGAGTGGATTAACACCTGTCAAACAGGAGTTCGTACCCCCTTATGATGTCTGACCAGTTGTATGCTTCCTTTATCCGAGCTGGCCCCCACACCCTGGCCTTTTCCCTAAGGGCGAGAAGTTCCGGGTCAGCGGACTCTATCGTCTTAGCGATGGAATCGGGTTCCGGACGGAAATAGAATGCCGGAAGCTCAAGACCTTCACCGATCACTTCTCGGTTGAACTCTGTGTCCGTCCCTAAGACAACATTTCCCGCGCTGAGTGCCTCAAGTAGTGACGGGTTTGTGCCGCCCACCATGTGCCCGTGGAGATAACCAGCACAATGCCATCGAAGCATCGTTTTGATCCCTTTGTCGTAAACTGCGCCTGCCAGTATGATCCTGTCATCCTTTCTTGCAAGATCCTTTAGCCTCAAGAGGTAGGAGGGTGAAATGCAGGGACCTACCAAGAGCAGCTTTCGAGTCGTTCTTGTCTGAGCGAAACCCTGGATGATTTTGTCTATGTTGTTGTCGGGCTCCATTCGTGCTAACACAAGGTAGTAGTTATCTGGTCTCAACAGATCGACAAGGCCAGGACGCCATTTCATTATCGAGTCTGGGTCCCACGGAGGCGGAGAGATCGCCGGAGTCCCGTAAGGGAGGAATATTGGAGTCTTGCCATATGTCTGCTCGACGTATCGAGCAACACACTTTGAATCAGCAACAATCACGTTGGCTGCCGTAAGCCCCAACCTCTCGCTCATTCTGAGAAGAGACCGCGACACTCTCCCGAACTTTGGACGCTTCCACTCCATCCCATCAGAATTGACTATTAGCGTCTTTCGCAAGAATCTAGCAATCCAGAAGAAGAAACCTGCTCCGTAACCTAGCATATAGATCGCATCTACTCTCGTCCCAATCTCTATGAGAGAACGGATGTCGTAGGCGATTTCAGAGAGCGGGCGCAATGAGTCTTTCACTGGAAAATAGACCAGTTCTACACCCTGATAGCTGAGAAGATGTGGCCTGCGGGAATCCTCTTCGCAGGCAACTATGACTCCGAATCCAGCCTTTCTCAAACCAACAGCAATCGTCTCGGCAGCGGTCTCGAACCCACCATAACGTGCGGGTAATCCGCGGGTTCCCAGAATGCCGATGCTCTTTATTCTAGTCAATCAGATGCTTCCACACTTTGAATATCTTTGCCAATTGAACTATGCGTAAGTTGATTATCAGCTTCATCGTGTTAAAGGTGATTGAGCAATCGAGACTAGGGAGATGTCTCGAGATGAAGATTGTGAAGACTCGTTTCGACCGACCACCAATCGAGCCCCCTTCGAAACGTTGACGTCAAGTAGCATATCTTGACCTAGCAATATGTTGTTGCGAACAGCGCGCTCCCTCCCCACCGAAACACCGGACTATGCCCGAAGCATGCAGGTGCAGAGGCGAAAAGTGCTATTTCATCCGTGTGCGCTACGACATATGTAATGTTGTAATCGCGAATAATCATAGGAACCCTTCCATCACTTGGGCTCTCGTAAAGAATTGCCATGCTCTTGTAGATCTGGATATAGTTTGCTGGCGCCACTATCGCGGCAAAATCAGCCCGATAGAGAAAATGAAGTCGCATGGAGTATACTTGCACCCAGGTTGATGTCGAATCCACATCATCATCATTCGTTATGACCGCGGATGACGGAGAATTTGTGGCGAGCCAAAGCCCGATTTGCTTGTCATCTTGGTAGAACGCTTCAACCGGCAAGTATCGTGGCGGCAAAGAGACTAGGTGTTCCTCCAAGCACGGGCACTGCCAAGGCACCGATCTGGACCGCGATGATAGTGGTCAGTAATAACGTCCCTAGAAGCGGGACCTTGCGACGACGAATCCACTCAAACCTAGTCATTGGAGATGACGCGGGTAGGATGCTCCTGCCAATCACAAGATACCCAAAGATTGCTCCCAGAATTGCGAAAGGCTCAGTCAGCCTCCATAGAAAGCGTAGCGGGTCAGGAACGGGGATTCCGATCAATAGGGAATTTGTCAAGAAGAATAGTGCAGATGTCCAACCAAAGAGCATCATAAACTCCAATGCTTTTCGCTTCAGTGTTGCAATAATCCCTGCGATTCCGAGCAAGCCAAGGGTGGCTCCCGGTACCAAGGGGTCGATGTAAACTGCCGGCACGTATTGCCTCCAATTTCCAGTCATGAGCTGGGAGGCGGCGCTAGAACTGACATAAGTCGTTGTCGCGGCATACGCAAATGCCAGGAGAACCATTGTCATCCAAAACACAAGGTGAATGCGGCCCGCAAAGATAGATCGAAGGGTCTCCCATAGTGCAGAACGAGACCGAATGTAGGAATAAGAAATTGTGAACAAAACAACTACAGGAAGAATAACAGTCCCCAGTTGATGACTTGGAATGATCGAGACGGCGGTCAAGCCAAGAGGATAAGAGAACGAGGGAGTCCTTCGTACCCGAAGAATCGAGTAAAGTGTGGAGATCAGAAGGAGGTATCCTGCAATGTCAGGGAGGTTGCCTCTTTGTATGTACCCGTAAGGTTGGTACGCACTTCCATAGAGAAAGGCGGCTATTAACGCCGCCAACTTGGATTCTGTGATTCTCAGAGTGATTAATACAACGCCTGAAAATATCCCGATCGACCCAATTAACGTCGTAATCCATGTGTATTCTTCTATCGGAAGGCCGGCGAGAAGGAAGAATTGTGCAAGTATCAAGTGGCCCCCGTACGTGAACTTAACTGCCTGATCGAGAGGTTCTACTGAAAAATAGTTCGGCAACCTGCCCGTGGCTACTATAGTCTTCGCCCAAAACACGTGCTCGCCCATGTCTTCTCGATGTGTCCCAATCGCCGAATACCAATTGAACCCAGCAACTGCGGCGGCCGTAAGGGCTAGTAGAAGCAGCTTCGGGTCTACGTGTCTTAGGTCGATTAGAAATTGTCGAAGTTTTGCCCGCGTAGCCAAATAGATCCAGAGTTTACGCCCGACTGAAACAGCACCAACAAAACCTGCTATGCAAACAGAGGCGAGAACTGTTGTGGTGTTGATCCCGATACTGTTTCCCAGTATGAATCCGATAAGGACTACTGAGGCAAAACTCAATGAGAGGGAATAGAAGATGCTCTCTACGAAATTCGCAAACTTTAGCCTGAGGAGGCAGGAGATACTATAGCCAGGGAGGAGGAAAACTAGAACTATCGCGAGGACGGTGATAAGATAGTTTGGCACGAGTCAATTTTCCCGATGCAAGAGTCGAGCCGCCTTGTCTCTTCTGAGCCATCTAATGAGTCTGCCAACCGGGCTCTGAGCAATTGCCAAGGTGCCCAGGGTGAACGCTAGTGTTGAAGCCCCGAATCCAAGCCAGGAGAATGGCATTCTCATTAACTCGAGTGACACCAGTACCGTTGTCAGAGTTCCTAATGCAAGTGTCCAACCTACTCTTGAGACCGTTTTCCTGTAACTATGCTTGGGGAGAACGATTGACAAGATTACGCGAATAATGTGGCTCACTGGGTTCAGTGTGGAGGTGTCTCCGCCGTAAGTAACTGTGATATCTCTTTCTTCTATTTTGAAACCCATCTTGGCCAGCTCGATGAGAATTTCTGAGTCAACACCCATTCCGTTTTCAGTAATCGATATGCTAGGAATCACCTTTGAAGAATATGCTCTAAAGCCGCTTTGAGTATCTCGAATGCTAGTCCCCGCGCTCCAGTTCGTGATGAGATTTAGTAGATTGTTTCCGAATCGGCGATAGAAAGGGATCTGGTTTTTCCCATTGAACCTGCAACCTACCACAACGTCAGCTAGTCCATCTAGGACCGGTCTTGTAAGCAGAGGAATGTCCGACGGATCATGCTGCCCATCACCGTCCAATGTCACAACAATGTCGGGATGGAATTTTGATGCCTCTTGCAGAAGGGTCTTTAGAGCCGCCCCTTTCCCCATATTTCGTAGGTGGGTGGTGACAGTGGCGCCGTTCTTCGAAGCTTCTGAAGCTGTGTCATCCGCTGAGCCGTCATCGCAAACAACAATTTCTGTTCCATATGTTTTAGAGCGGGAAACTATGTCTCCTATCGTAGTTTCCTCATTGAAGGCCGGTATGCATATGACAATGTCAGGACTGGAATCCGCATGAATCAGACTTCCACCTAGCCCTGTGACCAATGTCGAATTTGCAGAACCCTGCGGTGCAATCGTCACTTTCTAAACCTCCGGCTCTCAGCGCTGAGCCACGTTGACCAATACTTGTACTCAGAAAGTGGCACACTCAAGAATGGCCTTTCTCTCGAGACAATGTCAGTCGCGCCAGGAGACAAAATTACATCAATTCGGGTCGCGTGAGGCAAACGCGACAAAAAGCTTTTGGTCTAGTTTCGACTGGTCAATCGACTAATCGACAATTGACGGGAAAAACATTCAACAAAAATAACTGCGGTTCTTTGCCGGTTTCATGAGACTGAACCTATCCTTCATTGTCCCTAAACGAGGTTTTTTTTTGGCATCTGAGGGTGATATGTGAGGGCACGATTGGCTTAAGCTTGGTCTTGGTCGTCTGTACTACGGCGGCACCAGCCTTAGGCGGCCGCATTGAAGGCTGAGAGGACCCTTTTGGCATTTTTCTCAAGGACGCACTTCTCGGCGGAGACCGCGGGCTCTTGGACAGCTCTCATTTCCTTCATGCTCACGTAGAGATAGATTGCAATTAATGCAGCGACGCCAAAGGCGATGCTGAGGACTGGGACCAAAACCGGGGCGAGGCTGTTGGTGTATGTTTGGAAGTATACGCCGTTAAGGGCAAGTGGCCCAAATCCATGAACCTAGAGTGGCGATAGTCCCCGGCTCGAATAGAATGATGAGCCACGCTTTCTTTAGGAGGCTCCATCAGGTGAGATAACCCATCTCTGAGATCCTATTCTCTTAGGAGAAATTCGCGTTGGTCCGAAATTAAGGGCAGAAGTGTTACTTTGCATTTGGAACTCGGAAGGCAGACTCTCGCGAGAACAAGCAGGGTGCCCGGAGATGCACTTGGCTATGACGGAATCGCAGTCCCAAGCAGTAAGAATCAAGGTTTTGGTCTTAGGGGTGTGGTGGTGCCAAGTTCCACGAATAAAGCGGGATCGTACACATTTGGAAGAAAATAGCCATGAAGAAGAGGGTCCACCAAAGTATCGTCAACTTGTTCAGAAGAATCCCCTTTTCGCGGCTACGGCATCATCTATGTCTTGACAGAGGACAACTGTTTGCTGAGATGGTTGCCATAGACAGCCGCGGTAGAAGCGAATATCATCTTTTTTACCGAACGTCTCAGGCAGCCTTCCAAAACGTTGAGCGACCCTTCCACATTTGTCCTATAGACAAGTTTGGGGTCTTCCAAAGATCGGTTAACGCTCACCACAGCCGCCAGATGACCACCTCATCTGGCCCCGGCAACCTCCTCGTTAGTCTTGAGTTGATCAAGTACGCTCCCCTCAAACAACTTGAATTTCGGATTTGCCATGTGCTGTCCAACACTAGATAATCGGCCGGAGGATAGGTCATCGAGAACGGTAACCTCGCTCGTTGAAATTAAGCGGTCAACCAAATTAGCTCCGGTAGATCCCAGGCAGCCAGTGTTTAAGATTCGCTTCATGGGAGTACTATGTGTCAAATGTTGATTCTCCTAAAAAAGTGGATTCAAAATCTAAACCTTGTCTTCTCGGCCTGAGATTCGTAACGAGGAAGCGAAGCCAAACGAGCTGAGCTGTTGGCCACCGGAGCCTATTGGGGTTCATGCGAGAAATGTTCGTGGGACGGGTTCTATGCCTGCCAGTAGAGATCTGGGAGCGTAGGTCGAGCCAAACCTCGCTTGACTCGACTCTTGTGGAGAACACATTGGGTCCCCAGTCCACCGTCTTTTGGATACCATCTGTAAATTGTAACTCGCCGGCAAACCCGGCTTTCGTGGTCTCTAATGCCTTGAAGATGTTGGAATCGAAAACATACACGGGCATGATGGCCGACTTGGATGCTGGGTTCAAAGGTTTCTCGACTAGACGCTTCACTCTCACGAGCCCGTTTTCGACAATCTCATCCTCACGATCACGAACCGCTTTGGATCCTCTACCTCCACATACAAGAACAACCCATTCGAGCCAGACCCCTCACTCGCCCTTATCACTCGTCTCAAATGGTCGGCATTCTTTTGAAATGAAATGGCTATCACCAGCATGGACCATGAATTTGTCGACTCCGACAATCGACTTCGCCTTCAACACCGCGTCCCCAAACCCCTCTTGGGTCGGGCTGATTCACACACGACAATGTGGACCCCTCGATCATTTTGTAGAAATGTTCTAGATCGGCTGCAGGTCCATCTCGACCCCTACGATCCAGCATGGATACAAAGTTGAAGTTGGGAGTAAAATGATCCTCGATTGCTCTTTTGCCACGCCCAAGAATGAAGCAGAACTCGCAAACCAACCTGGCACAGCTTAAACACCAGCTAAACAATCAGCTTTAAACACGAAGCTCCATCCCCACTTTTTGCAAAACGGGCAGCATTTCCTTGGGTTGCTCCTTAGTCACTGTCAGCAATCTCGTCCCTAAACCGGCTGCAGGAATGACTGCTTTCTTTAACAAGGGCCTTGCCCTCCAAGAGGAAGCAGAACTCTTGGAGACTTTATAATTTCTATATCGGAAAGATAACGCAAATGAGATCCAGGAAAACCGCGGTTTCCATCATAGGGCTTGGCTATGTCGGCCTCTGCACAGCGGCGACCTTTGCCTCACGAGGGATCAAGATTATCGGGATAGATGTCGATAGAAAGAGAGTAGAGCAGCTTCAGAAGGGCGAGGCACCGATTTACGAACCAAAACTGGATGGATTGCTGAAGACCGCGGTCAAGAAGGGACTCTTTCAGGCAAGCGATGACATATCTCTCGTATCCAGTTCTGGCGTTATTTTCCTCACAGTTGGCACACCCAGTCAGGGCGACGGCTCGATTGACCTGACTTTCATAAAGAACGCAACGGATAGTCTGGGTAAGTCCCTCCGGCAGCATGACGATTACCATGTTGTGGTTGTTAAGAGTACAGTTGTTCCCGGCACCACTAACAATGTCGTAAAACCATCACTGGAAGACTCAAGTAGGAAAAAAATAGGGACAGAGCTCGGGCTGTGCGCGAATCCGGAGTTTCTAAGAGAAGGAACAGCGATAGAAGACGCTCTTCATCCTGACAAGATTGTTATCGGTTCAAACGACAAAAAGTCAACCAAGGAATTAACCAAACTCTACCGGCGATTCTATGGGTCGAGACTTTCACCGCTCTTCACGATGAGTCCAGAAGCCGCGGAACTAGTCAAGTACGCCAGCAACGCTTTCCTCGCGACAAAAGTGAGTTTCATCAACACAATCGCCAACATCGCTGAACGAACCTCAGGCGTCGATGTCGGTGTAATCGCAGACGCAATAGGTTCCGACCCGAGAATTGGAAAACTATTCCTGAAAGCAGGGCCCGGATACGGGGGAAGTTGTTTTCACAAAGATCTCCAGGCTTTGATGAGCTACAGTCAGAGAAGGGGATACGATCCATTGCTATTGCGCGCGACCGAAGAAATCAATGAGAATCAAGCAATGAGGGTCGTGGAGATAGCGGAAGAACTCCTTGGATCATTACTCGAAAAGAGAGTCTCGGTCTTAGGGTTGGCGTTTAAGAGAGACACAGACGATATCCGCGAAGCTGCCTCTTTGCGAGTCATTGAAAAACTGAAACAGAGGGGCGCGCAAGTTGTTGCTTATGATCCTATGGCGATGCCTAACACTAAAGCGAAACTAGGAGATTCCATAGACTACGCTAAGAATATTCTCGGAGCTATCAAAGGAACCGATTGCGCTGTCATAATGACGGAATGGGACGCGATCCGCAAACTCAAAGCGAAGGACTTCAAAGAATACATGAGAAGCCCAAACGTTGTAGACGCCCGGAAGGTCTATGACCCAAAGGGCTTCAGGGAGATACGTTACGCTGCCGTTGGTCTGGGACCTCTCGTTCCTGACTGCGAATAGAACTGCCTCTAACGGTTTCAGCCAGCCTCCACTGGATGCCCGGACTTTCAGCAGGCTAGTCGGCTATGTCGAGCTTGGAGTAAGCTCTGGCTGTCTCTATCGAAGGCAATTCTGCAAGCTTCAAGGGTCTAAGGCTGTTTCTTGGCCTCGGGGGCGGTCGTATGATCATCCAGCTCCTTCGCATGCGGCCGTGACCGAACGTGGCTGGCAGAAGGAGCAATGGGCCTAGGTCGACCTCGGATTAGTTGCGATTGGCTGTCGTTCTTGGAGGTTGACGCATTATCCCGATGAGCCTCGGTTGAGTCTTTTGCTGGATGACTTGCTTTCTTTTTGATAGAGGCCCCAGCGTCCCGCCCGATCTGGATTCTCCTGATTCTAACGTACAAGTAACCAGCAATTGACGCAGATGATATTCCGAAAGCTACGCTGAGAGCAGGAACCAGTATTGGGGAGAGAGTGTTTACGTATATCTGGAAGTAGACGTTTGTCAGGTAGGTTATGTAAAGCGAGAGGGACAGAGACGTGATGATGGCTAGCTCTCCTATGATGATGAGCCAAGCTTTCTTCGGGAAGTTGCACCAGGTCAAGTAGCCCGTTTTTGAGACCTCCGGGATAGTCTCATGAGAATTCGTTGTGCGCTGGGATTAAGGCGAGGTGTTACTTGGCAGAGGGGACCCTGACGGTTGAGGCCCGCCAGATGGGAGACTTGAGGCTTGACCTGGTTGCTTGTGGTTGGCTACGATCGCCCTCACACCTTGAAGGACCCCTAGACCAAGGATCCCGATCATGACTGTATGGCCCAATGTTATCAGCGTCAAGGCTTTTCTTGAGAAAGCGAGGGCTGCGAGCGAAACGTAGTTGTCACCGGCAAACAGAAGGGTCAATGTAACGATAGAGACCATGGGGATAGCCAGATAGACAGATTCTCGGTGGGACTTGGTAACGAGCTTGTAGTCTCCGTTAAAATAGGCTAATACTAACACAATTCCAAGTGCCCCAAGCTCTAGAGCCGTGTCCGCGGGACTAGGCAGTCCCAGGTTTATTCCCAGTTGAAAATCCGACAGTGGATAGAGAGGCGGGATTGTTCCAACTACAGAGTCCGCGACGAGGTGAGAGAGAATCCCTGCTGAGAATGCTAGGCCCAGACCCTTGAATCTGATGACGAGAACTGCGCAGATGGGTAGCAGGATGATCAAAGAGTGGGTGTAGGTGTGGTGTTGAATCAGTGGTTTGAAGTAGATGTCAAAGTCGGGGAGAACTCCCGCCAGGAGAGCCATGTTGGCTGGGAGATTGACTTTGACTTGTCTGCCCGTGAGCTTGGAAAAGATATAGCTCCAGCAGCTGTGTCCGAGAAGAAACACGACTCACTCTGCTCCGTGTCACCAAGCCAATTGAAACCGTACGCTCAGTCGGGGATACTAATGGTTAGTGTCTAAAACTTCTTCGACTTACCCCTTGGATGAGATTTTCAACATTCTCGTCGAGCTGGCTAAGTCTTCTTGCGTAGCAGGTTCGCCTGTTTTTCAGCCTGTTCTCGGATCCGAGCTGGCGATTTTCAACCAGCCCATTTTCCGCGCTCGTCCCCAGCGGATTCTGCGGGAGGTTGGATGTGACCGAAAAAACCATTGTCTTATGTAACGTTTCTTTTTCCGTAACTATTTTTTCCTGTAACTATTCTCTCGCGCTAACTATTGTGTGACCCCCCGGGTGGTCGGTTTTCCCGTGCCGCGCCCTTCACGAAAACGTCCAAAATCGGCGCAAGAAGGGAACGATCTGGAAAAGGGGGTCTTACGCAGGTAATCTCGTGACGCAAGAATGCCACGATGCCCCGCCTTCTACCTGTGTGGATCTTGCATCTTCGTTGGAACACCAGAATAAAATAGAGCCCGGCAGGGGTGCCTCGTACTGGTAGGAACTTGCAGAAGCCGATACGAGGGGATGGAGGGGGGGTCCTGCTTTCTCACCTAACTGTTAAAGGGTCATTTCGCGGAATCACAGTCAGGCTTGAGTCGTGTATTCCTATAGGGTCTAGTCCATGATTGTTCCGGTCAGTCGTATTTCTCACCTCCTTAGGACACGTGCAAGTCAATTCTTCGGTCTGAACCAGGAGCCCTCCGCACAGGCGGGAAGGGGGACGAGAATAGGGCTGTTCGTTTCAGGGGCCTTCTTAGTAGCCGTTGGTCTGCTTATCGTTCTCATCTCCAGCCTCTTCGTCGTTCTAGCGATTCCTGTGTTCCTTTTTGGCGCGTACAACTTGGTGAATTCAAGGAGGAAAATATTGTCGCTTAGCAGGTCGAACCTGCTATCTCTGTCAGGACATCTCTGCGCCACTGTGGTGCTGTACCTACTCTTCACCAGAATCCTCTGGGTCACCTACATGACCGACAGCATCGTCGGCTCGTACATGGGAGTCCTCAAGGTGCTAGCATTACAGAACCCGTACGGCTATTCAATCAAACCCTTTCTAGACCACTTCAGCTTTCCCCCGTCCTTCTACACCCCCAGAATAGACGGCTCGTTCGAGTTCCACCTCAACTACCCGGCCCTCAACTTTCTGACTCTCCTCCCCCTCTACGCCGCAGGACTACACGACCTTCGCGACGGAGTATTCATCTTCCACATACTATCAGTGCTCCTAATCTTCGGGCTCGTTCCTTCTCGCCAGAAAGCACTCAGTCTCGCCCCCTTCGTGTTCTTTCCAGCGTTCGTTGCGGCAAGCTGGACCGATAGCGTCTGGGCCTTCTTCCTAGTCGGAGGCGCCATCCTTTGGTATAGAAACAGGAACCTTGGTCTCCTGATGGTAGGTTTTGCCGGAGCCACAAAACAGATTGCCCTCATCGCTGCCCCGTTTCTCCTTATTCGTCTCTGGCAGGAATCTCCCGGCTCAAAGTTGAGAAACACCCTCGTAGGCGCCGGTGCCATAGCCACGGGCTTCCTAGGCCCAAACATTCCGTTCATGCTATCCTCCCCATCCCAATGGTGGGCGGCCACCATCGCGCCGTACTTCCCTGGCGGTGCAGCTCAGGTTCCCGGAGGAGTCGGGCTCTCCGGGGTACTGTTGGACCTAGGAGTTGTCCCTCCTCCTCTGTTTTTTGTCGCACTCATGAGCCTTGTAGGCGTCGGAGCGCTCTATCTCTACTCGACCCGCTTCTCCAAGTCAAGATACTTCGTCTGGATCTTCCCGATCATGATCATGTTCTTCTATTATCGATCCTTTCCCAACTACATCTTCTACTGGGCTTTCCCCCTCGCCTATGAATTCTTCAACAGCAGGCCCGCGTTATCGATCTGGCATTTTTCTCCATTCCACACATTACCCTGGCACCCTTCAGTGGGGCCCACCCTTCGCTCCGTCCGAAGCAGATTGAGGGTCCCCTTGCTTGCCGGCTTGTTGCTCACCACAGTATTTGTCGGAGCCTTCGGAACCTATGTCTCAAATTCGCCGCCCTCGAGGGTAGACGTGCAAATCAACTCAATAGTTGATCCTGACGGAATAGGCGCATCAACACTGCTCAACGTGACGCTGGACAACCTGACTCCCCGACCCATCGTCCCGTCGTTTTTCGTTAAATGGAGCTACCTCCCATACCTCTGGGCCTCGGACTCAAATCAGAGCCTCGCGCCATCTTCAAGCGCTTCGTATCTCGTGAGTGCTACCGACGGTCTAGCGGCAGTGCCCCGATCAACAAGCTTCCGCGTCTATGTCTTTGATGCCGGAACCCGAAACCTTGTGGGCCAATCTCTACCATTCCGCATCGATTCCCCTCTCCCAACCATAGAGAACCCGCACTTCAGATGGTGGACGCTCGATGTCGGAGCAGGAGCCAAAGTCCCATTCAGTTGGAAGCTGACCAAAGCCAACATAGATTCGCTCACACCAGTAATCCAAGGCCTCGACCATAACCAGACATCAGGGATAAGCCTTCGGCTCAACTACACGAGCCCGGCAATCAATGTTGAGAAGATAATGCTGTCTCAGAAAATTTTCCTCAACTCTACAACCATGAACCTCTCCCTGTTCGATCCTGCAGCAACAAGCACTGGCAATCGAGCCGTCCTCGGGGTAACCCTGACGGATGGCGCTCACGAACTATCCTACATCTTCTCCAATACCACCGCTAAGTCGACACTTTTCACTTCCAGCTATAACATCACAAACGTAATTCCCGTCGCAGCTTCTGCCTGGACTACTGTATTCATTGACGCAAACCAGGCTTGGCTTGCCCAGGGCTGGGCCGTTCCTAACCAGGTGACGTTTACGATCTTTCTGCAAGCCAACAGTGCAGGTCTCTACTCGGCAAGCATCCGAGACCTATCATACCCCGTCTCTGGCCAAGTAAGTTTGTAGATGCCGGTCCAACTCTGTTCCTCCTAAGACCCGACTAGAACTCCGTTGGAGCATCGTCGGAGTTACTGCACGGTAAAGGTAATCGACAGAGAGTGGGAGAAGGTCCCGCTGGTCGCCAAGACAAATATCGTGTAGCCTCTCCGCGGCGTCATTCCAGACGTTGAGACGGAGAGCAGTGCGTTTGCAGTTCTCCCAGATGTCAGAGACACCTTCGTCGTTCCGTGTCGCAATCGGTCCGTTGGCGAGGATCGGCGAGACTGTTGCGGTGAGGTTTACTATTCCTGAGAATCCGCTCACGCTTGAGATTGGTAGGCTGGCGGTCGCGGAGGAACCCCCGCGAAAGGGTCAACCCTTGCGAGCGATAATGCTCGACCCGGCATGACCTTACCCATTCCTAGCATGGACTCTCGCGAAACAGTGTGACTTCGGCTGTCGCTCTCCGGAGAAAAGATTCTCGATAGACATTTGACCCAACCTCCAAGCTTGAATTGTATACCTAGAGGTATCGTAATGTCGCAAAAGGTTAGTCGGTGTATGATGCGAGCGCTCGGCCTTATATGGCGCCCGACTGCTCTTGCGGAGTTGAGGTTCTGGCAGATATTAACGGCCGTGTTCGCAGGGGGTTACCGATTCGTCTAAGTTCATGCAGTCTCTGGGAGACTCCGCGTACACGAAGCTACGAAAAATCGCTGCCGATAGGGACATTACAGTGCAGGAATTGATTAGAGCTATAGTCATTCCCGACTGGTTGAAGATGGATGAGAAGCACAATGGAGGAGACAGTTCATCATCAGAGAGACATCGGAAACGGATTTCAAGGTCGAGGACGCGATCACAAACGCTTTCCATAGCGGCGATGCCGAAACCGAAGAAAAAACAATAACCGGTTCGCGCGGAACACTTCCTGAAACCGGGCGACTACGGGCCGATATGTCGAGCATGGGTTGGACTCATCCGTGCGATTCCCCCAATTCGTGATGACGTACACTATTGTCCGCGAGAATTCAGAATCCGTCTCAATGACTTCCACACCGCAACGTCCAGTAGGTATTCTTACGTGAGGTGTTGGGTAACTATACGCTAAAGAGGATATTCTAACGAGCTACAATGTCAGCAATGTCCGACACGAGGGCGAGCAAAGACTGGGCCCCCTTCTCCAAGCAGATCAAACTAGACGAAAGTGACTGGGCCATAGTTGACGCGCTCTACGAAGACCATCGCAATCGCGAAGGAGTCATCTCAAAAGCAGACTTTATCCGAAAACTGTTTCTGACAGGTGCACGATCCCAACTCTTGTATCTCCGTCAACACTCGCCAGCCTCCCTTTCGCGAGTGGCAAGAACCAGCGGCACCAATTAGCGCGCAGCCACACGCAATCGGTTTTTGAGACACTTCATTTTCTGGATTGAGAACGGGATTCCACAAAACCGTTCTGGGTCGGACAGTCCGAGTCAGGATCAAATAATCCGCGGAAAGAGCCCTCTGGTTTTACTAGGCTGCAACCGTGAACGTGAACTGGCTGTTCAGTTTCGTGGTGACGGTAATCAGGTAAGTATGACCAACAAGGAATTGCTGGAAGAGCAAGGGTACTCCATTGTAAACGCACATGTTACAATTGGTACCGATCAATATTACTGCTGAACTGACGTTCCCCGGTGAAATGGTAGGCCCTGTCCAATTAGAAAGGATCCAAACATCTTTCGAGAGGTCGGATACGCTGTAGGATTGGAGCGTTATCGGAGTATTACCTTCATTGAGTAGAGATAGGGTCATACTGGTGGGAGAGGTAAGAGAGAATGTTGACATGGTCAATGATTCAGGAGTCGGGTCCACGACGATGATTGTTAGGATACATGAGTGACTGACACTTCCACTTGACCCGGTTATCGTGATATTGTACTTTCCTAATATGGTCGACATGGTTGTTGATACTTGTATGCTGGTATTGGTTATGGCTCCTGGAGCTAGGGTTACCGGGTTTTGGCCTCCCATTACGCCCAGAAATCCGAAAGGCACGATTGCAGAGAGAGTTATAGATCCATCAAAACCGTTCTTGCTGTCTAGGATAATGCTCGTGGAATTTGCGAATCCAGCGACAACGGTAATTGAGTATGGGTTGGCGTACACTCCAAAATCGGCTTGGGAGCTAACCGTGGTTGTCAACAGGGCTGAGCTGCTAAGAACCTTCTTTCCAGCTAAAGCCGTCCCAGTTACAATAATACTGTACGTTCCCATAGAAGCGTTCTTAGCGGCTTGTACGGTGGTTATCGAGGTCGCGGTGCCTCCAGCTTGTACATTGACTCCGCGTGGGTTGAAAATGACCGCGATTCCACTAGTAACCTGTGCAGTAAGCGCCACCGTTCCAGTGAAACCCTGAGTGCTTAGAATGGTGACAGTCGAACTGGCGTTCTTGCCTTGGGGGACGGTGATTACGGACGGGCTGATTGTCATTAGGAAGCTACCTGTGGTCTTGTGGGCATCACTAATCGCGATGGGGAGTACGGTTCCGCTAACGGTGAAAGAGCCGAATGCGAAGATGAGAAGTAGAAGTAGGGCTTTGAGAGGGACCCGCTTCTTGGATAGAGTCGTGACGCATTCCTCCGAACTCAACCCTTGAAGTATCCTTCGTCGGTCCGCCACCTTACGGGTCCTGTAACCAGACCCAAGAGGCTTGGCGTCTAGGTACGGCTCTCACGTGGGCCTTGCGCTCACGTCTGGGCCCTCACGTCGTTATGGTCTTCGGCCAGATGCACATCTTGCCTTCAGTATCCTTGTGGCCGTGGTATCGATAAGAAGTCTGTTGGTAACCTTTGAGCTCGCAACGCGCATCATGTTTTGAGCAAATGGAGTCGCACTGGAGTAGTTCTTCGGCCGTTCTGCTTTTTTCCATTGTTAGAGGCAGCTCACGAGATCTGGCCCGATGTTGTAGTTAGGTCTATCCACCTGGAAACATGGTTTCCCTTCCGGGGCTCGGTGTGACAAACTTCACCGACATATGGGCATTGTCTCTGGAAACAAGCAAAATAGGGAATCGCTTCCCCTTGAACGATTCAAACCGTAAGGTTAGCTGTCCACGCCTAAGTCGCGAGTTTTCCCTCGTCTGGGGATTCCTTCTTTCGGGTCTTTCTTGAGAAAAACAAGAGGACCAGGATTAGTCCCACTATTGCCGCGTATCCAATCGACGGCAGAATTGCGTCCAGGGTGCTGATGATCGAACTAGCATTTTGTCCCGCGAGAACTCCGAGGTAGATGAGTATGATATCCCAGATGACTATGCCAACGGTTGAGTAGGCTAGGAACTTTCCAATCTTCATCTTGGCGATCCCCGCTGGAAACGCGATCACGGTTCGAAGAAGGGGCACAAACCTTGCGAGCAAGACGGCCACGCTGCCATATTTTGCAAACCATCCTTCTGCGACGATCAGATGATGCTCCCTGAGCCGGATTTTCCTGCCGAACCGTAGTACAGCAGGTCTTCCCAAGTAGTATCCGACACCAAAGTCGACAATTGTTCCTACAAGACTTCCCAGGGTTGCCGCCGCCACCGCTGCCCAAAATTCGAGGCGACCCTGGTATACCAGGTAACCGGTTAGCGGCAGAACGATTTCGCTAGGAACGGGAAGCGTCGCGCCCTCAAGGGTCATCAACAGGAAGACTCCTGTATAGCCCCATTGAGATAGCAGGTTTAGCGCGATATTGAATATCGTGTCGTTCAGGCTCAAGATGCTCTGTTGTCAGCGATTCAGGGTCTTTCAAATCTTTTAGGCTCAGGAGAGAGCTAACAAGAGAGACTCGGTCAAGGTCAGTACCACTTCTCTCGTGATTATGCTGGGTAATTGTTTTTTAGCGCCCTTTTGGTTTGTGCTATTTAGCGATGTCTCGGCGAGAGCATCAAGAAGGCGTGTCCGGCAAGATCATACTGTTCGTAGTGTTGGGAGTCTTCCCCGTGATTTTCATGTTGATAGTTCTCATATTTGGCCCGATGCTCGGGCTCCGGTTCGGGGCTTGAATTCCATTCCATGGCCGAACCAGACCACGTAGTTTGGAGGATCGGGAAGCCTAATGAGTCCTACTCGGCGTTGGCGTATCAAAGAACTAATCGAATACAATAGTCTCAGTCAAGTTGCATGACAGCGGCTGCGTTCGGGTTCGGATAGTACCTCTTGATGTCGGACGACCCGTACTTTCCCTTGAACAACTCGATAACTTCGTCAACTTGTTTTTTCTGAGTTATCGCGTGGAGTCTGCCCTCGAAGGTTTGCTGGCTTGCGCGGAGCTTTACCTGAGAGTTCCGCTGGACGTTCTTGTACCACTGGGAATCAGTGCCTGTAACGGGCAGTAGCAACAGCTCCGTCCCTCTCAGCACGAACCATACTGGACGAGGAATCGGTTTCCCGCTCTTTCGACCCGTAACAATCAACTCGATCTCCTTGTCTTTCTTTAGAGCAGTCAGTAAGCTATCCGATTTCAACTTGGGATCGCCGAGGCAAAGGTTTTCCTTTATGAAAGGCTTTGCTGATTCCGGAACCCTCCCACGCCCAGAAGGAACAGAAAAGCTAAGGCTTCCAACTTCGAATGTGATCGCGTATGAAGTGCCCGGTATGCCACGGGGAGCTGCAGGCTTCTAGTAGCTTCTGCCCATACTGTGGGACAAGGCTTGACTGGACAGGCTCCACTCGACCAAGGCCCTCTTCATCGAAACATATCGGAACCGCGATAGGCCTAATCGCCCTCCTTGTGGCCGGGAGCCTCCTTGCCACAGGAGTCCTGGTTCCCGCTGTGACGCGGCTGTACGATGATGCGAGAAATGTTCTGCGGAATCTGACCTGCCTTACCCCATCCCTGTGCACAAACTCCACGTTCCCAACAACTCCAGGGAAGGCCACGTATGACCAACAGGTGTCTTTGATCTTCACGCAAGACTTCAGCGCGTTAAACTACAATGTAACTGCTGTGCCCCAGACCGACTCGTCCGGCTATGGTCCAGCTTACCTTCTCAATGGCTTTTCTAACGCGGGTTATTGGTACCAGGTAGGGCTAGCCTACAACTGGCCCTTTGCTTCCGGGAACGGCTATGACTCAGGATTCCACTTGATCTGGGAAGTTTTCACACCAAACGGGACAACAAATAATCCAGTCCTGTCGAGAATCCCGGACAACGTCAACCCGGGTGACACTGTAGGGCTCAGCCTATCGTTTTCCGGTGACCCCGACATGGTTACGATGTACGCAGTCGATTACAACACGGGCGCGTATTCCTCTCACAGCTACAAGGCTGGGGGCGGGACGATTTTTGCAGGCTCCTCAAGCTCCTCTAGCACTCGTACACCTACGAGTTTGATGACCGAGTGGTACCATCCGAGCCCATCCGACACATCGATGAAACAAGTCACGTATTCAGAGTCCAGCTTCCCAGTATCCAGAGCATGGATCTGCATCGGCGAATACGTGCCCCCTAACCCAAACTCGTTGATCTATGCTCAGTGCACTGGCTCCCCGCTGACGTTGACTAGTCAGTTGCAACAATACTCCTATCACGGGCTCAACACTTACGTTAGCCAGTACGAGTTCCAGACAGGACCCTCTTGATCTGATGTGTCTCCGCCCGAAGGAAAACCCTGAACCGATAACTTGGATCGTCATGGAATCGGTTACTTCACGCTTAAGCTAGAGAGGGACCACGTTGCCCCGAGTGAGCGGCCATGCGACAGATCGCAACTCGTTCCGATGTGACGGATCTACCTAGAGCAAAGCCGGCACTAGATCTTGCAAGTCACAAGCCCTTTCAGGAATTTCGAGTTGCGACCTTGGATGAGCTTGTGAAACAGCTGGAAACAGCCGGTCAGGGGATCGACGTTCTCGCAATTAAAGGGGTTCCTCACCTGGTCTGTGGAAAACTTCTTGCCAACATTCTGGTTCAGACTGATGCGGTCAAGCACGTGCCAGGGGATCTGTTGGCAATCTACCAGTATTGCGAGGGTTGCAAAGTAGCCGTCAGAGTCCTCTAGTCGGGCAACATCTGCCCAAGTCCTTCAGGTGGGCTTTAGGAGAGAGTTCTAAGCCCAAGCCCGGTCCTTGCACGTTCTTTACGTTCAAGGGATCCAGACTACTATTGCTGCCAACACCGTAGAGGCGGCAGGATGAGAGGGGGAGCTCCACATAGTTGGAAGTACCAGACACTGGGGGCTAGCGTTCCACGATTTTGAGATAAGACATTCTTCCTTCTCTAGACCAGTAGGTCAGCCATGGTTCGGGCGGTTGGACGCTCTTGGGGAAGCGTTTCTTTGTACGTAAAGGCTGTCTTGGTACTGCAAGCGGCGATAATTGTTGGCTTGTCTGTCTGGATGTACAACGAATATGTGAGTAATCCGTATCTTCAGACATATCTCTTCGGCCTCTTTCAAGGGAAAGGTTCGCTGATCGCTGTTCTCGGTTTCGGTGGGCTCCTCGGAACAGTCCTATTCGGAATCCTCCTTAAGGCGGGGAGTATTCTTGGAGAGATTGAACATCTTTCAGAGAAGGTCGAGAATACGAATGTAGTCAAGGCTGGTCTAGAAAAGTCAATGACCATGCCTGTTCTCAAAGTCGTGGACCAAGAGCCTGCTGACGAGATTGGCCGATTACATCGTTCTCTGCGCAGATGGAATGAATGGTCGAAGAATAAGGAATAGCCTCGTGAAGCTATTCTTTGAGTTCGAGCTCTCTGAGTAGTTTCCGGTAGTGAGCGTTTATGATCTCCCAGAGTCTCTCCCGATTTTCCCCGGTCACCGTCTCTCGCTCGAAGGTGATCTCCAAAGCCTGATCTGGGAGCTTGAAGCCGTCAATTCTGATCTCTGGAAGCCTCGCTTTCAGTAGGTCTTCGTTTATGATCTCTTGGAGCTCGATAAGCTTCTTGGGGGTCGGCATTTCGCAGTAACCGAGAATCCCGGCTTGATGTTTCATATTTAACTCTCTGAGGTGTCGAGGGAAGGTTTCATGTGACGGGTCTTCGAGTTTTCAGGAATCTTCGCAAGGGCACGCCGAAGAGGGTTTCCGTAAGAGCCTGTTAGCGTCAAATAGGTACCGGGCTTGGGGACCCTCTGTTTCACCACTTTGACATAGTCCTCCGACCCTTTTCGAGAATGAGAGAGAACACGGTCAGGGGTATGTGATACGTCTCAAGGTGCCGATTTTGGCGTGGGAAGGACGGTTCCAGGTTTTGCTAAGGTCATAATGCTGTTGCAGATGCTGGTGATCATCCTCCTATCCTCTTGGATCGTTGAGGAATATCTGAACAATATCTATTTGCAAGCCTACGTTAACGACCTAATTCAGGCTGACGGCTCGCTAATCGCTATACTCGTCATCATTTGCGGTTTAGGCATGGCGTTCGGACTTCTGAAGGTTCTAAAATCGACTCACAGGGAAATTGGAGCTCTCGTCAGTCAGCCCCAAGCTCCGACGTCAGCCCCATTCGCGTCGAGTTCTAAGCCGGCGCTCGACTTGCATCCAATGGTAGCTGCTCTTAGGGCAGATATGGCGCACCAAGCATCCATGCAGCCTCTTCCGCCGCTCGAGGTCAAAGAGGCACCTCCACGCGCGCCCGTGCAAGTCCCGCCAAGTCCAGCCCCAGCGAGGACTTTGACTGATACTCCTTCTACCGTTATCACTGGAACCATGCCGGTTCTGAAGAGAGTAAGTCCTGATCAGGATCGAAACCAGAACTCTAACCAGTAGCTAGTAGTCGGTTTTTCTCAGGCTTACTGGTCGTCGGTCTGCTCAGCTGTCTCAGCTTGCTCTCTCGCCGCAGAACGGACACGCGAACAGGCCGAATGAGTTGACGCGGCCGCATTTCTTGCACGTGACCTGTCCGGTCGGAGTTGTGGTCGTCGTACTCGAGGGAGGCCGAGGCCGAGCGTAGGGCTCAGGCATTATCACGCCTACCAGACATGTGATTATTCCTGTTACAAAGAGGGCTCCGCCGCCGATGAAGACGGGCAGGTCGTTGGCGCAGGCGAATATGTTACCCGAGAGTATTGTGAATAGACAGGAGCTCGCCGCCGCGGCTGTGAGGACCGGACCTATGACAACCATCATTATGCCGAGAATGAAGATGTCAGATCTCAATTACTCTCACCCTTAGGCACCCTACTTTCCGGCGAGATGGGACGGCTGGGAGGTTTTCTAAGCCTCTGTTACTATCTTCTCACTATCAGGGATATCCTTGAAGGAGGGTCTCCTCTCTTACGCCTTTGTCCGGTCCGGCCGAAAGATTCTCTAGCACAGAGCTAGTCTAGATCTGGCGTAGCGTCTTTCCGGAAGTAGCCGTTCCGTCGGGCTAGAGCGACCAGTCCAACGGCCGCTCCTAATCGGAGTTAGTCAGATGGAGTGATTTTTCCGACATACGTGCCCCAGTTGGCGAATGTGGTTCTGGAGGTGGAGGGGATGTACTCTGTTGCGATCCATACCTGGCCTGCGTTGTCGCCAACGGCTGCGCTGTAGTCTCCCCATCTGGCGATCCCGTTGCCGCCGGTTTCGGGGTATGCTGAGAACCCGTCCTCGGGGGCTGATCCGAGAGCGGCGACGTGTATGCCATCGGTTCCATGTGTCGTGAGTATGGCGTAGGCGGCGCTAGGATAGTAGTTTGGCCCGACCAGCGTGAACACGATTACGGCGTTCCCGTCGGAGGTGACGCCAATTGAAGGGAAGATGACGCTTTCACCCTGTGGCGCAATATAGCCTTGGTTGAAGATTGTTCCCGAGACACTATTTGGAGAGGTCATTCTCGGAGATATGCTGAAGTATGCTATTCCCACAGTATCAACATCTTCCCTAGTAATGTCGGTATTTACCGCGGACCATAAGAGACCGTTTGAATAGACCACCTGGTTCATTCTGTCATCGTTGCTGTCGATTAGTGCGAGAGGCTCAGTGAGACTCGTTGCGAGAGGTGCAGGACCATCCTTCTGCGCCAAAGGATTCGGCAAGCCGTACAACTCACTCGGTATGATCTGGAGCGACAAATAGACACTGGGAGACGCTTTAGCCAGGCTTCGAGTATTGGTGAGCGCCCATACGGCTAAGCGGTTATCGATTGTCCCGTTGAAGTCGAGCGAACTCAGGAAGTATTCTGTGCCGCCGAAACTTGAGGCGTAGTTATCGCCGGCCGGGGTGGTCGCAGGTTGGATGGAGGACCATAATGCCCCCATGGCTGCGTCGCGCGGGGGCGTTGGAATCGATCCTGTGTCGATGTGTACGATTGTTGGGAGTATGCCGTTGGCAAGCGCGCGCTTGGACATCGCGTATATCTGCGCCCCGTTGTAGAACGCTCCAGGCGGGTAGAGACTGAACTCGTTTGTGCTGATGTAGAACCCGTTCGAGTCTGCGCCGATCAATGGCTGGTCGCCGAAGCACGGGCATCCGAGGTGGTTCTGAGTCCCATTGTTGCCATCGTCTGTCACGTCTATGGAGTACAGGTGCCATCGGTCCCTCGGGTCCGGTGTTTTGCTGACAGCGATCTCTAGGTGGGCTCTGCCGAGGGGTCTACCGGACCCGGCTACGTCGATCTGGAGTACCGTGAGGAAGAATCGGCCGGTCTGTCTGTCATAGTAGCATCGCGGGTCGCTTACGATGTCGTTGAGAACCCGCGGGGGACCCGGCACGACCTCCGGAGGAAGTCCGAAGAATTGTGTCAGCGGTGTGGCCGGCGTCAATGATATCCCATTCTTGTCGAAAATCTGGATCACTGTGTTGACAGCCTCGATGATGAACCTGCCCCCGACACATAGGGCTTGGTCGGGTGGTTCGTGGCTGAACTGTGTGTTGTTGTATGAACCCGTGCCAGCGAGTCGCTGGTCAATGTTGTCGAGCCCGTTGAAGCCGAGATCCATTCCCGGAGTACCTGGGAGGATAGGGGTTGGAGGTGGGTTCGGGGGGGATGTGCTGTTGCTGATCACGACGATACTTGTTTCACCGGTTCGAAAGACCAAGCCCGCTTTACCTGTCACGGTGACCGTGTAGTTTCCGGGGGGCGTGAACGCTGATGTCTCGAGTTCAAAGAGCATGGTTGTTGACGTGTCAGGAAGCAACAACACCGTGCCGGTTATGTAAGGGAGCGCGATGGGCCCTTGTCTCTTTAGTGGAGAAATCGTGAAGGACAAGCTCATCGATCCAAAGAATCCGTTTAGGCTTTGAATGCGGATCTGTCCGAAGACCCGGGCATTCAGCCCGATGGCGGGGCAGCAGAGATCGGCGATAATGCTGAAGTCGCCGGGTGCGCCTGTGCTCTCTTGCACGGTTTCCTTGTTCAACGTGTAGCCGTTGACGACGGTTACGCAGTAGTTTGAGCTCGTGCTTGTGCCGGAACAGCCGGTCTGGAAGCCGACGACCACGCTTGGCGTGGTGCTGGTGACGTTGAAGATGATGCTGAACAATCTGCCTGTAGTCGGTGCGGTAGTAATGAATCCAAGTGCGACAGCTGCAACTCTGATAGTACCTGGTCCGTTCTGGCCTGTGGTACATCCATAGCCGGTGTTGCCTGTGCACTTTGCGACGGCGAAAATGCTTGGTCCGAGAACGCTGTCAGTTAGGTTTACCTCGACACTGGTAAGGATGCTCGGGTCTGCTTTGACGAAAATATCGAACCCGTTGATCGAATCAGAACCGTCGATATTCACTGCGATCTGAAGCTGTGTTCCATTCAAGGCCGAAATTGCCAGGGGTGTGGAAGGACAAGAGGTGGAGAAGGGGTCGGCTATGCAGACCGTTCCGGTCAACTGCCCATGAACGCGAGGAAACATTCCCTGGCCTCCGAGGAAGGCGAGAATTATCAGGAAAAAGCTGGAGAGGAACCGTCGGCGTTTCATTTCTCGCACCTCGCGAGCGGGCCTATGGAGGAATACCTCCTCCATGCCGAACAGATGAAGCGCTGAGCTCGGCCATTCGTGGTCTTTGGGGATGTTCTGCTCCCAGTTCTTTCAAGCCCCTCCTAGGGACAGCTAGGTAGCAGCCGGACCTCGCTTAACAGCTTATCCGAAGGCTATCCACATATTAGGCAACAGGAAGAAATGACAGGTTATTCCGGAAGTCTCTAGTCCGAGCGAGTCGAACTCAACGAATTCTACCCCGGGCAGGAGAATGAACCGGATCACGAAGTTGACGATTAGGCACTAGTTATGTAGCCTTTCCTTGCGATCAGTAGCCATTAATCATTAATCCGACCTCAGCAATTCTCGTTGGGAGTCACAGTTGCGCTTCTGGCAGAACCTGATCGGGTCTATGATGCGAATCTCAGGCGTGATAGTGGCTCTATTCGGTGTCAGTTCGAGCGCGTTTGGGGTCCCGATAATCGTCGGAATACCAATTGTGATATCCGGAGTTGTACTGTATCTTCTCGGCCGAAAATTCATGATTTCAGCCCGGTCTGATCCACATGGATGAACCGCAACGTCGCCAATCGGGCTTGGCTCGGGCCCAGGTCTTCCTGCTAGTGCGTTCAGCTGGCTGGAGAGGGCGTTGAGAGCATCGAGACTCTGATTCTTGGCCAGCTGGTCTTGCGCGGTTTCAACTTTCACTGTCAGGGCGCTCTTGATTCCGGCATTGTCAAGGCCAGAGTCTCTGATGAGGCTCTACTCCCCTTCGAACCGCGCTACTCGGATAAGTACCAGTAGGACGATAGCTGATCCAAATTACACCCGGGGAAATGCAAGGATACCTAGAGATATCGTCCTCAGCATGGCAGAAAAAGGGTCGTCTCATTGGTCGGCGCGTCTAATAAGGGACTTGGGTTTTGATGGCCTTGGCGAATATATTGGGCTGAAATGTGATCTGTCAAAGGATAGTGGTTTCAAGCAATTTCATGCTAATTCTGTCGGGCGCTGAATCTCTTCCTTGTAGGTTCTCTGCAAATGACTCTCTTAGAAGTCAATGGGCAGACGCCAAGCCTTAGTCATGTTTGTGATGTTTGTAGGCACAAAGAAGCTATGCCCTCCACAGGGAGAGTTAACTGGGATGCTGCGGTTAGGAAGATTCGTTCCGTTGGCTTGAGGAGGCGGGGTCGTCTTTGGCCAAGATTTGGAGGAGGAAAAGAAGACCCGCGCAGAACGGGGTGCAAGCAATCTTTTCGAGTGGGAGTCAGGGAAGAGGTAGGACTCACGCTAGGTTTGCGTCCGATGAGTTCGAAGACGATATCGAACCAAGCGGTCGTCCAGATCATGTGTCTTCAAGATCACCGAATCTCTCGAAAAGCCACGGAAAGCGTTCGCCTGTGCACCTCTCCAAGATCCTTACGGTAACGGTCCTAGCGATGATCATGCTGACGACTGTCGTAGGCTTCAGCGAGATCAACCCGAATGTTCAACATCATACCGACAAGAGCTCTAACGGTACGGGAACGAGTCCACCTGTCAGAACTCTTAGGACCCTAGCTCCAAGTTTCTACACAGTCTCCAACGTACCGGAGGCAATGGTTTCAAGCAACGAGAGTTACACGGGGATGATCGCGACCAACTCGAATGACTTCATCATAGTGCAGATCGCTTATTCTCAAGGAACCGGGGGAAATCTTCCAGACATTGCCAAAGTCACAGACACCCAATCCAGCAATTACACGAGAACCGCTAGTGCCTCCCCGGGGGTTGCAGAAAATTTCTGGGAACAAGTCTGGACCGGCAGAGCTTCTCTAACAAGTTCTACGAACATAACCGCAAGCCCTGACTGGTTTACCTGTCAGAAGCCATGCGTAGCCTCGATAATAATCACGATGACCATCGGCCGGTATAGAGGGGTCGCAGGGGTAGGCTCCTCGACCAGCATAGCACCGAGTACCTCTTCCACTTCTCAATCAGTGAACGTAACTCCGACTCAGGCTGACTCGATGCTTGTCGAGTTGCTCAGTCACGGTGCCTACAGCGGCTGTGGAATAGATGCCCCGCAACCGGATGCTGGGCAGACCTCAAGAAATTGTTTCACCGCGACGACTGAAAGAACAGAACTCTTCGATCATTCCGTATCAGCTGCCCAAACGTACACCGAATCGTACTCTTGGGCTCAGGTCGAGGTCCAGAGAGGCATTTACCTCGAACTCAAGGGTAACATCGTTAGCGCTTGATCACGGCTGGCTTGTCTTCCTATGTCTCTGGAGTTGGAGGAGATACCCCTAATAGCTGCATCATGGCTCCTGTATGGTGAGAACGATGAGGATTACACCGATCGATTTCTCGCAAAATCTCCTCTTGGGCGCTTTCAAGAATCCTATAGTCAGAGTCCTCGAAGAGGCGAAGATGGGTGGAAACATGGAGCAGACCGTGTCCATGCTCTCCGAAGCCACCAAACTCGATTACCCAACCGTTGAATCCGCACTACAAGACCTAACAAAGCTCGGCCTAGCGCATCCGACCCGGAAGATTGGAAACGTGCAAGCCTACAAGTTCAACCTTGAGAACGGGCTTCGCTCGCTCCTAGGCCGAACAGACCAACTGCAACTCGGCAAACGAAAGTAGGACTAGTCCAACCCGGAACATCGGAATGATCTAGCAAACGCCTCCGCCCAATTCCGAAAGGCGGGCGATTGTCTCGGTTCCTCGATGATCGTTCCGGTTACGTCTTTATCTGGAATGAAATCTTTCTCGATCTGAGGCTCGTTGCCGGATCCAGTTGGGCTCAAGGGCTGGCTCAGAGGACCTATCGGTCCAAGCGAGAAGACGAAGAGAGCCCCCGTTGAGGCTGGACAGGCGTAGGATAGCTGTTCTGCCGTTCTCGAACATGAGCCCAGATCCTAACGACGAATATTTTGCTGACGGGTTGACTGAGGAGTTGATTGCAACCATATCGAAGCGGGCTCGATTCTTGAAGGGAGTGTCCGAAAGGCCTGTAACAAGGTGCGCGTCACGATTCAACTAGTAGACGCAGAGCAGGACAAACATGAATGGACCGAGAGCTATGATAGCAGTCTCGCCGACATTTTCGCGATCCAGAGCGCCCTCTATGGGTGCTAACTCGAAAGGGAATAGATCTGCTGCCATTATTGATTCAATGGGTGGCTTATTGGTCGAAATGCGACGCAGCTCGGCTCTCTTCAGACGGCCGACCACGCACTCTAAAAGAGATCTATCCCGTGACAGTCCACGTCTAGTGCGAGCGTGTAGACTTGGTAGCGCAAGCGGTCACCGCCATAGTGAATATCACGTTTTTCCTGGTTAACGTGGCTTACCAGGATTATGCTGGGGGATAATTCTACATCTTCAATGGATCGAGGTAGCCATTCGCGATATAGTTTCCAGGCGCTGTTGTGTAAATGTCGTACATCAGGTGGTTCCCACCGTTCTCATAGTGGATACTTGTTATCGGAACCCAAGTTTGTGATATGGCATCGAAGAGGTCGTAGCCCACCTTGACATCGGTTACGGACATTAAAGTCACCGTGCCATCTGGCATTTTCACGTAGAGCTTCTGGGCCGGATTCTGATCAACTATCAATGGCTTGCCCGTGGAAGTGCCGATGACCATCTGGTTGTGAGTCATCACGGCAACGAACTTCGTGATCGTCGTGATCACGTACTGGTGTGTAGTCATGTCGTACGAGAGGAGCTGCATGCCAACATGCAATGATTGAACAGGGACTTGGGACCCGTCGGCTAGAGTTATCAGTGTGCCAGCGGAGACGCTGCCGCCTCCACCACACCCGCAACTGATGCCAACATAGACTGAGGCGGTGTGGGATTGTGATGGCGAAACGCATAGACCAGAGGAGCAGGTGCCTGTGATAGTCACCGTGCCGCTGCCACTCCCACCCGTTATCGTGACTGTCACAGTCGCCTGACCACCAGGAGAAAGCGTTACGCTTGACGAACTTAGTGAGACCGTTTGACCTCCGCCAGAGTAGGAGAGGCTAATGGTGCCAGAGAACCCTAGGCTTGTTACTGTAAGGGTGTCCTGAACAGTGTATCCAGGAGTGAGCGCATAGCTACATCCCGGGGACCCGCAGCTCAGTGAGACGCCGAAGTCTGCCACTCTAAGCAAGAATACACTTCCCTCTCCCCACTGGCCTGAGTTTCCCTGTAAGCTGATGGTGTATGTTCCTGGAACGGTGCTACTTGCTACGTTGAGAGTGAGCGTTGAGGAAATGCTACCTCCAGATGGGATCGTCATTGTTTGCGGGTTGAAGCTGAATGTGACCCCCGAGGGCAGGCCTCCGGTGATGTACAGTGACACTGGACCCGAGTAGCTGTTGTCGCTGTAAGCGGTCACGGTCACTGAGCCAGAGCCACCTGGGGCGATAGTAACCGATGGGGAGACTCCTATGTGGAAATTGCCAACCTCAACCGTAACGGTTGTCGTATAGGAAAGTGAACCGCTAACGGCCGTCACGGTGACGATGTAGTTACCGATTGGAGTGTTCCAAGGCACGCTCGTGGTCAGTTGACTGGAGCCTGTGCCGCCCGAACTTAGGTTGACGGTTGTCGTGCTCAGCGATCCGGTGACTCCGGATTGCCCTGTAGCGGATAGAGAAACCGCGCCGGCGAAATGAACGCTTGCCAAGTTTATGGTGCTGCTACCCGATGCGGGTTGCTGGTAAGCACCGGACTGTTGGAGGCTGACAATGCTCGGGCTCGAAGAGACGCTGAAACTAGGTCCAATTGTTAGAGGGACGTTGACTGTGCGAGTGAGGCCCCCACCTGTTGCGGTCACTGTGACGCTGTACGAGCCTGATGAGACTGAGTTCGGAATCGACATCGCTAGGGCAGAGTTGACCGTTCCGTCTGCGGAGAGGGTGACGCTGGCTGGAGTGAGCGTTGCTGTTATGCCGGAAGGTGCGGCCGCGGAGAGTGACAGAGTGCCGCTGAACCCGCCGGTGCTTGTCGCCGTAATCGTGGTGGAAGCCGAGTCACCGTTCACACTGACGGAAGCAGGGTTGGCAGAGATGGTGAAGTCGGGGATCCGCACGACGAGAGTGATCGTGACGCTGTGGGTGCGCACTGGGGGATTACCGCTTAAGGCTGTAACGGTAACCGAATATGTGCCGGCAACACTGCCGGAGCTAATCGCGAGATTAGTAGAAGCCTGCCCCATCGACGAAAGTCGGTAGAACCCTTCGGGGGGTTGGCTGAGCGAGGCGACCGGCCCGTTAGCCACGGATGGTGAAACATTCGAGGTCAGCGAGACTTTTCCGTAGAATCCGCTCCCGGCGTTGAGGCTTATGCCACAGTTCCCTTGGTATCCTCCGACTTGGAGAGAGAGAGTGTTGCAACCTGATGAGATGCCAAAGTCTCCCTCCGGACCGAGGTTCAGAGTGACGCTCGTATCTTTCCAAGCGGTGCCGGGCGAGGAGAGAGATCCGCCAGTTTGGGCACTGTATGTGATTTTGAGTGTAGGCGAGACGGGGTCGTTGTGGGGAACGTCCCATTCAACAATGTCAAAGGTGGATGTGTCAACCGCACACGTGGGGCCTCCTGGAAAGCCGGTTGGGGTTTGGTTAGCGGGACTGCAATTGTGACTTTCGTCTTGGACGGGAGTCTCGACGAAGCCATCCATAGTCCCCGACAGCATATCTTTCCATTGGAATGTAGGGGGAGCAATCCGTTGGGGAGTGAGAGCCTTGATCAGGCTCTCGATGCAATGGCACACCCGCTCTGCAAGGGCAACCCCTGATCCGATGGCGAAACAGACCAGGACTGACGGTGGATCAACCAAGCACAGGCCTGTCACAACGAGAGATTCGGTAAAGTCAGCGACTAGGCTGACGCTCGTATCAGGGCTCTGGCGTGGAACAGTTGTTTGAATATTGTATCCGTAAAGGTGGTTGGCTGCAGGATGGAACCAAGCACTCGCAGTATCGGAGGGAGAAGTCTTCTGGACACTGATTTTCGCATCTGTAAGATACGCAGATCCATAGTTCGGCTCATCCATCCGCACGCCATGGTCGGAAGTAAGTCCGCCCGTTGAAGGACATGTAGAGACCCCGCAAACAGCCATGTCACGATTAGGTGAGAGAGATAGCATCCCAGACGGATCGTCCAGGCCGACTGTTTCTCGCCTGTTCCATGGATCTGCGAATTCAAGCCCGTGATATCCAAACTCTATAGTGTTCTCCGTTTTTGACTGAAAGACGAGGAAGCTGAACGAGTTAGTGCACCAATCCATGTGACAAAGTCCAGTTGATCCCTGGGTGAATATGTCATCCCAGATGACGCCGAAGTAGTTGGACTGGCAAGAGTTCGGATTACATACACCTGTTGGAGGTTTGTAGAACCTTATCTTGCCGACAGGATTCGCAGAGGGATCCAGAGGTTTCGCAAGCGGGGCTATGATGCTCTCCGGGACATCGTGAAAGACCCCGTTCGAATCTACAGTGTCTTGTGCAGGTATGCTCGGATTTATGGGACAGTTGTCCATCGTACCATTGTACGAGAATGCTGCCCAACCGTTGGAGCATACGAAAATCCTAGTGTAGGGTCGACCCCAGAAGAAAAATGGGAATGTAAAATCAACCCATGTTCCCTGATTTCGGGCGGTGAGCCCTGAATCCGTGCAGGGATTTATCGAGTTGCAATGGTCCGGGTCGCCTATGTAGTAGGCAGCGTAGTTGGTGACGGTGTAGCTGTGTGGGAGACGGCTTGATGCTCCGCCCATTATTCGAAGAACGTATCGGTCATTGTCATTTCCGTCCCAGTTTCTGGTGAAGGAATAGACCTCTACCCCTAATGATAATTGTGCATCGTTCGACGCAGTTCCGCCGATGTAAGTGTTGGACAGTGTTACTGGTCCAGCGGTTCCCTGTCGATACTCGAAGGTTCCTGTTGGACGGCCTGCGGTCCAGGATGTGTCGGCAAACACGGGGGTTATCGAGACTAGAACAGACACTGTTATGACCAGTATCGATAACGTGATCTTTTCCGGTCTTCTCCACGAGTTCAAGGTGAGCTTACACCTCCCAATTGACTCCTGGCATTATGCAGTTTAGTGTGAGAGAAAGCAGAATGTCTGAATTCGTATTCCTCCTTTAAGAATAATCTTGTTGTTGCAATGGCGACACTTAGGAAGTGTGCACATTGTTGCGAGGTACGCATAAGGCCGGGGGCTTGTTGCTGAATTGGATATTAGGGGTTTGAAAAATTGTTCTGTGCTATTGTTCTATGACAAAGCTCTGTGAACGTCCTCTTTGAATCGTGCTTTAGCGGTGGCTGGGGGTTTGAGGGTTCCCTGAATCGTGTGCGGAGAGGGTCGTCCGTCCATTAGCGCCATCGCGGTCTCATAGGCGCGAAGCGCTTGCAATCCCTGCGCAGTTGTTCGGACGAATTTTCTTCTCTCGTCAATCTCATACTCAACTAGGTTGGAGCTGGAGAGATGGTCGAGACTGGGCTTCAGGATCTTGTAAGAGAGGTTTTGGAATGCGAGTAGCTGGCTTATCGTGAGCCCGTTGTAGACGCAGGACTTCAGGATACCTGCCATTATCTGGAATCTGTCTCTGCGCAAGAAGTTGACCCTTGTGGAAAACACAAACGTGTCGAGATAAAGTGGATCGGATTTTTTCTACTAGAAAAAGTACGTTTCGCATAGCCCGCCATTCCAGCATTATTGGGTTATGGGTCGTAGCCTGTGTGGAAGCTGCCGTCAGGACCCAGTACCCGGAAGAGATTGTCTTCTTCTCCGTAATAGTACGTGCCCGTGTTTTGGAGGGCAAAGAGATAGAGTGCGAGCTTGTAGGCTTGGTAGATTCCGTGTTCGGAGACGACGGTTCAGGGGCGCATTGTTGGAGAGGTTCGGGTCGGTGGGTAGGAATGGGCTGGTGGAGCGGGTGTTGCTGGCCGGCTCTATGTGGTGGTCGTTGTTGTCGTGGTTTTCTCTCGGGGCTCCGATCTCGATCTCGGGACCAGATACGCGCCGGTTGCTGCCATGATGAGTATGACTATTCCGATTGTTGCGTAGAACGCTATTGGTGCTAGGCCGAGGATGGTTGCGGGGGCGTCGGGTGTTTGGCTGGGTGCCGCGGTCACTGTCATTGTGGTTGTCGTCGTGTGGGTGGTGGGGCCGCTGGTTGCGGTTATTGTTACATTGTATGTGCCTGGGATTGTTGAGCTGCAGGATAGACTGGCTGTTCCGTAACCTGGGAGAGTGCCAGGGCTGATTGGATTACATGTGAGACCTGAGGGAACTGTATCTGTCAGGGTGACTGTTTCGCTGAATCCCTTGATTGCCGTTACGGTAATTGTGGATGTAGTTGACGTGCTGCTGGTCACAGACGCGGGACTCGAGGATGTGACGGCGAAGCTTGGGGAGTTCGGATTGGAGAAGATGTTTGTCGATTGTACCTTGACATCTGTATACTCTACGTAGCCACCGTCCGGGGTCGTGTCGGGGTAGAGGTTCAGGAGCCTAAACTGAAGAGCGATGCCGCTTGTCTGATCCCAGACGTATTCTAGGCTGTGGACAATGTTACTGTGACCGAATGGGGTGCTGTAGGTTGTGTTGTAGATGTTGACTGTTCTTGACACGCCGAGATAGGTCATTGAGACTGTCTGGTTGATCCTTGGTGTATACAGCGCATACGGCCCGGCCCAGAGATGGTCTCCGGACGACAATCCTCCAGCAATAAGCCCGAAGGTCAAGTTTCCTGCCCCGCTCATCAGGTCGCCGTTACGAATCTCGGTCGTGGTTGTGAAATTCTTGTACTGGGCGACGGATTGGACGGTAACGTTTGTCGACGAGTAAAACTGTTTGACTGTGGCCGTTAACTGCGCTGTCGCATTCAGGTCTTTGATCTGCTGGGGCACAGGGGCATAGGAACTCGTTCCGTGATAGGTTACGTTGACTGGTGCATAAGTTGCCCATTGACCCACCGTGACCCCGGCGCTGTAGACGGGACTGGCATGGGCTGGCGGGACAGCCGGGGACAACAGCGCGAGGACCAGCATAAGGAATGGGATTTCGCAGGAGGACAGCCCTTTCAAGGGAAGATA
>WNEQ01000006.1_pt1 | contig 83511 bp, 83 predicted proteins | sample 5399971 | NCBI WGS metagenome assembly WNEQ01 (sample SAMN13153330, study PRJNA577476) | soil metagenome | isolation source: 20 cm grassland meadow soil 2 days after 1st rain plot 5 | place: USA:California | collected 2015-09-18
GAGGTTGGATGCAACTCTATCAACGGATGCGCTACCGGCGTTACTACCCAGATCTGGCACATACGGAACGACTGGAAATTCTCGGACGGCAACGATGTCAAGGCTACTGACGTAGCTTACACTATCATCGCCAACCGAGACGTGCCCAGCTCACTGCTTCAGTCCTACGTGCTGAACGTTGTCAGCGCTACAGGTCTCGACTGCGGGACCGGACAACCATGCAAGACACTCCAAGTGAAACTACAAGGCCAAAGCTCACTGTTCGAGTTCAACATCGGCGCCGTGCAGCTCGTCCTTGAAAAGTCACTGTGGGCACCCTATTGCGGTGACCCGCCGGTCGCAGGCGGAGTTTGCGCCAGTCCAACGTTCGACCCGATGTATCCGAGCGCTAACAGCCCGGGCATCGAAGTAGGACCAGGACCATGGTCATGCATTGCTCCGATATCTGGAACAGGTGTCACGGCAGGCCACGTCGGTGGTCCATGCGCTGAGACATCTACCGGTGCGCTAACAGGACAAGCGATAACTCGCGACGGCAGAATCCTCCTCTCGTACAACACTTTCAACGCACGATGCTGCCCAACCGGGCCGACAGCCACCAGTAGCTCGCTCTACAAGCTCAGCTATGCTGACCACAACAACGATGGAGTGGTTAACATTCTCGATCTGGCCGATGTCGCCTCTCACTATGGTACAACTGACCCATACTGGGTCAACTCGAACATTGCAGGAGGCACAACAGTCGGAGCAGTAGACCTGGCAACGGTAGCCATATACTTCGGACACGGCATTACCACACCATTCAGCCCGTCAACGCTCTTCCAGGTAGATCCGCAGATAGACCCGTTCTTCTGTGTCGCTGCTGGATGCTAGTCGAAAGAACCCTTCCAAACTCCCTCATTTTCTTTTTTCTCCGGTCGCAGAGGATATGCCGAACCACAAAATTCGGTAATAACGCACCGCAAACCTAAATTAGCGAAGGTGGACTCCAACCTGTTCTGGGTGCAGTGAACACCGATGGGATTTCGCCTCTACCTGATTAAGCGTCTGATCAACACAGCGATCCTTCTGGTATTCGTGATAGTCCTAAACTTCGCCATCTTCGAGTTGCTGCCAGGAACGCAGGGCTCGATAGCGAACCTGATCCAGAACCCTCGCGTGTCCCCGGACTCGCTTAGGCACCTGGAAATCGTCTACGGGATTTGCAGTGGATTCGACGCTAGCGGAAAATGCATCCCCGCCAGTGTTTGGACCAAGTTTACGGTTTACTTCACTAGGATGATTACGTTTGACTTTGGCACTTCGCAGCAGACGGGAGACCCTGTTCTCTACGACATCGTCAACTCAGGAAGGCTCGTCAACACCCTCCTCCTCCTGGGAGTCTCCACGGCCATCGCACTTGTGATCGGAATCTTTCTAGGGGTGATTGCCGCTTCTAGGCGAGGCGGCTTGTTCGACAGCTCGTCGGTTGTAGTTTCCCTCACTACCTACTCTCTCCCAACATTCTTCATCGGCCTTGTGTTCATCCTGGTTTTCGCTGCAATCCTCGGCTGGTTCCCCGGAGGAGGAGTGACCCCGTCTACCACGGAATGGATCAAAGGCCAAGTGCCCCTTACAGAACAGATTCTCGTCAGAATGAAGTACCTATTCCTCCCAGCTCTAACCCTAACGATGTATTTCTATGGGGGAAATCTCCTCCTAACCAGGGCCACCATGACAGAGGCTTTGACGGAAGACTACATTACAACAGCCAGAGCGAAGGGACTGCCAGAACGAACCGTCCTCTTCAAACACGCCCTGAAAAACGCGTCTCTCCCCATAGTGACCAACGCCGCTCTCTCCTTCGGCACAATCCTATCCGGAGCCATAATTACCGAGACAGTTTTCAACTGGGACGGCATGGGATCTTGGCTCTTCAAAGCCATTGGCTGGCACGACTTTCCGGTCATGCAGGCGGTGTTTTACATCATCGCACTATGCGTGATAGGCGCGAACCTAGTCTCTGACATACTCTACGGCATGATCGACCCTAGAATAAAGTACGAGTGAGTTCGCTGATTGTCCCAGCCAGCCAGATTGCCCTTTTGGGTAGTTAGGCTAAAGAATTTCCTGGCGACCCTACTCAAGAACAAACTGGCGGCCACGGGCGTTGTCTTCCTCCTCTTTTTCGTGTTCATAGCCCTCGCCGCGCCAATCTTGACTCCCTACACCCCGAGCAGAGACGTGGTATCCGGGAGATTTGATGCGCCCGCGTGGATCTCCTCTATTAACGGGCCCACAGGGTATAGCCAGAACCTAGCCTTCTCTGCCTTAAGTGCGAACCAGTCCGGGACCGGACTCAACGTCCAAAGATCAGCTCAAACAGCCACCTCAGTGGACCTCACAATCTTGTCCGCGCCCCAGGGAGGGATCATTCAGGTCGCCGAGACTCTGTCATATCCCTATCTCGGTCCCCCAAAGTGGATGGGTGGGGAAGCCAAGTTTACCGTCTCGGGAATCACGGGCAAGTCGTTTGTCGTCTCCGGATACATAGAACGGGTCGGCGAGTACAAATTCCCCGTCTGGCTTCCGACAATAGTAAACCGCAGCGATACATACTCCCCCCACCCGTCAATTGACTCTACGGTCATAGCGTTCAATCAACAACTCGGCCTAAACTCGAACTTCGATGCAGCGACGTACATTTTCGCGCCGAGAAAAGCCAACTACAATTATGTGCTACAATTTACCCTTCCTCCAGGCTTCACTGGAGAAATTCAAGTGATCCAGTTCTCCCTGATCCTATACGGCAACACGTGGGGCTTGTTCGGCACCGACAGCCAAGGCTACGACATAACGACACAACTTGTGTATGGGGCCCGTCTGTCCCTGATAATAGGCCTAGTCGCGACAGCGATAAGCATAGCGCTTGGTCTAGTGATCGGCCTTATGGCTGGATACTTGGGTAAGATTGTTGACGAGGTTCTCATGAGGTTCACCGACATGCTCTTGGTCATACCAACATTACCGTTGCTAATAGTCCTAGTTGCCACGATAGGTCCTAGCCTACTTTACATCATACTCTTCCTGGGGTTCTTTGGATGGATGGGCTTCGCCAGGGTCATCCGTGCCCAAGTTTTGACGCTGCGGGAGAGGCCATTCATAGAAGCGGCCAAGGCAGCGGGGGCTGGGACCGGCTACATAACAGTTCGACATGTCTTTCCAAACATCGTCTCCCTTACCTACGTGAGTTTGGCTCTTTCCGTCCCTGGGGCTATCGTGGGGGAGGCAGCTCTAAGTTTCCTAGGCCTAGGGGATCCAAACACCACGACTTGGGGCCAGATGCTGGGAAGGGCCAACAATGCTGGGATCAATACGGCAAATCTTGCCTGGTGGTGGATAGTGCCACCAGGGCTCGCCATAGCCATACTTTCCCTATCCTTCGTCCTGCTCGGTTATGCGCTAGATGAGATGTTCAATCCGAAGCTCAGAAAACGCAGATAGAAGTATGACTCCCAGCTTTCTCGACGAAATCCGTTACAGAATACCCAAAGCTTATTTTGGCGGGATAGCTCCGCTTTCGCAGGACCCCGTGCCAAGAAATCATGTCAGTTCTCCAGCTTGAAGGCGTCACAACCCACTATCGAACCCTAAGGGGATGGGTCAGGGCTGCCGAAAACGTCAGCTTTGAAGTCGGCAAGGGCGAAGCATTGGGGCTCGTGGGAGAATCTGGATGCGGTAAAACCACAGTTGCCTTGTCCATTCTAAAAATCCTACCAGCCGGTGCCAAGATAAGAAAAGGAAGAATTCTCTTCGATGGCACCGACCTTGTCCCGCTCAACGACTCCGAGATGAGAAAAGTCAGATGGAAGGGCGTGTCAATAGTGTTCCAGGGAGCCATGAACGCGATGAACCCTGTCTTCAAGGTCGGCGACCAGATAATAGAAGCGATCAAGCTTCACGAGCCTGACGTGACCAAAGCTGACGCGTACAAGAGAACTGAAGCCCTTTTGGAAATGGTTGGTGTCGATGCGTCCAGAGTCAACAATTACCCCCACGAGTTCAGCGGAGGAATGCGGCAGAGGGCATTGATCGCTATGGCTCTAGCTTGCAATCCGAAATTGCTGATCGCCGACGAGCCAGGTACTGCCCTCGACGTCATTGTCCAATCGCAGGTCCTGCAGCTGATGAAAAGCCTGAAGGAAAAACTAGGTCTCTCAATGGTCATGATAAGCCATGACCTATCAATTGTGGCTGAGGTCTGCGAAAAGATCGCAATCATGTACGCTGGCAGTATTGTTGAATATGGCGACGTCGAATCCGTCTTCAAAGAACCTCTCCACCCATACACCCAAGGTTTGTTGGGCGCCTTCCCGAGCATCAAAGGCGAGAAAAAGAAACTCATCTCCATACCCGGACAACCACCGGACCTCCTCCATCCACCGACCGGATGTCGATTCCACCCTCGTTGCCCCTACGCAATGGAGGTTTGCAAAAAGGAAGTCCCTGTTCTCCAGAAGCAGGGATCTGGAGAGCATACCGTCGCCTGCTACCTCTACTAAATAATGATCGCCCCAAGCTAGGGTTTTGAGTCTTGGAAAACCAAGTAATAATATCTGCTGACGGATTAAAGAAACATTTTCCGGTCAAGCAAGGTTTTCTTTCCACGGTTTTCTCGAAGAACATTTTGTCAGTCAAGGCTGTTGATGGAATAAACCTGTTCGTAAGGAAGGGTGAGATTCTGGGCCTCGTCGGTGAAAGCGGGAGCGGCAAGACAACAACAGGCAAGTTGCTACTGCGACTCATCGAACCCACGGCAGGCAGGATAGTGTACAAGGACAAGGACGTTACACACCTGTCCTCCCGCGAACTGAAGCCCCTCCGCCGTGAGATGCAGATTATCTTCCAAGATCCGTTCGAATCCCTAGACCCGCGAATGCTGGTCAAGGACATCGTCGCCGAGCCAGTCAGAATTCAGCGAGTGGCTAGGACAGATGACGAGGTCTACGAGCGAGTGAAGCAAATACTCAGGGAAGTAGAACTCCGACCTCCTGAGGAGTTCATGCTAAGATTTCCCCATGAACTCAGTGGTGGACAGCGGCAGCGAGTCGCAGTCGCTCGCGCTTTCATATTGGACCCAGAGTTCGTTGTGGCAGACGAGCCGGTTTCCATGCTGGACGTTTCGATCAGGGCAGAGATTCTGAACCTCATGCTCGAGCTAGTCCAGAAGAGGGGAGCATCGGTCCTCTACGTGACACACGACCTTGCTTTAGCAAGGCACATCTGTGATCGGATCGCGGTGATGTACCTCGGCAGAGTTGTGGAAATTGGCAGCACTGATGCCATCCTCAACCATCCTCTCCACCCCTATACCAAAGCCTTGATCGCGGCAGTCCCTGTTCCCGACCCCAATTCCAAACGGGTAGGCGAGGTGATTAGCGGCGAAATTCCCAGCCCGATCGATCCTCCGCCAGGCTGTAAGTTCCACACGAGATGCCCGTATGTCCATATCAGATGCACCTTCGTTGATACGCCTCTGATAGAGGTGGAGGAAGACCACTGGGCGGCGTGCCACTTGGTCGATTTGCCGACCAACGGGTCTGACAAAGCGAAAGCGCCCATCTCAAGCCTTGACCTGACGACGTCAGGCTAGAAGAACCGGGCCGCTGTGCGACACTACCAACTAGGGTAGGCATCCTCCCTGTATCTCAGCGGCAGTCGCCGAGTAGGGATACCAGAGATAGATGGTCCAGATTTTTCCGTTGGAAAGCGCAATGTTCCTGTTGACGCACCTTATCTGATCTTTATCATGATCGAACAGAATTGGCGGTGGGACAGATTGGTTCCAGTGAACATCACCGTTCTCGTCAACGAACTTGATCCGCGGGTCTGTTAGAAGGGAAGTCCTCGCGGGGGGAACTACTGACCCTGCGATGATTACGTCGACCCCTGGATCATAGATGTTGTTGTTGTTCACGTCATACACAACTGTATCGCTACTCGCATCGTACATGCTATTGCCACTCTGATCGTAGTACTTGAGGAGCGGGTCCGAAAATAGGCTGGCACCGGAAGGAGGCGTAGCAACCGTTCCCGCTGAGTCAACTGGCAGTAGCTGATCAGTGGCCGGGTCATAAACGCCGTTATTATTCGCGTCATAGACGACTGGTTCCGCAGGGGCCGTGCAGTAGGTGCCTATCTGAGGGATGTTGACGTCAGATACACATGTTCGATTGAATGTCTGCCCCCAGATATTGAAAAAGTCGCCGAAGGTAAAGACAGCAATCTGATTTGACTGGATCCAAATCGTCCCGCTTGCGTCCCTAGTACTCAGCGGTGCGTAGCCAGGAGGCCCTAAGCTGTCCAGGGTATGGTTGGACGATCGGATTCCGCCAGGGGTGCCTATTCCCGAGGGTAGAGTATAGTTTACCCCTGGAGGGCGGTAATCATAGATGGCCAGCTTTAGGCGCCAGTCAATCGCAAGACCACCATTCCCGTATGGATTTCCGAACTGGAAGTAGACGAAAACTGAGACGATTGTTACAACCAAAACCAAGACTGCAAGCTTTGTTCTAGTCCCGGATCTTCTTCGAAAACCACTACTACTCGCCAAAGACCCAGCTCCACTATAACTCTAGATTAGTGTCCTTTAAGAACATCGGCTACAATATTCAACAGTGACGACACGTGTCTCACCGAATGAGGCCAATTTCAATCCTAACGGTAGGCATTCTAGTCGTGTTGATTCTCGCGTGTCAATCCCCTCTTCTGAAGGCCCAGAGTGTCCCGAATTCACCTGCCATGTCCGTCTCAATCTCGAACGGCGTTACGTCAGTCTCCATTCTCCTGCAAGCTAGCCAGAATCTCACTTCTCAGGATCGGTTTTTCTCACTCCCACAATTCAATGGACAATTAGTTGGCCAGAACGCCAGCACGGTGTCATCAATCGTTCAGGATTCCGTCAGGACGCTGAGTCCTCACGCAAGCGTAAGTAATCTAAGACTGGGCCTATCATCATCCCCTCCGACAAATGGGACAGTTCTACAGTGGTTTAACGTGTCTCTCCAATTCCAAGTAGGCGGGATCCAGACCCCCGAGAATGGCAATGAGAGAACTGACCTGTCTTGGAAGTCATTTGTCATTGCCTCCAACATTACCATTGGAGGGATCGAAGTAAATACCGTTGGTAGCACGTACATGCAAGCTGCAGCCACATATCTTCAAGCCCTTGAAGCCCCATCTCAAGGGACCTTCGCTTTCAGAAATCTGATCAATAACCGAGTCGTGACGGCGATAGGACTTCCATCTGCCATCTTGAGGATTCAACTATTGAACTTCACAAGGTTTCTGCCTCAGGTCGACACTTGGCAACAGAGCTACAATTTCACCTCAAGGTCTGCGACATGGTCGTTTACTGCCGACCCGAATCTTGGGCTTGTGGTCCAACAAACGAGTAACGAACCACACGTAACGGAAAAGGTAACGAGCGGCTTTTTCTATGTCCTTAAGGCGACAATATCGGCCCCCGCCAGGTCGATCGCCCGAGGAGACACGATACTCGCATTCTTCCAGGATACTTCAGAAGCACTGATGGGAACAGTCATAGTCGCGATACTAGCGCTCGGGTCTGCCACATATCTCTACGAGAGACGCACCCTGAAAAGTCGCAGTACTCGGAAGCCTAAGCATTAAGGCCCCCGAACCGAAGCATCGTGCAGTCTCGAGCCTATCCAGAGCCAGCGAGAGCACAAATGTTGTTCACGTCACCAGAATCTTCGGAGTCGGACTCTTCGTGTCCTATCGATCATAGTCTTTGGCCGACTCAATTGATTGATTGAAAAATTGGTGCGGGGGGTGGGATTCGAACCCACGAAGGCCTTCGCCACAGGGTCCTAAGCCCTCGGCGGGCGTAAGTATGCCCACTGCCCATTTGACCTGGCTATGGTACCCCCGCTACGTGGTGCTCCGGGCGGGACTCTCCGCGGCTGAGGGCCGCTTTTGAACCCGCGATCAACGGCTATGGAGTTCTTGATTCTCCGCCGCTACCCGGCGAGAGCACGATTTGCCGCCTACCGTTCTTCGCTAGGCTAAGGCCGCTATGCTAAACCGGGCTACACCACCGGAGCATCGTTCCGGGGCCACTGTCGCATAGTCTTTTACCTTTTTGTTGGTCCAGAGTCTAGACCGGTTTGGAGTTTTCCCAGAGGAATTCGAAGTAGATCTTTCCGAATTTTACAAGCCCGGCGTGCTCGGAGGATATGGCTAAGGTGAGTCCCTTCTCCGGCTCCTCGCCTAGAAGGATGATGATCTCGTTGCTGTCTGATATCAACCCTCCTCCAAACATTTGCTCACGAACCCTGACCTCTGCCAGCCCCTTCAACTTTCTGATCGTATCCTTGGAAGTGAGACTTGGAACCATTATTGAGACTTTGATCCCATGATTATTCATGAGCGAGAGCAGAGGTGCGGCGACTGAGATCACGGACTCTGGAACTACAGGCATGGCAACCAGTAGTTCTCGCCTGGTTCTCCCGAGGGTCTCTTTGATTCTATCGAGAATGTTGTTCTGTCCTCTAACGATCCATATGTCCGGTCTCTCTTGGACTTCCTTTTTCTCGTAGAGAGGCTGCAGTTCTGACATCGCATCGGTCTGGCTCGACTTGAGAGTGTTCTCGATCCGGACCCTGGAAAATTCAAGGGCGGTCGAAGGAGGTTTGGCAAAATACTTGCTTGGCCTGCCTTGCTCTATTTCCACCCAACCCTTTCGCTCAAGATTTCCCAGAATTTCATAGATCTTCGAGTATGGAATGCCAGCAGAAGTGCTGAGCTGGCTGGCCGGCAACGGGCCGGCCTCCACTAACGAGATGTATGCCTTGATCTCGTATTCAGTCAAGCCAAAATCCTTCAAGGCTCTTCTAGTTGTCTCCGACACAGTCATCGTATTCGCCTTCGAGCGAGCTAGGACAGGAACCTCGTCGGTTCTCGGAGAGAGAGTGTAAATAGCGAGGAAGGCATTGTAATCATATTGCGATCGGAGGTCCTTGCTTTGCTTGATAAGAACCTAGTGATGGACAGGTTGAAAACTGTCCTGGACCCGGAGATCGGCCGAAGCATAGTAGACCTCAACATGGTTCGCGGCATCACAATCAACGACGGAAACGTTGACGTCAAGATTGCGTTGACCGTTGCACATTGTCCACTCGCAAAGACTCTCCAGACAGACGTGGAGAACGCCGTGCGAAAGCTAGAGGACGTGAGATCCGTAAAGGTCGAGACGACAACTATGACGCGAAAGGAGCTTGAGGAACTGAAGGTTAAGCTGCACGCGGCAACGGGACCATCGACTCCTCAAAAAAGTAGTTCCGTTGTCGGCCCTGGGATTGAACGTCTCGGCAGACGGGGTATTCGCAGCATAATCGCCGTGATTTCAGGAAAGGGGGGCGTTGGAAAATCCTTCGTCACAAGCATGCTCGCGTCGGAGCTGAAGAAGCGCGGATACGAAGTAGGGATCCTAGATGCAGACCTCACGGGTCCCAGCATTGCCAAAGTGCTAGGTGTGACGGGCAAACCTCACAAAGGTCCCAGTGGCAGCATCGTTCCTGTAAAGACCAAAACCGGGATCAAAGTGATGTCAATCAACCTAGTCTTGGAGGATCCCAATATGCCAGTTGTCTGGCGGGGCCCAATCGTCAACAGCGTAATCCGCCAACTCTACTGGGACGTTGACTGGGGGGACCTGCACTATCTGCTCGTCGATCTGCCGCCGGGAACCAGTGATGCACCCTTGACAGTCTTTCAATCTCTTCCCTTGGACGGAGTCATTGTCGTCTCTTCTCCACAGGACCTTGCCTCCATGATCGTGTCGAAAGCAGTGAACATGGCCAAGAAGATGGACGCACCGATCCTGGGACTAGTCGAGAACATGAGCTATCTAAATTGTCCTCACTGCGGCCAGAGAGTTAGTCTATTCGGGAAACCACAAGGCGAGAAGCTGGCCCTCGAACTGGGCCTACCATTTCTGGGCGCAGTTCCCTTGGACCCGAGCATAGCCCGGCTTTCGGACGAGGGGAGAATAGAGGACTATTCCAGCCCCATCATTACCGGCATCGCAGACGAACTCCGCATGAGGGCTACCAAACAGGTAGAACAGCTGACCCAGAGTCTTCCAATCGCTTGGTCTGTCGAGCCTGCATCGCAAGCATAGTCCAACATCCTCGTGAGCCTATCTCGGCCAGCGAATCTTTTAACCCAAGTCCCGCCTATACCTAGGCGAGGGCTAGCATGTCAGGGAAGAAAAGGGCAGTCGTTCGAAAGACGAACAAGAAGCATGCGAAGAAGGCGAAACCGGCCAAACGCGTGAAGCCCAGAGAGACTTCTAAGAAGACCCTTTCGAAGAATGCACCCGCCCAGCCATCACAGGTTATTCCATCTCCAGCCCGTGTCGAGCCGCCTGCCATAGAACGCTCTATCATAACAATTGGAACAATTCGCGGCGATACAGCTATCGGTGATCTTCTGGTCGCCTTCCCAAGGACAAGGGATGTTCTAGTCAGAAAGGGTCTGAGACTAGAAGCTGAGGATGCCGGAGACATCTACATGACCCTCGACGCCTTCTCGGCCATGAATGGGCTGAAAACCGAAAATCTTGTGCTGGACATAGTAGAGGTAGCCAAGGAACCATTACCTCAACCCCCTGTTTCCCAACTCGTTGCGGCACCTGCAACCTAGATCTCATGCCGGTATGTCGCGGTCCTTGGATTTTTCGATTGACTAGGCTAACTGGTCGTGTCTAAGACTGACTGCTCGCACCCGAATTCTGATCAGCGGTATAGTCCAAGGAGTTTTCTTCAGACGGAAGATAACTGAACAGGCGCGGCGACTCGGAGTTACCGGCTGGGTAAGAAATCTTCCTGATGGTAAGGTGGAAGCCGTCGCCGAGGGTGACAAGGAAAAACTCGACGAACTCATCCAATTCTGCCAGGTTGGTCCTTCCGGAGCTAGAGTTAAGAGTGTTGCAGTGGACTGGGCCGAGCCTAAAGGTGAGTTTCGAGGGTTTAGAATAACCCGCTAGGGTTCTCGGGCTCTTCTGTCATGGCTGAATGATCGAAGATCCGAACTCTTCGTAGTACTTTCGAGCTATCGCAACGGCGTCACTGCTGCGCTTGAGAAAGAAACCGTATTCCGGGTGTGAGTCGCCCGCGAACGAGGCTGCTTTCGAGAAATATTTGTTCACGCCGTCTAGGTCGCCTCTGTACAAAGCGATTCCGCCAGCAACCCTGTAAGCGACCTCTGCTCTCAGCCTATTCCCTTGGGCTTCGTATTCTTGAGCCTCCTTCAGAACCTGTTCTAGAGAGATCATGATTTTCTTTGGATCTAGGAACATTAATCGAGACATAGCCTGGTAGAGGTCGCCGTCCCCTCCGCTGAGCTCTCGCAGTCTGGTCGCCAATATAGGCTCTGCATTTAGGTTGGGAGAAGGATTCTCTTGTTTCGTCTTGCCAAAGCCTAGTTTCAAGGCGCGCTTGTTCTCCTACGGGAGTGCCCGGTAAGTCGTTTTAGTGAACAATTTAAGAATTGACCTGTCGTAGGACTCCGCTGGCGAGATGGATGCTAGGAAGGATTACTTGTGAGTTCTGAAGATCAGCTGATTAGGAAGAAGGATGCAAAAAATAAGGCCCGGCGTCGGAAGAGAGGGCCGTATAGGAAATCTTCGAGTGGAAGACTGATCAAGTATTAGGCTTCGAAATGAACTATGATGCCTCCCTTTCAGGGAAATGGACGGCACACCGGGCTAGAAAGACGCAGCCAGGCTAGCGGGACGACGAGCATTAGAACGTTACCATAACGTTACTGGTGGATTGGTATCTTTCGATACTTCGCAATGCTGCTGGCCTCGATGCTTACGGTTTCTGCACAGCTGTGGTGACCGAAACAAATCGTGCAGTGTTCCACGTCCCAGCTGGGGTCAACTCTCCTACATGTCTCGCACATGAGGCCGAGCGCGCGAATATCCGTGCATGCCTGACAGAACTTTCTTGAAACGTCAAGGGGGTTCGGGTCCCCGACCAGCGTGGATGCGATGTCTCTGCTGATCTGACGGACCTCGCCCGCATTTTCAAGGTCTATCGCTTCTCCTCGGACTTGGTGCCTGTATTTGCTGACCGCGGCTTGCGTAACTCCCAGTCTTTCCGCGACAAGTTCTTGTTTCATTCCGTAGCCTTCTATGAGCTCGCGGGCTATCATGGCGCGCAATGCTGGAATAACGGATTTCGATGCGACTTCGCACGGAATAATCAATCAGGGGCCACTGGTAAAACAGCCACGGAATCTATTTAAACATGACCTATGTCATAATCTTTCCTACGAGGTTCCCAAGAGCAAATTCGTCAATAAACAGTCCCGATTTCAAATCTGGAAACCATTCTGAAGTTCGCCGCGAAATCGCTTGGAGTCCGACGAAATGGCTTGGGGGTTCCAGGGGTTCTAGTAGAAATTCCGAACTGAGGCCAAGCCACGAACTGCCCCGATTCGACTGGAATCACCTGCAGACTAGAACTCGTATCTTCACCAAACGGGCATGTTCAAGGTTCTCAAGTCGAAGAGTAGAGGAGGATGTCCACTTTCAAGCCCAGGAGTAGTATTCACAGTTTGACCTGATCTCGTGCCGAATGCCCAGTCGCCTTCGAGCCCGGAAAAAGCCACCAAGGGAACCTATAAGTCAAAACAACATCGCTTGTAGTTAGGGGAAAATATGGTTACAGTCGAAGCTATTGAAAAAGAGCTTGAGAAGGTTGTCGATCCAGAGATTGGGCTTCCGATAACTGAGATGCATCTGGTTGACGAGATAAGCATCCAAGACAACGGGGAGATTTTCATCAAGTATCATCTCACCGCCCCGTTCTGTCCGCCCATCTTCGCGGAGGATATAGGGATGAACATAAGAACGCTCACTTCTCAACTCGAGGGTGTCAAGAAGGTTACCGTGGTCCTCCACGGACACGCACTGGCGAACGAGATCAATCAAAGAGTCAATCCAGGCTACACTCCACCTCCCGTCCAGCCGGCAACGGCTGCACAAGCAAAGTCATGAGCCAAACGTGGCCTCAGTACGTCAGGCTATGTTCCGTCGAAGGCCTCACCTAAAGGCGTCGTACAGAAAGGCTCCCAGCAAGCCTCCAAGGATCGGTCCAACAACATAGATCCATAGATTTCCGAGAGGAGCCAGACTGAAGACCGTTGAGGCTATTGTTGGCCCCCAAGTTCTAGCCGGGTTGAGGGACGCTCCCGAAATAGGCCCGAACATCCAGACTATGGCCGCTAGAGCAAGTCCTATGGTGACTCCCGCTCTGCCAGGGTCCGCCGCTTTGTCCGTAGCACCGAATATCGTGAAGACAAGAATGGCGGTGCCAATAACCTCGGCTAGAAGTACGGCACCGATGCCAAATTGGGGGCTCGGAATAGTATCTCCTAGAAATGTTGACTGCGCAGTTTGTACAAGATCTCTATTGTTGCTCGAGGTCCACAATGCTAGCTGGACGAAACCTGCGATGGTTGCGCCTGCAAGCTGGCCGAGAATGTAGGGTGCCACCTTCCTTGATTCTATTCTCCGGGTAGCCCAGTGAGCGATTGTTACTGCAGGATTGATGTGGGCGCCGGTTAGCCGGCCAATGGTATAGACCGCCATCAGTAGGGCCACGCCGTGGGCGAGACCGATGAAGCCGAGACTTGGCCCCGTGATTCCTCCGCCCGTGATGGGGCTGTCTAGAAACGTGACGGCTGTTATTGTCCCTGGGCCGATAGTTGTGAGGAGAAAGGTGCCATAGGCTTCAGCTAGTGCTGCACGTCCCATTTGGTTCATGGGAAAGTCAATTCTCGCTGGTTTCTACGTATATAGCGCTTGTTTTGTTTTGTTTTGGCCCAGCGATCCCCTTCCATTGTCCGGGGATCGTTCAGGCTCGCCCGGGCAAAGAATTTTCTATAGTAGATAACACTCTATTAGCGCGGGAATTTGACTGTAACCAACAGTTTCACTTGGATGATTGGCGGTCCTCAGGGCAGTGGAATCAACTCGGTCGCGGAGAACTTTGCGAAAGCCTGCATTAGAGGAGGGCTTCACATATTTGCTAATATCGAATATCATTCTAACATCAAAGGGGAACACAGCTACTACAGGCTCAGGGTAGAATCAAAAGCGCCTCGCTCCCATGTGGACTGGGTCGACTTGTTGGTCGCCCTCGATCGAGAAACGATATTTGGTGATATGAACAAGCCTCACCCGACTCATCGGGGTCATAGACACGAGGTTAGCCCTGGTGGCGGAATAATCTATGACCGCAGCTTGAACCTTACACCTGATTCTTTCGGGCGAGACGATATCAAACTCTTTCCCATTCCCTACATGGATCTTCTAGTTGACGCTCTGAAGGAGTTCGGGAAGGACAAGGAGCTCAGCAAATACCAGGTAATGGTCAACACCATCGCCCTAGGCGCCTCCCTTGGCCTAGCTGACTATGACTTCGATCTTGCGACAGAAGCTATCAGGGAAGGGTTCACGGGACGAAAGGCAGCGCTCGGAGATCTGAACGTCAGCGCTGCAAGACGCGGGTTCGATTATGCGAAGAAGAGTTTCGGTGAAGATGCCTTTCCGACAAAGCTGCGAAAGCAACCGCTGTCTGGAAAGCGGATGATGATCAGAGGAGTCCAAGCGGTGGCGATCGCCAAGCTCAAGGCCGGATGTGGATTCCAAACATACTATCCGATTACACCAGCTACTGATGAGAGTGAGTACTTGGAGTCTCATCAAAAGGACTACAACATGATTGTTGTACAAGCGGAGGACGAGATTTCCGCGATCAACATGGCGACAGGTGCCGCGCATGCGGGCCTCAGATCGTCAACGTCGACATCCGGACCGGGATTTTCTCTGATGGCCGAAGGTCTCGGATGGGCAGGAATAACTGAGGCACCTGGACCAGTTGTTGTGCTATATCAGCGAGCGGGTCCTGCAACGGGGCTACCGACCAGAACCGAGCAGGCAGATCTGAGATTCGCTCTCCACGCTGCCCACGGCGAATTTCCCAGAATCATTATCGCACCGGGAGACGTGGTCGAAACCTACTACGACACGTTTGACTCGTTCAACTACGCGGAACACTACCAGGTACCGGTAATCCTGTTGACTGACAAGTTTCTGGCGAGCACGTACCAGGACATAGTTCCGTTCAACGGCGACAGTCTAAAGGTCGATCGCGGCGACATGGTCCGAGAATCAGACCTGGCCACGGGCGCAGACTATAGACGCTATCGATGGACAGAACTAGGCATCTCTCCCCGAGCAATTCCTGGCCAGAAAGGTGGAATATTCTGGACAACTGGAGACGAGCACGACGAGTACGGTCACATCACCGAGGCACCGGATATTCGGATCAAGATGATGAGGAAGAGAATGCGAAAAGTCGAGCTAGCAGGACAAGTGATTCCCGATTCAAAGAAGGCGACCCTACACGGACCGAAGTCTGCTCCAATTACTCTCTTAGGCTGGGGATCATCAAAGGGCGCGATACTCGATGGAATGGAAGACCTCAAGAGCGATGGGATAGAAACAAACTTTCTACAGGTACGATACGTCAATCCTTTCCCAACCAACTTCGTCCAGCAAGTACTGGGGGCTGCAAGAAGAAAAATCGCTATAGAAAATAACTATTCGGCACAGATGGCAGGTTTGGTCCGTGAAAAAACCGGTATCGGAATGGACAACATCATTGTGAAGTTCGATGGTAGACCATTTTCCCAGAACGAGATCTATGAAGGTGTCAAAGACATAATAAAGAACGGAATCAAGGAGGTTACTGTATCGCATGCTTGAGCTGAAAACGTACCGGACGCAAGTTCACAACGACTGGTGTCCTGGCTGTGGAGACTTCGGAATTGTCAACGCGATTCAGATGACACTGCTGGAAATGCAGCTAGAACCGCACAGGGTCGCGATCTTCTCAGGAATCGGATGCTCAGGCAAGACTCCCCACTTTGTGAACGCGTACGGTTTTCACACGCTTCACGGTAGAGTGCTTCCAATTGCTACTGGCGCTCGCCTGGCTAACCCGGGATTGACCGTTGTGGCCGTGGGTGGCGATGGAGATGGGCTGGGCATTGGCGCAGGGCACTTCGTTAACACGGGACGGAGAAATCTGGACTTTACCTACGTCCTGTACGATAATGGGGTCTATGGTTTGACAAAAGGTCAAGCTTCTCCGACATTGCCGAAGGGCATCAAAACGAAATCGATGCCTGGACCGGCCATTGTTGAGCGCGTGAACCCGATTGCAATGGCTATCGCTTCCGGCTACACGTTCGTAGCACGAAGCTATGCTCTCGATGTGCGCCATCTCAAGCAGACTCTCCGAGCCGCGATAGAACATCGGGGAAGCGCGTTCGTGGATGTCTTGCAGACCTGTCCGACGTACAATGATATTAACACGAAGGAATGGTATGGGGGGGAGGACCTTCCGGTCAAAGTGCCGAGACTCTACAAGCTGGAAGATTCAGGATACAATGGCGCGGTCGCGGATCCTTCGTTAGAAGGAGAGGTTAACGCGAAGAAGGGAAATGCGCTGGTGAAGTCTTTTGAGTGGGGCGACAAGATACCGATTGGTGTCTTCTTCAAGATGGAAGTACCGACCTTTGAAGACCAGCTGGCACTGCGAATGCCCGCCTTGAAAGACAAGCCCTTTGTCGAACAGGACATCTACAACCGCGATATTACGCCGCTGCTGGACGAACTTACCTAGATCGGGAAAACCTGAGCCGTTCCGAAGCTGAGCAGGCTTCGACTCTCGTACTTGCGGCGCGAGGTCTAGTCGCTAAGACCCCTATTTTCCGGGAACACTTTCTGTCTGGTATTGATAGTGGGCGGGACAGAACGATCAAAGCACAATTCGGGCTTAGATAGATAGTGAGTCATCCTCGTCTACAGCCTGGATTAATCGTTGTAATAGATCCGCCTGTTCAGATCTTGAATCAGGGCTGGAAATGGGGCGATCATGGTGAAAAATGTCGGAGTCTTGAATCGGTGCGGGCGTCTATGACAGGTTTATCGAGACGTTCTTGGTCCGCGTGTAGAATTCTAACGAGCGTATCCCATTTTCATGCCCGATACCGCTGTCCTTGTAGCCGCCGAACGGGGTCTGAGGAAAAGTCACCAAATACTCGTTAACCGCTAGTCCACCAACTTGGAGACGAGCCGCGAGCTCATGAGCTACTTTCAAGTTGCTTGTCCAAACTCCTCCGTAGAGTCCGTAATCTGTCTCATTGGCCAAGGCAACAACCTCCTCTAAGGTCTTGAACTTGGTAATGCTGAGGACGGGTCCGAAAATCTCGTCACAGCCAATTTTCATCTTACCGTTGACATTCTCGAAGATGGTGGGTTCGACGAAATTCCCCTTCTGCAATCTCGGGTCGGTCGGCTTTTTCCCTCCGCAGAGAAGGCTAGCCCCTTCTTCGAGGCCGTCTTCGACAAATGCTAGTACAATGTCTTGGCGGGATTTCGAGGCTAATGGTCCCATCTCGCTGGTTTCGTCCGTGCCAGGCCCGACTCTTATCGCTCGGGTCTTGGCAACGAGATCCTTTACGAAGCTGTCGTACACATTCTCATGAATGAAGGCTCTAGATCCGGCCCAGCACATCTGTCCAGCGTTGGTAAAGATTCCTTCTTTCACACTCTTAGCGGCCTTCGTCAGGTCAGCGTCGGGGAAAACGATGTGAGGGTTCTTCCCACCTAACTCCAAGAGAACTCGAGTAACATTCTTCGCCGCGGATTCCATTACCTGCTTTCCAGTCTCAGCAGACCCCGTGAATACGATCCCGTCCACTTGCGGGTCGGAAACGAGGGCTCCGCCAACATCTGCGCCTGATCCCGTTACAATATTGATGACTCCTTTGGGGATGCCAGCTTTGAGCGCTAGATCTCCCAGCATGATAGCTGTTAGAGGCGTAATCTCAGATGGCTTCATGACAACTGTGTTCCCCGCAGCAATGGCGGGTGCCAAACTTCTCGCAGCTAGTGCAATCGGATAGTTCCAAGGAACAATGTGCACGGTTACTCCGAGCGGTTCTCGAAGAGTGTAGTTCAACCGTTTTGTAGGTACCGGTATGGTTTCTCCTTCAATTTTGTCGGCCAATCCGGCCCAGTACTCGAATGCTCTCGCCGCCCAAGCTACGTCACCCTTTGACTCTCGGAGAGTCTTACCCTCGCTCAGAGACTCAAGTCTAGCCAGTTGTTCTGAACCCTCCCTGACTAGACCGGTGAGCTTGGTGAGGAGACGTCCTCTCTTGCTTGGATCGATGTCGACCCAGCCCGTCGACTCAAGTGCTGACCTTGCACTCTCGACTGCGGCTTTCGCATCTTGCTTGGTGGCTCGTGGAACCTCGGCGACAACCTCGTTGTTCGAAGGGTCAAGGATTGATGAGACAGCACCGTTAGAGCTGTCCTTCCACTCTCCGCCAATCAGCATCTTGTACTTCTGAATCTGAACTGTCAAGTCTGTACTCCAAACCGGGTGAGGCTATAAAAGAGCCTTCCCTAGGAAGGAATCGTTTGCGTCTTTATCTCGCGAGCCATGTTGATCAAAAGCTGGACTCTTCGATCAAGGTCGGGATATCTGCTGAGTAAGCCCTTTGAGTTGTGACCCACGAACAGCCCGGCACCTGGCCCAGGTAAGTGGGCATGATAGGCTGAATGAACTTTCAGCAAGGCGGACGCGAGGGCCAAGGGTTTTCCTGTGTATTTGACCGATGACTGGTCCGCCAAGAGTTCTCGTTCTCTATGAACTGCCGCCTCAACAAGATGTAGGATCGGATCAAAAGCAAAAGCCAACTTGGCCAACCTGGCGAATCCTTTTTCCTGAGAGTCGTTGTTCTTCAAATGAGATAGCTCGTGAGCGACGACCGCCTCAACCTCTGTCGAGGACATTGATGCGACCATTTCCGGGGAGACTGCCACAACGTTCCGTCCGTTGTTTTTAAGGGAGAAGGCGTTTCCAACTGTTGCTTCTCTAAGATCGACTCCTTGGATGTTCATCTTTCTGCAAAGATCTGCACAGGTCTCGCTCACGGTAGAGGCTGAGAGAGATCCCGCAATCATGCCTTCAAGCATCCTAGGGAACGCGAATTTCCTCGCAACAAGAGACAAAAGAGAAGCGATCCCGAGAGATGCGACCAGCGAGCTTCCGAATACGAGTTCTACCGTTCGTTGCCTTTGCCATTCGTATGAATCGAGGAAAAGGGTGCAAACGACAAGGCTGATTCCGAGAAAAGACCAAAAGAAAACAGAGGAGGATAGAATTGGATAGAGCATCATGGATCTTCGTAGAGGATTTCCCTTGCTCGATCGGTAAGCGATGTAGGAGGAGGCTTGGATTATCAGAACGACAGTTACAATTCCCAGGGTCGCTATTGAAAGAAAATAGGCGGAGTAAAGCTCCAGGCTTATCGTTGCCCGGACTCCCTTCGAACTTTCTCTTCCAGTCTCTTCAGATCCTCCTTAGGAATCTCATCCATGTAGTCGTGTAGGGTAGAGATTATGCTAGGTCCGAAGGCAGTCAGCAGCCTGTCGACGAATCCCTTCACGACACGACCTTTGACCTTGTCCTCGGAGTGGAGGCGATAGACGTATCTGGACCCTCCTCTGCCAACGGCTTCGTCCCGTGCCAAGATACCTTTCTTGTATAGACGATCCAGTGTCGTACTGATCGTTGTATACGCAAGTCCGCGTGTAGAGTGAAGGTCTTGGGCGACTTGGCGGGCAGAAGCGTTTCCCAGCCGGACAACTGTCCCGAGAACCGCTGCTTCTAGATCTCCAAGCTCCAAAGCTGAAGTATCAGTCAGCTATCTGCAATATCTAACTTTCTATTCCGGTCGGAGCTCGTTAGGTTCGGGTTTTCGCAGATATTATCGGGCGAGATTGGGGATTCAGATTCTCTGGACAGTTCTCTCGATATGCCGCTCGGAGGTTTCTAAGCATCTGCATTGCCGGAAACCAAGCGTCTCGCTCCATCGAGAAGTGGGGAGAGTCTTGCTGAAGGAAGAGGGGACGTAGGAAAACAAGGGCCCGAGTTGCACCCATGGGCTGATCGGGGAAGGTTGGTGGACTCCAGCTTCACCTTACCACCGTTCAAAAGCCTGGTAGTACCCTAGGCTGTATGATCGTGGTTAGAGATTCCCTAAAGCGTAGAGTTCTCGTTTTCTCAAACGTTAGTGGGTATATCTGTTGAAGAAGACGGCATACGCCTCATTACTAGTGTTAGCACTTTCAGTTATGTTCGTCCCGCTGTTCTTAGTCAATGTCCACGCAACCAACGGATGCATTACTACCTGCCGGCTCAAAGCGGACACGACCGTGCCGGCTGCAGACGGAATTGTATATGTTGAGCTGGACAACAATACTGGCTCAGTCTATTCCTTACCGCACACATTCTCGTTCCTAAACAATAGTCAGCATACTCTTACCGTTCTAAACACGACTCTGTCGGCACCCTCAGGAGCTCGCTACGTCTGGAATGAATGGACACATTCTAGTTTGCAGTGGACGCCAACCCTGATGATGCGGACTCCGATCATGCTCTTCAATTATACAGGATCGTCTGATGGCGGGCCGTTCACAGCGAAGTTTGACAAACAGTTCCAGTACACTTTGACCTTCAAGGATGTTGCGGGACAATCATTGACTCCTGCTCCAACTTCTGTTGTATTGTCAAGTAGCGTATCGACGATAACAACGTCAGCATATTCGGCTCAGTGGCTCTCAGCTACATCCTGGACAGTTACCTCGGCGACTTGGGAAGGTTACCAAGGAGCCCTGCTTGCCCCTGTGCCTCTTGACCTTTCTTCGGCTTCGGCATCAGTTGCTGTTACAGTAAGTGCTTACTCGGCCTCGGTCAAAGTTGTCGATAAGTTGAACAACCCGATTCAAGGAGTTTCCGTAACGATTACCTTCGCCAATGCGACGAGTAGAATGTTTACGACCGATAATCAGGGACTGGTTCAGCTAGGCGATGTTCCAATTGGGCCTTATTCGGCGCATGTTTTGTATCAAGGACAAGACCAGGGAACCTGGTCGGAAGACGCTTCAATCTCCGCGGTCAGCACTATAGCTCTAAACGTAGGTGGGACTACCTCTGCCCCGGTCGTTTCAGCGATTGTTCTGTTGACAATATTCGGCGTGGCACTTTTTCTGATTCTCTTGGCGGTCAAAGTGCGAAGGACAGCGCCTCCCCCCAAGATCTAGTTTTTCTGGCATCCTCTTTTCTTCAAGACTTCTTCCCCGCCTCGTTTTTCTGCCTGACTTGAGCTATTGCTCGTGAAAATGATAATCCTTATACTAGCAGCCGATTAGAAACAGTATGCGTCGGGGCGGCATGGACGGGGAAAACCCCAAACAGAATGAGATGGCCGAAGACCTCGACGACATTGCGACGCTGATGAATCTTCTTGAGTTGCACTCTCGAATGAGGATTGAAACGAGCCATTTCGAGAATGAGTTAGACTAGGACCCGCTCACGCCAGAACAATTCTCTCTGAATAATCCCCGAGAGCTAAGCTAACGCAACTGATGATCGGACAACTCAGACCGCAATACCTGCTCTTCACGATCTCGGTCACTCTTTGATGCGAGTCTAGGTTACAATCCCCATTCATACGCCGAGGAGGCTCTGACAGAAAATAGTAGCTTCGACGGTTAACTTTCCCTTGGTGAACTCACAACTGGACGGTTCCTCTCCCTTCAAAGGATTCTATGAGCTCATAGGAGGAAGTCTGCCTGACTCGTCCTCTGTGCTAATCACAGGCGACCCGGGTAGCGGGAAAACCACTCTTGCACAACAGATTCTCTATGAGGAGCTTCAGAGGTCGAGGCCCTGTATCATTGTAACCTACGACACATTTCCTGCCAATATCCTCGAGAGAATGAGCCAGTTCGGCTGGGATCCAAGAAAGTACCAGTTGCTGAACAAGCTGAGCATTATGGATTGTTACTCAGCTACGGCGGGAGTTACCGAAGGAGTGGTTCCGCAGCCCTTCGACTTGACCAACGTTAGCATCCATCTTACCTCTCTAATGGAAAAGATGGGGAATCACCAAGTTACTATCATAGTTGATTCATTGATGCCTATTTTCAGCGAAACTGAGCCGAAACATGCCGTCAGCTTTCTTCAGAGTATTGCTGCCAAAGTCAAGAAGGTTGGAGGAAAAATGATCGCTACTCTCTCAACTGGGAGCGTGCAGCCGGAACTTTTCCATAAGGTTGAGAGTCTTGTGGACGGTGTGGTAGAACTGCGAATGGTAGAGGAACATCAGGTGTTGCGTCGATATTTGCTCGTCAGGAAAATGGATCGTCGGCAGATCATCCCACGACTCGTACGGTTCGATATCAAAAGCGGCATTGGGATTCAATTGCAGCTTCCGCGGTTCGGGTTTCTGCGGAAAAGGCCGAACGTGGGGACGATGATCGGCAGCTAGACGCGAAACGCGTTCTCTATTTGCAACAACGGATTGCTGTCCATTCTCAATTTCTTGAAAACGGGGATCTTTGTCGAGTCTCCAATTTGGTCTCCATTTGAAAGACCATAAAGTTGGGTCGCAGGGCAAGCCCATATCTATTTATTCCCCGAAGGGGTATGTTAGAGCAGAAGCTGCATGGCCGAGCAAAACTCGCCAGAATTTCCTCCTGCATTAGACCTCGAAAGAGAACTGACCAGAAAGGAACGGCAGATAGAGTATCTCCAGACCGAGCTCCGCAGATACCACAACCTCATGGAGGAGCTCAAGCAAGGTATGCGCCCGATTGGGACTATCGAAGAGGTCAAGGGAGACATGGCGCTGGTCCGGTTATCAGGCGGCCAAGCATTTCAGGTGAGCATACCTCCCGAGATTAGGGAGAAAGTGTCTACCGAAGTTGATGCGGTTCTCTCTCCCACCAAGGGGGTTATTGTCGATGTAATTGACCGGCTGCGCGAACGCTCGCTGTTAGAGTATCAAGTGGAGAAATCGCCTAAGGTTTTCTACGAGGATGTCGTTGGGCTGGAAAAAGAGCTTCTCAGTCTGAGACAGGCGGTCGAGTGGATACTTGACCCTCAAGTCCGAACCCGACGTGAGCAAATTATCCGCGATCCAAGGATGCTGGAAGAGGCTGGGTCCATACTCCTATTCGGTCCGCCGGGTACTGGCAAGACGTACATGGCGAAGGCGGTTGCGGGCACGATCGGCCAGAGGGGTCAAGAGACCAGTTTCTTGAAAATAGAGAGCTACGAGATAGTGTCGAAATGGCTGGGCGAGTCGGCGAAGAACGTCAAGGAAGTCTTCAAGCTCGCTCGAGAATCGGCTCCAACAGTCCTCTTTATCGATGAGGCTGATGCTATTGGACGTGCAAGGATGGAGGCGACGACGGATGCTGGAAGGGATGTTCAGGGAATGCTCAACCAGATTCTCACCGAGCTTGGAGAAGGCTTCCACGTCAACAGAAACGTGTCGGTCATATTTGCCACGAATTATCCGAGCGTCATCGATACGGCTCTTCTGGACCGAATCAAACGGATCATCTACGTTCCACCCCCGAGATCGATGGAGGAAGTGAAGCGATTGTTAGACTTCTACTGTTCCAAGGTTGAGCTAGACCCGTCAATCTCGAACTATAAGGGAGGATTGACTGATGAGGCGTTCGAGGGAGTATGGCGTACGATCAGGTCCAGGAAGCAATTGTACGAGGCCTCGATTCCTGAACGGGGAGTTACGGTTCGTGAACAGTATATTGTCACGCCTCGGGACCTCAAGAACATTGTCCAAGAAGCGGCGAGCGAAGCTTCGTTTGCAGGTGAACGCTGGGTGACAATGGACAGGATGCTTCCATTGTTCAAAAGCCTCGCCTCGGAAGATCGCGGCTCACGTATCTTCAGCTAGGCAAACCTCTCGGCTTATTACACTGGCTTGATGGTGGAGGACTATGTCCTCCAGGTTCGGCGAAGATCCTTTTGCCATTCGGGAACCTGAAGAAACAGTAACTAGACTCGAAAGATTCCTCACAACTCACCTTGAAGAAACAGGCGCAAGATGCCTTGTCGTAGGAATGTCTGGGGGTCTCGATTCCAGCGTCACCGCAGCGCTTTGTGCGCTGGCTATAGGTGGCCAGCGGGTTCTGGGCATTAATCTGCCGGAGAAGGAGACGAGGAATAACAAGGCTCTGGAGGATGCGAGGTTGGTCGCGTCGAAGTATCGGATGCGGTTCAAGATCATTGACATTACGCCGATTGTCAGAGCCTCTCAAAGTACGCTGGACGCGAAGAAGGCGAGGGGAATTCCTTGGGGCAATGTCAAGGCGCGGCTCCGCGCCGCGGTCTTGTACTACTTCGCCAACACTGAACATGGTCTTGTCGTGGGGACCGGTGACAAGAGCGAGATCATGCTGGGCTACTTCACCAAGTTTGGCGATGGAGCCTGCGACATACAGCCTCTCGCGGACCTCTACAAGACGTCTGTTCGTAACCTGGCGAGACATCTGGGTATTCCCGAGAGGATCCGCGTGAAAGCCTCGAGCCCTGAGCTATGGCCGGGTCAGACAGCGGAGAAAGAGTTGGGGCTCAGCTATGAGAAGCTGGACAGGATTCTCTGGGGACTCGAGAGATGGTTGACACCTGAGGGGATTGCGGAGGAGACAGGGTTGAAACTGACGTTAGTCAGGAGAGTTCGAGAACGCTGGTTGAAGTCGGAACATAAAAGGCGCCCTCCTTTGGCCATGAAGCTAGGCTATCGGACACCAGGAGATGATCTCCGGCTACCTCGGCTCGAATAGCTCGGAAACTAGCACTCATGGGACGCGAGGTCTGGTCGCTAAGACCCCCTATTTTCCAAAACCAATTCCCGTCCGGCGCTAATAATGGGCGAGACAGCGATTCAGGGCACGGTCTGGGCTTTGGTGAGATAGCGAGACTACGGGGTCTACCGCCCCTTTTGGGAACGCTTTGCTGGGTGCCATCGGGGCGACCTCCCATATTCGAGATCAGGGCTAATAATGGGCGATTTTTGCTCGCGCTCGGGAAGAGTTCTCTATTCGAGCCAGTAGAACAGGTTGTCACGGGCGCCTTTTGCAACCTTCAAGTTCAGTTCCGTCCCGGGTTTCAACTGTTTCTCGTCTACTGAGGCGCTGATCGGTGCGAAGACGCGAAGCCCATTCGAGAGTTCTGCGAGCCCTAGAAGGTATGGGGTTTCGGGCTGAAACGCGGGTGGGGCGAAGAAAACCTTGGTGAAAGTGACCAGGTTGCTTTTCCCGTCGAGCACAACCCATTCGATTCCACTATGGCGATCGTCCAGGCAGTCAGCTCTTGGTGGAAAGTACGTTCTTCCACACTTCTTGCATTTTGTCGCAGCAATCTGCCCCTTCTCTAGATAGGATAGCAAGGGATTGATCTTGGTCTGGGACACATAACCGAATCTCCCGAACTTTTCAAAACCCAACCAGGCTACGCCCTCAATATGGTCACAGCGGAGTACATTCCTATTCCCCCGATATTCTGAGCGAGGCCAATCTTCGCGCCATCGACTTGTGTAGAGCCCGCTTCGCCTCTGAGTTGTTTTGCTAGTGCGAACAGCTGGGAGGCGCCAGTAGCGCCGACAGGATGGCCTTTCGATATGAGCCCTCCGTCAATGTTTACCGGAATCTTTCCTCCTAGTTCAGTCTCCCCTTTCTCGAGAAGTCTAGTTCCACCCCCAGGCTTTGCAAACCCGAGATCCTCATAGTTCAGAATCTCGGTGATCGAGAACGAGTCGTGCACCTCAGCAACGTCCACATCGTTCGGACTTATTCGCGCCATCTGGTAGGCAGCCTTAGCAGCGTTCTTCGTGACCTCGAAACTGGTCATTGGACCCTTACGTCCAGCCAAGGACATTGGGCTAGAGGCAAGACCGAGACCGGCAACCCATACTGATCTATCGGTCAGCTTCCTGGCCTTCTCCGCGTTTGCGATAATGAGGCATGCTGCGCCGTCCGCGTTCGCACAGCAGTCGAACAGTTTCAACGGAGCTGATACGGGTCGTGACTTGAGAACTTCTTCTATGGTTATCGGTTTCTGAAACATTGCGTTCGGGTTTTTCGATCCATATTTTCGGTTCTTCACCGGGACAAGGGCCATCTGCTCCTCCGTTGTCCCATATTTTGCCATGTGGGCGGTCGCGTACATCGCGTAGTATGCTGGCATCGTCGTCCCGAACGGAGATTCCCACATGACATCTCCAGCTCTGCCCATGAGTTCCTGGATCTCTTCATTGGAGAGTTCGGTCATCTTCTGGACCCCTACGACCGTGATGACATCGTGGAGTTTTGATGAGACAAGTGCCCATGCGGTGCGAAGGCCGACCGCGCTGGACGCGCAAGCAGCCTCAATATTGAAGGTTGGTTGAGGGTTAAGTCCGAGGTATTCCGCCACAACGCCCGCCGGCGACCGTTGTTTATCGTAGTGCGTGGCGGAGCAAACTACTGAGCCGTCTATTCTGGAGGACTCTATATCAGCGTCGTCAAGGGCGGAGCTATACGCTTCGAAGGCCAGTTCCCGGAGGGAGGCATCGCTTCTCTTTCCGAACTTTGAATGTCCGACTCCGATGATTGCGACGCGGCCCAAAACTTCTACGCTTCCTATGCCAGACTTCTTACTTCCTCATTTAGAAGAATGTTTTCTGTGGTTAGGTAAAGAAGACTCGGATTCGAGGCATCTTACCACATTGCTTCTTTTGATTCCGCATACAGGAACGTGATGCCTCCGGTGGCGATCTTGATGCCGTGCCGGCCTGACTCGCGTCCGGCTGGGCTCTCTAACGCTTTCTTCAAGCTGTCCATGTTTTCAAACTCGAGCTCCACGACCTGGTAGAACGCGGGTTCTCCCCGCGGTGCCCCGACGATCTTGTGAACCGTGTATTTTTTCAAACCTGGCATTGCCTTCACCATTGGAACGTGATCTTTCCAGTATTGTTCATCGAAAAGCTTCGGGTCTTTCGGTTGTCCAAATAGGACTATGATCTTTGTCATTTGTTACGCCCTCCTAGAAACTCGTGGCTATTGTTTCGTTCTTCCGAACTTGAACCTCTTCGCCCTCAACTCCCAGTTCAGGTATTGCGGGCACCTTGATCCCCATCTCTTCGATCTCCGACCGTTTTTTCTCGATCGCTTCTCTCCAGTATTTCACCTTCTCTTCGAGAGTCAATACCCCAAGTCCCGCGTCTCTGGCTGCTTCTTCCATCTCTAGGTCGACCTTGTCGAAATCTGCGGGCAGGTGCCAAAACTCGGGCTTGTGCTGGTAGAGGAGGGGTGAGAGAAAGATGAATCCCTGTTTCATCTGGCGTGTTATAGTTTGCTTCTGCTCCAGTGTGAACTTCTCGGCCATGGCTCGGAGCAAAGCCATCGTGGCTACGAGGTGACGCGTCTCGTCTCTAGTTATGTTACGGAAGGTTTGCTGGTAGATTCCGAGTTTGCTTGTCTGACGCATCGCGTTGAAGATTGTTTCTGCGCCTATTTCCGCGAAGAAGAAGCCTGCGAACAGGATCTCGGGGGGTAGGTACTCCCACGCCTTTAGAAATCCTTCCCAGTAGCGTCTGCCGTCGTCGTAGAGGGCGGTTATGTTTCGCAGAGCCCTTGCCTCGAAGTCGGACTGTGGCTTGTATCCGTACGGCCAGTTGGGGCATAGTTTCTCACACGCTCTCCTGCAAACCTCATCATGTCGGCACTCATCGTATGTGATAGAGGCAAGCATCTTTTTTGTAGGGTCTTCCATGTTTAGCTCTGCAGCTCTTACGGCACCGAAGCCGAATGCTCCGATTCCGGATTTTTCGAAGAGGGCGAGTTTGGACATCCAGTAGGCTTGCGCTATCCGTTCCTTCGAGTCGAAGTTCTTCTGGTCAAGTTCGTCCCATGCAAAAGTTGCCGGGTTCCAGTTCTGGGCAAAGGACAGGTCGAAAGCCTTGAACATCCGATCGTTCGTAACATTCCAATTTCCGGGGAAGATGTTGAGGTCCAGTTTCGGACGAGTCTTCTTGGTCTTTCCCGGCACGGTCTTTCGACTCTCGCGATTGAGGAGCTTGTTACTTAAACGTGAAACTCGATAATGTGAGATGTCTCATTTTCCTGAGAACCTGGGCTGGCGTTTTTCCAGAAAGGCTTTGACAGCTTCCAGATGATCGCTGGTTTTTCCAGCGATGTCTTGATTGTACGCTTCGTACTCGAGGGCGTCGGAGAGTTCGAGGCCTGTTACTCGGTTGACAATTCGCTTGGACAGTCCTAGGGCCTTGGTTGGGCCGGTTGCAAGCCGGTGCGCAAGCTCGTCCGTGTGCTTGTCAAGTTCGGCGGCTGGCACGACTTTGTTGATGAGGCCGAGCTGTTCGGCTTCTCTAGCCGGGATTGTTTTTCCGGTCATGATTAGTTCGAGGGCTCTTCCGGGGCCGATCATACGTGTTAGGAAGTAGCTACTTCCAGAATCTGGTACCAAGCCTACTCCGATGAAGGCTTGTTTGAGGCCGGCCTCCTCTGAGGCTACTCGGATATCGCAGGCGAGGGCTATGCTCGCCCCACTTCCTGCCGCGATACCGTTCAAACGGGCGATAATCGGCTTCTCTATACTTCGAATGCGGGTTATGATGGGATGATACTTCTTCCGCAGATGATCTCCTAGTGAGGGGTGTTCTCCTGCTCCATAACGGTCTTTCAATCCTGACACATCTTCGCCTGCTGAGAAGGCTCTGCCGGCTCCAGTTATGACTAGACATCGGACGGTCTCGCTCTTCTCCGCTTCCTTGAGAGTTGATAGTAGTTCTTCTCCCATCTTGTCGTTTATCGCGTTCAGTGCATTCGGACGGTTTAGAGTGATCTCAGTAATATGGTCGTGTTCTATGACGATGAGTGTTTCGTGTGCCAAGGATTATCGTCCTTTGAAGTTCGGTGGCCGTTTTTCTGTGAACGCTTTCATGCCCTCTTTCATGTCTTCGGTCGAGAACAGGAGATAGAAATTCTTCCTTTCGAACTGTAGTCCTTCGTCGAGTGGGGTGTCGAGAGCTTTCAAAACGGCTTCCTTGGCTAGGCGCGTTGCTATGGGAGCTTTCTGGGCGATCTGCATCGCAAGCTTTCGCGCTTCGTCGAAGTATGCTTCGACCGGAACTACTCTGTTGACGAGTCCATGTTTCTCCATCTCTCTCGCGGTCATCGGCTGACCGGTTAGAACCATCTCCATTGCCCTATACTTTCCGATCGTTCTTGTGAGACGCTGTGTTCCACCTGCCCCGGGCATGATTCCAATGTTGATCTCGGGCTGGGCGAACCGTGCGGTCTCGGATGCGATGATGATGTCACAATTCATGGCTAGTTCGCAGCCTCCGCCGTAGATGTAGCCGCTGACCGCTCCAATAATCGGCTTAGCGATTTTCTTCAAGCGGTCCCAGAGCGCGAACTTGTTCTCCTCGATCAACGTGACGGGAGTCGCTTCCGCCAGTTCTTTGATATCTGCCCCTGCAGAGAAGGCGTCGTCTCCCCCGGTCAAAACCGTTGCCTTGATCCTGTCGTCTTTGTCGAAGTCCTCGAGTGCTTCTACCGTTTCTCGGATGAGTTCGAAGTTGAGGGCGTTGAGCGCTTTCGGGCGGTTTAGCCGGATTATTCCGATTGGCGGCTCAGTCTCGACTAGTATATTGACGTACGGCAATAGCCATCAGAGAGTTCGTGGCTCGTGTTCTGTAAAAAGGGTTAGGATTTTGTCAGCGTTTGATCTCCAGGTACTCGTAGTATCCGCCCTTGCTCGCCTTCTTTCGAGCAGGGTCGCCGAGGTATCCTTGTTGGATCATCTCTCTCAGAAGCTTGGGCGCTATCCATTTGTTGTCGTTCGTAGCTCGTTGGAGTGATTCTATGTTCCGGAGCCTAGTATCGAGCCCGACAAAGTCGGCCAGTTCGAAGGGTCCCATGGGATGGTTGTAGCCAAGTTTCATGCACGTGTCGATGTCCTGCAGACTTGCGATTCCATCTTCGAGCAGTTTTGAAGCCTCCATGTAGAGCGTTAGTCCGAGGCGGTTGGCGATGAAGCCAGGCTCATCTTGGGCGAGGACGGGGATCTTGCCAATCTCTCGGACAATCCGAGACCCTTTCTCGACAGTCTCAGGCGATGTCGCCGGTCCTCGAATTATCTCGACGAGCTTTGTCAACTGGGCTGGATTGAAGAAGTGCATACCGAGGGCTCTGTCTCTCTTTGAAATTTTTTGGGATATTTTGTCGAGGCTCAGTGTCGACGTGTTTGATGCTATGATCGCGGCTGGCGGTGCTGCAAATTCTATCTTTTGAAAGAGATCCTGTTTAAGTCGCAAATCCTCGAAGGCGGCCTCGATCACGAGATCCGAATTCTTGCAAACATCGTCTAACTTGGGACTTGTCTTGATCCTTGCTAGAGACCCGCTTGCCTGCTCGAGCGTCAGTTTTCCCTTTGAGACAGATGAGTGGATTCCGTACGGGCCGTTTGCTATTTCGTCAATCCCTGTTTTTAGAGCCCGTTGGTCTTCGTCTGTGACCTCTACTTCATGTCCGTGTTGGGCGAATACTTGGGCTATCTGTCGCCCCATCATGCCGAAGCCGATGATCGCGACCTTCATTCCTGATCGGGACCTATGCCTTGGCTTTCTTTTTTCGGTCTTGTAGGATCTTGAGGCGCTCGGCTCTGCGCTGCTTTCCCTCTCTCCATCGTCGCTTCTCTTCAGGTGTCTCAGGGAGGACGTCAGGGATTTCGACGGGCTGTCCGTTTTCATCGATAGCAACGTAGGTGAGATAGGATGAGCCCGTGTGTGTAATTCTGCCCGTCCTTAAGTCCTCGGCTTCTATTTTGACCCCAACCTCCATCGATGTTGTCCCAGCGTAGTTAACGGAGGCTTTGAGGCTGAGGAGGTTTCCAACGTAGACGGGATGATAGAAGTCCATGCGGTCAATGCTTGCTGTGACTACCACTGTCCTCGAGTGTCGGAGGGCTGTGACTCCGGCTGCCTCATCGACCAGCTTGAGTATTGTGCCACCGTGGACGTTTCCCATCGGGTTCGCATCGAAAGGCATCATCTGACTCGAGAGAATTGTCTTAGAGGCGCTTACGGGCTTCGAGGGCCGGCTCATCTTGCTCACCTCACGGAGTAATCTAGAGAGACTTTAGCTTTCCCAGAACAAAACCTATGTTGTGGCATCTCGGTTCTCGATCGAGACTTGAAGATCTCTGTTGGAAGCGACGAGAAGACCGTTCTAACAGACTTTGTTGTCGAGGAGTTGAAGAGACGAGGTCACACCATAACCCTGTCCGGTCCGCTAAAGGGAGAGGCGATGGGCTGGCCTGACGTTGGAGAGAAAATCGGGCTAGAAGTGAGCAGCGGAAGAGCAGACCAAGGGATCGTCTTCTGTTGGACTGGAACTGGAGTTACCATTGCCGCTAACAAAGTTCCGGGGGTCCGAGCTGCTCTATGCTGGGACGCTGAAACAGCGAAGGGCGCGCGCACGTGGGACGATGCAAATGTGTTGGCGCTAAGTCTCAGAAGCACATCAACCGCCATTGCAAAAGAGATTCTGGACTCATGGTTTTCACACAGTGCCGTTACCACTGGAACTGACGCCGAGCTCATAGAACGAGCCAAGATGCTAGACGCAAAGCATCTTCGTTCAACAGCAAAATAGATCAGATGGTGGGGCCGGTGGGATTTGAACCCACGACATCCGCCGAGTCTCTCGTCTACGGGTATCTTCACGCGCTCCCGAATTTCCTCATCCCTCAACACAGGTCGGTTATCCCATTGTAATGGATTCTGGAGCCCGTCATAATGCTGAGCTGACAACGTTCCTAGAACAGTCGCCGGGCTCAGTGTCATCCCTGGCTAGACTACGGCCCCGTTTGGGTCCTGCCATGAGCTCCTGTCCTGTGCCCCACCAAATTGGCCAAGGGCAGATTCTCGCTATAAAACCTAGTAGTAGGACGAAGGCTATCTCGCAGCGGTCAGCAAATCAGGGTGTCTGATCCGCCTTAGCCGCTCCAGATGTTTGGGATTCGTGGGGGACACTATTCTGAAGAAGGCGTCGATTTCGTTCTGTCTGCATAGTGAAAACCTAAACTTTGTTTCGTCGGGCCGAAGGCGAGTCGGATGGAACCCCAGCGCTACCAAATGTTCTCTGACGAAACCCATGAATCCATTGGAAGCTGCCTTGAATTGGATCTGAGCATAGGGACCATACTTACGATAAACGGAGCCGTCCGTGTCAAATACACCTCTGATGAACGCGCTAGGAATCACCTCTATTTTCGGTCTAAGGTCTTCCAGTTTCTTCAGTCCGAAAGGCATTCCCCAAGAATGCAGAACCGATGCGACTTTCTTGGAGTGCCGGTAAAGATCCATAGTGTTTTCGCCATGCCTGTAACGACTCGTAAGTTCAAGATCGAAAGCCTTCAGAAAAAGACCTCTGACATGCCCAAGAAGGTATTTCTCATCGTCTACTTTGTTCCCGGTTATCGTAATCAGGACAGAACGTTCAGTTCTTGAAAGACATCCGTCACCAAACAAGATGCCTAGAATCTCGGATTCTTGTTCGGTTAGCAACGCTGTCCTCTCGAATTGGGCGGCTTCGTTCAAGACAGACGTAAGTCAAAGTGAAGGGAATGAGTTGCCATAACGATTCGTTTCTAGGACCCAGCGTTTTGGTTGGGTCTGGCTAGACTACGGCCCCGTGTTTTAACGAAGGCTCCGTGCAGTGCCCCACCGAAAGGCGGGTGTCGGAAATTCTTGGCATAAAGCTTAGTCGAAAGACTAGCGAGGGATCTCGCTTAGTCTTCTTCTTTCTGGGCGATGTATGTTCTCGTCTCCGGCACGTACCATCTTGTCGCCTCTCGGAAGCGGTGCCAAAAGTCGTGGAATGTGGATAGGTCGCGTGACTCGACGAGTATCATGCCGTTGTAGGTTGTTCCCCAGATGTGCGCGTACTCTGCCACTATGGCAAGCTCTTTGGAAAGAGTCTTCTTGAACCGTGTCCAGTCGGCTGTCGCTTTCTTCTTATCCGCTTCGGACAGGGGTCTTACTCGATAGAATATTAGGAAGGCGAATATCAGACAGGTTGCACCTTGCTCGGGCGTTGGGCCGGGTCTAGACTAATCTAGTTTTCGGCTTAGCTCCGATGATCCGGAGCATATCTCCGATTATGGAAGCGTGGGTTACATGTCTCTTTAGTCGTGGACTTCACGAATTCTCCCATGGAGAAGAGTGCTAGACCAGACGTTGCTGTAGGGGTTTCAATTGAGAAGGGTAGCCGTTTTCACAATCTTTTCCCTTTTCATGCTGGCCATCGGAATCTCCGGAGCCGGAACAAATCATCTCCAGCCGTATTCAGCTGGGCCCTTGGGGTCGACCGATTATCCCTGGACCATGTTCCACGACGACCAGTTTAGGGCAGGGGCAACCCTAGCGAGCGCGCCGAGTACCGCGAACCAGATGTGGAGATTCGCAACAGGATCTTTCGTCTACTCATCTCCCGCGGTTTCGGACGGACTCGTCTTCGTAACCTCATACGACATGAACGCATACGCAATCGACGAATATAGTGGCCAGCAAAAATGGGCCTTCAATACTGGAAGTGTCATCTTTTCCTCGCCAGCCGTCGCGAACGGGATGGTATATTTTGCCTCCAGGAACGGAGGCATTCTATACGCGCTCAACGAGCAGACTGGCTCTGAGGTCTGGGGGAGAGGCTACCTCAACTACTTCATCGCCGCATCTCCTGCAGTAGCGGATGGGAAAGTATTCTACAGCAGCTGGTGCTCTGCGAGCTGCTTCCAGAACGGACAATTCGTTGCGCTCGACGCAAGCACAGGTGCTGTTGTCTGGGCGAACGCGACACTTCCCTCCTCTTCAGTATCCTCCTCGCCAGCGGTGCATAACGGACGGGTATTCTTTGGACTCGACGATGGGTCCGTCACGGCGCTAAACGAGACTACTGGCAAGGCAATATGGAGAGTAGTGCCCGGGGGAGCAGTAACCATCAGAAACGCGCCAGCGATAGCTTATGGACGGGTTTACGTCGGCACCGCAACTAAGTTCTTCGCACTAGACGAGATTACAGGTGCGACTGATTGGTCGTTCAACACAGGAAACTCAAACTCTACCTCAGCCGCGGTCAGCAACGGGATTGTCTACTTCGGAACGGGCAAAGGCAACATTTACGCGGTCAACGCCACCACGGGGCTGCAAAAGTGGGTGGCTACGACCGGAGCAGCCGTCTCATCCTCTCCCGCGCTCTCGCTAGGCTCGAACATGATTCTCGTCGGATCCAACGACCACTATCTCTACGCGCTAAACGCTACATCGGGCGTCAGGCTATGGAGATACCTAACCGCGGCACCAATCTGGTCCTCTCCCGCAATTGCTGATGGAAGAGCATTCTTCGGCTCTGACGACTATAACGTATACGCGTTGGGTGTAGTAGCGCCCAGTTTGCAAGCGTCAGTGTTTCCAAGCACGACAAGCCTAAAACCGGGGCAAATCTCCACACTAACAATCACGGTGACGAATGGGTCGGCTCCCCAAACCGGGGTCACCCTTTCTCTAACCTCGTCGGTTGGAGGCGGTTTCACTCAACCAGTCATGGGTAGTCCCGGCTTGTACTACTCCAATTTTACAGCCCCTCTAGTCAGTTCTACCGTTAGTACGCTGATTCAGGTCGTGGCCAGCGAGAACGGCTTTCTTAGCGGGTCTGCACAGACCTTGATTATTTTGACCCCGTTTCCCCCCTTGACTGTCGCGGCTGCCCCGACTCCGACATCCATTACTCCGGGGGGCGAGATCGTCTTGATGATTCGCGTCACAAATGGAACTAGCGCTGTACAAGGAGCCACAATCTTTCTATCCTCCTCAGAAGGAGGAAGCTTCTCAGCCGCGACGGACGGCGGAAACGGCAACTACACTGCGATCTACACTACTCCCCTTCAAGCCTCAAGCCCAACAGTTACCATTCAAGCGTCGAAGCCCGGGTTCTCTTCAGGGCAAAACACTGTGACCGTCACCGTGAATGGTATTCCAAACCTGACGAACTTGAAAGTCTCCGGGATTCCCGCCTTCTTCCTCATCGCTGGATTGGCTCTTCTATTCCTCGTTGTCCTGATTGCGCTGGTCTCTAGGAGAAAGAGCGAACCTACTTCACCATATTACCATCCAGTTGAAGCGGAACCGCCAACGTATTCTTCAAGTCCTGATTTCGGAGAAGGCTTATCTAGCCGATTCCTAAGCGGATTGCTCACGGGGTTGGCGGCCATAGGTGGGAGCTAGGACCCGTACCCATTCCGAAAGAATGAGGAAGGCAAGGCAGGAACGCTGAAAGCGATGCTTAACTCGTACCGGAAGCACGGAAGTGAATCTCCCATGCGATCTCTGTGGTAGTGTGGTGCTAACGCCCACGCGAAGCTTAGACCGCTGCCAACCTCATTTTCTATTTTTTCGAAAAGACGCGTTTTCGTTGATGGATATCTTTCGGTCTAGTTTGGGCTAGTCTTAAGGATCAACGTTTATAACAATCAGACGGGAATATTGAGCATATTCCGGTGCCCTCTAAGTGCTGCCAGTCTCTCTCCACGAGAACGATCTTCTTGGTTCGCTGTTCGGAAATCTAGGCACCATCAGCCAGTTGCTGTTTACCGTTCTCTTTATCGCGCTGTTTTTCGGTTTCGGTCAGAAATTGCAGATGCGCCAGTTCCTCTGGGATATCGACAAAGGATTGCGCAGGCTAGACATGTTTCGAAACTCTGCGAAAGATCTGACGTTGAAGACTGTGAAGGAGATCGGAAAGCCTACTACAGATCCGGGTCCTTCGATCAATGTTTTGATGGAGCAGTTCCTCATCTCGCCGGTTGACATGGATCCGGCTGGAATTGTCGGTAAGATTGATCATCTGCTTGATGTCAGGGATGAGAAGTTCAAGGAGGACGTTCGAAGGATTGCGCCGGGCGCTGACTCTTCACAGGTCATGAATCTCGAGAACCTGGTCGAGGCGTCATGGGCTCTCAATACGATCTACAGGATTATTCGACATTTCTATTTGATGGGGAAGAAGACTAACAGTATTTTCATCATCATCCAGCTTCAGGCGTTGCTTCCTTTGATTATTCAGGAGGCGGAGGCTTACTTGGGTGCGGCGAAGGCTTTCGCCGAGGGCCAGCCGATAGGAGACGGGATCGGCCCGCTTGTGGCCTCGCGGTTGATGAAGGATAAGGTGCAGCGGAAGGTCGAGAAGGACGTTGTTGTTGCGGAGACGATGATGGAGGATCGCAGGGTTATCGCTTTGAAGGCGGAGGGTCCTGGCGGAAACGTCGGGAAACCGGGGGACGCCATCAAGACGATCATCGAGGAAAATGTCGATAAGGTCTCCATGGTGATCATGGTGGACGCGGCAGTAAAGTTCGAGGGCGAAAACTCAGGCGAGGTCAGCGAAGGAATCGGCGCCGCGATAGGCGGCGTCGGGACGGAACGGTTCAAGATTGAACAGGAAGCAACTCTCCACAAGATACCCGTCTACGCAGTTATCGTCAAGGAGAGCCTTCAAGAAGCAATTACGCCGATGAAGAAGGAGATAATGGACGCTGGAGAGAAAGTTATCGAGAGAATCAAGAGCCTGATTCTGGAGAGAAGCAAACCGGGCGATACTATAATAGTCGCCGGTATCGGCAACACCATCGGCATCGGCCAATAAGTGAATCTCTACCGTGTCGCAGCCAAAGCCACGTAGTGGCTCATCACTAGTACTCACGATACTAGCCGCTGTTATGGCCGTTGTCGGCCTCTACTTTATCGGGCTCGTCTTCGGAGGAGTCATCACAGACCCCAACATCACAATCCTCTACGTTACCATCGCGGTTCTCGCGTTCACGTTCGTTCTTCTCACCATGACAAGGATGAGGCGTGGGATCAGGATAGGCGCGTACACGCCTGTCAAGGTGTTGTCCGTGGTCAAGTGTGGCCAATGCAGCTTCAAACAGATCAAAAACTTCGCCATCGGCGACTTTGTCTTCAAAGCGCTCGGCAAATGCACCCAGTGCATGACCGGGGATCTTACAATCAACGGGATCTACACCGAAGGCTCACCAAAGAAGTAGACTCATGCGACGCGAGACACACTCGCTAAGACCCCCTTATCTCTAGAACGCTCGCCGTCTGCCAGCGATTATGCCCGAGACAGGCGATTCAGGGCATACATCAGGCTTAGATGGCTCGGCGAAAAACTCGATTAACCCAGTAGATCTTGGCAGCTTGTTAAGAGTACCTCGCAGATTCGAAATCAGGGCTGATAAATGGGCGATTCTGGAATCAGGTTATTCTGCAGTAAGCACGGTACAGTCATCCCGTCCAACTAGAACTGTATGTTCTGACTGGGCGACCGGTCTTCGGGTCTCCTCCACCAGGACAGGGTATCCGCCTACACACTTGCTGTGGGTCAAGTCCAGCATCGCGCGTTTTGCGGTTTCTCTGGGGAACTTGTCTTCCAGCCAGCGCGGCGCGAAGGGTAGGGTTGAGAATCTGGAGTAAATGTCGTCGAGGACTTTCTTGGACTCATCATTCTTGACTCCTTTGGATTTGATGTAGCGGTAAATCTGGGCGGGTAGCATGTTTGTGACGGAGCCTGCGGCGTCGGGTAGGGTTACGAAGGGCTCTATGGCGAACACTTCCCCTTCGTTCGCTTTTCCTGCTGCGAGTACCGGAACGTTTGGCACTGATTTACCTGCATGTATGCTGTACCTCTCAATACTGTGACCGGTGAGGTTACTGATTGGGCGGAACCCGTACTTCCCTATGGTTGTCTGAATGACCCGTCCGATATCTGACAGTTTGACTCCGCCTCTGAAGGCTTTGATCGCGTTCTGCAACGCGTCATCGGCAGCTTTGACCATCGGTTCGAACTTGGGATCATAGAAGACGGTCACTGCCGTGTCGGTGACGTAGCCGTTTACGTGGACCCCGAAGTCGACTTTCACCATCGAACCAGAAGGAATCGTTAGAGTATCGCCTGGGGGCGAGGTGTAGTGCGCCGCAATCTCATTGATTCCAATATTCACCGGGAAGGCCGGTTTTCCTCCAAGCTCCCGAATCCTACTCTCGATTTCTACGCAGATCCTTAGCGCGTGTTTTCCCGGTTTGACTATGTCAGGTACTTCTTTTCGGATCTTTGCGATGATCAGGCCTGACTTCCGGAACGAGCTGAGAGCTTCAGTGTCGTACAATTATTCCACGCTTGGCCTGTCTATCATGGCAGTTGGGTGTCACTGACGTATGAACTACGCCTTACTGAAGTCACGCTTCCACATTTCCCGTGCTAATGTCCCGTCTTTCTTGTACAAATGCACCAAATCGCGAGCTTTCACTCTCCTTTGCCTGTGTTCGCTGAGAAATGTTGACACCTTCTCGATGAGTATGTCCTTCAAGTCTCCTGTGAGCATCCGGCCGCTCTTGTACTCGGCACGTATCTGCTCTATCCGCTTATCATCGGGTTCGAAGAACATGTAGAGCCACTGGAAAGGAACATCGACGTCGGGGTCTCCGCCTTTCTTCCGATGCTCCTCTTTTGTCGCTTGTCCACCGGAGAAGGCGTAACGGTACACTTTGTTTCGCACCGTCTTGTCATCATCGCTGAGGTAGATTGCAGTCTCAGGCTTTGAAGAGCTCATCTTATCCTTCATCCCTGTAAGCGGGGGAAGGAACTTGCTGTGGACAGCAGCCGCCTTGTAGTACCCCATCGACTCCGCAATGTCCCGTTGTATCCTCCAGTACGGGTCCTGGTCTATGGCCGAAGGAATGAGGCAGCGCCGTTTCTCGAGTAGACTTGGAAGGATCTGGATAGATGGGTAGAAGGAGAAACCGATGTTTGTCTCGCCGGTGAAGCCGAACACTGACTTGGCGGTGCTGAAATTAACCCGGCGGGCTATCTTCAGGATTAGTGGATATGCTTGACCGATGAACTCGGTGTCTTGAAGTATGAAAGTCCGATCTGGATCGAAGCCTACTGCGGCAATTTCCAGAATATTGTCAACTGCCCATCGCTGGGCGTCTTCATAGGATAGGTTCCGCTTCTCTTCGAGGAATTTTTCGTCGTCGGTTATCTGGATGTAGACATTTGTGTGAAATTTGTCTTGGAGCCACTTGGTGAAATAGAAGCTGAGTATGTGGCCAATATGCATGGGTCCGCTGGGTCCACGACCCGTATACAGGAATAGCCCCTTGCCCTTCGAGTAGTCGTCGAGTACGAGGTTGAGGTCGCGGTGTGAGAAGAAGATGTGCCGGCGGATAAGGTAGGCAGCGTCTCCAAGTATCTCTTCCAGTTTCTTGGCGAGCGGGCCGGCTAGTGGTTGGGTTCCGAAGTCCCGAATGAGTCGGTCATAGTCAACAGCGCCCGTCACTTCCCATGGTGTCACAACGAACCTTTCTTCAACCATTTCCTAGGCAACCGCCGTCGGTGGAATCTCCAGTTCGAACGCTGCTACAGGAAGGCTAAGGCCCCATGCGCGTATTATCTTAGGATGTAATTCGCCAACTACTCCAATTCGCTTTTGCCCTGACATCACCTCGCCGGTTCGTCCCTCGAGAAAGCTTGGCTGGGTGGTAGGTACGACCTGGAACTGGAGCTCGATGCTGGCAAGGAGTGTATCGAGGCATGATCGGATCTCGGTGAAACCGGCTGCCGTGTGAATTGTCACCGCGGCGATCTTGTATCGAGTTTCAGTCCGACCCTCTCCATTTTCTTTGACAAGAACGCATGGTCCAATTTCGAACACTCTCTGAGGATAATCGACATGAGTATTGTCCTTGAGCAAGTTGAGAATGCTTGGCAGAAGCCAGCTTCTCATCGCGGTGTGGGTTGACATTTTCGGATTCAGAAGTTCTGCGTAATTTTCATGCTCTATGCCCATCTTGTCAATGAAGACTTCTGGCGATGTGAGACTGTAGGTCAGGAGCTCCTGGTACCCTAACCCGATCATGACCTCTGCAAGGGTCTCATTTCTTTCCGTTTCGGGTGCGAGTCCTCCGAGGGTCCAGATTCTCGGCCATTCAGGATCTAGTTGGTTGATGTCTAGCGCGATCGCTAAGTCTTCAACTAGATCGACTTGGTGCATGATGTCTATGCGGTAGCAGAGGCTCTCCACTCGCAGTATGTCTTTACTCACTTGTCGAGCGGGATGGCCGGCTCTAACAAACGCTCGTATCATCTCCGCTGGTTTGAACTCGGCTCCAAGTAGTCTGTTAGCGTACCTGACTGACAATTCCTTGAAGCTAGATTTCAGGTCCGGCGTAATTACCGGCTTGGCGCCCTTGTCGGCGTATGTCTGAGTGCTGCTGTAGACCTTGCCTCCTCTCTCGGCGAGGGCGGCCACCACTATCTTCAGAGTGTTGCCTACGGTGGTGGCATTCGTCCCTGTAACTTCTACAAGGATATTCTTGGTGTCTGTGCTGACTTTGCCTAGGTCGTTGGAGTTGATGATCGGGGGGAGAGAGAGAATTTTGCCCTCTCCATCTGTTAGCACTGGCCATTCTTTGAATGATGAGATTATTGTGCCATATTCTAATCCCTTAGGGTGCTTCTCTACAATCTCTCGAAGGGTCATCTTCTCGGTCGAGCCTAACGGGACGAAGGCCGCGTCGTCAGGGTCGCCAACGGTATAGCGAAGAGGTGACTTGATCAGGTCGGCTTGGTAAAACCCGATGGACGCTCGTTTCCTCTTCCTTCCATACGTTAGGTCCATTTTCTCTTGTAGGCTTATCCAGCTCTTCAGAGCGTTTTCGCTGGGCTTGACGTTTCTCACAATGGATGTGGCGATGAAGGGCCGGATTGGCCCCAGTCTACGGTCCACTGTAACTGTCAGACCAGATTTTCCGGAGAGTATTGGAGCCTTGGGCTTAGCGATACCGAGATGAGTTCTAAGGGCGCGTGCTATTCCCTCGACCGACCAGATGTCCGGATGGTTGCTGTCTTTGACTTCGATGCTGACGCCATCGTTCTGTTCGTCAAGAGATTCCACGTCGCCTTTGACATAGGCGAGCATCTGGTTGAGCCCGTCCTCGTCCCGGGGAACCTTCTGTCCTAGAAGATCCTCTAGATCTCTTAGGGAGAACTGGACTGAGGGCGTTCTAGCCTACCTTCTGCTGTCTTATCCATTCGAGGTCTGTCGTGAAGAGTTGTCTGATGTCTTGGATCTGCTGGTTCATCATGTAGAGCCTGTCAATTCCGAGACCCCACGCGATCACGGGCACTTTGATGCCGAGGGGTTCGGTGACCTCGGGTCTGAATATCCCGCTTCCGCCGAATTCCATCCATCCGTATCCTTCCTTGTAGGCTTGCAGTTCCACGCTCGGTTCGGTGAAGGGGAAATAATCTGGCTTGAATCGGACCTTGTCCGCCCCTGCGACCTCGCGGGCGAACATCTCCAAGACCCCGAGTAGATTGCGTAGGCTGAGGCTGGGATCGAGAACAATCCCCTCTGCCTGGTTAAACTCTGTTAGATGTGTTCTATCGAGGAGTTCCGGGCGGAAACAGCGTGCAATCGCGAAATATTTGCCTGGGATCTGAAGGTCCTTCGAGATCATTGATCGGACGCTTAGGGCTGTTCCGTGGCTGCGGAGGACTAGCTTGGAAGCTTCTTCTTTCGAATACTTGTAGCCCCAGCCCGTGGACCCTGTTTTCCACCCGTTCTCATGCGTCTGAGATACCTTCTCCAATATGTCCTTCCATGGTTCCAAGCTCGCTTTTGACGGGTGTTTCAGATAGTAGAGATCGTGGATCTCTCTTGCTGGATGATCTTGTGGCATGTAGAGGCAGTCGTCGTTGATGAAAGCGGTCTCGACGAGAGGCCCAACAGCCTCCTTGAAGCCTAAGGTGACGAGTTTCCGTTTGACCATTCGCAGGAATCGCAGGTACGGATGATATTTTCCAGGATTGAGTGAAGGGACGGGAGAAGAAACATTGTATGCTCGAAGACGAATCTTTTCCCAGTCACCGGAGAGAATCATCTCGCTCGTTAGACCGCTGACCTCATCTACAGGAGCTTGAGTGGGAATCGTGTTCGACCCATGAGGAGTGATCTCTAGCTTCCGCTGCGTTCTCTCCTTCGACGCCAGAATGTTTCTTTTGAGGAGCCTATCGACGGCCTGTTTCAAGTTAGGAGGCAGTTCTTCTATTGGAATACTGACCTGGCCGATTCTAGCTAGAACCTCTTCATCCTCGTCTTTGGGTGGATTCTTCGAGATCACTAGAATATTGCCTGAGCTTGTTTTCTCGATTTTTCCCCAGCCTTTGCGGGCAATCCAGCCAGTAACTATCGAGACAAAATCGGTTGGTAGCCCCGCTTGCTCAACAGCGTCGCTGACCGAGAGTTTTCCCCCGGCGTCGTGGACCACCGTTGCCACCCTTCGTTCGGGCAGTCCATTCGCAAGGTAGTCATGTCCTTCTTCAGTGCAAAACACCTCAGTCGTTCTTGTTGTCTGCTCCTTGACCAGGCCCTGCTCTGATAGAGTGAGTGAGGAGCGGGCAATCGCGGCATCGGCTAGCCCCGTTCTTCGGGCAACCTCTTCGACAGAAGCCGTCCCGCCGACGTCGCGGAGAGTTCTCAGAACCTTTACGTCGTTTTCGCGCAAATCCACTTGCAACGGTCTCCGAGGCTAGAAACACCGGTCAGCACTCCAACCGCTATATTTGATTTGAAAACGAGAAAGTTTGTCTTCAGTTGGCCAATGAATGAGGCGCTCTGCGGTTGTGCCCTGCTGAGTCTTCGGTTTGTATCTGTTTAGAGGAACTTGTTAGTGATCCCGAGGGCCTCGTCCGTCTTGGCAATCGATCTCTTGCCTTCAGTCTCCAGGCCAGTAAGCGCCCTTACGGCGTCAACGTTCTCTGGAACGACAACGCTCTCGTTGTGGACTTGGTAGACCATGTTCGCTTCACCATCAGTGACGTTGAGTATGTCTTCCCAGTAGGCTACCTCCCACATGTCAGCCCTAGCTCTAAGCATGTCTCGCATCATCTCAGCTACAGCGTTCATGCTGTCAACTCCATCAGTCGTCCGGACAGCAGCGAGCCTAGGCGCGTTCTTCAAGACCTTCAGGACATCCTTCCTCTCCGGGTTGTTCTTCAGCTGGACCATAGCGAAGTGGAGGTGGCCGATGTTGAAGGGTCCTTTCGCGGCCATTGTTGTGATGTCTAATTTGGGAAGGACTGTTTGCGCGTCAGGTCCCTGATGAGACGGAATATGAGCCTCCGGGACCACAGTATTGATGAGTCCGTTCTTGTGGCTCTCCCACGGGTCTGTTCCCCTCCGGAACACGACAACTCTCGCTTTTCTCACACCAATCCCATTCTGGAGTGCTCCGATGGTTCTGCAGATTCCGGTCGTGTTGCAGCTCACAACCCGGGTGGCGTTCTTGTTCAGATTCTCAGCGTAGTTGCACTGGGCAACGAACGATGATCCTGTAAGCTCGTGTTTCTCACCGCCCTGGAAGACCGACTTGACCCCGAGCTTGTCGTAGAGTGCTTTGTTCTTCGCTCCCAGTCCTGCTGGGGTGCAGTCGATCATAACGTCGACCTTTTTGATCAGGTCCTCTAGAACTCCTGAAACCTCTATTCCCGCCTTTTTCATATCGGGAAGTCTCTCGGGAATGGAGCTGTATATCGCGAAATTCTTCTTCTGCCCCATCTTCACACGATAATCCGCGACGACGTCAGAGACGCCGATTAGTTTCATGTCCTTCTGCTTCGACAAGGCCTCGGCGACACGCTTGCCGATGACACCGAACCCGTTCACTCCAACCTTAGCAATTTGCTTAGGCATTGCAATCGATCTGGCTCAAGGATCGAGAATGGTTTCTTTTAGACATAACCCTACTTTACCCGCGTATCTTCTATAACATGATTAGCCTAGTAATCTCGAAGGATCTCTACCCGCCTTTGTTGAGGCGATCTATGTTCCTCCTAGCGAAGATCTGGTTTTTCATGCGGATTTCGGAGGCTAAGTTTCATGCCGGATCAGGAACAGTCTTTCAGGGAAGCAGTTTCTAGCGTACTTTGGTTCTACGGTTCTCAGTTGACGTCGCACGCGAGTATGATAGTCGGGTTTATTGTCACATTTTTCACCCTGATTCAAGTCCGCGAATCAATAGTAGGCGTAGGTCCTCGGTGGTCCCTCCAGCTTGGAGCGCTTGCGATAGCAGCCGTGGTTGCATATTCTATGTTTCGAGTTGTATTGTACGGGAGTTTGTCAGGCGTCTTAATGCACTATGGGTTGGAGGAATATGAGACATTTCTTAGGAGTCATAAGGTGAAGCTGTTTGAGCACGCTGTCGTTAATGCGTTTGCCACTTCTCAGTTATTGAATAAGACGACTATGAGGAGCGAATTATACAGGTTGCGCGGACAGTAGAGTGAACGAGCAGGAAGACGGGTTACATTCTGGGTTCAGCCACCGATGGTGCTTTCCCTTGCGGTTGCAATGTTACTAGTTGGTATCATGTTCGGTTGGCGCGCTGACACTTTTCGCTGAGATGCATGGCTTGTTGGCTTTCGTTGTTTTTTCTGCTCGTGATATTTTCGTTGCGATTAGTTCACCCGCTTCCAAAGGATGCTTGATCTTTGTAGAGATTGGCCGTAGTGCCGTAACAGTCTATGTTCGGATGGACGCTTTAGACATAACTAGCAATACTCATGGTCGTGGTTCTGGAGACGGGCTTTAATACTAGGGCTGGACCCTTTACGCTCTCAAGCTTTACCGCTTACAAATCGAAAAGAGAAGGTATCAGATAGAAGGTAATGAATTTTGGAGGTTAAACTTTCATGGTTGAACAGTCTCAGTACGCTACGACTACAAAATACATAGTAAAAGCACACTTCGACGTCCAAGGTGTCGTCGAGAAACCAGACGTTGTTGGTGCAGTTTTCGGGCAGACCGAAGGACTCTTCGGACCGGATCTAGACCTTAGAGAACTACAAAAATCAGGGAGAATAGGACGAATCGAGATCAACCTCGATTCCAAACGCGACAAGACAACAGGATCCATCGTAATACCCTCAAGCCTAGACAAAGTCTCAACGGCAATTATCGCAGCAGCTATCGAGAGCGTCGACAGAATCGGCCCCTGTGAAGCCAAGATCACGCTGGAAAAAGTCGAAGATGTCCGCGAAGAGAAAAGAAACGCTATCCTGACCAAAGCGAAGGATATTCTCCGCAAATGGGTTGTCGAATCATCCCCAAGCACAGAAGAGGTCGTCAAGGAAGTTGCATCGTCCCTACGAGGAGTCGATCTTATCGAGTATGGTCCCGAGAAGCTGCCTGCGGGCCCAGAGGTCGAGAGCGGCTCACTGATAGTGGTTGAAGGCAGAGCAGACGTCATTCTCCTCATGAAGGTCGGGATCAAGAACGTGGTCGCGCTCAACGGGACCAAGGTTCCTGACACCATCATCAAACTCACGAAGGACAAGGAAGTCACAGCCTTCCTCGACGGAGACAGGGCCGGAGACCTCATTCTCAAAGAACTACAACAGGTCGCAGACATTGACTACGTAGCACGTGCGTCCTTCGGGAAAGAAGTCGAAGAGCTAACTCCGAAGGAAATAATGAAGGCTCTTCGTGAAAGGGTCCCTATCAATCTCGCTAGACCAATCGAAAGGCCTGAGAGGCCACAATTTGTGCGCCAGGAAAGGCCGGAAAGACAGGAACGATACGAGCGACCCTACGAAAGAGGGTACGGTCCATCGGAACCTCGCGTTGAAGCGCCGCCTATCCCGAGACCCAGCCTAGCACCACAAGTGTTTGACGTCGCGAAAGACCTGCGAGGAACTCTGGAGGCTGTAATATTCGACGAGGCCGGAAAAGAGCTAGGCAGAATGCCAGTCAGCGAGCTGGCAGAAAAGATTCCGGGCGTCGAAGGCGCACACCTGGTACTCTTCGATGGAGTAGTCACCCAGAGACTGTTGGACATTGCCGCAGGCAAGAACATCCGATTCGTCATCGGCGACAGAGTATCCGACGGAGCCAAAAAACCACCAAACGTGAACGTTATGACGTTGAGCGATCTATCATCGTTCAGTCCAGGTCCTACGATTACAAGCTGACCTGACCGCTCGTCCCGAACAAGTCTTTCTCCGCGATTCCAAAGACTTCTAGAACTCTAGCTGCGGCAGGCACAATCTGATTGCGTACATAATAGTCGTAGTCAACTTGATCAAGTGAGACTTTGAAGTGGGGCTCTGCCTTCTGGTAGAGTTTGCCTGATCTCTTTGTGATGATGAAGCCGACTTTGTCCCCTACGGAGACTGGCCATCCCTCTTTCGCCATTTTCCGGGCAACTGCCACATGTGGCGCATTGACTTCGTACTGATCTGGGCGTTTGGTGAGGGTCTTCCATATCACTAGGGAAGACTTGGGGACCTTTGCGGATTCCAGGTCTTTGATCAGGTTCGTCACGTAGGATTTTGCCCTGGTTGGATTCGCGTCTTCTAGAACCAGTCTAAGAGCTTCGTTCTGGACATTCCTGGCAAGGTTGGACCAGTCTCCTCTGATAGCCTCCATTCCGACGACGTCAAGTTCGCCATCGTCCGTTAGTCCAGCATATTTCTTCTTGGCTTCTGTGAACAGGATTCTCTTGTACAACTGTCCTAGGTTGATTTCGAGTCCTAGGTTCTTGTCGATATCTTTGATGAACTGGTTGACGAGTTTCTCCTTGTACTCGATGAAGAGGCTGTCCGTGTCTCCGTAGAGAACTTTGAGCCCGAGGGTCTTGGCGAGATTGATGGATTTGTTGATGGTGTCGCGACCGAGGGCGGCGGCGGATTCTGCAACCTCTCTGGAGTACCATCTGGATCCGGCCCAGCCCGCGTACCCGTAGGTGGCGTTGGTGATGACCTTGGTGGCCTTTTCACGCGCTTTCAGGATCTTGTGCTCTGGAGTTCCCCGCGGCGTCCTAGCCGCTTCCCTCTTCGCTGCCTGACGGCTCGCTATGAGCTGGGATAGAACGATCTTGTAGAGTCCCGGAGGATTCTTTCGGAAGTGATGACCAACCTCGGGGACCTCAAAGACATCCTCTCCTGCCTTATCGACAAGCGTGTCCGGGGAGATGTTGTACTTGACCATGAGGCTAGGATACATGGCTGAGAAGTCGAGAACGGCAACGCTGTCGTGCAGTCCCACGCTTGGCTCAAGGACGATTGCCCCTTTGTATGGAATGATATTGAGCTCTTCTCTAACTGGTATCAGCTCTCCGAGTCTGTGAGCTTCCATCATCAGGTAGCTGTCAACTCTGAAACCAACAGCTGCAGCGAGGACCTGGTCTGGTGGAAGTGCTGAGAGATTGGAGAGCTGCAGTGTATAATCGAGCGCGTCCTCTCCAACATTGAAGATTGAGGCTGCGTGGGCTTTCATCTGTCCCTCTAAGCCTGGGCGATCACGACCAGTCCACTGATCGTAGTATTCGGTCTCGTCAATTGTCGGAGTCACAGCTTCAACTCCGAGAAACCTCGCAACATTCTCAACAGTCTTGATCTTCACATCGTAGAGGTCTCCTGAGAAATCTAGCAGGTCCACGTTTGCCCGTCCCGTTAGCGAGAAGTGGCCGTAGAGACTCTGGCGGGCCGGACCATCGTCTCTTCCGACGGAAAGTTTCGCCTTGGTCTTTTCAGCTCGCTTGATTAGATAGGGCCAATCGAACGTGTTGCCGCCAAACGAGAAGACAACGTCAGGGTCAAATTTCCGATAAATCTCCGATAATCCGTCGATTATCTCTTCATCCGAATTCTTTTCTGACTGGATGGTGCCGGATTGGCCTTCGCTATTTTTCCATGCAACGAGTCCCAGAGGGTCCCGAAGCGGGCTTGGAGAGCCCGTCGGACTAACGGCTAGGATAGCGAAGGAGAGGACTCTTAGCTCAGGAGCATTTTCCCTCGGGATAGAAGTTGGGTGTCCGCTTGCGTCAAGGACTTTGTCTACGTGATACTTTCCCGGGTCAATGTCAGATTCTGCTCCCTCGACGCTGTACCACTGGCAGGGTCTGATCTCAAACTCATTCTGATACTTTATCGAATAACGAAGCTTCTCCTCAAAACTCCTCTCAACGCCAAGCAGCTTTACGCATTCTCTGGCGCATTTCTCCAATGTATCAGGATCTTCGCAGAATATTTCGATAACTTGTCTCTTCTCAGCTAGACGTTTCCTCTTTTCAATGATCGCTCGTTCAATCGACGGATGAGGCTTCTCGGTTTCAATCCTCTTCTTGAGTTGACTAATGTCTTGGTCTTTCTTGGGTAGGAGATAGAAGTAGGGCTGAAAGTTGGGGTCGATAACTAGGACTCGCTTGTTGTCATGCGTGACTCCCCAAAGCCAGATCGCTGACCTGCCCTCGTGAGCCTCATGGTTGAGGTCTAAGAGCCAGAAGTCAAGTCTCAACTTGGGATTACGTCAGCCTGGGGCTGTGTAAAGTTTCTTGCAAAGGCGAGTTGTGTAACAAGAATGATGGAGGAGCGTCGACTCGCTGGCGGTCTCTTTCCTCACAATATTACGTCGGGCAATCCGAAAGGCTTAGTTCAAACCCATACCATTCTGTCAGCTGCTGGATTACTGTTTGGATTCATCGACCAGCGTCGCCGATGAACAACGCATTCTTAGAATCGCAAAGGAACTCATAGAACAACTCAGCATATCTATTTTCAGACCAGTCTCGGTTTCTTGGGACGAGTACGTTCAGTTGACGCTGCACGACTCCGAAAACATCCTCCCGGAGATGGCCGGGAGCATCAAACGAGATATCCCGATCGGCTGGTGCGTCTTCAGCTGGGACAGAGTCCTCCTGCCTACCGCGATGAGGGGAAAACTCGATCCTGAAGAGTGGCGGCCTCTACTGGCTTCCTCTCTGATCTACGAGGCGAAGCTGAGGGTCAAACGCTATCTCGGAACCATCTTAGTTTCGACTCCAATCATTGTCGATGCGCTAGGATGGTGGGAGCTATTTGCTGTTTCGACTCCAGCCTCAGGCATACCCGCCCTTTTGCTGATCCTAGACATCGCGTGGTTGTTCCCTGCTTTTTTCCTAAGTGGGTTCCTGTCCAAATGGTTCTCAAGGCGACTGAGGCTAGAAGCCGATAGGCTTGCAGCAGAGCGTGTCGGGAGAGAAACTCTGGAGAGAGTGCTGGAAAAGATGAAAGCCCTAGGACTAGTAGATTCGTATGCGGGTCTGACCTGGAGGAGGGGTTATCCATTCTCGTCGGAGCTTATGAACGGTAGGCCTACGCTGACCGAGAGGATTGCGAATCTCAACTGGAACTCAAAGCCTTTCTGAGTGATTACACGCGTCGCACGGGCGAATCCGCCAACCTTGTAGTCGTACTATCCAGAACATCTGCCGGGGAGAGTTTAAATTCGCGTAGGGCTCAAACCCGAACCTATCAGGTAATTCTGGTATGGCAGAGAAGCCTAAGACACCGGCGGACAGATGGGGAATCGCCCACATCTACTCATCCTTCAACAACACCATGGTCCACATAACAGACCTCACAGGCGCCGAGACAATATCCCGAAGCGCCGGAGGACAACACGTCAAAGCCGACAGGCTCCAAGGAACACCGTACGCTGCGATGCAGGCCGCTGCAGCAGCAGCCAAGACAGCAAAAGACAAAGGAATTACCTCTCTACACATTCGAGTAAGAGCTCCTGGTGGTCACGGTGCTAGGACCCCTGGTCCCGGAGCGCAAGCTGCCATCAGAATGCTTGCCCGTCACGGGTTTAGAATTGGAAGAATAGAAGACGTTACACCGGTTCCGCATGATGGGACCCGACGGCCCGGCGGTCGACGCGGTCGCAGAGTCTAGATCCCAACTAGGGTAGACTTTCAACGTCCTACGCATCCCAGATCAGACGAATCGTTGACAAACATCAACGCTGGCGCGCAGAAGAATGCCTCAACCTCATACCATCCGAGAACGTAACCAGTCATACAGTTCGCCAACTTCTCAGGATTGACATGGGCCATCGATACACGGCCATCGACGGGTTCTACAAGGGAACACGCTTCATCGATGAGCTCGAAGCCCTAGGCGATAAACTGGCCTGCGAAGTATATGGCGCCGACTGGGCGAGCCTGAGGCCGCTATCAGGACATATGGCTGATATGATCGTGATTTCCACCCTTACCAAGCCCGGTGGATCGATCCTCTCTGTTAACCCTGTCAACGGGGGGTATGACGGCATCGGCGGAAAAGGGTATCCACCCTTTGTCAATGTGAAGAATCTCTTTTTCCCGTTTGATTCAGAAAGAATGAACATCGACGTGAACAAGGCTAAAGCTCTCATCGAAGACGAGAAACCCTCTCTCGTCGTCTTCGGACAATCCTACTTTCTATTTCCCCACCCTATCACTGAACTTGCAGACGCTTGTCAAGCAGCAGGGTCCCAAGTCGCCTACGATGCGTCCCATGTTCTAGGACTGATCGGTGGGGGAGAGTTTCAGCGTCCACTGAAGGAAGGTGCAGCTGTCATGTTGGGATCCACTCACAAGACCTTGTTCGGTCCACAAGGAGGGATAATCCTAGGAACAAGTCGGGTCAAAGAACTTGTCAAAGACAGACAGTTTCCTGGACTTGTCGATAATGCTCACTGGAACAGGATGGCGGCTCTCATTTGGGCATTGGACGAGATTCGAAGGCGAGGCGCAAAATACGCCTCTCAGGTAGTAGCAAACGCTAAGGCTCTAGCTAAGGCGCTCCACGAAGGCGGCCTGCCCGTCAAATGCGCGGATTATGGTTTTACCGAGTCGCACCAGGTTTTTCTCGACATTAACGGCGAGGAGAATGTGAACCGTTTCTCAGAGAAGTTGGAGGACGCAAACATGATCGTCGATCATGGAATCAGGCTTGGAACAAACGAGTCTACTCGTCGTGGAATGAAAGTACGAGACATGGAGAGAGTTGCCGAACTAATCATAAGAGTCTACAAGGGCGAAGAACCGGGTAGCGTTCGCAGAGCCGCGACAAGATTGCGGAAAGAATTCAAGACTATCGAGTATACCTGACCTCGAAGAGTTCAAACGCTCCGTCAGTTATTGACGGTAGAGGAGGAAGGATCCTGCCGCTCTCATCGTTGTCAATGGTATCGTTCGATGTCGACGGTACGATCTTTCGGAAAGCCGCCCTCACCCAAGCATCCCGTTCCTTGGGAATCGGAGAGAAATGGGATTCGCTCGAAGAAATGTTCCTTCATCAAAGGATCAACAAGAGAGAACTCCTGACCTCTCAATACAAGCTTCTCCAAGGAATGAAGCTCACCGATATTCTTCAAGCGGTCTCGAAGGTCGAAGTCATCAAGAACGTCAGGGAGACAGTCGAGAAACTTCAAGGTCATAGAATCCGCGTTGTCCTATTGACAGACAATCCAGACTTCCTGTGCGGATACTTGATTGAAAGGTTCGGGTTCGAAGGCTACGTCGGATCCAAAGTCGGAATCAAAGACGGAATCATCACCAGCGAAATAGAACCGCTGCCTGACAAAAGACTAGGGTTGCGGAAATACGCTGCATGGACGGGCATCCCCCTGTCCAGATGTGCACACGTCGGCGATTGGATAAACGACGTCCCTGTCTTCCGAGTAGTGCGATATTCCGTAGCCTTGAACGCTCAGACTGAGAAGGTAAAGGCGTCAGCATCACACCACATAGAGACTGACGATCTCCTAGACGTATACCGCCATCTTCAATCGACAAATTGAGGAATTAGGGCTCGCTTCTGCGTTGGATATGGGACCAAGCTAATTGTAAGACGGCCGAATTGAGAAGCGACTATCACTCGAGGCCCTTCATCATTTCATCACTCCAAGTGTGCGAAGATCTGCACCATTCTCCGAGTTTCGGTGGAAATCCGCTTCTGCAACATGCGAGCAATTTCTTGAAATCTATTATCCCTTGAAACTTGTTATTATAGAATATCCAGCCTTCTCCATCTTCGGATTCCAAACGATGAAGAACTTATCGCCAGATGATGGCTTGTTGGGGTTTTTCGAATTGTAGAGATGAAGTGCGTCAAATATTTTGTCTGCTTTATCGTTCGTGGCGTAAACATATCCTGTCTCGCCATCATCTTCGAAAACCACGCCGAAGCCCGTATCCGCGAATAATTTGGCATAGTAAGTTGGAAATCCTCTAATTTCGACTTGGTATGCTACTGGTCTATCATCATTAGGGTTCGACTCGATTTTCATGTGGATCCTCCTGTCATTGACTGCTTCCCAGTTTGATAACCCCTCAAGCCTATTCTTACCCGAACGATCGTTGCATTCGACCTTTTCGTCGCTACGAATCTAGTAGATGAGGCGACTGCTTAGACTAAGACTCTTCTTGTTTGAGAGAAATGCGCATTCTGTAATTCGCCTTTTCTTCGCCATGGCGATGCTAAGTTGCTGTAGATGAGCAGCATTTTCCAAACTTCGGATGACCGCATTTCTTCCTGGGATCGCAAGCAATGAGCTTTGGAAGCCGTCTTTGCGGAGCAATTCATGCGTTTTCATGGCCTTGTCTCGCTCCGATGATATGCACACAATAATGTCCCGTTTCTTGTCTATCGTGAACAGCTTCGCATGCCCAACTTGTTCAGGGTATACCGCTTCAGCTTTGGAACCCAATACTTCGTTGATTTTCCCTGCCCCGTAAAGCGAAAGAGCATAATTCACTCCTGATCCCGTAAAGACAAATGATCCTTTCGCAACTTGTGTCATACTTCCAGTCGAGAGTGCGGTGCCTAAGAGGGCGGTCTTTCCCTTGATGGATCTAGGCAGACTTCCGAGAAGGTAGGCGCAGGCCAATAAGCTGGTCGTGAAACTGACTGTGCCAGACGTTAGTGTCCCGGCGTTTCTGTACCTAAGCTGTAGAGTCTCATCACACTCTCTAGATAGTGGGCTCTCTTGATTGGCTGAGATGGCTATTCGCTTGGCAGCGATTTCCTTTGCCTTCCTGGCAAGTTTGATGTTCGTTCTCGTTCTGCCACTGACCGAGACGATGACGAGGTTCTTCCCTCTTACTCGCTGGATGTTCGTGAGTAACTCGTAAGGGTCCGAAGCAATGGCTTCTCCATGAGAGAGTTCTTGGGCGAATACGGCTGCTGCGTATGAGTCGCCTGATCCAGCAAATACGAATGAGGAGCGGTCGAGCCTCGGAAGGTGTATTTCTCGAAGTTGAGAACCAAACCTTGGAAGATCTAGCTCCTGATTAGAGATTTCTTCCGCCATTGCTTGGATAGACATTTCGTTCTCAGCCCTGACTCGGGTCTGCGCGGTAGGTTCCACCTGTGTATGTCCATCTTTTGTGGCATTTCTTGCATTGAAGCTTGAAGCCGGTCCGCCAGCCTTCCGAAGTACGATCCTCTCCTACAATCACTAGCTCTCCACCGCAGGAGCATCTCGGAACCACTCGCGACAAGATGAGTTTTACATGATGACTGGATAGCTAAACTTCTTTCCTCATGTAACCCGCTAGCTGTCTTCTCTGAGCTTCTTGATTCTGCGTCTCATTTCCCAAGTGCGCTCGAAACCATGTTTGAGGTAGACCTTGCGTCCCATCTTGCTCGCGTGTAATCGGAGCTGGAGAAACCCATTCGATCTGCACCACTCCAACGCTTTTTCGACTACTCCTGAGGCCACGCCAAGTCCTCTATAGAGAGGCTCCGTGTACATTGAAAGCAAATACGGTTGGATCATGAGCTTGTATCCGGGCCTCGGTTGAACGGGCTGCAGCCATACGCATCCTCCACCAAGGACCTTGTCTTCATTCTCGGCTACCCAGCCCATCAGAATTCCGCTCTTCATCCTTGATCTAGCCCATCCTGCATAGACCTTGTCCGCCCTATCCAGCTCTCTCTGTTCTCTCGCCCCAAGATCACGCCACATCGCTCTTCGCTGGTGAACCAGAATCGGAAGATCCTTCAACGTAACCTTGCGAACGATGAATCTTGGTCTTCGGGGTTTCTTTACTCGTTTCCTTTTCTTTGTTGCCAACTCTAACCCGAGCAAAGTACAATTGTCGTTACAGCAGCGCTAGTTGCTTGCCAGCTTTCTCGAAGGCTGCCAGCGCCACATCTAGATCCTTCCTCGTATGGGCACTTGTCACAATTGTCCTGACTCTTGCCTTGTCTCTTGCTACCATTGGGAAGACGATCGGTAGGACGAATATTCCAAGCTTGAAGAGGCTATCAGCTAGTTCACGAGCCTTACCCGCTTCTCCAACTATCACCGGGGTGATAGGAGTCTCGCTATTCCCAGTGTCGAAGCCAATGTCTTTCAGTCCTTTCTTGAAGTATCGTGTGTTGTCCCAGAGCTTCTTGACCAAAGATGGTTGTTTCTGGACGATCTGTAACGCCGCGATACACGCGCCTACGACGGCGGGCGGGTGGGACCCGGAGAGGAGATAGCTACGGACCTTGTTCTGGAGGTATTTGCAGAGGTCTTTCGAGCCGACAACATATCCACCGACGCATCCGAAGGCTTTCGAGAAAGTTCCCATGTCGATGTCCACCTTTCCCTCCAGATGAAAATGGTTGGTAATCCCACGGCCGTTCTCACCTAAGACACCGTCTCCGTGAGCATCGTCAACATAAGTCACCGCGTTATGCTCCTGGGATAGTCTGACAATATCCTTCAGCGGAGCGACGTCTCCATCCATGCTGAAGACGCCGTCAGTAATTACGAGGACCCTACGGAACCGTTCCGTTCCCTGCAGCCGTTTTTCTAGATCGTCCATGTCCTTGTGCTTGTAGACTCGCCTCTCGGCTTTCGTAAGGCGACAACCATCGATTATGCTGCCATGATTCAGTTCGTCGCTGATGATCAGATCACGTTCGTCAACGAGGGACATGATTACTCCCAGGTTCGTAGCGTAGCCTGATTGGAAAGTAATCGACGATTCTGATCTCCTGTAGTCTGCCAGTTCTTTTTCGAGCTTAACGTGAAGGTCCATGGTTCCAGCGATAACGCGTACAGACCCGCTGCCGGCTCCGTACTTTCTTGTTGCCGCAAGAGCTGCCTGTTTGAGCTTGGGATGGTTTGCGAGTCCAAGATAGTTGTTCGAGCAGAGAACTATGACGCTCTTACCATCGACTCTGGCGTGCGGCGCGGACGGACTTTGAAGAGTCCTGACACGCCACAACAGATCCTGCTCGTCCAGTCCTCTAAGTTCTTCCCTCAAAGCATCTAGAAGCGGCGCTCTTTGCAAACCGGACTCTTGGCTCATAATCTCAAGATCGAGAATTCGTTCCTAATCTAAAACGTTTTACAGCGCATCTCGCGCGGCTAACCCTCAGCTTCGAGGAAATCAGGTGAAAGAAAAGATGCACGCTGTCGTAAAGCCATCTCCGGGTCCTGGCGCGGTCTTCGAGAAATGGCCCACACCTAAACCCGGTCTCCGAGACATTCTCGTCCGGATAGAAGCCACATCGATCTGTGGGACGGACATGCACATCTACGATTGGCATGAATCGATCCGGGACAAGGTCAAGCCTCCCATGGTTATGGGACACGAGTTCGCCGGCAAGATTATCGAGGTAGGCAAGGAGGTTTCCGATCTTCGCGAAGGCGATATTGTCTCCGGCGAGACGCACATCTTCTGTGGCAAATGCTTCCAGTGCAGAACCGGTAACGCTCACATCTGCGAGCGAATGCTTCTGCGGGGAGTAGATACAGACGGCTGTTTCGCAGAGTACCATGCTCTCAACGAGCAGCATGCATGGCTCAACGATCGCAAGATTCCGATCGAGGTGGCATCAGCTCAAGAGCCGCTCGGTAACGCGGTTCACGCAGCCTCCGCGGCAGAGATCTCGGGCAATACCGTCGCAGTCTTTGGCTGTGGTCCAATCGGAGCTTGTCTAATCGGGCTCTGCAAGTCGTTCGGTGCGACTAAGATCTTCGGAGTGGACATCGTCGATTACCGGCTGAAGCTGGCGAAGGATATGGGTGGAGATGTCTTGATCAACGGTTCTCAACAAGATGTCGTGAAAGAGATCATGCGTCAAACAGATGGGCGTGGAGTTGATGCCTTCTTTGAGATGTCAGGCGCGCAGCCCTCGTTCGAGGAAGGGTTCAAGGTTCTTCGTCCCGGCGGAACAGCCATCCTCTTCGGTCTTCCTTCGAAGAAAATCGAACTTGACGTGGCAAACTGGATTGTTTTCAAGGATGCTCATGTCCGAGGCGTCTTCGGCCGTCGGCTCTTCGGAACCTGGTACAAGACAGCTGCGGTGTTGAAGGCAGGTCAGGTTGATCTTTCGAAGCTGATAACTCACCGGTTCGATCTTGAAGAGTTCTCTAAGGCCTTTGCGTTGATGAAATCTGGACGTTCGGGAAAGATCATCTTGTATCCGAACAAGAAACACGCGTAGGTCGAGTCTATCGCCGGTCTTTTTTCGGTTCGGCGGCCTGGGCCTCCTTCTGTCGGATCTTCACGATCTCTCCGGCGATCGATTTCAGCATTGCAACCTTCGGAGCTGTCTTCTTGACGGTAACGTATCCTGCCTTCTCCCAGTGAAGGCTGGGCATTGCCGATTTTTCCTTCGGTTCCGGAACATAACCCAGTATCGTTGCGGCTTGGATGATCTCTCTAAGATTCGGTTGCTTGAGCGCTCTCGCTATTGGGAGTTTTCTTCCCTGTCCTCTGGTCTTTGTGCTGTCGATGTGGAATGGCCAGATGATAATGTGACCCGGGTTTTTCACCCTGGCTTCACATTCTTTCTTAGGATTTGCTGGCTTGGGATACGAGGACCGCGTTGATGACTCCGTCTTGTCCGGGACGAGAAGTGACGCGCGCTTGGCCTAGCTCCGTATCGACGATCGCACCTTTCGTAATTACGCCTCTCCTCTGATAGTCAATATTTGCTGGATTCTTGACAACCCGTAGAAGCTTCGACTTCGACGACTTTCCTGTCGATTTGTCGGTGACGACAGCCCAGTCAGCCGATGCCAATCTGATCTTTTGAGCCCCGCCTCGAATTCCAACTCTTCTCTGCTTGACTTTACCAAGGGTCGTCTCGACTGGTTCTCCACCAGCCTCGTAGGCGCGTTTTCCGCGCCATGGGCGCTTAATCCCGCCGGTGGCTTTCTTCTTGTGCATGTTGCCATGATATCGAGGCATTCGAATCGAATTCTGACCGGCGTATTCTGCATATTAACCGTTCCTCCTATGCAAGCGCGATTTTGATCTTGTGGACTCGAAAGCATGAACCTTCCAATTAGCAGTAATATTGTTCAACATGGAAAAAGAGGGAGATTAGCCTAAAGTACTGTTCTCAGGAATCGATGGTGTGGTAGGATTGCTGTTCAGCAGAGCTGGGCTAGGCTACCTCTGCCGTGGCAACCGGGTTTAGCTTCAGCGTCGGATTGTTCAGAATCTCGCTATTCTTGAAGGAAAGGTCCAGCACAATGTTCACAGTCAGCGCACCGTAAGCTTGTGCTCCTGCGCCGGTTATCGGTATCTTTGGAGATGCGCTGGGCATAGTGAAGGTCACGTTAATCCCGGATATGGTCACGATGATCGCGCTGACGTTGAATCTCAGTTCGGTGTACCTTCCGGCTGGCAATGAAGCCTTGCCAAGAACCTTGGATACGTTGAGCACTGTAAACAGGTTTACTGTCGCGCTTGTGGTTACTGTGTGCCATCCGCTAGCGTCACCGGCGTTAGCAGAGTGTATCTCGATACTGGTGAAGCTCACGTAGATCGCTTGAACGCTCGAGTCGTAGGGTTGCTGTGGAGGGTCCCTGATGCTTATCTGCGCGTTCGAGGGCGCGTAGAAGAGGAATCCCACGACCCCTCCAACGACCACCAATACTAGTACAAGAGCCAGCAGTATTGTCCTCTTTCCGCGCTTTGCCATGGGTTGGTGTGTGTCCTGTGCCATTTTCTCTCAGACCATCGGACTAGGAACCCATGATTTAATCCAAAACAATTGAACAGAGCCCAAACGGGATTCTTTTCAAAGCTCCCGGTCTCGTTCGCCGTGACGCGAGCCGACCTTCCCAAATATCAAGCCTCCCAGGCGATCTTTCAGTCCCTTGAACTGAACGACTAGGAGTCAAAGGTCTAATGCGTCTGGCAAGTACATGGGGACAGACGATTTTCTAGCTGCAAGGTCCGATTTTTTCGTCCTTGGCCCGTTTGAGTAACCGAATCTTTATCTGGTTCCGGAGCCGAATTTCTTCTTGAGGAGAAGTTTGCCGAACTATTGCTTGGAGTGCGGTGGAAACCTAAGTTATGACCCTGCAATCAAGTCGTACGCGTGCAAGAGTTGCGGCCTAACCTTCACCCAGCAAAACCTTCTCGAAGGAAGAGAGAAGATGCTTCGCACCGAGGAATCCGCGGACGAAGAGAAAAAACGACGCCACAAAGATTATCTGAAATGGTGGCTCAGCGATAAGAAGAAACCGTAGCGATAGTATTCTTAGAAATCCCGTCTGACAGTATCCCATCTTGGAAGAACCGTCTTACTCTGACAGCTCAAGTTCTAGTTCCAACTCATCCCTAATCGGAATCCCGTTCGCCGCCTTCAAGGAAATCTGAGGCTTCAATTTCCTAGCCTCATCCACAGCATTGGGACGGACCGCTATGATTCGGAAACCTCTTTTCTGATAGAACCCTAAGGCGTTTAGATTGTCATTCGTAGTTATGAGCCAGAGCCGCTTACAGCGCTTCGCCTTCGCTATTTTCCTGACAGCGTTGATCAGTGCTGTTCCAACTCCGGCACCTTCAACGGTGCTATCTATCGTAACAATCTCGCAATCAAGACCCTCGATTCTATAGGTCAGCAAACCGATTGGTTCTTTTCCCTTGGAAGCTGCAAAACCATCAAGTTCAGCCGGGCGAATTATCCGGCCCTTGGCGACGATAATTTCGGAACCCCAGTGAGACTTGGTGAAGGACGCGACCCAATTGCGATCCGATGTCTGAAGAGGCCTCACCCGAAGTTCGCTCACGTTGATCTTCACCCTAAGATCCTGTAGGTTGCGAAGTTACGGAAATCGTCCATTATTAAACTGGAAACCCCAATTGAGGCTAGCGACGGAAGGAGAAAATGAAAAGGAACACCATCGAAACCGTTATGGCGTTTCTTGGACTGGGGATGGTGTATTATAGCGGTCGAATTAATCAATGCTTGGCTGCCCCCGGCCAGCCAACTCCAGATTGCCACTTCACGCCCGCTGGCACCACAGTTTTCGTTGTAGGACTGATTGTCGGCATTATCGGAATTGCACCGTGGAAAATCTACGCTCGGAACTATGTTTGTCAGCTTTGTGGGACTGAGTTCGGCGGAGGCCGGGAGGGCAAACTTTCCCGATCTTCGCATTTCCAGAGTAGTCACCCTGGCTTCTACAAATGGGACGTCAGTTGGAATCGCTGGAGTAGCATCTTCGCGATGTTCTCTTTCGTCTATATAATTGGAGTTGGCGTACTAGTCGGCATCCTGCCTTCTCTGGACGCATTTTCCAATTGGTGGCTACTCGGATTTGTCCTAGTCGGAGTAGTTTTGGTCTTGGATCTAGCTGACTTGCACTTTGTTACTAAGATGTTCAGAAACAAATGGCTGCTTCTTCACCCTGAAGGTAGAAATCTCGAATCCCTACTAGTCGAACAAGAACAGCTGTCCGCTGGAGTCGCCGCTTGGCGTGAGTTCACTCGCGAGAAAGAAGAATACTTCGGTGGCCTCATGACCGGGGGCTTGAAGAAAAAGGGCAACTTTGGGGGAGGGTATGGAGTCTACTTTACTTCTCAGAGAATCATGGGAGTTAGGACCAGCCGATGGTTTGTTGTAATACTCGTCCTTGCCGCGTTGGCGGCAATCGGCGGAGTCTCAGCAATTGGCATCCTTGTCGGAGTTTCGCCTGCGTACGCCTATTTCATCGCCCTCCCGATCATTCTAGTTATCATTGCTTGGGGGCAGAGAAGATTGCGTTTCGGAGATCCTGTGTCCATAGACGAACTGGAACGCAAGAGAGACTTTGAGATTCGGAGGGAGGATATCTCCCAGATAGATCTCAAGACGCCTGGCACAATAAGACGTGGACACCTGATAGTCAGACCCAAGGCGGGGAGGAGTCTCACTGTCATGATTACTCAGGAAGCTGGCGTTTTTGAAAGGTTGAGGGGATTAGTGTCAGGATTTTGCTTCGTACCACCTCCCGCTTGGATCAAAGGAAGGCCGCTAACGACCAACTTTCCGAAGCTCGATTACACGTATGCGGGGAAGGTGGATAATGCCCAGACCGAGTCTGACAAGGCACAGGGAGTCCTTGATGAGAGACATGTTGAGCAAAGAGACTTTGAATGGTGTCCCCATTGCGCCACAATGGTCTCCCGTGGGACACTCGTCTGCCCTAACTGCGGGAAAACAGTGAGCAACTAGTGCTTCGATGATACGCGCCGGACAATGAAGTCTTAATGAACACACCTGGTCTCTTGGGAAGAGTTAACTTTTCATCGGCCGGATCGCTCCGGCTGTCGAATCTTATGTTAGAGGAAATGCTGGACAAGTGGCGTCGTGGAGCGAGGGGTCCGCTTCCCCAGCTTACTACAGTCCAGCTTCTAAACGCCCTAGTTCTCATCGACGAACAAGGTCCTGTTGGACGCCGCGCTCTTGCCCAGGCGCTTCAGATCAACGACGGTGTTACCCGTGGTTTGTTGGAGAGGCTCGCGGAACAGGGCCTGGTTGAAGTTGGTGAAGGAACGGGCGTCAAGCTTTCCAGGCAAGGACGAGAGACATTGCAGAAATATCTCAAGCAGATCGCCGTGCGCGAGATCAAAACACTAGATGAGACAGAACTCGTCCCTGGCAAAGTCTCGGTAGGAGTCCACCTGGCGAAAATGTACAAGCCCGGGATAACAGGAGTCTCACAAAGGGACGAAGCTATCAAGGTAGGCGCCGAAGGAACCCTAACAATAGCTGTTGTCAACGGAAAGCTCTCGATTCCACCTGACAACAAGAAGGTTGCCGAGCTATCACCACGTGAAGACGCTCGAATTCGAGAATTCTTCCATCCATCTGAAAATGACCTCGTGATTATCGGTTTCGGGAAGGACGCGAACCGCGCTCTCTCTGGGGCACTGGCCGCTGTTCTCTCATTGGAGAAACACTAGTCCGGTTCTTCGAGGGCATGGCTGAGTGAAGAAATCGCCGACGGCGGAGATAATCTCTGTTGGCAACGAGTTGCTAATCGGGCATACGCTGGATACCAATTCCCACTGGATGGCGAAACGTTTCACAAGGTTCGGTTGGACTCTTCTGAGGATCACAGTTCTTCGCGACTCTCTAGCGGCGATAAAGGATGGGGTTACAGGTGCGCTTCGCCGAAAGCCGGATCTCTTGATCACACTTGGGGGTCTCGGGCCAACCCATGATGACATGACCCTCAAAGGCGTCGCACTTGCCCTTCACAAGCGGCTCATACTGAACCCGGGAGCCTTGGCAATGGTCAAAGCCCGTTACAGTAAGCTGGAAGCTTCCACGGGTCTAACCCGGTTTCGCAGAAAAATGGCCACTTTCCCAGAGGGAGCTAAGCCCTTGCCAAATCCTGTTGGGACCGCGCCAGGGGTTATGATCAGCGTTGGCACAACGAGGCTAGTCTCCCTTCCAGGCGTTCCTTCCGAGATGAAAGCGATCTTCACCGGCTCGGTCATTCCGATGCTGAGAGCCTCAAAGGGGGAAGCCCCTGAGGAAGTGTCCGTAGACCTAGTGGGAATTATCGAGTCAGCGCTTGCGCCCGCTCTAGACCGTACGCGCAAGGCGTTTCCCGGACTTTATTTTAAGTCCCATCCGCGTGGCCGCGAGGGCGGAATCAGAACCCTAATCCAACTCCATGTTTACAGCGTGGACCCCGATTCTAGTGCTAGGCTTGACAACGCCATAGCCTACCTCCTTCGGGAGCTATCGAAATCAGCCCACCACGACCCGAAAGGTCAAGAAAAGCCTGACAAGACAGTGCTTGAGTCGTAACTTTTCTTTTTCTGTAACTATTTTTTTCTGCTAACTATTATGTGACCCCATGGGTGGTCGTTTTTCCCGCGCCGCTTCCTTCGTGAAAACGCTTGGAATCCACGTTCACTTCCCTGTGCCTATGCTTCCTTCCTCCGTGGCCCTTCGTGAAATGGTCCTAAAACCGCCGCCAGCAGAACCCTAGGTTTCCCTTCAGCTGCCCGTTGACACTTGCCAGGAGTAGCCCGTTGCAAACCCTGGTCCCTCCATATACCCTGTTAAGGCTCGCGCCAGCGAGGCTCGGTGCCCGAACCCTACCACCGCCAAGACCTGCCCAGTCGTCGAGTCCAATACCCGTTTCAACCGGTTGATCATGTACTCCTCGCGCGTGTCGATCAGTATTCTGCTCAAGACCGGATACCTCTTCCGGAAAGCCCCGATCTGTGAGTCCATATCCTCGGTCACCTTCGACCAGTTTATCCTGCTGAAAGGCAAGACCACAAGGCTGAGCAGCGCGTCAACCATCAGCTTCGCCTTCTCCTTCCTCGGCAGCTTCCTCAACGCCGCACCAGTACTCGTGATTGGCAGATCGATAAACTCCACTCGGGACCCGACAGCCTTCGCAGCCTTCGCCGCCTCCAGCATCTCAGTTCCCGGCGGCGACCCGGTCATCTGGCCCGCAAACCTCTCCAACAAGGCCATTGTAAGAAACGATACTCCAGCGCCGCGTCCGCTCTGAGCCTTCGGATTCTCAAGAGCCATCATCCGAGCCTCATCCAACTCCAAGGCCACAACCTCCGGCTTCAACGCGACAATAGTATCCCTAACAGCAGCTCCGCTGGCAGGGTCCACGTGAACAGTCCCGAACATGGACAAGCGAGTCCCAACCCGCTCCAACGCCACCAGCCTCCTCGTGGATATTGAGAGTTGAACGTCTATAAGGCGGCTTCCCCAATGCCAAGGATCAGAACCCGTCGCCCATCCAAACGGGGGATCCAGCTATGACCAATCTCGACACGCTCGCAGACGAGCGCCAGCGGATCAAAACCGACGAACGAAAACTTCTAGGAGAATTCTCTGAAATAAGAGGAAAGCTCGATAAGACCCGGAGTGAACTACAAGAAAGTAGGAAGATCCGCGACGAGCTGAACGAGACAGTCCGAGCCCTCAAGAAAACCCGCGATAACCTAAGAGACAAAGCAAGACAGAACATTACAAAGCTCAAGACTCTCCAGAAAACAGCGCCCAAACTACTCACGTCCGTAACAGCCGAACACGAGCTGCAACAGCTTGAGTGGCAGGTACAAGCAGTCCCGTTAGGCAAAGAGGAAGAGAAGCGTTTGATGATAAAGATCCGAGCCCTAGAAATCCAGGTAACAGCGTCAAAGAAGCTCCTACGACTACGAGACGAGGTTGCCAAAGATAACGAGGAAGCAGACAAGCTCCACTCCAAAATCCAGGAACTCGCAGAAGAAAGCCAGAAACATCATGAAGAGACTGTGATATTCTCCGAACGGTTCCAAGCACTCAAGATAAAACAGGAAGATGTCAGAAAATCCCTAAACCAGCTCCGCGGAGAATACAAAGACACAGACGAGCAATACCAGGTTGTCAGAAAATCAATCGATCTAGCTGATAAGATGAGCCAGCGCCAAAAAGAAGAAACCCACAAACAAAACCTGAAGGAAACGGCGAAGAAGAAACTCAGCCAGGGCGCAAAGCTCTCGCTCCACGAGCTAGGCGCGCTCTACGAGGAAGAAGAATGAAACCTCCAATTGCGGTCATCGGCGGCTCAGGAGTCAAATCCATCGTCAGAGGCGAAGAAAAGATCATAGGAACACCTTACGGTCCAACCCCATCCCTGACCATTGGACAAGTCAAAGGACGCGATGCAATCTATCTGCCACGACACGGCGAAGGACACACGGCCCCACCCCACAACGTAAACTATCGAGCTAACATTTGGGGACTCAAAAGTCTCGGCGTCGAGCGTATAATCGCGACCAACGCTGTCGGTGCAATCGACACTTCACTCGCACCAGGCGAGATCGTTATTCCCTCAGACTTGATCGATTTTACAAAATCGCGGCGAGGAACCTTCTACGATGGCTCCCCAGTCACCCACGTTGACGTGTCCGAGCCATACTGTCCAACCCTGAGAAATGCGATAGCCAGCGCCGGCTCCGACAATAAGAAGAACCTCCGAAATGATATTGTGATGGCGTGCACTGAAGGCCCCAGATACGAGACGCCGGCAGAGATCCGGATGCTCAAGGCCCTCGGCGGCGGAATCGTCGGAATGACGGGTGCCCCAGAGGCTTTCCTTGCAAGAGAGCTCGAACTCTGCTATGCATCCATCAGTTTCGTCTCCAACATGGCGGCCGGACTCCAGCGAACACTTTCAGCCAGAGAGGTAGAAGAGAAAGGGAGAGAAACTGGTCAGATCCTGAACAAGATTCTCATAGAAGCTATAGGTAAGATACCTGACTCGAGAGAGGGCTGCTCTTGTGGAAGAGCGCTCGCCCAAGCCCAGCTGAACAAACCGGAGGTCAAAGAACAAACATGTTAGACAGCCTGCTCAGAATCGCGGGAGTATACACCGCCTACGAAAAATGGCTAACCGAACAGGTCAAGGGAAAACCTCTGCCCGAACATATCGGAATCATACTAGACGGCAACAGAAGATGGGCGGAGGCAAAAGCACTCCAGCCCAACGACGGGCACATTATCGGCGCCAAAGTAGGAGAAGAAGTGCTGGACTGGTGCCTTGAATACGGAATCAAGACTCTCACCCTCTACACGTTCTCAACGGAGAACTTCGATCGTCCCGCCGAAGAGGTCAACGCCGTCCTCAAACTCGTCGAGGAAGAAGCCCGGAAACTCGGGAGAGACAAGCGCCTCCACACACAGAAAGTCAGGGTCAAAGCCCTTGGCAGAACAGACCTCCTCCCAGAAAGCCTCCAAGACGCCCTGAAGAAACTAGAGGATGAGACAAGCCAGTACTCCGGACACTTCCTGAACATCGCAATCGCCTACACCGGACGCGCAGAGATCGTCGACGCTACCAAGAAGATCGTCGACGATGTCTACCAAGGACACCTGAGACCTCAAGATATCGACGAGGGAATATTCCACAAATACCTCTATACCGCGCACCTCCCCAACCCGAACCCCGACCTCGTCATACGGACATCGGGCGAAGAACGGTTGAGCGGCTTCCTTCTGTGGCAGGCCGCTTATAGCGAGCTTGTCTTCGTAGATGTTTACTGGCCGGAGTTTCGAAGAATCGATTTCTTAAGGGCCATCAGACTCTACCAGAGGCGCTACAGAAGATTCGGCCGATGAGAACACGCTACGATTACGAGTGAGTCCAGGGCCCCAGCCTTGGTGTTCATCAAGAGAATCGACATCCGAGGATTCAAGACCTTCAACAAGAAGGTCTCTATCAACCTCGGAACCGGATTCACCGTCATAACCGGACCCAACGGATCCGGCAAATCAAACATCCTTGACAGTCTAAAGTTCGCGCTCGGCGAACTCAGCCCAAGAGAACTCCGAGGCAGAAGCCTATCCGACCTAGTCCACAAGTCCCAGGGTGAAGGAGCACGGTCAGCCTATGTCGCAGTCCAGTTCGACAACAGCGACCGGAAGCTACCAGTCGACTCTGACCTCGTAACAATATCCAGAGAATTCTCGAAAGGTGGAGAGGGAATCTACCGGCTCAACGGACGACGCCTCTCCCGAAAACAAGTCCAGGACATAATGAGCTCCGCTGACATACAAGTCACCGGGTTCAATCTCATCTCCCAACACGCCATCACCCGGCTTGCGGAGATTAGCACAGAAGAACGAAGAAGGATTCTGGAGAGCCTAATCGGAATCGGAACCTTCGAGACAAAGAAAGCCGAAGCAAGAGTGCAGTTATCGGAAGCGGATCTGAACCTCAAAGTCGCCTCCGCGAGAGTTGACGAGGTCCGACAGAGAATAGAACAGCTTGAAAGAGAAAGAAACGACCTTCTACGGTCCAACCTTCTCAAGACCGAGATAAACAGCCAACAAGCCCGCATCCTCTCCGCCCAGATCCTAGCACTCGAAACACGACACCAGGAAATGTTACAGACGCTCGATCAGGAACAGATCAAGCTCGATCAAGTGAGACGCGAAAGAGAAGAGCTAACGCAGCAAAGAGCGAAGATCGAAGCGGAAAGACGCAGCTTTGAGGAAAGGACAGTCACCCAAGGAAATCAGGAACTCTTTGACATCGAACGACGCATCGCCGCAGCCAGCAAGGGCATCGTCGAAGCAAGATCCACCGCGGAGACAGCTAAGATTCTAGTTTCAACCCGGACAAAACAACGCGACTCATTCACAAGACAAGCGGAAGAGATGGAAACATCGAGCAAACCACTAGCCAGCTCTATCAAAAGCCTCCAGTCACATAGGAAAATCGTCGAAGACAAGCTGGAGGAGTCCACGTCCAACGTTGAAAAACTAAGCCAAAAAGTAACTGCGGCCAGATCATCAATTGACCAGGACGCTAAGAAGCTAAGCGAGGTCCAGGACGAGATCGATGGTCTTGGCAAAGAACTCTCAAACCTAACCGCCCAGAGCAAAGGCAGTTCCACAAAACTCGACCTCACCGCCAGCCACTTGCAAACGCTAGAAGCACGCCAGAAAGAGTTCGCCCAGCTCTCGGAAGAGCTGAAGAGCAGAATCCGCGAAATGGAGAAGCTTCAGAAGGAAGAAGAAAAACGACTCGAATCAATCGAGCAGAAAACAAAGGACTACGGCGAACTCAAAGACCAGCGGAGAAAAGAGATCGACGAAGCCCTTGAAATCGCAAAGAGAGCGCGTGTCACAGTCGTCGAATTCAACACCCAAAAGAACCTAGCGGACAGCCTTGGAGCAGAAGACAGAGCGATCGAGAAGATCGAAGAAATGTCCGATGAAGGCGCGCTGAAAGGCGTCTACGGACGGCTCGAAGAGCTCGTCAAGTTTCCAGAAGAATACGGCAAGGCAATCCAAGCGGCGAGCGCAGGCTGGATGAAAGCGCTAGTCGTCAAGAACCTTGAGGTGGCAATCAAGTGCATAGAGAGCCTAAAACGCACCAAGCTAGGACGCGTCAAGATGGTACCCCTAGACGATCTCGAGTTACCAGACGACGAGCTCAACGCTGACCAGGCACCAGGGATAATCGGTCCACTTTCAAAGGTCATAAGATCCGATAGGTCCATTGCTCCCGCCGTCCAATTCGTATTCGGCGATACTATACTCGCCACTACGCAAAGAGCAGCGTTTCTAACTGCAGCCAAAGGACAGAGATGCGTTGTAACCAGCGGAGACTTGTACGAACCCGGAGGAGGCCTCGAGAGCGGTTACTACAGAGCCCCACTCGAGATTTCGAACATAGTTCCGCGATCTACCGCTCTTGAAACTCTTGAGAAAACCGTCAAGTCCCTGGAGACGGTTGTGCAACGTTCACGGTCCGACGTTGATCGGATCGAGACCGAGCTTGACGAGCTCTTGGAGGACCGAGTGTCCGCGAGCAAGACCCGAGAAGCCTTGGCAAGAGACGTAGAAACTGCCAAGAAAAGTTTCGAGAGAACAAGAACCTTCCTCCAACAGACCACCCGACGAATTGACAGCCTCGTAAGCTCCATGACAAAAGAGCGAGCGCTGCTAGAAGAGACCGCGGAAAAGCAGGGAGAAATGAAGAGGCACCTCGCAGTTATCGAAGAAGAGAGGACGAAGCTTAGGATTGACTCGAGAAGGTCAGCGCTCTCTCAACTCGAGACGGAGCGAGATCAGGCCGCCGCAGAAAACCAGGTCATTCTTCGGGAGAAGCTCGAACTAGAATCACATCTATCCTCCCAACAATCCACTCTTGAGACACTCCGGCCGGGAATCGACCAAATCCGCATACAACTGCGCTCACTTGACTCCGAAATTCATCACGAAGAGACCCGCGCAAACGAAGCGCATGACCGACTCGAAACACTAGAGAAAGAGATGAAACAGTTCAACGAGGAGAAAGAACGGCTAGTCGGGAATCTGGACAGCGTTGTAGATGAGAGAAAGAAGTACGAAGAACAGTTTGTAGAAGTCGAAAAAGCCACTCGGAAGCTTCTGCAAATGATGGACCCGCTCAACGCAAGCGTGACCGATCTAAAATCGGGCCTTAGGGAAGTCGACGCTCAACTAACAATCTTCAAAGGACAACTCAAAGGTCTCGGCTTCGAGAAACCGCTCGAGACTCATCCCGACCTGATCAAGGAGGCTGAAGACATGAAACGCGTCCTCGAACAGGAACGGGACGAGATAGGCGCTATCAACCAGCTTGCTGCGCAACAATACGAATCGCAAAAAGAAGGATACAAACACCTCTCCGTCAGGATCGGAGAACTCGAACGGGAGAAACTAGCCATCCTCGAATTCATGAACGAACTAGAAAGGAAGAAGCTTGACACATTCATGAGCGCGTACAACAAAGTCAACGAGACATTCCAGAGCATCTTCCGCGAGATGACAGGCGAGGGAAATGGAAGAATGGCCCTGGACAATCCCGAAAACCCGTTTGAGGGCGGACTCGATGTCTTGCTTCAGTTCCCGGGAAAAACCGAGCTCACGATCGGCAGCGCCAGTGGAGGAGAGAAATCTGTCTCAACGGTCTGCTATCTTCTCGCACTACAACAAATCCATCCGATGCCATTCTACGTAATGGATGAGATCGACGCACATTTGGATGTGGTCAACGCAAAACGCCTGGCGACCCTTCTTAGATCTAGGAGCACCATGTCCCAGTTCATAGTAATCTCTCTCAAGGACACAACAATATCCAGAGCAGAGAGAGTGTTCGGGGTCTTCATTGACAAAGGCAGCAGCCAGGTAGTGTCCCTGCCATCAAGGAGCGAGAACAACTGACAGCTCACGAGGAAGCCTACTGGCTCAAAGCACCTTATGCCGTCCTCTTCGACCTAATTCATCTTCACCGCGTCAAACCCTGGGACGTAAACCTCGCGAATCTGCTGGATGAGCTGCTCCACGAGATGAGAGGTCGAGGATTCATAGACTTCTCCGTTTCCGGAACAGCCCTCCTCTCCTCAGCAATCCTTCTTCGTATGAAATCAGAACTCATCCTCAAGATGGAAGAACCTCCGAAGCCACCGCTTGAGAGGCCCACGGATTTCGTCCCACCACCGCTAGCCTTTCCCCTGAGATATGAATCGACGACCACGTCTGTCGAAGAGGTCATCAAGGGACTGCTTGAGGTTCTGACGGCAGAGAGGATGCTTCCGCCCAGCGCACAACTGATCCTCAGAACGCCTGAAGTGTTCGAACAGGTTGACGATTTCTTCGTCAAGATTGAAGAGAACATCAAGGCCTTTCTCCAGAGATTATTCGCAGAAGCCGGCCCCACACGGAAGAAACTCTCATTCCTAACCCTCCTCGGAAAAGGGGACCCCCTTGAGGCTGTGAGAATGTTCATCATGCTACTATTCTTGGCGGTAGAGGGACGAGTTGGTCTCGCCCAGCCCTTCGAATTCGGTGATATCGAAATCGAGCTGAAAAACGATGGAAGCACAAGTTTCGACTAACACGGCTCGACCGAAAACTGCCGACCTTCAACAGCAACTCTGCGAGGCCGCACTATACGTCTCCGGACGTCCGCTGGACCTCAAGATGATCGGGTCTGTCATAGGCGCGCGATCCGAGGACAAAATACGTGGAATCGCCTCGGCAGTTTCGGAACGGTACAGAATGGCTGGAAGCCCGATTCAAGTTGTAGAACTTCCTGATGGACGCTTTGTCATGCAACTAAAGGCAGAATTTGCCAAACACGTTAGGAAACTGGCGAATAGGCCGCTTCTAACACCAGGACCTCTTCGAACCTTATCTTTCATAGCCCTCAAGCAGCCTGTCACACAGTCTTATGTTGTCCGCGTCAGAGGAAAACTGGCCTATGTTCATGTAAAACAGCTGAAGGATATGGATCTGATTAGTGACGAGAGGATCGGGAGAACCAGAATGCTAAGGACCACAAGCACTTTCGCGGACTACTTCAACCTCAACCATGACCCGTCACTCATGAAGAAAGAATTGAAAAAAGCTCTTCAGCTCGGTGAAGACGCAGCATTATCTCTCGAACCAACAAAGACTGCTAGTTGACTATCCGAAGCTCGCCCTAGACCTCGAAAGAGGCTACGAGGAGGAGAGTGTTTTCACGGTGGAAGCGGCTAGCGGAGCCAGCTCCGGGCCTCCTACTCCAATTGTCTCCAACAAATGCCGATAGGTGGGGATCGGGTTTCGTTGTCTGAATAGATATGAGAAGTGTATGCCGTTCGCCTCTCCGCGTAGAGCCTCGTAGGCTTCTGTTGCAACAGCTAGACTTCCTCCAATAGGATCGTTCAACAGTTTGTTCTTAACGTGAACTGGGACAGGGATGTCGAATTTTTGGCTCACAAACAATACATTGTCTAGGCTGAGGGGAATGGAGACTTGGATGAAGAGTGGTACGTTTAACCCTGCTTCGAGCAGAGAGTCTCTATGCTCAAGTACTCTGTCTGCGTCGAAGGCGACGTTTGTAACGATGAAGTCTGCGCCTGCATCGACACGTGATATTGTTCGAGAGATTTCGTTTTCCCTGTCATTAGCGTGCTGGTTGGTCACCGCCCCAATGCACGGATGGCGTCCACCGCTCAGCGAAGAGATCTCTCGAATTAGCTCGTTCGTTTTGGTGAACTCGTAAGTCCCGGGACGCGGCTCTGGGTAAGGGTCTCCATATACGATCAGAACGTTTCCAAGCCCGTCTTCCACTTGGTTCGCGATCATCGAGAGATCTGACCTGCGGCAATCGCGACATGTTAGCGAAGGAACAGCAGTTATCCCAGCCCTGTTGATGATAGTGGCGGAAGCGAGGCTTCTCCGCTGCGGGGTCAACGGGAAAGACCTTGGATAGCTAGGGTCATCGTGGCCATTCCTTAGGGCGGGAACCGTGATAGCGTCAACTCGGCCCTTCAAGAGGGCTAAATCACTCGGAACAACTCTGTCCGGAATAAGCTCAATGGTAACGAGGTTATGGTGCCTAGCACGATCACTCAGTCTCATTCGAACGCCTCCCTGGCTAGTTCAGCACCCTTCGTGATGTTTGCAAGCTTCGCAAATGAAACGTCCCATGTCCTGGTTCTGAGGCCGCAGTCCGGGTTCGCCCAGATCTTTGCTGGATTCCCGACGATTTTCGTGGCGTAGAGGAGCCGGTCCCGCACTAGTTCCGGAGACTCGATCAGGTCTCGTCCCACGGCCTCTCCGGCGCCGGAGGACACGTTTCCTGTGAAGTCGTGCACGTGAGCGACACCAAGCCCGAATTCTCCGCTGAAACCAGCATCGACGAAGTGTTTGAGGTCGCTGTATCCTTCTCTTGAGCTCGCATCGACTCCGAGACGGGAAGTATCTCGGTTGGCAAACTCTAACGCGAGCTGGTCGCACTTGTCCAGCTTCGGTGCGTACTCTGCGAGAACTTTGTATCCTATCTCGGATGGGTAGCAGGTGTGGTCGCTGAACTTGCAGCTGAATCCCCTAACTGTTTCGTTCCATGCTTCGACAAACAGCTCCATCTCCTGAGGTTCTGGATGCGCGGTCACCGCTGGCTCATCTATCTGGATCCAAGACGCTCCGGCATTGACTAGGTCTCGGATTTCAGGCCGTACGACTTGCTCTACGATATCTTGTAGGAATTCTCGCTTTGCCTCGATCTTTCGTGTCTTAGGAGAAGACGCGCGCTGCTTCTGGACGTAGTATCCGCTGAAGGACCAATCCACTAGCGTGTACGGTCCAGTAATCGGAACCTTCACGGCTCGATGGGCGTATTTCTTGACATCAGAGAATTCCGGAGCGTAGATGGGATGCTTCCGCGAAATCTTTGATTCTGCGACTCCCTTGTTGAAGTATTTGTAGTCAAAGGAGTGGACGTGGCCAAGGAGGTGCATTCCCTGTACGGCCTTGATTACATGCTCGTACATTTCGACTCGCTGCTGCTCTCCCCCAACACCGTCGTTGTCTATCCCAGCGGTTTCGAAGAGGCGGAGGCCGTACATAGTGGAGAGTTCCAGAACTTCCTTTGTTCGAGTCTTGTCGTCGCTAGTCTTGAGAATGCTTTTGGCTCGGTCATGAAAGTCATCAATCCCGAGCTTCTCAGCCCATCCTTCGGCCTCGGAAAGGTCCTGTGCGGAGAGGGGTTGTCGCAGTCCCTTCGTTCTCCATTTGGGCTTGGCGAGACTTCCGATCTCCTGAACTGGAAAGAGCTTCGACATCTATCGGCTCCCCTTGAACAGTTCAGATGCCTTCGACAAAGCTTCCAGCTTTTGGTTCGCGATTCCTTGCGGCACGAATTTGAGGTCCGAATTTGAAGCGAAAACCAGATCTTGAACGTCTACTTGCTCGCGGAATTTTCTCGCGGTGTCAGCAATCCAGCGAGGGTCCTCGACGTAGGACTCTCGTGAGTCAACAACGCCCAATACGAGTGTTTTCGAGGTCTGATCGCTAAGCGAGGAAACGTCAGTTTCGAACAAATCGATACCGATACCGCGAACCGGTAGGTCTAGAAGTTTGGAGAATATTGGGGAAGCGTCGCCAAAATAGGTCTGGATAACAAATTCTCCGGGATTGTTTTCGACCACCGATCGAATTGCTCTGAGGGCGAGTTCAACTTCCGACTCGTCTCTGAAGGTCTCTCGGTATGGTTGATAGACCAGACATGGTTCCGATAGTTGGAAGAGCAAAACGCCCTCATTCCTGAGGTTCTTGATAATCTCGCGCTCGGCAGCTGCAATGTCGAAGAGCAGGTCTGGATACTTTTCGTAATACTTGTTTTCTGAGAGCTGTGAGAATGTATATGGTCCAGGTAGGGTGATTTTCCGGTTCTTTTCTCCTGCTAAGAGTCTTGTTTGGAGAAAGTTCTTGGGGTCGGTCTCGCCGGCCGAAATCTTGCCTACGACGATGGGCTTTTGGTAGAATGTGTTGGTGTCAAACCATCTTGAGTATCGTGTCCCTGACTCTATTCCTTTGAGAGATCGCGAGATGGGTCTTAGCTGATCTTGCCATCCGAGGGCTCCGTCAGAGATATGTCGGATGCCAAGGCTCTTTTGGAGTTTGACGAGTTCTTTTGTGTCCTGCTCAAGTTGGACCTCTACTTGGCTCCAGCTGGTTTTTGCCCGCTCGTAAGAGCGCGTAAGCTCAATCAGCTTCTCCGACCGCGGATGAATCCCCGCAAGCTGGATCTCAGGGGACATGTTTTCGTTGTCGTTCCAGTTATTCTAATTATATAAGTTCTGTTATACTCATATTCCGTTAGGAATAGGGGCTTTCTGTATTCCGATAGGAATAAGAGCACCGTCCGATATCTTGGGAAGCATGCTTCCATCCTTGGGGGAGATTCCAAAGAAGAGGAAAGAGCTCGGGCTAACGCAGTCCAGACTCGCCGTATCTGCTGGAGTAAGTCAGTCGATAATCGCGAAGATCGAAGCGGGCTCAGTTGATCCATCTTATTCGGTGGTGCAGAGACTTTTCAGTGCTTTAGAACGAGCGGGTGTTGAGAGTCCTGCGCGTCGGGTGGATGAGCTGATCAGTCGTCCTGTCGTGTCTGTGGCAAGAACGCAGCTTGTCCGCGATGCTGTAGACTTGATGAGGCGTAGGGGCTATTCGCAGCTCCCGGTCTTTGAGGGCGGAAGATCTGTGGGAAGTGTTTCCGAGAAGACGATTCTGGATCGGGCGGCGCGGGGCGAGTCCCTAGAGTCGGTGCTTGGTCTCAAGGTTCGGGAGATTATGGATTCGCCGTTGCCGGTGGTTAATAGTGATACTCCCATTGATCTGGTCCTAGGGTTGTTGCAGAGCAACTACGGCGTCCTCGTTGCGAAGGGCGAGAATATTGTTGGTATTCTTACGAAGTCGGATATTCTGAAGACAAAGAGGTAATTTCGGTAATCCGGGTATGTGCAGTCCGGCTCCTGAGTGAAGTGTCCCGTGTTGTTTCCGTTGACTATTCACTAGGGTAACATCATTCCTATCCAAGAACAACTCATGCTGTGTTCTCCTGTTCGAAATACTGCTGAGACAAGTATCCTTGGATGAACCTGAATGATCAACAGAAATGAGTTGAACGAATGCTAGTCCAACTTACCGGTTTGGATCCCATCTGGACCCTTTTTACCGTCATAGGAATACTCACCCTGTTCGGGAAGAAGAAGAAAGACGAGAAAGAAGACGGACAAAACGGAGAGGCCTCGACAACCATGGCCGCATCGACGCCCAACTCTCCAACAACATCTACTCTAATCCAACCTCCTCCCGCTCAGGCGACTTCGCCTACTCCTCCAAACCCTTCACCATTGAACGCTCCCAGCTCGTATCAACTGCAAAGAACCTGGTCTGCTCCTCCGCAGGGAGATGAGGACAGCTCGTTGAGTAGACTACTACAGTCTCTTCTCAAAGATATGCCATCTGACGCGAACTCGATTAGCGGCGATCCGCCGAGAGCGTTCACGACCGAGGGTATTTCGGAATGGGTCCCGCCGAGAGCGACACCTACGAGCCGGCCGATGGTGATAGTCCCGGGGGGGAAGAAAGGCGCTGAGCCAGATAATCCTGCTACAGCTCCCTCACCGCCAGCGACCACCGCGCCCCCTCCGCCTCCAGCACCTCCAGTTCGGTCCGTGAGACCTCCTGAGCCGGTGGAGCAGACTCCAAAGGACGCCCTTCAGCCGAAGTTCTTTCCGCCACCTTCCACGGACAAGTCGGAGAAGCCTATCCGGAACGAAGCTCCAAAACGTCCCAGTCCACCAAAGGTCTCGCAGAGCTTCGACCATATTTTCGAGATTACGCAAGGTAATCTAGACTCTCCGGGACTGGTGGTTGTGAATGGTGTTCAGGGGTCTGGGAAGACGACCTTGTGCTCTGGTCTTGCGAGCAGTTTTCTGAAGCAGGGAAGCCCATGCGTGTTCGTAACCTACGATAAGGCGCCTGGTGCGCTTAGGGAGCAGATGAAGAAGATAGGCGCGGATCCGTCGGAGGCCGAGTCGCAGTATAGATTCCTTCTTGTCGATGGGTTTTCGGCTCAGTCGGACTCGTTCAGTTTTGAGCCGTACTATGTCGAGAAGGCGTTTGACTTCGATTCGATACAGGAAGCGCTTGTCAAGAACAGTTCGATGTTTATCGGTGAGAAGACGAAGATCCTCTTCGACTCGATCGATCCGGTTGTGGCTAAGGTTGCCTCAAAGGATTTTGTCAAGAAACTTGGGGAGACTTTGGACAAGTTGAGAGACTCGAACGTTACACTGGTTGTGACTGTTGATCTTTCGAAGGCGCCGAAGGATGTTGTCAAGTGGCTGGAAGATACTGCATCGTGCGTTATCGACTTGGACAAGGACGATTCTGACCCGAACGGGCGAGAGCTAAAGGTCAGGAAGCTCAACGGGTCCGCGTCAAAGCTTGATACAGAGACTTTCGAGATAGACTCGGGCAAAGGACTCGTCTTCGTAAAGTAGCCTCTTCGGTTCATAGGTAGGAACAAGCAGAAGCTGGCTACTCGCTGTCTTTGGGGTCATCTTCTTGTGGTGTGGGCTGGAAGGCTTCCAGAGGAACCCATCTACTCTTCTGTACGCCTCTGACCCAGGCACCATTACCATCAATCCAGTCTACGATGCCTTCAATAGTTTCGCCGCTCAACAAGGTCACTTTGACGTTGTCGCCGGGCTTGGGAAGAGACATGACACGAGCGAAGCGTCGATCGGTTCGACTCTGATAAAACCCTAGCTTGGCAGGCCGGGCGAACCTCTCGTGCGTCGCGAGGTGCCCTGTCCAGTACCCCCCTTTCCGGCGAGAGGATTTGCTGGTCTGGCAGGGTTTCCGGGCGAGTCCCGCGATTCAGGGCGTGGTTCAGGGTTGGATGCTGGGGCGAAACTAGGGGTCTTATCGCCCTGTCACGAACGATCTCTCGGGCAGTCAAGGGAAGGCGTCCCAAATTCGATATCAGGGCTGATAATGGGCGATTTCGTTCCTAAACTAGGCTCGCAAACGCGGAAAATAGCCTAATTGAGGTTGTATACTTGGGACGGAGACACAGACTAGAGTCTGTACGGGAATCACTGTCTGAACAAACGGCTGATCGTCTTCTTCCGCAACAAAAGGATGAATGTAACGATGTGGAAGATCGCGGCGAGATAAGCCCCGAACAGAATCAGAGGATCACTCCCAAAGAGGTACGTGGTCGTGCCCGTAACGTATGCCAAAGTCTGCGCATAGAACAAGTCTGCCAGTCCGAGACCGTTCCAAACTAGACTTGCCGCCCATGTCTTGGGCCCCCCACGCCCAAGAGAATACGCAACAATCGGAGCCGTAACAGCGGTGCTGGCGTCCCCAATGACAGTGGGTATAACGAAGCTGGCTGGTAAAGTATTATTCTGTAGAAGGGGAATCAGAGACAAGCCGATTAGGCGGAGAACCTGAACCGCGATAAGGAATCGGGCATATCTGAGATCTGATGGCTGGCCTGACTGGCCTGATGGTTTGGCGGAGTGCTCGACTGCATTGCGGAATCCTGAACGAACAGGCAATATGACACTACCGGAATCCTGACAAGGAATCGGGGGACGTTTGAAAGTGTCTACCTAATCTGCGAGAAGGTCAAAGAGGTTCGACATAGCCGAAGCCTTCACGAATGATCTTGCGCACCTGCTCAGCTCTCTCTTCTGTATTCTTGTCCAAGAAGATCTTGACAATATGACCCTTTTCAGTCTCGAAGCGCAAACCTTCTTTGCGAAACTTCTCTAGGGCATCGTTGAGGGTGAAATGGTTTCCAAATGTTGCGACAATAATCGCCCTGTTCTTCTTCTTGCCACCCAACCGTATCGCAGTCTTTCTGAAACCCTCAGCTAAACCGTAAGCCATCGTAAGTCCAACTTCTCTCTGGAAACCGTGCGCTCCCGCTATATGACTATCGGGTCACGCGGCCAGTTCGATAGGTCGCATCTTCTCGGACGGCCTCTTGCCCAAGACCTTCCTCAGCTCCACCGCTACAGCTCTACGGTTGGACCTCTGACCACCATACCATCGATTCACTTGATCGTCACCATACTTCCGCCGGAAGAGATTGAAAACATGCTCTAGACTCTCTTGAACGAGATTTCCAGTTCCCTCGAAAAGTATCTCTCCAACCTCGATCTCCACCCGGGGCGTCTTCCCTAGGTTTTTCCACCAACTAGAATTGTCATGAGCTAGGAAGAATAACTTCCCATCCTCGAAAGCGAACCAGAGCTCAACAGATCGGAACAAGCCGGTACGTCGGCCTTTGGTAGTCAGGTTGAGGTAAGGCGTCTCTTCCAGAATAATCTCGCTAGTAGCCAATCCACTTCTCGACTTCCTATCAGCCTATCTGATCCTGAGTTATAACTTGGAGCCTCCTCGCAGTCAGTTACTCGATAGACTCGCCCGCCTCGTCTCCACCAATAGGCTCGGTCTTCGCAGGTTGCGAGGCTGGGGTTCGCTCGGGCAAGAGTGAGAATTTGCCATCAGGGGTCCGATAGATGGCGATTCTGTGAACTGTCTCCCATCCAGCACTGCCTTCGCGGCGGATCTGGATAGTCAATACCTCAGCGTTCGGGTCGCTCTTTCCCGGCCAAACCGTAAAGCTTAGGAAATCTCCATTCGGTAGTTTGCTCGAGAATCTTGCCTTGTACTTCTGTCTCTCAGCCATCATAATGACCTAGTGCCTCCCATGGCGTATTAAGATGAATCTCTCACGGAAAGAGCATCCCTCTCAAAGGGCTCAAGTTATTACTTGTGGAAACTCGGATAGGGATTGATAGTCTTGCTCTCAGGAGTGCTTGTTGTTCTTCGAGCGCTGGAACGTGAAGATCTGATCGCGCTACACAAGTGGCAGAATGACGAGGAAATCATGCGCTTGGCCCGCTCTTTCCCGGACCATATGATCTCGAAGGATGCACTGGAGGCCGAATTCGCGAAAGAGCTGAAAGGAGAAGACACAGGAAGAAGAGCCTACATTATCGAAGAGAAATCCACACGTAAGCCAATCGGCTGGGCGACCATTCGAATCCACCAATTCCAGCGAAGAGTGACAACTGCCGATGTCGGTTTAGCATTAGGGGAAAAGACCGCCTGGAACAAGGGATACGGGACAGAGGCCGCTGAGCTACTACTGAACGAAGTGTTTAGACAACTGAACTTGCATCGAGCCGAATGGTGGACCTACGCCGAGAACAACCTCAGTATCCAACTAGCCAAGAAGCTAGGCTTCAAAGAAGAAGCCCGATTACGGGATGCCGTATTCTTCGACAACGGGTACCACGACCTGATGGTTCTCGGCCTGCTTAAACAGGAATTCGAATCAATCAAAGCAGTGTCGGAGACATCGCGTGGCGAAACGACCGTTAGCTATTTACAGAGCCCGTAGTACGACGCCTGCGATCTACATTGAGCACCCCAGACATCAAGGCCCAGAAAGGAGACACCGTATCCGTACATTATCTCGGACGATACCCAGGGGGGAAGGTCTTCGACACTTCAATGGAGAAAGAAGCGAAATCCGCAGGACTCTACAACCCCGCCCGAGACTACAAACCCTTGCAAGTAACACTCGGAACTGGAAAAGTCATCCAAGGATTTGACGAAGCCTTGATCGGCATGAAAATCAACGAGGAAAAAGAAGTCGTGATTCCTCCCGAGAAAGCATACGGAAAAGCCGGAAACCATCCCATGGCAGGTAAGACTCTACAGTTCAAACTCAGAGTTACCAACATCAAACGCCCCTAACGAGATTCCACCACAAGATGGCGACGAGACTCACTTGTACCATGTGAGGCTCATTCATTGGAACGAAGCCGAAGCCAAGGAGAAAGCAGATCGTCTGCGATCTGCAGGATATGTCGTGGAGTACGACAAGTTCACTCCAAGTCTACTCCGCGAGCGAGAAAATCCTCCCGGAGCAGTCATCATCGATCTGTCCCGGTTGCCATCTCAGGGACGGGACGTAGCCATGGCGTTAAGGTCCTACAAAACGACCAGAACAATACCCCTGGTCTTTGTTGACGGAGAGCTGGAAAAAGTAGAAATAATCAAGGCCCAGATTCCCGACGCAGACTACACAAACTGGGAGCGAATAGTCGAAAGACTGGAAGACGTCATCGGGCATCTCCCCGAAGAACCCCCCCGCTCTCGGTCACGCCTAGAGGGATACGCAGATTCACCCCTGTACAAGAAACTCGGAATCAAACCAGGAAACACAATTTCACTTGTCGGGGCGCCTCAGAGATTCCGGGAAACCTTAGGCGAGCTACCAAAGGACGTGATGCTAAGAGACGGCGTCAGAAATGAGTCTGACCTTACTCTCTGGTTTGCGAAGTCGCGAAGAGAGCTAGAAGATAGGATACAACGTCTGAAGCCTTTTTCGAAGAACGCTGGCTTATGGATTCTCTGGCCCAAGCAGAGCTCTGGGCTTCAAACGGACTTGGGACAGCCAGTAGTCCGCGAGGCAGGACTCGCCGCCGGGATGGTTGATTTCAAGATCTGTTCGATCGACAAGACATGGTCAGGGCTCCGATTCACTCTAAGAGAGAAGTAACACCGAGTCTCCGCGGCAGTGGTAACACAACAACAGTACCGGGGGTTTGGTGGAAGGGCCTGGCCGTAAGTTTGACTTTTCTATTGGAGAGACTTCTAACAAGTCGGACAAAGATAGGAATGCACCCGGGGCATTATTCTTGAGTCTGGTAGACCTTCTAATCTCAATTGGCAGCGCTGGATTGGCAGTCTTTAGCCTGCCTACCGTGCTAAACAAGAATTCTCAGGTTCCAAGGAGGACCGCGAGTATTCCTTCGGCGTCCATCCTGACCTATTTCGTTCCGCTATTCGCGATCAGCGGATTAGAGCTCACTGCCATAACCATCGCGGGACAAGCTGTCGTGTGGTGGCTAATCGTGGCGTTCAGGCCGGTTAGAAAGATGCGATAAACTGGTGACATGGTGCGCACACACAAGTTAAGAGTTTTAGCAAGAACAACTTCTATGGGAACTTAGAGTGTCCTGCAAACCCATAAAACGTCGGTCCAAGTCTCAATAACTTCAGCAGTACGGCACACATAGGGCTGGAATCCTTTTGGGACAAGTGCAGGACGAAGAATACTTGGGCGGGCTGTCAAGCGGGCGGATGCTCAAAGCGGGTGGAATCGCCGGCTACGGGATCTACGCGACCACGAAGAGGCTAATTGGGGTGAAGAGCCGGAGAGCACTGCTCAAACAGTTGGCAGGGGCACCGCTCGGAGGCATGGTTGGAGCCGCCTTGGGGGCGAGACTTTCCCGGGACGAGAGTGCTCGTGTGATTTCCGATCTGGAGCAGAAGAAGGACTTCGAGGTTCCGAGAGGGAACATCTCTCGGATCGAGTTGAAGAAGCCCTCGTTCGTCCACCGCGGACACCTCTTGATCAATACTATCTCGGGCGAGCCTGTCAAAATACTCCTGGCCGACAAGGGAGACTTTGAGAGGCTGGTCCAGTTGATGCAGGCATTTCGTTCTGACGTCGTCACGGTCGTCTGACACGGATTTCCTACCTTTCGGAAAAACTCTTGGACGACTTCTGGTCAGCGGTGTCTGTAGAAGGGCTCTATTCCAGCGAAACGCCGGTCGCGAGTTTCCTCGGGAGTGATCTCGACTATGTCCATCATAACTCCCTGTGCTAGTCTCGTGTGTCCAATTCTGTCTAGATCGGCAACGATCTCTCCGAATCTGGTCTTCTTACGGTCTCTTACACGAACCCCGATCATTGGATGCCAAGGCTCGTTGAGTGAAGCTGCCCTGACCTCGGCAAGATAGGCCTCCTGAATGTCTCCCCTCTCCGTGAAATATTTCCAAGCCTGGTCAAGGAAGGCTTGAGGAGGTTCTGTTGCCGGCCTAGACTCGTATTCGGTTCTAGCCTGTACCTGGACCGTAGTGTCCAATTCTTTGGATCGACCCTCGAGGAGCAGTTGAATCTCGTGGTGCGTGAACTCTTTCCCGAACGTGCATCCCCAGTTCAAAACCATCCTAGACTGGGGATGAATCGCCTTCAACACGTTCCGCGCCTTTGTGCTAAACCATGGCTTCCCGCGGAAGCCGTCTCCGAGTGCTTCCCTCATCCTATCTAGGGACGTGTAGGCGGCGGTGATCCTTTCGCCCTTGTGATCAAAAGCGGCTATCGAAACCTCGGTGTTTTCCGCCGTTCGAGAGTGTTCTCCCTCCACCCGCACATTTGGACCCTTAATCTCCCCGATGCAGAAAATGTCTGAATCCATGAACTCGATGAGGAATCTCTGACGCGCTGTGACATCGTTAGCGCCGGCCAGGAGCAACTGCTCCACTCGGTTTTCCGGCCGGTCCCGTTTTCTCCCGAACAAGGGCACCCAGAACCACATGATCGAATAACATTTGCTAATGAGTCTGACGAAAAAAAAGGGTCGACACGACTCTTTGAACGCCCAAATTTCGTCACTAAACACTCAGATCTCACAGATTCAAACGTTCAACTCACAACTCGGCGGAACAAACAGCAACCTCGTAGCACGAATCGGAACAACTCCAATCCCAGGTAAGCCTGTTAGAAGCTCAAGTTTCAAACCAGACCCAGACATGGAGCCCGCAACGAAGCAGGGCAGGTGACATGGTGCGGCCGCCGGACACCTAGCATAAGTGCAAATCGCATACGGAGACCGATTTTCGGGTTATCCACCCAGAGGTTACAACACGCTAGGGTGCAAAGGCCTTGGAGATTCGCTGCAACTCAGCTATTTCATGATCCGTCGCGATTTCCGCCATAAGGTCCCACACAACAGTCCCGCCCCGATGAATCATCAGTTGCCTTAGGTCAGCTACATCCGCGGTGCGTCCTGCTCTGTGCTTTGCGAGTATTAGTCCCTCCAAGCAAATGACCCTGACTTCCTTCTCCCCAAGCCTTAGTTGAACTGCGTTTTTCAAAATCCAAGGCACAGGTATCCCTCCCACGTCTCTCGTGTAGAAATCGACCTTAATTCCGCGGGAGGTGAGCCACGATCCCTTAGATCCTTGCCATTTTGTGTATCCCAAACGGGTTAGTTTTTGTTCATTCAACGGTGCAGCTATCGCTAAATCAATGTCTCTTGTCGTTCGATACTTGGAATAATGGTTTACGGCAAATGCGCCGACAAAAACCACTCTGCCAAGCTCATCGGTTATCTTGATCGCTTCTTGTTCCAGACTGGGCGCCAAGCTCATCTCTGACCTTCAGTACATCTTCGGCCTTGAAGATTCCTCGTACATGGGGATCCAGACTTTCATTGTGAACGATCTCAATCGCTATGGCATCGAGTAAACTTCTTCCTCCATAAGCAATGCAATCGAGGTAGACCCGCTGGATCTCATTTCTGAACACTCCTATCCGCGGGATGATGACTACTCTACCCTGCGTGCCTTCCGAGAACTTGTGTTCTCTCAGCGTTCTTGCTGCTTGGTCAACATCGTCAACATAAATGAAAAGCAAACGCGGAGATTGGAGCTTCGTAAGTTCGTATGCGCGATAATCCAACGTTATGACGCCTTTCAATATTTGTATAGCGAGTCTCACATCGTTTTCATTGTAGGACAAGCCAAAAAACCGCGCTTGCTTTAGGGCTTGCAATGATGGAAGGAGATTCGACCAAAGATTGAATGGTTGAAACAGACTGGAACGAATTGTGAAATAGCCTTCTTTAATTTGCTCCGCAAATCCAGCTTCCCGGAGTTTGCTCAATATCCTATACGCTGTAGCTCGAGAATCGGTTATCTTGCGCAGCTCATTTATGTGGTAAACTGGTTTTTCTCCGATTGTCTGTGCTATCGTTAGTTCCGGCCTTAGTGTCATGCATGGATATGCGTGTTGGTAGATATATAAATACGTCTCAACCATGAGACGCGCATATAGAAGAATAAACTATATCCTTGGGCAAAATGCCGTTCATAATACCCCGATAGCTCAGAAAGCTGTCGCCACCCGATATATCGAAACCCGAAAATTTCGTGTTCCGAGAATGTTGCCGTGCGGAATATTGGTTATAGGGTGCCCGTCCGCTGAACCCCCTTATGAAAATTCCGAACACTTCACGAATAGCCAAGACAACTCTTCTCTCAATTCTGTCCCTTGCAGGCTTAATGTTTCTAGCCCCGGGCGCCCTTCAGCCAGCCTCCGCGGACGGAGGCTCCACGAAGACCCCGACCTTCAGCAACTATGAGCTCGCCGGGAACCCGTTCACAACCGGTGCCAGTGTAGGTACGACCTGCCCCAACTCTCTTCGGACCTGTATGAACACGGAGGGAGAACCATCAATTCGGGCAGCCCCTGATGGCAGCTTCTACGGTTCGTCGGAGAACGTGTTCTGCGTCATCGGTGGGCAGTGCGGTGGGACCTTCGCCTACAAGTCAACCGACGGCGGCCAACACTTCACCACTCTTCCTTTGCCGAACAGTGCTTCCTCGGGAAG
>WNEQ01000021.1_pt1 | contig 83332 bp, 85 predicted proteins | sample 5399971 | NCBI WGS metagenome assembly WNEQ01 (sample SAMN13153330, study PRJNA577476) | soil metagenome | isolation source: 20 cm grassland meadow soil 2 days after 1st rain plot 5 | place: USA:California | collected 2015-09-18
CAGTAAGCAGTCCATCCAGGATAGTGTCCAGGTCAAGATTGTAGTAGGTTACCTTCGCAAGTTTGTCCGCGCTTGGGATGGCCGACTTAGCTAGGCTTGAATCGACTGTAGTGATTTCTGAAGGTGCGCGCACAATACTGCTTGGCGCTGGAATAATGTCAGTGTCTTCCGATTCTGACATGGCTAAACGCCTAATCCTTCATGGCCTCGATGGGGGGGTAGTTACACGCTTCGCTGGCCCTCACGAGGAAACCCTCTTCAAGACCTACACGACATGTCCACTCATGAAGCTAATACTCGAGGAAGCCATCCGCGAAAAGGCAATAAGAATAGACCTGGCCTGGACCTTGTTCTTTGAGAAGCCGACGATCCCTGAAGGACACGGCGGAAGACTAGTACCGTTTACTAATTGGCTCTGGGACGAGCTTGGCAAGAAAGCAGGAAACCTGAACCGGAACTCCAGCAGTGAGCTGACTCTGACGATACCCTCTTTAAGCGAGCAGGGAATGGATTTCTTGTTGCGTCTAGTATCTTTCTGGTCAAACGAAGTTTACCTGAAGAAGGACGGGGTGCTTTCAGAGAACCTCTGGAGGAAGCCGGTCGTGAACGTCTTTGATGATACTAGGCTAGACGGATCTGAACGTTCGCTAACGAGGAAACGGGAAGGATACTATACACGGTTCCTCATGCCGTTGCTCGGGCCTGGCCGGACTGCCTTCAGGGTCGAAGTGATCGAAAATGGCGAATCGTCCGCTCGATTACACAGCCACAGCGAAGTCGATGAATACTATCTGATTCTCGAAGGGTTGGGAACCCTCAGATTCAACGACAAAGAAATCGCCGTCCATCGGGGGGACCTGATCGGAAAGCCAACGGGGCCGGATGATGCTTCCCAACTGATCGCGGATCAGGGAGAAGCCCTGCGTATACTCGACATGGAGGTGTGGCACGACCGTCCCGACAACTCGAAGGATCTAATCTACAATCCGGATTTCAATGAGATCTTCATGAGAGGACTAGGTTGGGGCGCTCTAGTCCCAGCAGACGCCCTGCTCAACCCCAGCGACTTTGGACAACACTACAATGAAAGCTACAAGCGGACCAAGGATGGCGGGTGGGTTCCGTCGAAAGCCCGCGGGCACAAGAAGATCAGGGCCAAGTCCCCTTCATCGTCAGCCTGACCGTTGTCGGATACGGCGAAGTTCTGAGAGCCATCCGAGCCGAGTGAGTCAGAGTATTTTTTCCAGGTCCATTCGGGAACAAAGCTCCCGATCAAAATCACCAGGAACGCGAGCCAGAACAGATTCCAATCGAACGAGATGACAGAGAGCACGTTCAACGCGCCTACAATACTGAGGAGTGGAAAAAGGATTCCATCTATTCTGCAGTGGAACCTCCCGCAGGATTAGCCATTTATCAGGCAGCCTATTCCAGCCCACGCAACAGCCGCTACCCAGAGAACCCCTCTGGCAGTAAGTGATATCACAGATTCACCGTAGGCTATACCTGCCACTACCACTACAACCGCAGGCACGTCCCAGAGTAAATAGCACCAGGTAGCCTTCTCGAAGTTTCTCCCGCGAGAGGGTTGTGAAGAAGGCGTTACTGGGAGTTCCACATTGGCTACGCGTCAGACTTGACCCACGATGGCTTCTGCATCATTCTAGATCAGTAGAACGTCGATGTTGGCTACTTTCTCTATTATCTCGAAGTCCTCGTCAGATGTCACAATGGTGTCGGCACCGTTTGCAACCGCGATTCCGGAGATGAGAACGTCGAGAGCGTTGACAGGTCTGCCCAGTCTCAACAGTGAACCCATGATCTTCGATGATTCTTCGCCAGAGGCAAAGTCGAGACCAAGCATCAGCGCTTGTCTCGCGAAAGCCCGGATCGACTTCTCTTCCTTCACAAGTCTCTTATGATAGATTGGAGTGAGCAGCTCGAAGAGCGATATGGTCGTCGCGGCTATCCTATTTTGCTCTCGCTGCGCCTGTTCGACAATCTTCCGGGTCTTCTCTCCTCTCCGGAGGAAGTCGATGATCGCTGACGTGTCGAAGACTATCGTAGACGAATCGCCGCTCGTTTCCGAGTCTCGCAGACGCTCTCCTCAATTTCAGCCCAATGCTTACTGTCGGATAGAACACCCCACAACGGTAGCAGGTCCCCGCCCCTCTCAAGCAGCTTCTCGATAACGTCGCTGAAGCTTTCCCCTTCCTTCTTGGCTTCCGATAGTTTCCGATATACCTCCTCTCTAATTGCAAGGTTCTTGCTAGCCATACGCAGATATGTATACTGGTCTGTATACTAAGCTTTCCATCAGCCAAGCAAGATCCCATCCCTAGAGATAATAGGCCGACCTCTATGTTTTTGGCTTGGACCCGTTGAGTTTTGTGTTGGGCACTCTGTATTGAGACTCCGTGCCATACATCTCTTGGCCGTACTTGCCTTTCTGGCGCTATTGCTCCCTTCTCCCGTAAAGGCGCAGACCGCGAGCTCAGTTTTCCAAACGGGCCTGGTAACTGAGAAGTCTTCGTACAAGTTTAACGAGGTGGTCTATGCCCAGCTAATTCTGTACAACCCGACCCCTCAACGCATCACTGTCCATTTCTCTGGACGATGCTGGTTCAGCTTCGTCGTCCGCGACATGCTTGGATCCTTGATTCACAACGAAACATGGTCCGACTGCGGCCCGGACATTAACGGCTACGAGAACACGACAAATGTAATGACCGTAGATCCTGGCGGAGGCCGTTGGACCCCATTATCCTGGAACCAACTCGATTCAATGGGGAAGCATGTACCGGTGCCAGCGGACTATGTCTTGTCTTGGAGTTTCAAGAATCCTGACCAGCCTATCCCGGAAGCCTCGAAGACAATAGCGTTAACAGATCGGGTGCAGTCGCCGCTGGAAGCTTTCTCTGCGTCTGCCTTCCGATTCCTACAGAACTTCGTACCTTTGGTTTGGTTCGTGGGGTTTGTCGGAACCATTCCATGGTCCCGGGCCTTGAAAGATACAAAGAGGTCGGCCAGACTAAAGATCTTCATACCCACTGCTGTCTCAGGAATCGCCATCTTTTCCATTATGCTCGGGTTCTACTCCAACCAGCTCCTTTGTTTAGCGATCCAGTGTCCCGGGACAATCTCTCTCCTCAACAGCATGAACGTCTATCTCCTGATTACCCCTGTAGTTTGGGCAATCCTCTTTCTCGCGGGAAGAATGGTCCCTCAAAAAATGATGTGGCTTCCTCTTGTCATCTTTGAGTCTTGGACGCTTTCCATCCTAGCGATAGCCTTCTTCGTCCTCAGCTCAGCTCAAGAACTTTGGAGGAACACTTTCTACTATGACTGGACTGTCATGTGGCCAAGCTATGCATTGATTCTGGCGAATATTCCCGCTCAATTGATCTTTTATCGAGCATTCAAGAAGAAGCTGTTGTCCACCGCCCCTTTCATCCCAGTAGTCAAATCGCCACCGTGGCCAACTTTTCCGGATAAGAATGAAGCAGGGCAGGCTTAAGCGGACGAGTGATCTAGTCGAAAGGGTAAACGCCTGAAATTAGGCATGCAGAGCTGATTCGATGTCTTCAGTCGAACGCTTGTCCTAGCGCGTCTCTTTTTCTGCGGTCTCGCCTGATAACTGCAATAGAACCAGCTGAGGCGAGAATCGCATAGGAACCAACGACAAGGGGCCAGTATCCTCCTAGAGTCCCAAGTAAGCCTGTCAGCCAGGCTGGGTTGAGTATGGGATTAGTTGTCCCCGGAGAGGTTGAAGGAGTTGAAGGACGACTCACCACGGTCAAGGTGCTGTTTGACTGGAGGTTCGGACCGGGCCGCCAACTTCCATCGACAGAGTATAGGTAGTCCCATGAAACGGAGAACCTGACAATATGCGATCCCAGAGACTCATCTGCCGGCAAGACGATGCTGATGTTCTTGTTCACCTCTTGCCCGATTGCAAGGTCTGACCCTTGAACATAGTATGAGCCAAAGTCCCCGGTGAGATTCATTATGAGAACTTTGATCGCAGTCTGCCCGGAATTGGTGAAGAAGCCCACAAATGTGACTGTTCCACCGGGGAAAGGCGTTCCATAGTAAGCTGGTTTGAAAACTATACACGCGAGGTAGCCGGTGCAGCTCTGGGGTGCGGTCGTAAAAGTGGCAGAGGGCCCGGTAGCCAAGTTGCCGGAGGGGTCCATGGCGACAATCTGGAAAGTGTATGTGCTGTTCGAGGGTAAGCCTTGCATCCCGAAGCTGTTGGCCATATGCAACATTCCATCCCATCCTCCATTCACGTATACCTTGTAATTCACAGTCCCAGAGTCATCCGAGGCCTGTGTCCAGTTGATGTAGATCGAGCTGGACGTGATCTGCATCGCTATTACCTTGCTTCCAGTAGGCCAAACAGGCGGCGTGAGGTCCTGAAGAGAAACCAGTTTACCGGAAGTCTCGTGAGAAGAGCTCCCGGTTGCGAGAGGCCCGCTCGGGCCCGGATACACTGTTAAAAGGACCGATAGGAAAAGAAGAAAGATCAATATCGTTTTCACGCCCCGGTAATCGTCCAAAGCCAACGTGTTCTCCCCCTTTGTGATCCGTCAGTTTGTTGAGATAATACAGTGGGAAACTGTCACATAGCCTTTCCTATTCTGCACCAAGTTCGAGTTGCGGTCGCAAACACATTACGCAATCGCTACTTCTCTGCTGAAGGAGGCTGAACTGACCCTAGAAAGTCAGTCTCGTTTAGAATTGGCCGAGATTATCACCAATCTCTTCAAGTTACGTAGAGTCTTGTCTTATCTGAGGAATGTCTTCCAAGGCCGCGATGCAACAATAATCGGATCGTATAGCTCACGCCGATGCCATCTCCTATTACATAGTCGCCCTTGTCTCCAGCGCCCTTAGGGTCGGGCCCCGTGAGATGGGCTTGTATTTTGTCAAAGGATAGCGAGTTCGCTTGCAAGGAGCAGATACTAGACGGGTCAAAGACTAGAACGAGTTCTTCAAAGCTCCTGGCTACGGGTTTCCAGACAACGTTCATCTGCGCATGCCCTCTGAGCCTGCTGACAGTCTCGTTGAATCCCGCCCTGTAAACCGGGAGTCTAGGGTTTCTGTTCAAGATGATCTTTGCCTCTTTCGATTGGGTTGGGAAAGTCCCCTGACAGCGTACCTCGCCATTCCCAGTCGTAACGGTTACTGTTGCCTCGCCATCTGGGATGGTGAGAACATTCTTCTCGACTGATACATTGTGAGGCCCGGCCGGCGGCGAGAGGAGCATCAGAACAATTTCACGTCCTTTGCCCACATCGAGCCTAAGGGCGGGAGCGATTAGGTATCCTTCGCCATTTGAGGTAACAATGCCTGTGCGGGGAAATTTGTCTTTTGGATCGAATTCTACAATAATCTGACCTTGCCCTATGGTGGGGTATTCTGCGGGGGTGGGCTGCGACAACTCGAATTGACAGTTCGACGTAGCCGTCTCATCGACTCCTTGTATCCAAGAATAGACAAGTCCCCTTTCACTGGAAACTCCTTTCAGACTTCGGATATCATGCACGGTGAACCAGTCATGACCTCCAGACTGGCCTTGCTCGACTTGATTTTTCACATAGCTGATTAGCCGTGCCGTTGGCAACCCCTCCTAGAGTCCCAAGGAGTCCGGTTAGGCGATGTCATAAACCGTTTTCAGAAAAAATGAAGCACGACGAGGTCTAGGGTCCTTGGTACTACCAGAGCACGGTCTTCTCTGGTAGCGTTCCTGTTCCAGAGTATGTTAGTTGTAGGATACCTATGGAGACGGTGTTGTCGCTCGCGTTAGCCTGGGCGGAGACTCCGTTGTATGGCTCTCCTCCCCAGCGGTAGTTTGCCTTCCAGTACGAATGCCATCCCTGGATGATGTTAGCACGCTCCATTAACCGCCATGATCCATCAGGATGGACGAACGACGGGTAGAGCAGTTGTACAGACCAGCCTGGGACGGGGGTTTTACTCGCGACTCCGAACTGGTAGAAGAAGGCGTAGGCTAAGGGATAATTTCCGACTCCGACTACTCCAATATCGAAGTAGTGGCCTTCCCGGAAGTCCGGGACGAAGCTGCCGAACTTCGTCCATGGTTGTCCAGTGTGATTGTAGTACCAGTCGGCGTGCCAGTTCGGCTGGTCGTACTGCCACATCATTCGGAGGTAGACTGGTGTCGAGATGTTTGCGGGATTGATGGTTTGCTGAGCATGGTATCTGAGGTGTTGCCACATTACACCTCCACAGTTCGCGTTTCCATCACAAGTCTCCCACGTCGAGCCGGAAACGACTCGCGTTCCATTGGCTAAAATGAAGAGATCTGCTCTCCACCCAAAATCCCAGCCGTCAATACAACAGTTTGGGGATTGGACTCCCATACCAGCCATCAAAAAGTTGTTCGGAGCTAACGCATTCAGGTCCACCTTGGTGAAGCTCACTCCGATCTGAACGCAGCAGATCCTGTACTGGGTCGAGTTGTAGTAGCCTGCGACGTACGGGTACGTGGGGGCACCGAGTGTCAGTCGTCCGGGCCCAGGAGAGATGTTTGTGGAGTAAAGGACGTTCGGGTCCCAGAAGTCAAAGGATACGAGGGTCCACAGGGAGAAGAGAAGGACCACGGCTAGTCCAACCCGTCGGATGTCTTCCAGTCTAGGATTGAACTGTCTCAAGGGGCCAACGCTAAGTTTCCTGGGAAGACCGAGCTCCAGGACACCGCCAACAAGAGCGAAAAATCCCCAGGCTGGAACGATCAGAAACAGTAGGCTCCTGTCACAGGATGGGCAGAGGAGGGGCCAGAGAAACCCGGATAGAAGGAGCGCAGACGTGACGCCAGTGGCGGCGGCGACAAGGATAGACCTGCTTATTTTGGCGGCCTGCATCCCCGCAGCCATTTCTGCGACTCCGAAGAGGAGTGCTGCCTGAAACGGGACGAGGGGAGAAAGGTAGGTGACGCCTGAGAACCATGCTGTCAGTGGAAACCATGTCGTGACTATGGACGTGATGAAGGCGCCGAATATCGCGATCCATGGACGCAACCGCTTGTTCAGTTTGCCCTCCTTGTATGATGCTCGGACTATCGCTGGCACTGCTCCGAACGAAAACATCATCGCACAGAGACGGACCCCTGCTAGACCATCGGGTCCAAGAGAATAGCACTCAGATCTCCAAATTGGTCCAGCCATGTAGGTTGGACACGCTAGATAGAATAGAACATAGATGAGTGAAGCGCTCAAGAAGACTTGGATCACGGCCCAGCGTGGGCGAAGAAGATACACGACAAGTATTCCTCCAAGGGCGAAGGACACAAGGTTGGCTTCGAGTCTGGTCGAGGAAAACTGGTAGTACCAGTACCCATTGTTGGTTTGTGCAAACCAGAAATCAGCTCTCTCAAAAAGATACGCCGGTGCCCAAGGGAAGAATGCGAGCAGGGCTGCACGGAGAATATTCCAAGGAGTGAGGCTCAGCAAGAAGAATCGCCGGGAGGAAAAAAGTGAAAGCCGGAGACTATTGACTCTTGCCCAAGGGAGAAATCACCGTCATTCCCGTTGGAATATATTCTCTCAGGAATATTCTATGCCTTGCCCTACCATGTAGCTGGGCTAGGTTGGTTGGAGTTTGCCCGTCCCCCACATGCCTACGGAGTCGAGGGTATGGCGTTGAGCTGGAGCCTTATTGTTGAGGCTTGCTTCGACTTCGCGATATTCAGCGCTTCTTCGGCGATCGAAACCGGGATCTCGATGTATTGTCCTCCCGGACCAGCAGGTCCAACCAGTTTTCCCGAGCGGTAAAACTTCGTCAATCGTCGCGACCATGCTATGGTGCCGAAGAATATGGAAGGGAAGAAGAGGAGTATCGCGCCTATCTCCACGGAAGACAAGTTCGATATTACTGCTCCGACATTTGAGAACTCGCTGGTTGGATCTATTGCACTAGAAAGAAGGTAGAGGAAAATGGCGGCCAGAGAGACTATTGTCACTACAAAAGTGAAGGCGTATCTCTCGATGAGGAGGGTCCACCGTCCCTTCCAATCGAGAGAACTGAGACTTCGCGCGAACTTGTATGTTTCCGCGTCTATCTCTTCTCTACTCGTGTTTTTCGTCCGATAGTCTAGTTGGATGTTCGATGCGGCTGCAAGAACATGTACAGTCCCAAAGAAAAACGCGACAGCGGGTATTCCCGGGCTTATTGTAATTCCCAGGAACGTGTCAGCGGCGGCAATTATCGAAGCTGTCAGCACCCAGGTAACTCGGAAGGCTGCGTTGAGCGACCATTTTCTAGCCAACAAGGTTAGCAGAGGGTTAACCTCATGTTTCTGAAGGTCGACCCGCTGCGCGAGCTTCTTTGTTGACTTCTCATCAGGGTATCGGAGGAGGGAGTATACGACAAAGGACTCTGCGAAGAGCAACGCCAGTCCCAACGGGGTTGGCATGTCTTCGGTGGGGAGCCCCGCCCGATTTATGTCTCGTTAGGATTACTGGCAGGCGAGGCCAAGGTGTTCAGACATAGCAAGGCCCAGACCCTGTATGTGACCATCCCATCTGCAACGGCTCAAGACTCAGCGTTCACGATCAAGGAAGGGGATGTTGTCGAGATCAAGTGGGACAAGGGCCAGAACGCCGCCGTAATTCGTCCCAAGCCTAGTCCAGGCAGGAAGCGCTAGTCGAAGCCAAGTCCGCGAGCAGACCCCGTTCTATTCCCGCACGAGTTCAAATCCCACCGGTCCCCGCTGAGGTACCCGGCACTTGTGTACCGTTCGACGTCCTAGTAGACTAGCTTGAAGGTACGCCTCAGCAAGTCATCTACTTCTTGTCCCTCTTGACATCATGCCAGCTCCTTCCCTCGCTAGGCGGATCAAACCCTTGACTCACCGTTGACAAAAGCATATAGTCAAAATTATCGGGCTTAGGAAAAAGGGGGATGTGACAGTTTTTCCACGACGACATCTAGCAATTTCAGGGGTTATCCAGTGTTCACCAGATATCCATACAGTATGGCAAGCGCGTCGGATGGTGCCTCCATCGTAACTCCGGGCGAGACGACAAAACCCGTAGTCAGATGCTCGTCCTTGAACGCGACGCCATCCACGTCGGCCACTTGGTAAGAGATGAAAACCAAGCTTCTGTGGTTGCTTAACTGTTGTCTAAGCTCAAGGGTGAAAATCGTCGAGTTCCCCGCATACCCTCTGCCCCCATCTATTCTCCAAGAGACATCGGTCACAACCAAGACCGTACCCACTGGAACCGTGAAATTCTCTGGTGGCGTTCCATCGGAATGCGATCGGGTGCAGAACAGTTGGCGAGCTATCACGGGGGAACCTTGACAACGAAGCGTGACGAGTGACGCAGGGTCTTGTCCAACATGGGTCTTGGGGAAGTTTGTGACGAACACGTTGAGGACCTGCGATGCTGAAGCAGATACAAAGACCCCAGTGGTGAAAGCGGCGAGTACTACGATCGTCACGACGACTCCTTCTTTTCTATTCAAACAACTCACCTCCCTACTGTCCTCGTAATCCGGAGGCTTCTCCAGAGCAAACCCGTTTCGTCTGAGGATGGGTATTTAAAAAAAACCGGCCTACGATAGCCCTGGAGACTCGCGCATATCGTGGAAAAGGAGGGATGGTACACAAGTACCGCGCAGCCAAGCGAATCCCACCGGTCCCGCTAATCATAATGCGTAGTTGTTCTGCCGATCTCGTTAAGGTCCCTACCGCCTAGGGAAGTGAGAGATCTCCCAGAGATTGCCTTCAGGATCCTCGAAGTACGCTATCCGCTGGCCCCACGGCTGAGTCGTAGGGGACTTCACAAAGTGAACGCCGTTCCGCTTTAGCTCCTCGTACTCCTGGTCCACATCCTCAACGAACACCGCATAATACGTTCGGTGGATCGTTTCCTCTCGCGGTCGAACTTGTTCCTCCGAAATCAACCTGGCGACTTCATTGACCGAGACCAGGCCGAGCACAAGTCCGCCCTTGCCACCAATAGCCAAGAAAGCGCTTTCGTCATCTTTGTGGTTCAGCTTGAATCCCAATTTGTCGCGGTAGAACGACATGCATTTCTCGACATCGCGCACGGGAAGCACTACCGCGTTAACGTGATCGATCATTACAGCGAAGGAACAAATTCCCGTTACAAAAGGCTAACTTCGACTATAGCGGCAAATCGATCCGGTTGACTATTTCTTTCGCGCCCCAGCCACCTCTGATTGACTCAACGCAAGCTCGCGTAGCCCCGATTCGAGTCTCGATGCAAGCTCATGAACGTCCTGTGAATTATGCAGAAGCTCATCGATAGTTTTGCTCAGTGCCCTTAGGAGCTGAGGTCTTTCAGGCGAACCCACAAGGGTCTCGGCGAAGGGCTTCAAGGTTTCTGGAGGCAAATCATCAAAACCCCTACCGTAGCTTGTCTTCAACCCGCGATGATGGCATGCAAGCGATAGTGCCTGGTCACGGGCTGCACTTATACAGTACTCAGCCTCCCACATCCTCCCCCGGGCAATGCAGGCACGAGCATGGAGTAAATAGACGACAGCAAGTCCGAAGACATGTTCAGGGGAGAAGGGCTTGGACTGTTCCCTTTCAAGAGGGTTCCCGAAGAGCAAGTCGTACTTGAGGCCGTGACCGAGAAACTTGTTCCCTGGAGTGAACGACAAATCCACCTGCAGGTTGCCGGGCAGCAGGAAGACTCTGTACATCGTCGACAGATGTGGAAGATCGAATAGGTGAACAGCTCCGAACTGGCTTTTGAGACTGGCTGTCCAATCGGCCAAGACGTCGTCTAGGGTTGCATTGCCAGCTAGCCCAAAGGTGAGGTCAAGGTCGGACCATCGATCCCCACCGCCTGCCGCAGTAGATCCGACCAATGCGCCTGCGACCAATCGACGGTCCGTCCGGCCCATTTCGACCAGAAGATCTCTGACACGATTGCGCTCCTCAACGGTGAACATGCAGTTTCATGCTCCTAAATTTCATATGAGCCTGAGTTGCCACGACAGAAATAGAAGGACAAGTAAAAGAAAACGTTGCGGTGGTCCCGTGGAGAAGGTTTTCTGAGCTGGCGGCGATATCTATGCCACTCTCTTCATTTGTTGTCCGCAATACTCTCCCGGCGTGCTCAAAGTGTCTCTGCATACTTCACACTTGTACGGTACCATGCAAATTCACGTCCCAATCCAAAAGCTCTCGTCATGAAAGTGGTTCGCCTGAGAGGGACACAAGTCCGGCAGGGTTTCCTGGCGTTCGAGCAGGCTCCGCATGTGGAGTCGTCCCGCCCAAGCAGGGAGCCAAACCCGTTCCAGCTTTGAGATAACGATCCGTAGGCTCGCTCACGCTCCCGCACCTCTGTATACGAAGTGCCAATCACTCTATACAATCGCTTGCCGTACCTAGCTGTACTCACGCTCTAATAGCCGGTTCCACGGCACCGCATCCCATTCTAGGTCTGACTAGGGACGACGGTTGGCTCGGCTCAGGCGGATATGCGTCTAACTTGTAACCGTCACGGTCACTGTAGAGGTGTGTGTCAGAGAGCCGCTAGTAGCTGTCACAGTGATCGTGTAGGTGCCTAGCTGTGTGCTGCGTTCTGTTGAAACAGCTAGGGTTGAAGTGGAGTAGGGGCGAACCGTGGAGGGTAGAGAGGTTGTGGGACCATGGCGTGTGACGGGTGCGATGGTCGCGGACAGATTAACGGTATTGTTGAAACCGTTTGTTCCTGTAACCTTTATCGTGAATGTTGTGATGGAGCCTTTTCTGACGGTTTGGGAGGATGGGCTGACTGTGATTGTAAAGTCTGGGGACGGAGTGATCTTGAATGAAACGATTACCGAGTGTGAAAGGCTGCCGCTGTTTCCATAGACGGTGACATTTCCATAGCCTCCTTGGGCTCCACCAAAGATTGAGAGCGTTGCCATGGCTGTTCCATCAGGAACCAGGTTGACACTTGCGGGATCGATAGACCAAGTGGCGCATTGAGGTGAGGGGCAGAGAGGAGACGGGGAGGTGTAAAGGTTGACGGTCCCACTGAAACTGTTGAGACTCGTAAGAGTAATTAGCGATTTGCCCGTGGTCCCGGCGGGAATACTGAGACTGCTAGGGTTGGCAGTCATTGTAAAGTCGGGAGCCGGAGTGGACGCAACAACGGTGAAGGCTACATCAACGCTGTGTGATATGCTGCCGCTCGCTCCGGCCACTGTTACGACCCACTTTGTGGGCGGAGTACCGGTTGTGGTGTAGAAGGTGAGGATGGAGGTAGCGGTTCCGCCGGGTGGCAGGTCGACGCTGGATGGACTGATGCTCCAGCCTGGGCATGAGATGCAGAGTGGTGCGGGGGACGTTGTGAGCTTGATGGTTCCATTGAAACTGTTGATGCTGGCCAGTATGATCTGGGACTTGCCGTTAGAGCCTGCAACGACTGTTAGGTTCGACGGATTGGCTGAGATTGTGAAATCCGGAGGGCCGTAGGCCACGACCGTAAATGTGACGGGTGCTGAGTGGGAGAGGCTGCCACTGGTGCCGGTCACAGATACATTGTATGTGACAAGGGGTGTCTGCGGGTACGTGTAGATCGTGAAGCCGGCTGTGGTGTTCTGATTCGCGGCTAATCGGACTATTGTCGGGCTTATCGTGTACTCTGGGCAGCCAATTGCCAGGCAGGACACTGGAGGGCTAAGAGTCACATCTCCTTGAAAACCGTTAACGCTCGTCAGGAGGATTATGGTTTTCCCGGCTGAGCCTTGCGGAATCGTGAGCACGTTTGGATGGGCGGATATTGTGAAGTCTGATGATGGCGCGGGGGGCGTCAGACTCGCCGAACTGCCCGGTGGAACCGCGAAGACCAATCCCGTGAACAGAATGAACAGGGAAAACAGTTTCATTGAGATTCTCAAAAATTACACCTAGGGCACAGTACAGCTACGGGTAGCGATTGTGGGGTTAAATGTTTTGGTCGTTTGTGTTACTCAACTGACTTCCTTTCGATGATTCTTACGTTGATTAGAGGTGATGGCAAATTTGGCTCACCGTGGTCCAGACGAGCGAGGAATTGGGTCTGGGAAAGACTAAGCTCTTGAGGCAGTAATGGGTGGGGATACTGATGACGAGCTCACTTTTAGAATCAGTATCGGGAAACGTTTTCTTGAATCCGGCGCTCGAACCCGGTTATTGAAACCGGGAATCAGTGAATTCTCGCGCCCCTTGCGGCCCCCCACTGAGCTCTCATGGCGCAGAAGGGCATCACCCGTGATAATCATAATGAATTACGCGCTCTGTAAACGCTGACCAACTCTGCGGGAAAAACGGGTACTAGAATCGGTTCTGGGTCTTGTACTGAAATCGGTCCTGAACCTCGTAGTGAAATTGTTCCTGAACTCGTCCTGAAACCAGTAGTGAATCTGAACCGTGAATTTTTCATCGGGGCCCGGGGCTGCTCAGGTCTCACGGCGCCAAAAACCATCTTGAAAGCTCCATAAAGTGGACCAATTGTTGCCTGGTTGTGGTTCCGAATGAACGGCCAGCGACTCTTCAGTAGGACCCATGTGTCATTCTACCGTCTCTCTAGAGGGAGGGTAGGAGGTAGGTTACGGAATGCCCCAGTCCTTCTTCTGACAACCATCGGGCGTAAGACGGGGAAGAAGAGGACAACGCCTCTTCTCTACCTAAGAGATGGCGAGCGAATCATCATAGTCGCCTCGAATGGAGGGAGGGACAACGAACCCTCCTGGTGGACAAATCTCAGACACGACCCCCATGCAGAGATACAACTCAAGGACGAAAAGAGAAAGATGGTTGCAAGAAAGGCGTCAGAGGAAGAGAAAAGCGACTTCTGGCCGTTGCTCACCAAGATGTACCCGGCATACAGTGACTACCAGCGTCAGACCAAGCGGGAAATCCCCGTCGTGATCTTGACACAAGACAGCGGCTGAACGTTAACTCGTATGTTCAAGACCGCAACTCTTTGACCCGCTTTCATTCCATTGTGCTATGCGTTCCGGCTCTTCGCAGCCATTTGCATAGCCACCTGCTTCATCATCCTCGCACCAACCGTTGCCCCGGCAGCCTTCGTTTTGTTCAATAGAGGATTCTCCGGTACCCTCGCATACATCATCATGTAGGGCGCCATAGCCAATACAATCTTGCTTTCAGCCTTCCGAATATGCTCCTCCAATGTACTCCTAGGCTGCCCTTGCTTTCGAGCTAGATCGTCCGCGGTAATCCGTTTCGGGATCTCGTAATACCCTCCCTCCACCGCAGTTACCAACGCATTCATCTGCTTCTCAGTCAGCTGGCCGAACAAACTGCTCAACGACAAGAGAAACGTGTCGTCTGTCATCCCGTCGGACACGGATTTCTTGTGCAAAACCTCCGTCGCGCCGATCTTGTCCAAGCCTCTGAGCAGTCCCTTCAGATCGTTATCATCGTAACCCACCAAACGATGGTATTCCCATCCTCCCACTAAGACCAATGGAGGTATGCGCGTGAAATTGTGCCGGTTGATGATTGGACTGATAGGGGTCCTCTTGTGGTCCGAGCCGCAGCAACATGTCCGGGCCACCAGCTGGAACTTGTCCTGGCAGTATGTCTTAGAAATGATCTTCCCATCGAGATGTTCATTAGTGGTTGACGTGATCTCCTTCTGCAGTTCCTCGAACGAACCGAGACCAGCAGCCTCTATCTCAAGAACGTCCGTGCCCCCATTGCACCAGAGTGAGAACCTTGCGGTTGGAAATTTCTCGGTCAACTGGTTGTAGTGATCCCCGTGCCCTGTCGTCGGCTGAAATCGAAAGAAAAGCTCGAACATGTTCCAAGCAAGAATCGATAGCCATCCGTTCCATATAACCGGTGTGCCGGCGTACGCCAGCAACCAATAGCAGTTGGACGATGGTACAATAACTACCGGCGCAGGACGGCTCAAAGATAATCTGACCGAACACCGTCCACATTGTTAGGTGAAAAAGAAAAATGGTATTTAGAGAAGATTGGACGAGAATAGCACAGACTGTTCACAGTCTCACCTCAGCGTTCAGACCCTCTCCCGGAGAAACGTCGGGAAACACTTGCAACATCATAACTAGCCTTCCACACTCCCAGCGAACAGCGTTCTTGGTCAGAAGTACCATGAGCGCGAGATTGCTCGCTGAGATCGAGCGCAAGCGTAGCCCTGCCTATGTGTCCGGCCTAAGGAACCAGATCAGGTAGGAGAGGTATTTCAAAACGCAATCCACACGAGAAAAGGATTCGATAGGACTCGAATCACCAGGCCAAGTGGGAGATCTCGCATATGATCCCATTCACCGTTGCCCAGTTTGCGGTCAGATAGCCCGATGCTACACGGTTGATGGCTATCACAACTGCAACCTCTGCGGGTCAACATGGCGATCCTCCCTACCGTAATCCCGGGACACGCCCGGTACCTCGTGCAACGCGAATCTCTCGAAGAATCAGTTGTTCGGATTTAAGCGGATTCCTAGGAAAATGATCATGATCTGGTGCGACAGGAGGGGACGGTAGAGGTGCAGAAAATATTCCAGAGTGAAAATCAACCGAGAGATCGGCGGGGGTTATCATTGCGGTCAGTTCTGCTCTTGATGCTTCTAGTCGGCGTTGGTGCAGGCGCCACGGCCTACGCTCTTGGTACAGCTTTTGCTGCAAGTACCGGCTCGTCCACCACTACCCAACAGAGTACCAGAACAACTAGTAGAACAACCGGCGCTCACAATTGCACGCTAGCTTCACTGGCTTTGACAACTGCCTAGTTGGCAGGTGGATACGGTCCTTCAAACTCCCCGGTTTCTTCCCTCCGATATTGCATAAACTGGGTGATCTATAGCTGTGCTAGGAGGATGAGTATTGTGGCAGCGTATCCTATCAGAGCTCCGAGAAGAAGAATGATGGCGAGATGGAGGTACTTGGTCTTGCGAGCTCGGGACTCTATCATATGCGGATAGGCGCCTCCTATGCTGCCGGCTTCGGCGATCATTTTTGATGAGAAGAATTTTACCCACGCGACGCGTGTGCATGCTCCAGCCGAAAAGAGGACTAAAACCGTGCTCGCCCCAAACAGCGTGCTCGCGATCAATGGAATCAAATGAGACAGGGCAGTGCCCAAGAACGACGCGGTCAGCGCGAGCAATATGCCGTCCAGAGTGACGATGATACTGGCCTTCTGGTCCAACGTGCTAACGTGAAAGCTCCACAGCTGGAGCCACCTGTCTTCGCTCTCGGTGAGGTTTGCGATCGCCTCTTGTTCAGTTGGCATAGAACGACCTGCCGCGGATTCCGTTTATGAGTTTCGAACCACTGCTCTAAGGATCTGTCCGGTTATTTCTTCCAGACCTCTCCGCCTGTGTAAGGGTCCAGAAAGTTCAGTTGCATGTCTAGGACTTGCTGATAGACCTTGCCAGCGTCTGTTCTAGAATAATGAGTAACTCTACCGTCGCTGCTGGCTAGGATCAGTGATGTTCTGGTGAGGATGCCGCTGGGTCCTAGTAGCCGGTCAAACGCTTTGTCGTCTCCCCCGAACGGCCCGTTCAGCAGCGTGCTCTTGGGACATTTGTCCGCGAAAACTTCTATCATTTTCAGTACTGTCAGTCGCTTCTCTGCTTCTTTCCTTGTTTCCGGTGAGAGGGGCACTTTTCATCGGCCGAGCTTCTCAGCCATAGCCAGCAGTCTGGAATATCTTCTTCGTAGGCCTAATAGGCTGTAGATGGAGATTACCGAAAGCAGGAACAAGACAACCGTCAGAGCGGTCTCCACTACCGCCGACGTGTCTAGTGCTAGACGCATCGGGAAGCCGAATCCGCCCGGCTGGAAATATACAAAGAAGAGCAGTCTGAGAAGCGATGAGATGGCCAGCAAGAGGGCGAAAGCAGCAATCAAAGCCTGTGTTGTAATCGTTCTTAGCAGGTCGTCAGCCATCCGAGCTGCGTCCTCCTTGAAAGCGGCCAATACTTCTTTTAGCAGAGGATCCTCGATTGACGACACGTTCTATTCCTCTCCTCCATGGAAATGAAAGGTGCTCAGCTTCGACTCGCGTTCCAGTGGATTTAAGCAGATTCCTAGAAGCCACCAACTCTCCCACCGGCGAATCTCGGTCGTCGGAACAATCGGCTCCGGCAAGACTACATTCGCCCTCAAAACATCCAAACTCCTCAGCGCTCCACACATAGAGCTAGACGCTCTCCACTGGGAACCCAACTGGATAGAAGCGCCAAACAATCTTTTCCGAGAACGAGTCAAACAATCATTACAAGGCGACTCCTGGGTCGCAGACGGAAACTACCACCAGGTACGCGACATTGTCTGGAGCCACGCGGACACGGTCGTCTGGCTCGACTATCCATTCAGAACCATCATCGCCAGGCTAACGAGGCGGACTCTCAGGAGAATCCGCACCCATGAGAAGCTGTGGAACGGCAATCAAGAGCACATTCGAGGACTGTTCACCCGAGATTCCGTGTTCTTGTGGGCAATCAGAACCTATCGAAGACGAAGAAGACAATACCCCATTCTCCTCAGCAAACCAGAGAACTCGCACCTGACAGTCGTAAGGTTGAGATCACCAAGAGAGGCGACAGAGTTTCTATCCACACTCCGACAACTGGAAGACTAAAGTTGGGTCAGACCAAGCCGAACTATTCAGAGACTCTCCGAACCACACTAGTCTCCAAAGGCATCTGGCACCACTTCATAGAATTCGACGAACCAGTCAGGACCCTCGAAGAAGCTGCGAGAAAAGTTCCAGAGGACAGGATCGTCAAATCTATCGTCCTCATAGGCTCAGACAAGAAACCTATCCTAGCAATACTCCCTGCGAAAAACAGGATCAGCTACAAGAAAATCAAAACACTGCTCAAGGTCAAAGATGTGCGTTTGGCCCAGCCGGACGAGGTCTTGGAACACTCAGGCTATCCGGTCGGCGGAGTCCCACCTTTCAACAAGATCACTCGAATCCTACTTGATCCAACCGTTCAACGAAATGCGAGAAGCATCGCCGGTGGAGGAGACCCGGACAAGCTTGTCGAACTGGAGACCCAGCAAATGCTCAAGCTCCTAGATCCTATCGTAGCAGACTTTAGTGTCTAGGACGAGTCACCGCGGAGCTGACCCTGGGCACGAGATTCTGTTTAGCTGACTACTTTTCTGAACTCGTAAATCGTTGCGCCCATGGTCAGAATTGCAATCAATGATATCACTCCGAAGGACAGCAAAAACGAGTTCCAATTGTATCCGATCATTATTAGATCGCGAATCGCGTTCACTGCAAAGCTAATCGGATTATACGCGGACACACTCTTCATCCATTCCGGCATCAGTCTCTTGTCCATCAGCGCTGTACTCATGAATAGAAGAGGGAAGGTCAAGGTTCCGGCTATACCGAAGACGGTCTCAGCGCTCTTGGTCCTGAGTCCGAGAGCAAGCGATATTCCTGACCAAGCTAGGCCGAAGAATGCAACTGTGAACAGGATCAGAACGTATCCAATGAAGCCTGTGACGGGAAAAACCCCCAGACCATAGGCTAGTACGAGTATGATGAGAGATTGCGCAAAGACCCGGAACGCATCACTCAGAAGTCGGCCCAGGAGAATGGAGGCGCGACTGGCGGGAGTGGCGAGCATCTTGGTGAGGAAACCGGATTTGATATCATCCACGACGGCCGTGCCAGACTGGAACGCGCTCGAAAAAGCATTCTGAAGAACAATACCCGCGGTGGCGAATATAGTGTAGTTTATTCCTCCTAGGAGTAGACCGAATGAGCTGAACAGTTGTGTAAACAGGACGAGGAAGATTATCGGTTGAAAGAGCGAGAAGAAGAGCAGAATCGGGTTTCGTACGAGCTTCTTCATCCAGCGCAGGAACATGTAGTAGGAGTCAGAGGCGAGACTCATCTTGCGGGTCTACCTCCTTCTCCGGCCGAACATACCGGACGCCCTCGACTTGTCGATCTCCTCGGGCCGGATTCTTCTTCCCGTGTGTTTGAGAAACACGTCGTCAAGGGTCGGACTAGAAACACCGATCGAAGAGAGCTTGATCTCAGCAGTGTCAAACGCCCGTACAATGTCAGGGACCAAGAATCCCCCATTCTTCGCGTAGACCACGATTCCTTCGTCAGAATCGACAATTTCCGTGATTCCTCCTAAGCCGCCGAGCACTTGTTTGGCCTTGTCCTTGAGAGACCCTGTTCCCGGATTGCCGTTTTCAAGTGCCAAAGTGATACGATCAGCGCCGATCTCCGACTTTAGCTCCGAGGGCGAGCCTTGTGCAACAATCTCGCCGTGGTCCAAGATAGCAAGTCGGCGGCACAACCGGTCGACCTCCTCCAAATACTGTGTTGTGATGAATATCGTCATTCCAGTCTGGTTTAACCCCTTAAGATATGACCATACTTGCGCCCTTGACTGCGGGTCCAAGCCGGTCGTAGGCTCGTCCAGAAAGAGAATCTTCGGTCTGTGAACGAGAGTGGAGGCGAGATCGAGCCTCTTTTTCATTCCACCCGAGTAGTAGGCTGACCGTTTGTCCGCCGCGTCCCCTAAGTCAACGACCTTGAGCAGCTCGTTTACCCGCTCCTTCAACTCTTCTCCGTGCATCTGCTGTAAGTGCCCTTGAAGTTCCAGGTTCTCTCGACCAGTCAGATCCTCATCGATCACGGTATCTTGCATCTGAACACCAATCAGCTTGCGAACTTTTTGAGCATCATGCTCGATTTCAAGCCCAGCTACATTCGCCGAGCCGGATGTCTTCCGCAGAAGAGTAGTAAGGATCTTGATCGTGGTGCTCTTTCCGGCACCGTTCGGTCCAAGAAATCCAAAGAACTCGCCATCATCAACCTTGAAGGATATTCCTTTGACAGCTTGAGTGCCGTCTCCGTACGTCTTTACAAGATTCTCGACTTGAACTGCTGGCAACTTTCTAACCCTCTATCGTATTAGATATATCGCATCCGATATGGGTTTATATAAAGAGTTCTTCCACCCAACTTTCATGAAGCGGGTTTATTAGCAAAAAGCATCCCACACTATCGCGGCGTGTATGACTGGTTCTAGGAAAATTTTGATTCTACGCTCACCGATTCACAGCGCTCTTGCACGCCCACAAGGAATTCCCAGAGGTTTCCTACGACACTATGTTCTGCATCGGATAGCAGAGAAACCAGCTCACGGATACGATCTCCTGCAGGAGATCGAGAGCAAAACAGAGGGCGTCTGGAGGCCCGGAGCCGGCTCCATCTATCCAATTCTCAAAGAGCTCGTAAATGGAGGTTACATCAAAGCAGAATCCCACAAGAAGACCGGAAAGCAACAACACATCTACAATATCACCCCCGAAGGACGCGCACTCCTACAGCGATCAAGTGAAATGTTTATGAAAACTGGTCAAAATTGGGGGGCGATGAGATCTATACTCATGGAACTGGTCGATCCGAAAAATATTCCAACAATGTTCACACACATGACAACTGGACAATTCGCGTTTCTCCGCGGAATACTCGAATCGAAGAAGGATAAGATCCCACGCAAAGAAATCCAGTTCATGCTGAAAGAATACGCCCTTAATCTCGAAAGACAACTCGACTGGACGAAGCAGGCTCTCAGGAAGCAATGAAGATCCGGGAATTCAGGATAGAAGACTACCCAATGGTCCACGATCTCTGGCAAACCGCGGGGCTGATCCTTCGTCCCGGAGACGAACTTGAAGACGTCAAGCTGAAACTCCAACGAGATGCAGATCTGTTCCTGGTCGCTGAACAAGATGATGAGATCTTGGGCAGCGTGATAGGTGGCTGGGACGGAAGACGAGGCTGGATCTATCACCTCGCAGTAAGGCCTGAACACCAACGGAAGGGCATAGGACTAGGGCTCGTTCGAGAAGTCGAGAAGCGTCTCGTCGCTAAGGGGGCGAAGAAGGTGAACGCTCAGGTTTACAAGTGGAACGAGCGATCATCTGAGTTCTTCAAAGCCATCGGATACGACGCACAACCTGATCTCATAATGATCGGGAAACAGCTTAGAAAATAGGAAAGAGGCCCAGTTCAGGCTCTGGCCCAGAGCGATCATGTCTGGAACAGCATGTTGTTTGCTATTCCGGTCTCGCTCCAAAAGCTCCCTTCCTCTAGACTGTCCCAGAAATGAAATGAACTGTTCTTCGAACGGTTGCTAGGGATCGGTTTCTATGACAGCTGGTCCAACATAGTGACAATCTGGACTATGGTAGAGAGATCCAATGGAACCCTAGAGCGAGCGGAAGACCTCTTCCGAACCTCATACCGAACATCTTTGCAATTTGATGCACTCACCTCTACAAGTGCGCACGGACTAGAGGAACTATTCCATTCCCCTCCTAATCCGCTTAAATGCGAACCAATCCGGGGAGCCGAGAAAACGGATCTCTGCTACTGTTGAACGTCTAGACGCTGGACTTCTCGGCGTCGCGGGGGAGGAGAGCATGTTTATCGGAGAAAGTAGATAGAAATTCGGTTCAATCTCCGGAAATTATAGAGAAATGGTCAACCTTGACAGACATGTTCGGTTCATTGGGCAGAGGAGTGTCGCGACGTGACGACATCATCTCGTCCCCCGAGACATCCTGTTCAATGTGCAGGAGGGTTAGGAGGCTATCCGGAGAGAAGAAGTGCGCCATACACGTCAAAGCAGACTCACTAGCAGCACACCATCCCGAATTCGACTTGAAATCGATCGCAGGGTCCAGTCCCCCGGGAGTCTTCGTAGGCAGATTCGGATATCCAAACGTCTACGTCGGACCCATGGTACCCTCGATCTCCGGCGACACCGAGATTCTTGACACTCCTGAGTGGTGGATGGGCAAAGGCTTCGATGAGATTGTAGACTTCAGGTATAGTCTGCTTCGAGGCTACAGCAAAGCGAACGTAGCAGACGCTCAGAAGGGAGGCAGACTAATCGAAACCCTGCAGGACGTGGCCATGATGACAAAACCGGTGGACACAGAACTCGTCCTTGCTCGGCCACCCAGAAAAATATTGGACATGCGCGAGGATTCCCAGCCCTTCGGTCCCATTGCACCCCTCACCTCCTTCCATGCCGGTAACTCATCCGTTGACAACAGGATCGAGAAGGCGTTCTATGATAGCGATCTCGCAGCCGATGACGCAGTTCTCCAGCTCTACAGAAATGGCGTCTTGGTGACCCGAATTCAGCGAGCGTTCAGCCTCGGGATGTTTGGCGAGAGCAAGAGACGAAAGCTTGTCCCGACACGATGGAGCATTACTGCAGTCGACAGCAACCTCAGCCTCAAACTAATGGCTCGGGTAAGATATCATCCCCTCATCGACGAATACCGCGTCTACAAGTACACCTACTTGGACAATATCTACGTGGGAATTCTAACTCCTGAACATTGGAAGTTCGAGTGGATCGAGGCTTGGTTTGAGCCTGAGCTTCTCGCGACTAGTTTTCCCGATGTGAACATGGCTGAGGACGTGGAGAAGAGCAGCTATGTTTCTCCGAAAGGATATCGGCCGGTGATGCTTGGTGACTCTGAGGGATTCCGAGGACGGAAAACCTACGCCAAGCCTGGCGGTTGCTACTACTCAGCAAGACTCGCAGTTTCTGAATATCTTGATTCGATTGGGAGACAGGCAGGGGCAATAATGTTGAGGGAAATTCATCCAGGCTACATAATGCCCGTTGGGGTTTGGAATGTTAGAGAGAGTCTGAGAGCGCTACTGAAGACGCCGTTCGAAACTTTCGACTCCATTGACAACGCCATGAATCATGTCAGCAGCATATTTGAGATACCGAAGCGTGGCTGGATGGAAACCTCGGCCCTTCTCCAGAACGCCTACTTCCAGCGGAAGATTAGCCAATTCAACTAGGCATGATAGCGGTCTTGCCCGTCTTTGTGTAAAATCTCGTGATGGCGATCTCCATTAATCGATCCCTTGTGGTAAATGCTTAAACAAGACGGTTTCTAACTTGATTCCGTGATTTCTACCAAAGACCTAGGCGAAGAACTGGCGAAGATATCCCTTGACCTTGCAAAACGAGACAATGCGACTTATGCCGAGCTAAGACTCGTCAACACTCGATCTGAAGCCGTTACCGTCGTCAACGAGAACCCGGCCAGCGAAGAAACGGGCACGATTGGCGTTGGGATACGCGTACTTTACAATAATCTGGGCTGGGGGTTCGCTGACACCGATGAACTGGAACATGAGAGCATAAGAGAGACAACCAAGAAGGCACTCTCCCTCGCTAAGGGCGCGTCCAAACTCGGGATAAGAGTCACTCGAGCTTCTGAGCCCGTTCATGTCGACAAGTGGGAAACACCTGTCAAGAAAGACCCGTTCCGCGTCCCCACCGAGACCAAATACGAATATCTTCAAGATACTACCGAGAGAATGAAGGAAAACGACGTTGTCGCCCGGAGGGGCCAGATGACGTTTGATTATATCGAGAAGTATTTCGCGAACTCGGAAGGATCCAAAATCTTCCAAACTCTCTCTTACGCGGGCGTATCCGCGATCGTTGCCGCAAAAGGACCCACCGGAGTCCAGAGACGATCGATTCAGCAGAACGCTGGGGGTGGTTACGAACTCGTGGACGAGATGGACCTTCCGGGTCAAGCCTTGGAAATTACAAAAGACGTTCTAGCACTCACTCGCGCGCCAACGATCAATGAAGGAAAATCGGACATTATCTTGAGTGGGGATCAAGTTGCGTTGCAGGTGCACGAGTCCTGCGGGCATCCAATAGAGCTCGACAGGGTTCTAGGGTATGAGGCGAACTTCGCAGGCCGAAGCTTTCTCCAACCAGATCAGCTCGGAAAACTCCAGTACGGATCAGAACACGTGAACATTGTAATGGATGCAACCCTCGACCATGGAAACGGGCTTGGGACCTTCGGCTACGATGACGAAGGAGTCAAAGCTCAGCGAAAATACGCAGTCAAGAATGGAAAATTCGTAGGGTATCTCATGTCCCGCGAAACCGCTCCTCGAGTAGGAGAGACCCGAAGCAACGGGTGCATGCGAGCCGAATACTACAAGCTCCCAATAATCAGAATGACAAACGTCAGTCTCGAACCCGGCACCTGGGACTATGACGAGATGATCGAGGATACACGCGATGGTTACCTTATGGTCACAAATTATGGCTGGAGCATTGACCAGAAGAGGTACAACTTCCAGTTCAACACTGAAAAGGGATACAGGATAAAGAACGGAAGCATAGGCGAAATGGTCAGAGGACCGACGTACGCCGGCATAACACCGGAATTCTGGAACTCTTGCGATGCGATTGCCAACAAGAAGAGCTGGGTGTTATGGGGTACACCGAATTGCGGAAAGGGCCAGCCCGGCCAGACTATGATAACGGGACATGGAGCCTCACCTAGCAGGTTCAGAAACATCCGCGTATTCGGAGCATCATAACCATGTCACAAAAGATGGAACACCAACCCGTTTCTCTCCGAGAGAGAGCTCACCAGATCTTCACTACTGCGAAAAGTGTGGCAGGAAAAGCTGAGGCCGAGATAATACTGGTGTCCCGAGTTGACGAGTACCTTCGATTCGGGAATAACGAGCTCGCCCAGTCACAATACAGCACGAGCAGAAACCTGTCCGTAAGGGTCGCGTCCGAAAAGAAACAGGGAAGAGTCACGACAGGCACCCTGGACAAGGCGTCGATCGAGAAAACCGTGGAGAAGGCGATCAGCCAGGCCCACAATTCACCTGAGGACCCGGATTATCTGCCGATGCCCGGACCCCAGAAATACCATACAGTCGACCGGTATAGTGAAAAGACTGTTGAAGCTCCGGCCGAATTGAAAGCAGGCTACATTGGGTCTGCTATCGATCTGGCCAAGAAAAACCGTCTTCTTGCGTCAGGGGTTCTCGGGACCAGCGTCGAGCATGTGATGATGCTGAACACTTCAGGGCTGGAGGCATCCTATCGAGGATCAGGCGGATATTTCTCGTTGACAATGGACGCTGATAACGGCAACCAGACCGGATACGCTCTGTCAACCTTTGGCGACATCGGCGAACTGGACCAGAACAAGGTCTCCCAGACAGCCCTTGAAAGAGCTAAGTTGAACAAGAGCCAAGCGGAAATAGCTCCTGGAAAGTTCGACGTCGTTGTCGACCCATATGCGTGGAGCGAAATGTTGCTCTTCTTCGCTGTATCCGCATCCACGGGTTACAGTCCTGATCTTGGAATGCGACAGTACAAGGAAGGAAGAAGCTACTTGTCAGGTAGGCTCGGGGAGAAAATCCTCGGCGATAATATCAGCATCGATGATGACGTTTATCATCCAAGCCAGGCGGGCCCGCCCTTCGACGGCGAAGGCTGCCAGAAGAGCAAAGTGTCACTTATCGAGAACGGCGTCTTTCGAAACCTCGCCTCCTCCCGAATATCCCAGCACCGTTACGGCGCAGTAGCGACAGGCCACGAGCTACCATTGCCAAATCCTCTTGGTGAACTACCGACTAACCTAGTAATTCGCGGCAGAGGAGCCACCAAGACCTCGGAAGAGCTAATTGGAGAACTGGACAAGGGGCTTTTGATCACCCGATTCTGGTACGTCCGGGAGGTGGAGCCGCAGACCAAGACCGTGACGGGCATGACAAGGGATGGAACGTTCCTAGTTGAGAATGGTGAGATCAAGAGACCAGTGAAGAACTTGCGGTTCAACCAGAGCCTCCTAGAATTGTTCAGTAAAGTCGATGCGGTGTCGGAGCCAGTGAGAAACTTCTCTGAGTTTCAGCAGTTCCGGATCCTCCAGCCCGGTATCCTGGCGAGGGACTTTAACTTCACAAGCGTCTCTCCCTTCTAGCAACACTCCACCTTAGCCTCGAGGGACTTCCCAGGGACGCCGCCTGTTGGTTCTAGAAAACTGATACTTCGCCCTTAGAAGCCATTCCACGTGGATTCTTGACCTACCGTAAGGAGTACGTTCTCGGCATTCTTTCCTTGATGCCTCTTCTCGCCGCGGGCACCTACAAGGGACTAGGCTGGCTCATCACAATAATCGCCGTATACGTTGGTATCCCGGTTCTCATCTGGAGCCTAGTTGTTGATCGTCTCGTGTTCCTGGTTATCGGGATTATTCGATATTTCCGCGAGTCGTCTGGTCACATGTACTATTTTGAGAGGCCGGTGGGACCCCCAGGTTTTTCGCGCCGGATTATGAGGGATTTCCGGGTTCTTCTTTTCGTATTCGTCTTGTCTGCTACGATTGTTCCGCAGATAACCTCGGTTAGTCCGGCGAACGTCGCGATTGTCAGCAACGAGTTCGTCTACGTTGCCATCTTCATACTTGCGGTCCCGTCCTCCGTCCATGTTCTCTTCTGGGTTCTCGAAGACTCCGGGTTGAGGTGTCATAATCCGAAGAGGGTCACTGTCACGGCTCCTGGGGCATGGATGTCGAACTGGTTGGCGTCGGTTGGAAGTCTGGGTGCGTTTCTGACCTTCGCCATATCTCTGGGGGGAAGCCTTGACAGGGCAATCTCGCTCACCACCACCCTGCTCGCTTCCCTGCTGCCGTCCTGCATCCTCGCGCCAACCCTGTTCTATCGACGAGTAGAACCCGGTATTCTGGCTAAGGTTAGAGAGAGCAAGACTGCTATGGCGATGAATCGTATGTTCGCCCCTCCTGCCCCTCCTGCGGTACCGCCATCATTTCCTCCCAGCATGCCAGCTCCGCCCAGACAGACCCCGACCGCCACCTAGCATCGTCAGCTGATCGGCGATAAGACTCCCGCGATCCTTCGGAGAATCACAAAAGTCGCCCAGAATCAGCCTTGACTCCGAATCCAAGCCCACGATCTCCAGAACTTAATTTCCCACGCTGATTGCAAGGGGAATACACGGGGTTCGAGAACGGCCGGACAGGCTGATAACGTGCCGGTCTCAAGAAAACAAGCCCATAATCCCGCCCAGACAGAAAAAGGTTGCGAAAAAAAAAGTCATCCAGACTGCGATAATCGCCCGGCGACACAAGACCGGTGTGGTGGAACAACGCACGATAGGAAATCGCCTATTATCAGCCCTGATTGCGAGAACGGGAAGGGGGTCCTAGACTTCACTCGAAACGTTCGGGAGAGGGCTAACAAAACCCCTCTTCTTGCCATCCGACCCCAGCCCAGATCACGCCCTGATCAGCCTGTCTACCCCAGTATCAATGCCGGACAGGAAATTGTCTCAACAAAGGAAGGGGGGTATGTTTCAAGCGTCTCGCGACGCGAGAGTGGTTTGTCCGAGAAAGAAGTCGCTCTATGATACTGTGAAGGTAGTAGTTGTGACAACAGGTGTTATGCCTACCTCCAAGATTCCTCCAATGGTCACGCTTGCGATGATGTCGATGCTGAGCGTGTAAGAGCCTGAGACCCGGACACCCTGATCAATCGACAAGTAGATTGTGTGAGTCCGCGTTCCTATTCCACCACTAACATTCGTGTTTCCTAAGTCAACTGTCGCCCCTGAAGGATTAGTGAGTTTCAGATCTACCTTGATGGTCGTGTTGCCGTTCGAGTTCACATTTGTATCACTCGTTCTGAACATTCCTCCCGACCTGACCGAAAAATAGTACTCGTATGCTGTAATCAGCGACACGTTCGCAGTCGCCTGCGTTGCCGACAGCGACCCTGTAGTCTCCTTGAACACTACCTTGGAAACCGGAACCATCAAGCCGCCCGCCAACGCTGGAGGAATCACCAGGACAATAGCAGCAATTACGATCACAACGAGTGCCACAAGTCCCTTCCTACTCTTCTTCTTTGCTGGCGGAGCTGACATTTCTAGGAAGCGACTTCGCTACAAGCTGAGGATTTTAGACTTGTGCAGAGACGAGAACGCGCCTACCAGCGCGTTCTCTTGATTCCCAGCAAATACGCTCCATAGTTCGTTCCCAGATGAATCGGCGGAGTCACCAAGACCACAACCAACACCGACCACCAACTCAACGGAAAGACGAGTTGTCCGAGGATTAGGCCTCCGAACACGAAATCCAGCTGGTCCACAACCGGCAGCGGATTCCCTGGCTCGATCCCGACACGCCTCTTGAAAAACGCGCCCAGCAGATCCCCGAGAACCGTTCCCAACGCGATCAAAAAGCCCCCGAGCAAGAGATGACTGTCGACTGGTGATTCTGCAAGTCCAATCGCGGAACCCGCGATGATCCCAGCAAACAATCCGCGGACTGTCTTGTGTGCACCAAAGATCCTCTGACCATCCAGAAAGTTCCTTCCCGCATCCAGCGGAGCCCCACCACCGAAGAGAAGAGGCGCAGCGTTCGCCACGTAGGAGGGCCCAATGAAAAGTAACGCGGATAGAACAATTCCCAGACTGGATCGCCCTAGATCTCAGCCCGCTCCGTCAACCAGGCACCGTAATGAACCAAACGCTACACATCCTCCAAACCGGTCTCGCCAATCCTGAACAACGCCCGAGAACTCCTTGCGTCTCTCCCATCTATCTTCTCTAGAAGGCATTCTCTCACATCACGTCTAGGAGTCGGACGCAATCTCAAGATCAGATACGACCAGTGTCTCAGCGTCCTCGTCGCGACAGGCGCAATTAGCCAGCTCCCACCGCTCGGCCGGCTATGTACCTGCCCAGTCAACAAGATAGTAAGCTCAAATCTCGAGGCAAGATCAGAGAGATAAGCCAGCTGCCTGTTCAGCTCACGATTCTGGACAAAAACCGTCCCAGGCTTCTCGATGTCAGCACGATAGAGACCCGTCACGGAATCAACAATCAACAACGCCGGTGTCTTAGACAGCATCACCTCCATGCTCTCCGTGATCCGGCTCTGCTCCCGAAAATCCTCAGGCTGAAACACGACAATGTTCTCAGCAAGCTCCCCGCCCCGATCCAAGGATTCGAGCCTTTGAACCGAGAAGGAGAGATCGGCGTCAACAAAGAAAACCTTGAAGCCCCTCGCCGAGGCCACCAGCGCGGATTGCATCGCCAAAATCGTCTTCCCAGTCGACGCCTCCCCATAGACCAGGTTGATCCGTCTCAGAGCAAAACCCCCCTTCAACAACCGGTCCAGACCACTCGTCCCAGTGCCCAGCTTTTCCATAACCAAGAACCAACTAGTCTGGAGAGACCCGACAATTGCCCAGATTGAATAACTCTGCCTAGGAGGAAGATACTTCCCCGAAGTCAGGCTCTCGAAGGAGAGGACCCTTCTCATTGACGGTCCGGCATCCATAGTTCTCGAGGAAGGAACAGCAGCGTCTCTTGCCGCCCCAATTCGCACTGGCGATTCACTGGTCGTTTCAAAACATCGCAGAATCCCCATAGAGACAGATGCTGATGCCATTTTTCAAATCAGAATAGGAGAGCCCGGCTCTTACAGACAAGTCAACGGCTCCACCATTCCGTGGAGCTGGCGAGACGCAGCTGAGGCGCTTAGACATTCGCGAGGATTAGCTGTTATTCTGGGAGATGTCGACTCTGGAAAATCCACACTCTGCACGTACCTCGCCAACACCTGCCTAGGCCATGGAGGTCAGACCAGTATCATCGATGGTGATGTTGGGCAGGCAGACATCGGCCCACCAACGACCACCAGCTCCTCAACTGTAACCAAGCACATCATCAATCTCCAAGAGCTGAGACCTGAAAGATCCTATTTCATCGGAGACACCAGCCCCTCCTCAATCCCAGACACGCTCGTACAATCTATTACACATCTCCGAGACAAAATCTCAACCGGAAGCGAGATCACCATCTTGAACACCGATGGCTGGGTGAAAGAAGATGAGGCGGTCGAGCACAAGCGCCAGCTCCTAGACAGCTTACGACCAGACCTTGTCCTTGCTCTAAGCCTCGATCACGAACTCGATCATATTCTCGAATTACAAAATCGTCCAACCCTGCGGCTCGAAGCCTCAAGCTTTGCCCTGACAAGAACAAGAGAAGAAAGGAAGAAGGCAAGGGAAGAAGGATACAGGCGATTTCTCAAGAACCCCAAACATCTGGATCTAAGACTTAACACAATCAAGCTCAGAATGTTCAACGCCCCCCAACAGCAACGACTCGACCAACCCACAACACACAGAGGAACAATTACCGGACTACTCGACGAGAACGGAGAATTATTGTCGATCGGAAGGATCGAGCGAATCGGAAACGGCATCGTCCGTATCACAACAAGCACCGAGGAGACGCCGAGGACTGTTGAGCTAGGAGCGGTCGTTCTCTCTACAAGATTCGATGAGATCGGATAGGAGCCCTAGATCGAGTAAGCGTCAGGAATCGAGTACACATAAATCGTGTGCTCGTTATAGTTCTCCTTCCTCGAAGGCTTCCAGCCATTGATCATAAAATCATGGCTAACAATCCTCGAGCCAGGCCGCGCCTCGGATCTCAGCTTAGGCTTTAGCCGTTCGTTAGCGTACGTGGTAAGATACAGTGTGATCAGGGTCGCGTCCTTTAGGTCGGCCTGAAACAGGTCCTTGTTGAAAATGTGCACCTTCTCCATTAACTTCAGTTTCTCAACCTCCCCGGATGCCTGCTTGAACAAGTCCTCTCTAATCTCATAACCGACAGCAGACTTGATCCCAAAATCTTTCACAGCCGTGGTCAAAATGCGACCGTCGCCACACCCCAGGTCGCAGAGAACGTCGTCCTTGCTCGCTCTTGCAACCTCGAGCATCTTTTTGACAACATCGTGCGGAGACGATACAAATGGTGCACAACTCATGAAAGCCACACTCTCGTTTGAAGCAAAGTCCAAGCACGATTCAAGCTATTTTAACTCTCCCTCTCCAGAATGTTATCATCGAACCCATCGAGGAATTGTAAACCTCCTTCTCTCTACTCTGCCAGGGTTTCGAAACATTCCGCTAACAACCAGTGTTTCAGATACAGTACACTCATTACGTTTGATAACCGTGAAGGAGGCCGAGATGAGTTAGGCGTGCCGCGAAGGAAAGAAAAACTCACGATCAAGTCTCCGAGAGACGAGTTTGAAACAACCGACGTTCAGACCCGGCAAGGGCACGACCCACAAGAACTCAAAATATACATCAAACAACTATCAAAAGCTCTGAAATTCCTACCATTGGGAAGCCGAGCTTACTATGCTGTCACCGGAGAACTTCTTCGAGCAAGTACCCAGCTGAAGGCTGTGGTCCCAACAGGATCTGCGATGAAGGGCGACCACTAGCCTACTGTTTTTTCCTCGAAGAAATGATCGAAGGTACGAGGCTCGAATCGCCCCATTGGGCGAGCTTTACGAAATAACTATAAGCCACAGAGCCCGCGAGACCCCGAAAGCGTTCCGTCATGGCTTCTCAGACGCTCGGGGACACCAGGATACACGAGCTAACACAGATCCAACTAAAAGAACCCGTCCTGATTCAGGGCCTGCCCGGACTCGGCTATGTAGGAAAGGTTGCAGTCGACTATTTTATCGAGAAATTAAAGCCCAAGAAAATGGGCGAGCTATACTCCAGCTACCTCCTCTTCCCGGACGGCAACCTAGGCATCAACATCTCAGAAGACGGAACATACTCTCTACCACGATACGAATTCTACGGCTATGGCGAGCAAGATCCCAACGTCATCCTCCTCACCGGAGACGCCCAGCCAAGCGTAACTGGACAGTACGAAGTCGCAAGCATTGTCCTCGACTTTGCCCAACGATTCGGATGTAAGGCCGTCTACACAATGGGTGGATATGGCACCCGCTCCGGAAACGACGTAGGAGCCGTCTATGCTGTCGTCGGAGAAGCCGCGCTCGGAGAACGTTTGAGAAAAATGGGAGCAAAACTTGCAAAAGGAGGCGCAGTCACAGGAGCTGCGGGAGTAATACTTGGCATCGGCCGACAACGCGGCATGCAGTGCGCAGGCCTACTAGGTGCAACGACCGGAGCCTACCCGGACTTGGAAGCAGCAAGGGCCGTAATCCAGATGTTGACTGGACTGGTCAGTATTCCAGTTGATCTGAAAGAGCTTGATTCGGAAATTGAGGACCTGCGCAAGAAGATGGAACGCTTCAGACACGCAGAAGTTGAAGAGTCCAAGGAAGGCGAGGAAAAGCCCGAAGAAGGCAAGGACCGCTACATTACCTAGCCGAGAAGGCCTTCCTCCCTTCCCACTCTCCGGATCAGGCTGAGGGACCCTCGGGGTTTCTTTCCATTTATAGCAGGAGAATACAAGAAGTGAGTTGAAGGAGATTTGCTGGAAGCAAGTCTGGAAAGGGATGGCGCAATCCACAAGGTGAGCCTTCTTCCCGTAGAAAACGCGGTTTTAGCGTTCTTTTATGACGATATATTCAAGATCGGCACTTTGGCAGTCTCGACTCCAGGCTTGCGCGAGGGAGGACCAGCAACCTCATCTGTTCTTCTCGGCGGGAAATACCTGATCGCAGCGAGGGCCCTCTCGGAGAGAGTGGCTGCAATCTACAACAAGATGAGCATAGTGTCGATAAACACGAAGCTCTCAGAAGGCGAGGCGCTCCGCCTCTACGCGAGCCTTCTTGACAAGGCTAGGTCTGGCACAAGTGCTGACTCAGCTTCCTCTAAAGGTTGAAGAGGAAACCCACTGCGATTGTGATCACTGTGACAGTGAAGGTAATCGCTGCCACAGCGTCATCCAATCTCTCAACACTCATCGGAACGTCATCCTACGAGCAATTATTGAGAGAATGTTCTGAACAGTAGTCGAGTATGTTGGCTTGTTATTCGACATCTTACTCACTCCAGAAAAGCAGAGGCTAGGCCGACGTTATCCTCTATGTAACAACGCGACCTCCTAGTTGTCTTCCGCGATTCTTTAATAGGAAAGAAGAGATTTTGGCGTGTTGTCTGTCGCGTGCGGTCTCGCCTAGAGCCTTGGCTCTAGAATAGATGGAAAACTAGCGCCAATTGTTGAGCTTGTTTGAGCCGGAATCCTTGCCCTCGACGCCGTTGAGTCCATTGATCCACTCGGGTACTATAACCGCCCGGATCAGTTCTTGGATGGTTATTCCCCTTCGTTTCGCAATCTTTTCCAGTTCGCGGTAAATCATGTCGTCAAGCGTTTGCATGAACTTAGGCAGTATGGACACCACGGTTTCTCGGGATATCAATGTCAGTTCAGGGGTTGAAATAAAGTGCTGATGTAACTTGTAGAATTCCAAGGAAGTGACAGGATTGAGGCGTTGGAGGATTAGAATCAGTTGGTTATTTTTCCGACGTAGAGACTTCTCCAAGGATCTGGCGGGCTGCAGATTCGACTCTAGAACGGTATGATTCCTTCGTGTAGACTCTCACGAGGTTCATGAATGTCTGGAGAACGCCCGCTATCCTGGAAATCTCCAATAAAGGGACTCTCTCTTTTCTTCCACTAGGAGAATGACTAAAGACGGGTATGTCCACGGATGGCAAGGTGCCAGTGTCGTGGTACGGAACTGAGGGTAAGGTGGGTACGTCGATGACGACGTCTTCCCACGCAGTCTTCGCTTTCCTAGCTATCTGTTTTTCGATGTCCCCGCGAACGCGTTCGTCTGAAATGATGTTGGACCTCAGCTCTTCACCGGAAAAAAGGGTGCGTTCATATGCGCATTTTAGAAGCCTTCTATGTTCCAGATCCTGCATTATCTTCTCGGACTTCCTGCACTCCTTCAGCCCTGTCCATACTTTGTAATCATCAAGCTTGAGATAATCCTCAGGCCCATCAAAGTCCAACAAATGGAGCTCATCTCTTGCCACTTCCAAGGCCCTCACCATCATAATCTGAACTGCCCGAGAGGCCTTGTGGAAATATATCGTTCGAAACGATTCAAAACGTGCAAGCAGGAAGCTCTCAAGCGTCGCGACCGCTGAATCGTCGATGGACAAGCTATCATCAATAACATCCATCGCGTACAGGAGGCGATGAACATCGAAGGAGCCGTATCCTGCCCCTGTGTGAAAGGAGTCTCTAACGACATAATCCAATTTGTCGACGTCAACGCTGCCGCTAATTATCTGGTCTAGGTACGGCCGTTCTCTACTCGCCAATTTTCCGACTGCCAATAGGCACAAAATACTGGCATCGAAGCCCGCCTCCTCGAGCCTTTCAGCTATGTCCGTCTCCTTTACGAGCCATGGAACAAAGTCCTCGTGACGCTTACCCAGATATTTCGCCAGGAGGGGCTCAAAGACATGCGAAAAGGGGCCGTGCCCAATGTCATGAAGTAACGCGGCCAAACGCAATTGCTCTCGTTGATGTCGAGGGAGGTCTATTGGAAGGGCCTCAGCCAGGGTGCCTGATAAGTGCATGGCACCGATGACATGCTCGAATCTCGTGTGATTCGCGGCGGGGTAGACAAATTCTGAGCCAGCCAGTTGGCGGATGCGCTTGAGTCTTTGAACAGGCTCAGTATCGATAACTGATCTTTCAGTCTGGCTGATTCTGACATAGCCATGAATAGGGTCTTTGATGAACCCGCCAGATTTTTCCGCCAACTTTCTCTACCATGCCGAAGAAGGTACTATGTAGTTAACTTCTCATTCAAATATTGAGAAGTCTCTTTTTATCCAAGCTATTACGATTCTCTAAAATGGCGGGGTATCCAGAATTGGTTCAGGATAAGATCCTCTGCTTCGTCTGTTCAGTGAAAGGTATCGAGACCACATTCCCAACGTATTACGAGTTGCAAGATCATCTTTACAAGGATCATGATATGACGAAGGATCCAGCAATGGAAATTTTCACCAAGCAAAAGTCGTTGGCATCGAAGGCGTCTCCTACGAAGTAATCACGCTGATGCCTAGTCCCTCACCTCTTTCCAAGCATAAGCGCATTTGGCTATCCTAATCTCTCTCGCGAAGGCTAGAGAGCCGAGTTGAAGATAGCTGCGACTGCTTGCTAGCTGAACGGGAGTATTGATACGATAGGAACTAGGAGTAGGACGCATATGATGAAGGTCAACATGCTCTGTTGAGTGCTGAGTCCCGCAGCGTGCTTAACCGCGAACACGCTAGCTATTCCTATCCAAGCGGCGCCAACGGCCCGGATGATCTCAAAGAGAATTGTTATTTGACTGGACATCAAGATGAAAAGAAGTCCTGGAGCCCACGAGAAGAAAAATGGGCGGGATAGGCCCCAATAACCGATTGTTCTCCGGAAGAGTCTTGTAACGATCAGGAAGGTAGTGCCTGACCAGACAAACGCGATGACGAGGGCCGAGAACAAACCTATCATTGTAATTGTGAGAACGTCAAGTAGAGATGTTCCAGCGAGGAAAAAACCAAAGCCGGCACCGTAACATAGCCCGATTATTGCCACAACGAGAACGGACTGGGCAGTGGCGCTTGGATCATCTCTGAGTTCTCTGAAGGTCTCTCCGTCAAACCTTGCCGCTCTCAGCATCCGGGATCCCATTTTCTTGAGATTGAAGTCTTGTGTAGTATTGAATGGCCCGGTCATTTTGTTGGTCTCGCTTTCCAGTTTCCCACTGTCGGCACTTATCAAGTCACGGGAAATTATCCCTGTCGCCCTCGTGTTATATTGAGAGAAGGTATTCTGCAAGATTAGCTGATACCTTGTCAGAACTGATTGAAACAGGCTCTAACAAAAATGTCGCGCATCTAGATTGTCATCTGGATGAAAGCGAGGATTAGCAACCCTACAACCGACGTCAGCAGCGCACGTTGAGTGTTGAAACCCATCGCACTTTTCAAGGCAACGAACTCTGCGGAGATGATCCATGAAGAGGCAATTACGGCTATGGCTACTATGACAGGGGAGAAGGGTATCGCGATCAAGAGGAATAGGATGCCTGGTGCAGTGGAGAAGAATAAAGGTCGGGCGAGTTGCCAATAGCCTGTTTTGCCTTGGAACAATTTTGTTCCAACCAGGAAGACGGTTGCTGACCATACGAAAATGGCGAAGTCTGTAACGATCATGTTGGCTAAAGTCTGTGAGATGACAAAGTTTGGTGATAGAGTAGATTTCTGAAACCCGTTAAAGATGCTGAATCCAAATCCGTAGGATATGCCAACCAAAAGGAGGACGGCGACCGCCTGCCCAGTTGCGTTCTTGTCCTCTTTGAGTTCGCGTAACATCTCCCGGTCGAACCTTGCGACGTGATTGATTCGTGATCCGAGCTGTCGGATCTTACGTCCCGTGATAGGGCGTTCACCTCGCTGCGACATCTTCCCTGTCCTATTCCGGGCCCAGCCTTATCAACTAATAGTAGGAAAATGCCGTCTGCTCGGTGGCTGATAGCTGTCTCGGCTCACGTTTGCGCTGAAAGAGAAGCACGTCGCAAAACCGGGGTTCATGGTTGTTGCGATGCCGGACTTCTTTCTGGACTATGTTCTCGCTTTTCCAGGCGAGCTTGACCAGATAGCTAGGGCTATGGTTGATGTGGCGGAGAGAGGCGGCGGGAATCTCCTTGGCTGGAAGCACCTGGTTGGTAGAGGCGGAAACGCCTCCAACTTTTCGGCCCAGCTCTCAAAACTAGGCGTCAACGTTGTTCCTGTGATCGAGACTGACGAGTTTGGGAAGATGGCTCTCGCTCAATTTCTGAAGGACGTGGATCTGTCTCATGTTACGAGTACAGGATCGCTTTCGAGGACCCTCGCTTTCGAGGCTGAGCACTCGGGGAGACGGGTCAATATTATGGCAAGTGATCCCGGGTCTCTCTCGAGTTTCGGCCCTCAGAAACTGGCAGAAAAAGATAGGGAACTGATCCGGCAGGCTGATTTTGTCTGTGTTTTCAACTGGAACCAGAACCTGAAAGGAACCGAACTTGCTGAGGAGGTCTTTCAGATCGCTAGGAATGAGGGGAGAGGGGTGACTTTCTTTGACCCTGGAGATCCTACGTCGAGGGCGAGCGAGATTCCGAGGCTCAACGATCGGGTTCTCTCAAAGGGGCTCGTTGACGTTCTTAGTGTCAACGAGAACGAGCTCACCCAACTTGCCTCCGCGGTTGGCGAGGCGGGAGGCGGGTTTGAAGGAGAGGAGGACAATCCATTATTCCAGGCGGCTAGCGTCTTCAGCATGCTTGGAAGTAGGGTCGATCTTCACACTCCCAGCTTCTCGGCAACTTTCATCGATGGGCAGAGAGAACGAGTCCTCTGTGCAGGCACAGCTCCGGCAAAGGTCACCGGGGCGGGAGATGCGTGGAACGCTGGTGACATATTTGCACAAGGCATCGGGTTGGGCCACAAGGATCGGCTGGTCTTCGCGAACGCTACCGCGGCTGCGTATATGAGGAGGCCTGATCTTGAACCTTGCTCGCTAACGGAGATTCTGGATCAGGTCGGAGAAATAGAGAAACTCAATGATGGCTAGTCATATCCATTTCTTTCAACGCTGCATGAGGGACTGTGGATCTTCTTCAATCGGTTCACCACTCTTAAATCGGCTTATGAGAATTCAAGTGTGAAAGCTGGATAGGACGTTGTGCCGAACGGACTCTAGAGAAAAGATAGTGTTTCTGAACTTTAAGGAAAGGATGCTACCATAATTGCACAAGGTTGCTGAGGGAGTTTACAGGATTCCGGCAAGAGCGGCCAACACATACCTCGTTGAGGCTTCCAAGGGTCTAGTGTTAGTGGACACTGGATTGCCAGGTAGCGAGAAGAGGATTCTCAAAGCTATCGCCAGGCTAGGAAGGACCCCCTCAGACTTGAAACTTGTATTGTTGACGCACCGGCACTTGGACCATATTGGCAGTGCGGCGGCTTTGAAGAAGCGGACAGGGGCGAAGCTGGCGTCTCATCCGTTTGAGAAGCCCTATGCGGCCGGGACGCTGGTGATATCGGTTCCGAGCGCTTGGAGTTTCTATGGAAGAATTGTGAGAAAGCTGACGACGCTGGAATATTGGTCACTCAAGTTGTTCCGAATTATCAAGTTCCAGACCGCGCACGTAGATCTCGCTGCAGACGAGGAGTCGGTCTTGGATGGAGTGGGTTTAGACGGATCTGTGGTATGGACGCCGGGACACACCAAAGGATCGGTTACCCTTTTTCTCAATCAGCCTAGTGTGGCCATCGTCGGTGATCTATTGCGTGCTCGTCGAGGCCAGCTTGTGGAACCTTTGCTGATGGAGAGTATTCCTCAGACCCAGGCGAGCGTAAAGCGCGTGTTGGATTTGGATCCAGAGATTATTTGTCCGGGGCACGGGAAACCTCTGCCCGCGTCAAGGGTAAAGATCGAGAAGAGGATGGTGAAGCCTGTTGTTGTGGCGAAGAAGAAGGAAGAGGAGGACCTGGAGGAGCTAACGTCTGGCCTTTTCTAGTCTCTTCTCAACATCGTCCCAGCTGACAAGGTTCAGCCAAGCATGAATGAAGTTCGCTGGTCATTCTTCTCTAGGTCACACGCAGGCGTAGAACCTGATAGATCGCATCGAATAGTTTCGTCGACCAGTGCGAGAAAAGACGACATCAAGCAAATGGGTCCATTCTGCAACAGGGACAATGCAACATGCAGAAGTCAGCGATCTTTAGCATTCGTGCGCGAAAGAAGAAGATTCAAGGTCAGGTAACACGAGTTCTTACTCGCGGAGGACCAAGCTTGGTTGGCGGGAATCATAGAAGGCGAAGGGTCAGTTCTCTGGGCAAGTTACGGGAATGACGAGTGGCGCGCGAAGATTAGCATCATAATGAATGATCGAGCGGTGATTGCATATGCAGCGAGACTGATGGGAGCAACGCCTTTCTACGACAAGAAGAGGAAACGTTGGCATACTTACGCGGAAGGATTCCGAGCCATCCAAGTAGCCAAACTAACTGGTCCCCACATGCGCGGTCAGAAGAAGGAACTCGCACTCGCTATGGTCACCGCAGGACACGTTTTCAGGGGACGAGAACCGCCGTGGCACTTCAGATTAGCCTATGACAATGACCTTCAGAAGAATGTTAGAACCCTGGAATTGTCTCTGGCTTCTAGAATTGAAGTTGCGGAATCCCTGGCGACTTGAAGGGAAAAAATCAAAAGGGGGTTCGAGTTTAGGGATACGCGTCTATCGTCTGGCTTTTTCAAGACGCTTTTCGACGTCGTCCCAATTGACGACGTTCCACCAGGCGTCGACATATGCGGCTCGATCATTTCGGTATTGCAAGTAGTAGGCGTGCTCCCAGACATCCAGGACGAGAAGGGGGACTACTCCTTGGACTGTTAGGTCGTTGTGTTTCTCGGCTTGGAGCGTGATTAGTTGTTGTGTCCATGGTTCGTAGGCTAGGACGGACCAGCCGCTTCCTTCCACTTGTTTGGCGGCGGTGCTGAACTGTTCTTTGAACGAGTCGAACTTGCCGAAGTCGGTGTTGATCTGGTCGGCTATCTTTCCGCCTGGTTTTCCTCCGCCGTTCGGTTTCATGTTGGGCCAGAAGGTGCTGTGCATGGTGTGGCCGCTGCCGTGGAAGGAGAGGTCTCGTTCGATTGCTTTGACGTCGACGCCAGCGAAGCCGGTCTCGCGGGCTTTCTGGAGCTTGTCTAGGGCGGCGTTTGCGCCGTTCACGTAGGCGAGGTGGTGTTTGTCATGGTGTAATCGCATTATCTCTTCAGATATGGTCGGGACAAGGGCGTTGTACCCGTAGGGAAGGTCGGGTAGCTTGTATCTGTGATGGGGCATGAGGCATCGGCTGTTGTAGTGTTGATAAAAAACTATGCTCAAAACCGTGTGTGATGCTCGCCCGGGAATCACTCTCGCTTTGTGGGAGCTTTTGTGCAATCTGCTTGAATTTTTTCTGAATTGGTTGTTTCTGTCGGGGCTACGTTCCGGGTTTTTTCTTCGAGACGGGCGTATTATGGGCTTGTCTGGCCTTTTTCGACCTCTGTGTTTTCCCCTGGGATTAAGCGTGGAAAGTCGTGTTCTGGAAATCGTGGGTTTGGAATGGGGATTAAGGCTGATAATAGCCGATTTTTTCCATTCTCTGGGTTTCCATCAACCACTCTTGCGTCGCGAGGTCGAGTCGCTAAGACCCTATTTTCCGGAAAACAATTCCTGTCTGGCACTGATAACAGGTGAGTCCGGGTGATTAGGGCGTAATTCTGGTTCGTATGGCCCAGGAAAGATGGCGACGATTCCGAACGATTTTCGGGAAAGTTCATGGAGTGGTCCCAGATTTGAGATCCGGGCTTGAAATGGGTGAATTTCTCTTCTAACCAACCTGGGATCCTTGGTGTCCGTGGAGGTCATTCTGGTAGAGATGGTTCTCGCGGAGCGGAAACAAGTATAGGACGCCTGTCTCATCCAGTAGATTGGAGTTGGAGGCTCCAAACGGTCTTGCATTGGTGTGAGCGATTGTGAAAGGAACAGAATACCCGGACCATTTCGCCGACTTCCTAGTATTCCTATGCGAGAAGTACCGTGTTGATAGGAGCCGGTTATTTGTCGAGTACAGTTCTAGACCTCCTCCACAGCTGAAGGGTAGTAGAGCAGGCTACTATGAGGGATTGCTCTCGTTCCGTGAAAAGGACGGTCATACCGAGTTCCTAATCACGGTCTTCGAAGCTTCACGCGAACCCCTTCTAACACTGGCACACGAGTTCGGTCATCTGGTAAAGAACCTAAAGTCGGGGAGCTTTGAGAAACATATGCGTCCACCAAACGATGCAGCGGAGAAAGCGTTTGATGACCATGCTCGGAACGACCTAGCTGAGTTCCGGTCCGCCAGGTAAACAGTGCAGGCTAAGCGGACATGATTGAGGATGAGGACCCTGTCTCAACGTTTTTTGTGAAGGGAGCGGCGTGAAAAGGTCGACCACCCCGGGGGTCGAGAAGTAGTTAGCAGAAAGGAATAGTTAGAGAAAGAGAAGAGTTCCGCAAGAAAAAAAAGTTAGAGAAAGTGTTTTGTCGGGAGTACATCAGGCTTGACGAGACGAGACTACCTAGGTTAATGCTTCTTTTCGCGGTTCTTTCTCGATCGCTAAGACATTCTTGTCGAAGGCGAGTTGATGCGAGAAGGTCAGGGGGAAGATTCTGGACGAATCGTTCAAGATTTGACGAAATGCTATGTGATTCTATTATCTGGCCTCCCTTACCTCTTGAAAGACAAATATGCTCTTGCTGTTACGATTACCACGAGGACCCCATAGAGCTGTAGGGTGGGACCGATCTATTATCGTCTAGACGAGAGGTTCTTTGAAGCCATAGACCTTTCCCAGCAGAGGAAAAGGCTCAAGGCCGCACGACCTGAAGAGCTGAAGACCATTCTACAGTCAACGCTCGTATCCCTCGGAGCGGATTTTCGCCGACTCGCCGAAGAGATCGCTCGGGCGGGCGATAAGACGCTAGAACAGATCGCTCGGTCGGTCGCTGAAGAAAGAATCACGCTCTCCTATTCAATTCTGCCGGACAAAGCCTTCGAATATGTTCTAGCCGAACTCAAGCGAATCAACAAAACCGTACTGGAGAGATGGGGCCACGAAAAATCCCTGCCGAAGGGAAACAGAGTGATCCTCATCGGCCTACCCCGATTCCGAGCGGAAGAAAACTAGCCAACAAGACAGCCCCTCCTTCTCGGCGAGCCTTTTTTTATGAAACACGCCCTAGCCGCGCGGGAATTTGGTTCTCTCCACGCCACTTGGCGTCATTGTCATTGGAGTCTTCATTGGCACCTACATTCTCATTCTCTCGGACAGGTTCCACAAGCCCTCCGCAGCGGTGCTCGGTGCGACGATGATGGTGGGTACGGGAGTTCTCACAGAAACGGACCTTTTCTCCGCAATCAACTGGCAGGCTCTAGGCGTCTTGCTGGGAATGTTCATCATAGCCTCTTCGCTCCGCGAAGCAGGATTCTTCGAATGGATGGGACTACATCTTGCTAGATCAGTAGATGCCCATCCTATCCGCATGTACATTCTCCTGCCACTAATGACGGCGGGAATGGCTTCCTTGCTCGATATCGTGACCGTTGCGCTCTTCATTGTTCCACTCACCGTCGAAGTGTTTGAAGGACTGGAAATCGACCCGGTCCCCTTCGTCATTGCCGAGGTTCTCGCCGCAAACATAGGCGGCATAGCGACCATGGTGGGTGATCCAACAAACGTGATAATCGGATCTTCTCTCGGACTAAACTTCAACCAGTTCCTCCAGAACACGGCACCCATCGCCCTCGCCGCTCTTGCAGTAAACGGCGGCTTACTCTACCTGAAGAACCGAAACTTCCTTCACCGGGACGCTATGAGACGACATCGGCAGAGACCAGTTATTGACCTGAGAAGCCCATCAGAGGCAGTCAAAGATCGTGGACTCCTCAGGGTCAGCCTCGTATCCCTATTACTGGCGGTCAGCTTCCTCGTGGTCCACACTTTTCTCGGTGTCTCAGCTGCCCTCGCTACCCTTCTCCCCGCCTTCCTAATACTGGTCTACGAGTCGTCCCGGTCCAACGAGGTCCAGCATGTCCTTGCTCGAATAGACTGGCAGATTTTCTTCTTTTTTGGGGGACTCTTCATACTTGTCGCCGCGCTCGGAAAGACGGGAGTTCTTTCGATGCTCGGGAGCGAGATGACACAAATCTCTGGAGGAAACGTCGCGTTGTCAGTGACTTTGGTGCTCTGGGTCACGGCACTAATCTCGCAAGTCGTAGATAATGTACCATTGGCCACGGTTTTCATCCCTGTTATTGCGGTTATGGCCAACACGCCCGGCGTGCCCATCGCACCCCTTGCGTGGGCGCTTGCCGTCGGGACCGGAATAGGAGGAATGGCCACTCCCTTGGGTACCGCTTCCAACATTGTCGCACTGAACATTCTAAACAAACCGAAACAACGGTTGAGCTTCACCCGATTCGCAAAGAGATCGATTCCGTTGACCATAATCGACCTAGCCATTGCGAATCTGATTCTACTTCTTCGTCTCTAAGCCCGATCGGTGACGAGTGCCATGTCAAGATGAGGGATACGGCACTCTTTTCTAGCCCTCCGGGCTGCCAGAACCGTTAGAGGCTACGATCTCTCTTTACCTGGAAAATGAATGCGATGAACCAAATGATTCGTCGAGTCAAAGGCTTCTTCCAGCTCGGCGAGAGGGACGCTTTCACGCGGATCGACGAGCTTGCCAGTCTGGGGGAGGAGTCGCTTCACCTTCTAGTCAAGATACTTACTAACTCACCCAACGGACTCTCCGACATCGAAACATGCACTAATAGGATCAGTCTTTTGGAGAAACAGGGAGACAAGATAGTTCAGTCGCTCGAGGAGATGTTCGGGAAAGGCTCCATATCTGCGCTTCTCATGAGAGAGTTCGAGAGACTAGCTGACTCTGTTGACGGAGTGCTTGACAGAGCTCACGCCTTGTCACGGCAGATCAGAAGAGTGACCAAGAGGCCCTTGCGCGAAGCCAAAGAATTCGACGCAATCATCCGCAAGGACCAAGTTCGTCTGATAGAGATCGGACTCGTGCAGCTCCAAGGCCTCAGGAAACTCTTCAACATTGCAGGCTCGGACATGAGACAATCACTTGAACTGGCTAAGCGGATTGAACTGCTCGAAGAACAGGGAGACGATATCAAGGACAATATGCTTGATGAGATCTATGGATCATGGGAGGCGCTCGACTACGCCTCGTTTCACAACTATCTCGAAACAACGATCGAGGCGGACGATATCCTCGACCGCTGCGAGGACGCATCGGATCTGGTAATTGTGATAATGAAGGGTCTGGGCGCTTAGGAAACAGAGCATGAACCCGTCCCTAGACGCCCTATCCCTAGTCCTAGCGGGGCTCTTGGGAGCAGTTGTTAGTGGGAACAATATCTCCGCATGCTGCGGGACAATTATCGGCAGTGGAATGGTCAACCGACGATCGGGAATCATGATCGCCATTGCCGGCTATTTACTGGGATTATCCATCGAAGGTCCCAAACTCTTCAAAGTCAGACTAGCTTTCCTCCCGACTGAAACTAGCACGGAGATTTTCTCGATACTCCTAGCCACACTTCTCATTTTCATCGGTGGAGAACTCACGAGAGTCCCCCTCTCACTTTCGAAAGCGTTGACCGGGACAATTCTAGGCGTAAGCTTCGCTATCGGGACGCTTCAGCAGACCGACTATCTGATTCTCATCCTGATCTTCTGGGTGAGCGCACCAATAGTGGCGACATCTCTCGGCATGTTATTCGTCAAGCTCGATGACCGGTATAGCACTAGAAACCTATGGATGAAACTCTCACTTCTCAAAGCGGGATTAGTAGTGATGGCTTTCCTTTCCGCCTACGTCACGGGTAGCAACGCTCTAGGACTCATTGCCGGAGTACCATCCAACCAGCCTCAGATCGCAACGGTTGCAGTCGCCATTGGAAGCGTTCTTGGAGCGTTTGTTCTTGGTCGAGGAGCTCTGCGCAGGCTAACAGAGGGCATCTACAGCCTCAGATACCCCAACGCATTCTACTCCCAGCTACTCGGCGCGGGGACCGTCGAACTAGCCAATCAGCTTGGGGTTCCACTGTCCACTACCGAGACAGTTTCCTCTGGAATCATAGGGTCCGGCCTAGCAAGCAAGATGCGGGTCATGAACTCTAGAAACGTATTCCTCATCATCGCAAGCTGGGTTATCTCGCCAGCCCTAGGATTTGCTCTCGGATACGGGTTAACTCTGATTCTCGGCTGATGGGACTAGGTCCCTCCGAGGAGCGCTGGTACCACTCTGCAAATATCGTCTGGGGGGCCTGCCTTCGGTCAATACTAAGTCTCGCATGTGTTCGTGCCTTGTTGGTGAACGTCGAGATTGGGCTCGCAGTGCTGTTCGTTCTAGCCTTTGGCAATGGAGCGAACGATGTAGGTAAGAGCGTCGCGGCCCTCATGATGGATCCGGACACTGCAGCCTTCAAGCCGAGATATGCACCCCTCATCTGGGGAGGCCTGTTCAGTGGCCTTGGCAGTATCCTAGCCATCATAATCTCGGTCAGACTATTCTCTGCGTTCACTCCACAGAGCTTCTTCCAAACAACGCCGGGGTTTTCCTTCATACTTGCTGCTCTAGTAGGTGCAGCCTCATGGATACTTATCGCAACTCTTCTCAGGATTCAGGTGTCGACGACCCACGCAATCGTCGGGGCGATCATAGTACAGGCCATCTACCTGCTTGGTGCATCCAGCCTAGAATGGACCTTCCTCATCTGGAGGATCCTCCTTCCCCTGGCCGCGGGGCCATTTGTCGCTCTCTTCGGCGTCTACATTATCAGCCGGTTATTTCGCAAACGAGACACCGAGGTTGATGAACCCTCCTCAAGACGCCTCGGAATGGCCGACTGGGGTTCTGCCGCAGGTGTAGCCTTCGCGAGAGGTGTGAACGATGCCCCTAAGATGGCTGCTCTCGGCGCTTTCCTATTACTGGGCACGTCGGAGGATGGCGTTTTGCTTCCCTACATTGTCGTAGGTGTCGCGGTCGTAGCGGGCTCGCTAGTGTGGGGGGATCGGGTGGCCAAGACATTGATCGGACATACTCCGCTCCATCGTGGGCATAGGTTGAAGGCGCACGCGGCAACGGCGGTGCTCGTCTCTGCCGGATCATACTTTGGCGATGCTTTTTCGACAACTCATGTATCCGAGGGTGCGGCAGCAGGGCATCATGGGAAGAAGGGCAGGCAGTTCTTGGGGTCGGCGTTGCGGGGAATGGCGCTGGCCTGGATGGTGACTCTGCCCGCTGCAGGACTATTGGCTATTGTCGCCTCAATCCTTGGAACAAGGTTCTGGGGTTAGTCGCAGCCAGAACTGAGCGAGTGCTCTTCCCAAGCGGGGAAGTATGGGGCTGCACACTGCAAGCCAGAGATATCTAGCTTGAGACGGGTCCTTGTACCACACGCGTTATAAATGAAACCGGAATGATGGGCGGCTTGGAGCGATGGAGTCGTTAGTCGTATCTCCAACCGCTGAGCCTCGAGGCTCTTCAGACGCTAAGGATGAGTTCTTTTTCCTGAAACTCTTCCTCCGATACACGATAGACTCAGCCTCGCGCGCAGGAGCGGCCCCCATTGAAACAGAACTCTTCGGAGTCGAGACACGAGTAGAAAGACGCAGTTTCTACTCGAGCCCTGTAGTCTCTCCGGTCCTTTAGTCTAAGGGCCGTCCCAGAAACCAGCAGTGTTGGTGTTTCCAATGGAGAGCGGAGCCTCCGAACATGCTCGAGTCTCACTGGTGTTGCTCGTGTTTGGAGCGAGAGTGAGAAATTCGAGTCCACACAAGTGTGCAGTGGTAACTGGGCACTTGAACTTGGTTCCCAGACGGGAAGTTCGGTAGCGCCTATACCGAAAACGTGTACTATACTAGTTTCTTGCCGAAGAACTCGCTCACAACAAAGAGTCTGGTTCTGCGTCGGCAAAGCGAGTAGATGGTTCCGCTCGGGCCACCCTGATTCCGCCCGAGGTCGTGAAAGAAAATTGAAAATGAAAACAAGAGTGGTAGTGTTAGATCCGCACCCGCAGCATCACGCTGCCGGTTTCAAACCTCGAGGAGGTTGTTAGGAAAGTTGTCGAATAAACCCTCGTTTGTCAGAATCAAGATAATCCTGATTTGCAGCTTTGTCTTGCTAGGATCACTAGCAGCAGCCCCAATAGCGGCTTCCCCCAATCAGTCTCACAGTCATAGCGTCATCCTCGCCCCATCGGGCGCAACTTTCGATTACGTAGTCACGATACTAATGGAGAACAACGGCTACTGTGAAGTCATCACCACTTGCGGTGGTGGTGGACCCTATCAAACATCACTTGCTGCAGCGTATGGATTAGCTGGAACATGCCAGAGCGATTCATCCTGTTCTACTGGCGGATATACAGCAGTAGACCATCCGAGTGAGGGCAACTACCTTCAACTGATTGCAGGGGACGACTATGGATTCACAAATGATTGCGGTTATTGCCCTGGTCGAACAAGCGCATTGAATATCATCGATAGGATTGAAGCATCAGGAAGAACATGGGATGCTTTCTATGAGGGCGGTTCCGGTTCCGGAACTTGTAATGCAAACCCACCGCGCGGAGGAGACCACTATGCGTTTATTACTTTCACCGACATACAAACGAATACTGCAAGATGTAGCCACCTTCTCTCAACAACAGCATCAACGGATACGCAGTTTCTCGCCGAATTGAACTCAGCTACACCAGCGAATTATATCTGGTTGACTCCTAACGACTCAAACAACTGCCACGACACAGCCATGAGCTTCTGTGACAACTACCTGAAAACACTTGTACCAAAGATTCTGAGCAGCACCCTCTTTACGACTAAGAAGGCAGCCTTATGGATTCAGTATGATGAAGGAAATAACAGCTACCCACATGACTTCATTTATGGTTCTTGGTCAGGTCCAGTTGTGAAAACAGGATACGTTGGAACCGGTTCCTACAGCCACTATTCATACCTCAAGACCCTGGAAACAGTCTGGGGCCTGAGTTCACTCACATCGAACGACGCAAACGCGGCCCCTATGACAGAGTTCTTCGGCTCAGTAACACCGCCGACATTATCCACAAGTTTCACTATCTCACCTAGTACTCCGGTGGTTAACGTACCAGTCACTTTCACAGCGACCACAAGTGGTGGGACACCACCGTACAGCCTCAACTGGAATTTTGGAGACAGCGGATCCGGGTCAGGAGCTTCAGTCACCCACACCTATGCCAGCCCGGGATCCTTCAGCGTTACAGAGACTGCGACAGACTCTGCCTCTCCATCCCAGACCTCGACCAGCTCTCAGACAGTAACGGTCGTCAGTTCATTACCATTGTCGGCAAGCTTTACGTTTCTTCCCGCGACTCCGGTGGTGAACTCTCCCGTGTCGTTCACTGCGGTAACGACGGGTGGAACGCTACCGTACGCAGTTAGTTGGGACTTCGGCGACGGCGCAACCACAACAGGCGCGACGGCGACTCACACATATACTGCGGCCCAATCGTTCACGGCGGTGGAGACGGTGACGGATTCGTCCTCACCAAAGCAAACCGCGTCGGCCACTCACACCCTAGTCGTATCATCATCGCTCACAGGGAACTTCGACAACACTTGGTACATCAACAACTGTCCAGGAGGCACGGAGACGATCTCCAACGGGGTACTGCAGACGCGACAGTCAACACCCGGGGGCGGGCCAAACAGCTACGGCTACTGCACCGCTCAAAGAGGCAGTTTCCCATGGGGCTCGACAGTGGGCACTGCCCTTCCCTCTGGGATAACAAGCGTTACGGTATCGTTCAACTTTCTGAACAGAAACCTTCTCTCTGGCTCTAGATACCATCTCTATATTGCGCTCTACTATCAGATTCCCTCATCAACGTCAGGAGGCACAACCTACTCTTGGCTGGATACGCAATCGCGCGTTGAAAATATTAACGGAGTTGATAGCCCTATCGGCAGCACAGCCACCTACGACCCCGGAGACTCTTTCGGCTGGGACATTATCACCTTACAAATAAACCCGGGACAGTCAGGAATACTCACAGCCGATGCTAGGCAGCTTTGCCAGGGCGATCTTGCTGCGTGGGGACTTCCGACAAACACTCAATGTACCCTGAAAGGAATTGAAATCGGAACGGAAGGCTACCTCGTAAACTCAGTCAACGTTGACTGGTACACAGTCAACCTCAACGTAGGCCCAATCCCACTGACGACAAGCTTCACGGTCTCGCCCAGCAACCCTGTAGTGAACACGCGAGTAACTTTCACCGCCACAACTATTGGCGGAACATCACCCTACACGATTAGCTGGAACTACGGGGATGGCACAGCAGGGACCGGCTCCACAGTCACCCATACTTACACGACAGCTCAATCCTTCACTGTGACAGAGACTGCGACAGACTCGTCTACACCTGCCCAGACAGCCACCAGTTCCAAGACAGTAACGATCTCTATGCCACCTCCACCGTCAACCAGCTTCACATCCCAACCAGCAAGTCCAATCGTAAACACACCCGTGACATTCACTGCTACTACAACAGGAGGAACGGCTCCATACTCTGTGACTTGGAATTTCGGTGATGGATCATCGGGAACAGGAGCCTCAATCGTTCATACCTTCGCCAGTGTTCAATCCTTTACGGTAACTGAAACGGCGACCGACTCGTCTTCACCCTCCCAGAGTGCGACCAGCTCCAAGACAGTGACTGTCCAGCCCACTCCACCGTTGTCAACTAGTTTCACTTTCCTCCCCGCCACGCCACTGGTAAACTCGCCAGTCACACTCACGGCAGTAACAACGGGCGGAGCGCTACCCTACGCTAACAGCTGGAACTTCGGCGACGGGACAACGGGCACTGGAACCACAACTACCCATACATACACAACGGCCGGACCGTTCACAGTAACAGAGACTGCGACAGACTCGTCCACTCCAACGAAGACCGCGACCAGCACTCACTCTATAACCGTATACACAAGCCTCCCACTCTCAACAACTTTTAGCGTTTCCTCAACTTCGCCCCAAGTTGGCCAGGCAGTAACGTTCAGCGCCTCCGCCACAGGCGGAACGACACCTTACCTTTACACAGTAGCGTTCGGTGATGGTGGAACAGGAACCGGAAAAAGTGTAACGCACGCCTATTCTGCCGCGGGTTCATACACCGCTACTGCAACTGTTACAGACTCCGCGTCGCCGCAAGCGAGTGTTTCACGGACCATAACTGTTAACGTGCAGGCATTGCTCCCGCCGATATTAACGGTCCCCAGTAATCAGACTGTGCCCGCGGGAACCTGGATCAATTTCACAATCACAGGCACCCCGGCAAACACCGGAGGAAGTGTAACCCTCTCGGCAACAGGCCTACCAATAGGCGCAACCTTCAACCCAACGATCGGACTCTTCTCATGGAAACCCAGCTCGAGCCAAACCGGGTCCTACACCGTCACCTTCATGGCTACCGACAGCAGCTCCCCCTCTACTCCCACCAGCAAGCCAATGGGCATTCAGGTAAGCCAAGCCGCTCCCGGGGGGTCTAACGGAGGGAGTGGAGGTTCAGGTGGAGGCTCGAACGGGAGCTGTACGCTTTGCGGAATAATCCCGAAGCTCTCATCGACCATCGGTCTTCTCTTTGTCGGCGGACTTCTCGGACTGGTCGGTGCACTTGCCGTTCTTACCATCAGGGCTCGCGCGAGTCTAGAACGAACCAAGCGACGGATGGGAGTCTGAGGCAGTTAGGACAATTGTCGAAGAAACTGGACGTCGGCACAGCCGCCGGAGCCCTGCTCATTTGCGGCCTGGTCTTTGGCTCATTACTGACGGTTCCGCTGGCAGCCTCGAAAAATCACTCTCCCGTCCATAGCACTACCCTGGGTCCACCGGCTAGTGCGCCGTTCGACCATATCGTAACAATCATGATGGAGAACCAGGGTCTATGCGATGTCTACACCGGATGCGGTGGATCAGCTCAGTATATGAGCAGTCTAGCCGACGCTAACACTCTCGTGATGACATGGGGCACAATAGGCCATAACAGCGAACCAAACTACATCTCACTTATAGGAGGATTCGATGACACCAGCACCAACAACGACGGAGTGTGCTGCTACTTCGAATCTCAACAGAATCTCATAGATCGAATAGAGTCTGCGGGGATTACATGGCAAGCATTCGCCGAGGACGCAGGCAGCTCGGGAACATGCAGCTTTAGCCCACCGAGAAGTGGAGATCACTTCCCGTTCATAGACTTCTCAGACATGAACATTGCCGCCAGATGCTCACACTTCCTAACAACGGCCTCGTCATCTGACCCTGAATTCCTGGCCGCATTGAATACAGCTAGCCCGGCGAATTTCATCTGGTTAACACCCAACGACTGCAATAACGGACATGACCAATGTAGCTCTTCCTCAGGAATTGCAGGCGGTGACGCATACCTATCGACCCTCGTGCCGCATATTCTCGGCAGTTCAGAGTTTACTTCGACAAAGGCAGCTTTGTTGATACTCTACGACGAAGGCTATTCGCAATGCTCTAACACGGGCGGGACTGGAGAATGTGTCTACGCTTCTTTCAGTGGACCAGCGGCGAAGAAGGGCGTGCAGATCAGCCCAGCCGGCGCATCTCACTACTCCTATCTGTCAACGATTGAGGCCGCATGGAGTCTATCCTCGCTCAATTCTAATGATGCGGGAGCACCAGACATGCTAGGTGCTTTTGGCGCATGTACGACCAGTTGCACTTCCCCTCCCGCGGGTGCAACGGGCACATTTCTCGGACTTTCCAACAGCGTATGGTTGATCATCATCGGCGGAATCATAGGGCTGGTTGCCTCGATTACCCTGCTCACGATCAGGGCGCGGGCGAAACTCAAACACGAGAAACGAACAAGGAACCAGTCCGCTAGCTAGTCCTCAGCAAGTCTCGCGATGCGTCTTTCCCTCAAGGACAACGATATGGTGATTATGCTAACGATGGTCCCTGGTATGGCATAGAAGAGTGTGAAGATGGAGATTGCGATGGCGCGCTCGTATCTCGTTCTGGATCCGAGCACGACGATGATCCCATTGACAACCCAGAGCACTCCGAGGAAGAGGAAAGGGAAGGCCATGTCTGAGGGTCGTAAGCCTATCGCCGAGACGAGCGTAGTCCAGGGTCCTAGTCCTATGGTCTGCTCTCCGGTGTAGTATCCTGTGACTAGTTTTCGTGCTCCATCGAAGACCAGCCAGGCTCCAAGAATGAAGCTTAGAATCGAGATGATGGCTGTCGCGGGGCTGAGCCTCTGCATAGCCTTCTCCTCTCGTCGTGTCTCTTATTAGACGGGGGACTCCCTCCGTCTCTCTATGACTGATTCTGGTCCTGTGCTTTCTGATATGGAGGAGGGTGGGGACGGTATGGCAAAGTATGCGCGGATGGTGTTGGAGTTCATCAAGAAAGACGTGTTCGAGGACCGGAAACAGGTCTCCGTTGAGGAAGTAGTTACGCTCATTGCAGCGTTGACCGATATCTCTGTTAGCCTATTGTCACGGTTCCGGAAGGACCAGGTCGACCCGGCCAAAGCGACAGAGGTTGGAAGGGACGTTTTCAAGTACATGGTCGGACGTCTAGGATTCGACATCGACAAACTAGATAAATCAAACATCTACGTCTAACAGGAAAAGCTCTGTTTTGAGGGGTTCTTGGGCACGCGAGACCTGAGTAGGCACCGGGGCCCATGAAAACTCCCTCAGGAATGGACAATGCCTCATCAAACACCGAGTCTGCCTATGACGCTTCATTGAAATAAATCGAGTCATTGACCGTTCGTTGGAAACTCGTCTTTGCCTAAAGGCCTTTGAATCCCTTTTGAAGATCCTCGAGCAGATCTTCAACGTCTTCTATTCCCACGCTCATACGGATGAGTGTGTCTTTGATTCCCTGCTCGATTCTTCTCTGGCGCGGGATACTCGCATGTGTCATGCTGGCCGGGTGTTCGATAAGAGATTCGACTCCTCCTAAGCTCTCTGCCAAAGTGAAGACCCGAAGTTTCGTCAAGAGTTTTTCGCATTCTCCGAACCCACCTTTAAGCTCGAAGCTAAGCATTCCACCGTATCCTCGCATCTGGCGTTTGACGACATCGCGCTGTGGATGATCTGGAAGGCCAGGATAGTATACCCGTTCAACCTGGGGCTGTTTCAGGAGATACTCACTGATCTGTTTAGCGTTGGAGTTGTGACGATCCATCCTGACAGCCAGTGTCTTGATTCCTCGCAATACTAGCCAGCAGTCCAATGGTCCCGGCACCGCCCCGACGGCATTCTGAAGAAACTTGAGACGTTTGCCTACTTCAGTGTCGGTTGTGATCGCGGCACCACCGATTAGGTCGCTGTGGCCTCCAAGATATTTAGTCGTGCTGTGGACCGAGATGTCGGCGCCATGCTTCAACGGGTTCTGGAGATAAGGGCTTGCAAAGGTATTGTCAACAACTAGCAGCGCATGATTTTTCTTTGCGACCTTTGAGATGGCTCGGATGTCCACAACTCTCATCAATGGGTTGGTGGGTGTTTCGATCCAGATCATTCTGGTGTTCTTTCGAACTGCCTTCTCCACCTTGTCAGGCGACCTCGGGTCCACAAAGGAGAATTGCAGGCCGTAGTTTCGGAGAACTTGGTCAAACAGTCGGTAGGTTCCACCATAGATATCGTCTCCAGCGATCACGTGATCTCCCTTTCGCAGAAGCATCAGAACGGTAGCCGTCGCGGCGAGACCTGAACTGAAAGCAAGGCCGATCTTGCCATCCTCGAGGGACGCTAAACTCTCTTCCAGAGCGTTACGCGTGGGATTTGCCGTTCGCGAATAAACGTACTTTCCTTCGCGGCCTGGTCTAACTTGCATATACGTTGAAGTGAGATAGACGGGGACCGTGACAGAGCCTGTCGCAGGATCGGGGTCCTGTCCCGCATGAATTGCTTTGGTGGAAAATCTCATGATAAAATGCCAAGCGGTGGGTGCTGATTTAACATATCTTTCTGAACTGATTGTGGCATCGGAAATAGGAGGTATGTTCGAAACGTCTCCGGATCCGCGCGACCGGGAGACAACTGCAGACTTGAGGCATCTTGCGGGAAACGAGTTCTTCCGTCGAGAACTTTCGATGGACAATTTCGGTAACAAGGAGCATAGTGACGAAGGAAAGAATAACTGAACTCTTTGACGAGGTAGGGTTGGTCGGCAAGAAACGGCACCGGCCTTCTCAACTTTAGTGCCGGCGAGCAGCAACGAGTCGCAATAGCAAGAGCGTTGGCGAACAAGCCGCGGCTTGTTCTGATGGACGAACCGACAGGGAGCTTGGACCGGGATACTTCGCGAGCAATCATGCAACTGGTCACGAGTATCCTCAAAGCGGATGGTGTGACTTTGATCATTACGATGCGTAACTTTGAGACCCTCTAAGAAACGCCGTCGAGGTCGTTCCTCAAAGCGAGCCGGGTAGCATCGGACTTTATCACAGCTGTGAGCGACGGGCAGACACTGAGGGTTAGCTGCACCTCTTATCGGCGAGGGTTCTCTATTCCCAGGCCTTTCAGTTTGTATTGGAGATGCTTCTCCATGTCCTTCGTCATAAGTAATCCGCTTCTCATGCTATTGTAGATGAAGAGCCAATAGTCCTTCTGGGCGTTTCTCTCTCCTCCGATGCCGACAACGTAGAGTTCAATCTGATCTAGCAGGTTCATCACGTCTCGATCTCTCAACCTTCATCCACCTCTCAAGTTACCGAGAAGCCTTGTTCCGTCATCCATTTGTCTGAGAATATCTTGCTGAGATAGTTCCGGCCAGTGTCAGGGAGCAACGTGACAATCATTTTGTGCTCATCCAGGCGCTCTGCAACCCTCAAGGCCGCTTGCACTGCTGTTCCTCCGGACCCTCCCACCATGATTCCTTCTTCCTGAGCGAGTCGTCGGGCCATCTGGAAAGCGTCGGTGTCAGAGACCTGTATGACGTCGTCTACAATCGACATGTCCAGTGTTCCAGGCATGAAATCCTCCCCTATCCCCTCCACCTTGTACTGGTGGGGCTGCTCATTTTGTCCGTGAAAACGTGGATAGAAAATGGACCCCTCTGGATCCGCGCCGACAACGTTCAGGCCTTTTTTCTTCTCTTTTAGAAACCGACCTATTCCTGTGATGGTCCCTCCGGTTCCTATGCCGCAGACAAAAACGTCCACCTTTCCCTCAGTCTGGCGCCAAATCTCGGGCCCCGTTGTCCGGTAGTGAGCACCAGGATTGGCCCGGTTCTCGTACTGGTTAGGCACGTAGGAGTGGGGAGTCTCTCGTGCCAGCCTCTCCGCGACCTTAGTATAATGTTCAGCGGATTCCGGTGGAACGTTTGTAGGCGTCACCACCACTTTCGCTCCGTATGCTCGTAGGATCGCCCGCTTCTCTTCGCTCATCTTGTCCGGCATGACAAAGATCATCTTGTAGCCTTTCACGGAGGCAACCATTGCCAAACCGACTCCCGTGTTTCCTGAAGTAGGTTCTATGATAGTTCCACCAGGCTTTAGGAGTCCTTTCCTCTCCGCTTCCTCGATCATCGCAACTCCAATTCGATCCTTGACACTTCCACCAGGGTTGAGGTTTTCCAGCTTGGCGAGAATAGTAGGTTTGAGACCTTGCGAGACCTTGTTCAGCCGGACGAGAGGGGTGTTTCCAATAACATCCAATATGGTCTTGTGAACTTCCATTGAGACAGCTGCTTCCTTTCATATCTTCAATCAAAGGTTGTTTATCTGAATAATGCAGACCCGTCCTTCCACTCAGCTCACTTGTTCTTCTTGGCACCTTCACGAATAATTCGAAGAACTTGTCCGCCCCGCTTGGCGGAGTTTTCTTCTTGGGCTCAGGGTGACGGTTCTGCCTGGCTTTTCGAACCGTTTTGCGAGCACAAAGACCCCAAAGAAGAGAAGCGCTCCTGCAATCGCTGTGACTGTCGAGCTTAGGATCGTAGTGGTCTCTCCCACTGAACTTATCAGGCTGGCTATTTGATCCGTTGGCAGGCGAAAGTGTCAGTGCCAAGCCGACCACGCTTTGAATGGTCAACAACGAGAATGCTGCGATTATCAGCGTCCAGGCACGGAACGAGCCTGTTATCCTTTGAACCTCGTACGCGTAGAATACCACGCCTGCTTCGAAGATGAGTTCTAGAACCGCGAAGTAGAGCGTTGGGAGGACGATTGGATCCAGCATTCATTCTATCGCCTCACTTTCGTATCTCCGCTGTCCCAAGGAAGAAATCCATGAATTTCTCCGACGCAACCCTCCGAGGCGAGCCAGCGATTACTCCTTCATAGTTCGCAAATGCAGACTCTTGATTCTATCCTGTCGAGGTAATCTGGAACTCTCTCAACCGCTTATCATGATCGCTACCCCTCATCTTCAGAAGTTTACGAGGGCCTTTCGCATCGAGGACTCGATCTCGACCGGCTTGAGAGCGACGACACAGTCGACCAGGAAGCTCAATCCTTCCTCGGTAGCTGCGAAAGACCCTCCTGCCATTCTCCAAGCTTGACCCCATTAACCGAGTACTGAAGGGCTAGCGTTGTTTTTCCGCAGCCAGCGCTCCCAGCCGCCATCACCGCGTCGCCTTGCATGAATCCGCCATGTAACATCTCGTTACAACTCGGTTATCCCGGTCCGAACTCTACCGTCCTCTCAGACCCTTTCAGAGAAGAACTGGTCGAATCCAGAGACCCCTGTCCTAGAACTTGGTGTCGTCAATTTTCTCAACTCCCTCCAGATTCCTCAGATGTTTCGCGATAGCGTCCAAGACCTCCCGGTCTCTAGCACGGTCCAAGAGCAAGACTTCCGAACGTCCAATCCTCCTCGTCTTCAGGATACCCAGATTCACCAGACCCCGGACATCCTCTTCGATCGCGTTCCCGGTTCTCCCAATACGACGCGCGATACTGTCGAGAGTGTCGATAAGTCCAGGGTTGCGGTGGAACAAAACCAGTAAGTCTCCGGTAGTCTCCGAAGCTAGAAGCGTTTCCAGCATCTGCGCGGCGCTCACTTTTTCCGCGCCTCCATCGCACAAGCTTCCTTTGCCCTCTCGAGGGCTTCACCATAATCGAAGCGTTCTTGAGAATTGTATGGAATATTCAGCTTCCGGAATAGGTCTTTGACTATGACTTTCTCAAGGACTCCTGCCCCGCTGCCGAATACAGATTGTAGTTTCCTGTGGAACTCCTTTGGATCGGTTGCCTCATTGAACATGCCCTGGCCATTTAGAACTCCGAGGATTGCTTGACCCAGAGCCGCCTTAACCCCCTCGCCGATGCTGAGCTGTAGCATCGAAGAGAAGGTTTTCTCTTGAGCCAGCTTTGAGCTGGTTCTGTTTGTCTTCCAGCTTGTTCGGAAGTCGTCCTGAGGCATGGTTGAAACGGACGAACTCATGACTGGAGCTAGGCTCCTGCTCACTTGTCTCGTTGAGACCCGTTCAAGCGATAAACTCGCTGTAACCTAGCCCGCGCCATTCTAGTTGTTACAAAATCGGCCCCGAAATCGTGAACATTTACAATGAACAGGGAAAGATAGGTTACAACACATGTATTCGCTCTGATTCCTGGGCTACGTTGAGCTGGACAACTCTTGCGGTCTCCTCTGGTAGAAGTATTCCACGAGACCCTAGGCTTGTGTTTGGCTTCAACCCTCAAAGACATGCTGGGCCTTGCAGCTTGTGAATCCGTGTACGGTCTCTTAGAGAGAAACGGGTTTCCTAGACGGGAAATTTGCAACAGATTCGATGACACTGTGACTGTGTTGACTAGAGCCTTTGGGCGTATCGTCCTGGGTGCTCGTCCATCGAACCGTTGTTGAAATGTTTCGTCAGTACTCGCAAAGAGCCGGATTTTCCTGCCAGGATTCTCTAAGACATCGATTGATCGTCTTGAAAGAGGGCGGTTGTTGTTAATCACTTGATTCCAAAGAGCAGGCATGACGGGATAGACTTTGACAGACCGGAAGGAACAAGAGTTGCGAGGTCGTGAGATAGTGGCAATCGCAACGGTTCCCATGATAATTCCTGAACACGTCGAAAAAGGCGTCAAAGCGGCTTGACGCGTCGATCATGAGTCGCCAGGGTAGCCTGTGAGGGATATTTCGAGTAAGCCGCGAATAGACCGCTTTTCTTGCAAGAAATGCATAAATTAGCGCCACAGCCGCGGGTGCGAAGCCGGACGATTCAAAAATGGCCTCGCTAATCGCGTTCGTTAGCATATTCGTGGAGTCGCCTTACATGGATGATGTAGTGCAGGCCCTATCTCGTCTGGACAAGGTGGTCGATCTTTACGAGGTCACCGGCGAGTTTGACATTGTCACTGTCGTCTCAGCCTCAGACATTGAGGAGTTTCGAGATGTCCTGAAAAACAAGATAATGAAGGTCAAAGGGGTCAAGAGCACTGTGAGCTCAATCGTTCTAAAAACTCACAAGGGCTCCGGGTCCAACGGCGACATCTTGAACGCGACTTCCGCGGTGTCGGCTTCTGTCAGCCACAGGAAATAGATTAACCACCCTTGAATCCTGAGACCATTCTATGGAGGCTGTTAGCGGCTGATCGACCCGAGCAATCTATTCTTACTCATCATGATTCTCGTCGTAGCCATACTGTCAGGGCGGTTTCTAGCACCCTACATCACTAGAGTTTTCTCACGCTCCCCCAGCCGACTAGACAAGGTTCTCAATCCCATCGAGAAAGGAATCTATCGGCTTATCAGCGTAGATCCAGCTCGCGGCATGGGCTGGAAAGAATACTTCCTTGCTGCACTCGTTGTCAACATTTTCCAGATGGCGATCGCCTTCATAATATTCGCGTTTCAAGGCGTGCTCCCTTTGAACCCGCAAGGGTTTCCTGGTCTCTCCTGGGACTTGGCGTTCATGCAGGTTATCAGTTTCGGCACCAACACCAACCTACAACACTACAACGGCGAAGGGAACTGCATCCAGTTGCCAAACTGCGCCGCGCTGACGCCGGGTGTTCCCGGTCTTTCATATCTCAGCGAAATGATGGCCGTTCAGTTTCTGCAGTTCACAAGTGCAGCAACAGGAATCTGCGTGGCTGTCGCAATGATTCGAGGTTTCGTCGCCCATTCCAAGGACTTGGGTAATTTCTACGTGGACTTCACGAGGTCTCTGACGAGAATACTGTTTCCTCTGTGCTTTGTGGCATCGCTCGTGTTTGTCGGCCTTGGAGTTCCTCAGACTTTGACCGGCTACCATATCGTTTCAACAGTGGAGGGTGCCACGACCAGAGCGACTCAAACAATTCTGGTTGGACCCGTCGCTTCCCTCGTCAGCATTATGCAACTCGGAACGAACGGAGGAGGATATTACGGGGCGAATTCGGCATATCCTTTCCAGAACCCGAACCCTGCGTCTGACATATTCCAGATCTTTCTCATGCTGCTCATTCCGACAACGCTCTGTTTCGTATTCGGCCAGTTAACTGGCAAGAAGCGAGAGACTCGTCCAATCCTCTGGGGTGCCTACTCCCTCTTCGCACTTGATCTCCTGATCGCTTTCACGCCAAACCTTCCGGTGGTGGGTCCAGGGATGGAGGTCCGGTTTGGAGGCTTCTTCTCCGTATTCTGGACCGTCGTCACGACAGCGGTGACCACCGGCTCGGTCAACGCATCCTTGTCGGGGCTAAACCCGCTTGTCATACTCTCGGCTTTCAATGGAATGTTGATCCAAGCAACTCCCGGTGGAAAGGGAGTTGGGGTGATGTACATGGTCATGTTCATCATTCTCACAGTCTTCATCGTCGGCCTAATGTCCGGTCGGACGCCTGAGTATTTGGGACTGAAAATTACCGCCCGAGATGTTAAGCTGGTAATGATCGCTTTTCTCGTTCATCCGGTTATCGTCCTCGTTCCGACAGTGCTCGCTTATTCGACTGGGGCTGCTGGCGCGATCGGCGTTGGAACGAGTTCTATCGGTTTCACCAAGATCTTCTATGAGTTCACATCCGCCGCCGCGAACAACGGAAGCGACTTTCTCGGAGCATCAGCCAATACGCCATTCTTCAACATCTCAACAGCCCTCGTGATGTTTCTAGGACGCTTCGCACCCATCGGGCTATTGCTTTCACTCGGCGGATCTATGATCAATAGAAAGAGGCTCACCACAGAAGCCGGCGTAAGGACAGATAGCCCCCTCTTTGCACTGATCCTTGTCGGAAGCATACTTGTCCTAGTCCTCCTCACCTTCTTCCCGTTCCTCGCACTAGGCCCCATTCTAGAATTTTTCCAGGGACATGTAAACGGATTCTAGGGGGGAAACCCATGTCGACAAGATTGAGCAAGATGATGTCTGCCCGGCGAACAACCCTAATTTCCCGGAAGGTACTCATCGATTCGCTTGTCCGCCTAAGTCCACTCAGGCTGATCGCGAACCCTGTAATGCTGATTGTGGAGATCACATTCTTCATCGTGATAGCCATGGCACTCGATCCTGAAGCGTTCCCCAGACTCGCAAGCTCTTCCCTCCAAGTATTCTACGTGGAGGTTGCATTGATTCTTCTGATTACCGTCTGGTTCAGCACCCTATCCGATGCGCTTGCAGAGAGTCAGGCGAAGAACACGGCCAATAGCCTTCGAAGGCTGGAGATGGAGGTGTCTAGCAAGAAGATACTGATCGAAGCTGGTTCTAGGCGAATCGTTCCTACTCCGTCAAGGGAACTTCGTACTGGTGACCTCATTCTTCTAGAGAAGAATGACACGGTTCCCATCGACGCGCAAGTCCTGGAAGGAATCGCCATGGTGGATGAGTCACTTCTCACAGGGGAATCCACTGCGGTTCGGAAGGCTCCGGGAGACGATGTGATCGGGGGATCGCAGGTCCTCAGCGACACTCTCACAGCGAAGGTTACCGTCAATCCTGACGAGACTTTCATCAATCAGATGATTAGAATGGTTGAGTCGTCCAAGAGGCCGAAGACCCCAAACGAGCAAGCCGTAACCATTGTCCTGATAGGCCTCACAGCAATCTTCACCATCCTAATCGGAGCTTTGCTAGGCGTGTCCCTTGTTCTTAGCCTCGCAGCCGACCTTTCAGTCCTGATAGCACTCTACGTCTGCCTCCTACCAACGACCATTGGGGCTCTCCTGCCCTCGATCGGCTTGTCAGGCATATCTCGGCTCTACAAGGAAAAGATCGTTGCAAAATCTGGTCGTGCGGTCGAGACGGCCGGCGATACTGACGTCATTCTTCTCGACAAGACCGGAACTATCACAGTCGGCAACAGGCAAGCAGTGGAGTTCCTACCCTTTCTAGAGTTCAATGAGAGAGATGTGGGTGAAGCAGCCTTTCTTGCTTCGTGGCATGATGATACTCCTGAGGGTAGGAGCCTGATCAGGCTTGCCTACGAGGCCGGTTTTGTGCCCAAAGAGATGAACGCTCTAGACGCCTCGGAGGTCTACGAGTTCAGCGCCAGCACACGAACGAGCGGCGTCAAGCTGGCAGGAGGAACTGGCTTCATGCTCCCAAAGAGCGGCGGAACGGGCCGTGAGAGGGGAAGGCTCAGGAGAAAATTCGAACCTCACGTGGAGGGTGGCGTCCCGATTGGATCGGACGAAACAGAGATCATCAAGGGTGCCCCTGATGCTATCAAGAAAATTGTCAAGTCTGTTCCAGCCGACTATGACAAGATCGTTCAGGAAATATCGGCTGCTGGTGATACAGCCATGGCGCTTTCGAGAAATCGAGAAGCAATCGGGATTGTGCGGTTGAGAGATGTTCTCAAACCCGACATCAGGGAGAAGATAATGGCGGTTAAGGTGATGGGCATTAGACCAGTCATGATAACTGGTGACCAGCCACTCACCGCCAAGAGCATAGCTGCCGAGGTGGGAATTGACGAGTACCAGCCAGAGGCGAAACCCGAGGACAAGTATGACATTGTCAAGAGAGAGCAGGCCGAGACGAGAATTGTTGCAATGATAGGAGACGGGACCAATGATGCCCCTGCGCTAGCGATGGCCGATGTGGGTCTAGCGATGAATTCTGGAACTCAAGCCGCAAAAGAGGCTGCTAACATGGTAGACCTTGAATCGAATCCCGCCAAGATCATAGAAGTAGTGATGCTCGGCAAACAGTTACTGATGACTCGAGGCGCAGTAACGACGTTCAGCATCGCGAACGATGTCGCGAAGTATTTTGCGATAATGCCTGTGCTGTTTGCGTCAACTGTCCCCGAGCTGAAGGCTTTGAACGTGCTCGGGCTTGGACTCAACACTGCTGTGCTCTCGGCCCTTATCTTCAACGCTATCATCATTCCCCTTCTCATTCCCCTGGCGATGAGGGGGGTCACGTTCAAGCCCTCTGGGACAATGACTCTTTTCCTGAAGAACACGATGATCTATGGGTTTGGCGGAGTCATCGTTCCATTCGTCGGTATCAAGCTGATAGACATCGCGATATCGTTGGTCTAGGAAAGAAAACCATGATGAACTTCAAAAGAGAATTCCGACAAAACTACAGCCCTGCTATGAGATTGGCAGTAATCTCGCTGGTTCTCTGCGGGCTAGTGTTTCCCCTTGTCATAACGGGAATCGCCCAAGTATTCCTCCCATCTCAGGCGAATGGAAGCTTAGTACAGCTTCACGGCAAGAACGTAGGGTCGAGTCTTATCGCGCAGACTTTCAGCCTGCCCATCTTCTTCCATCCCAGGAACGATTCTGCCTCTGGAGTCGATCCCGACATTACTGTCAAGGATGCGTATTCTCAGATTCCAAGGATAAGCTCGGCCACTGATATTTCCGTGGACATGCTGCAGCAGATTGTCAACCAGAACGAAGAGGGCACGTTCTGGATCTTCGGTACTCCTTACGTGAATGTCCTAAGACTAAACCTAGTTCTCATTCAAACAAATAATTCGGCCTACGGGGCCTTCCAGTAAGTTCGTCCAGAGATCGAGTACAACATCGCGTGTTTCGAGAAGAGCCTACATTAGTTTCTGGTAGAGTACGAAGTAGGCGGTGGCCATGAAAACGAAGCTTAGAAGCATGCCGAACCCTAGGAAGCTGTATGCGCGTTTGGGCCGGTAGGCGTTCCTTGTACTCATGAACATCATGTAGAGTCCGACGACTCCAAATGCGTAGAGCAAAGCTACGAACACTCCTTCGGCCGGAGTCTGGTTGTTAATGTCGTGCGGATAGACGAAGCCGAGGCCTTGCTGTACGTTCAAGAGGCTTACAGACGTACCAGCGCCCACTAGTATGAACAATCCGCCCGCGAGAACAAAGACGGTGAAGGCAAGAATCACGAATGAGGCTACAGGCAATAGCGGCCTGCTTGATCCAGGCGCGAGTTTCACAAAGCTCATCCTGAACGCCAAGTTGTTGAGGGATCTCTTCAGTTTGAAGAATCCTGTTCTGAAACCCATCGCTAGTACACGTCGTCAAGTCGGAGAGTGGCCATCGCCGATTATAAGCCCTGCTTTCCGTTCCGTCAAGTCTTCCGTTGCTCGGGGACTAGACTTGCTCTCATCGACTCTGGGGATTACCGTCGTCGTCGGGTTCCCCTTCATTGCTTCACCTGAGATCCCTTGCGCCTCAGAAGCCCATAGCTTCTTCTTGGCAGTGAACGGTCGAACCTCAACCGCCCCCTCACGCCTGTAGCCTGGTAGCTTGGCCAGTTGCCAGGCAAGGATTTTACAGTGGCCAACCAACTGGATATCCCATGTCAGACCTGTCAACTGGTCAGGATCACTTCCGTCATTCCATGGTGACAGGCTCATACGACGAACTCCTAATGTGATAGAATGATTCGTTGAACATTACGGTTAGAGGTGACCGAAGCTATCACGAAACAGCAACCGATGGATGCGCTGCTCTGAAACCGTTTTTATAGCGCGTTTGGTCATGAGAGCTCACGAGGCTTCCGCACCGATTTGTGTCCGCAGAGAATCTTATGCTCCAAGTGCGGCGAACTCCTCTATACCGGGCTTGAGCTGGAGACTCCTGGTGAGATCATTCAGCGGAATGGAGGCTATTGTCCCAAGTGTGGTAAGAAGCTGGGGTTTGACACTGAGAACCTGAAGATTATTCCTCAGACGCCTGTTCCTGGTCCGTAGCTGCTTCGCATTATTTTTTCTACCCGCACTGAACAGCCAGCACCTCGCGAGTCGTTAGTCTTGGCAAGAAGAACCCACGTCTACGAGTATCACAGGAAGCACGGCAACATTGTCGAATATGCTGGTTTCGACCTCTCCGTCTGGTTCGAAGGCATAATCCCGGAATGCCACAGCGTCAGGAACCACTGTGGGATATTCGATGTCTCCCACATGGGACGGGTCCTAGCGGAAGGAAAAGGTGCCGAATCATTTCTCAACCAGCTCACGACAAACGACGTGTCTAAGCTCGCGGTTGGAAGAGGGCAGTATTCGCTTCTTTGCAATCTTAAGGGGGGAATTATGGATGATCTAACTATTTTCAGGATCGGTAGCTTGCGCTATCTTGTTGTCTATAACGCATGTAACCGTGACAAGAACTGGAACTGGCTTCTCAAGAACAAGCCGCCAAGCGATATGACCATTTCCGATGTTTCTGATAATGTTGCTATGTTCGCGATTCAAGGTCCCAGGGCAGGTACCGTCCTCTGGAACGTATCCGGTGTCAAACTCGAAGAAGTAGAAAAGTATGGAACTAGGGATGTGAGGGTTGCGGGGATACCGTGTCTCTTGACGCGTAGCGGTTACACAGGTGAGGACGGTTTCGAGATCTACGTCTGGAATACCAGTGTAGAGGAACCATCAGATGCTGTGAAAGTCTGGGAAAAGCTGTTGTTGGGCGGTAGAGAGTTAGGCATCTGTCCTGTCGGGCTGGGTGCTAGAGACGTTTTGAGACTTGAGGCGGGCATGTGTCTCTATGGAAATGATGTTGACGAGAACACTTCACCCGTTGAGGCGAAGCTGAACTGGGTGGTTCATTTGGAGAAGCCGGATTTTGTGGGCAAGAATGCGATCATGGGCTTGAAGGAAAAAGGGCCTAGCCGAGTGAGGGTTGGGTTCAGGATGAAGCAGAAGGGAATTCCGCGCCAGAACCAGGACATTTTTGTTGATGCTGAGGCCGTTGGAAAAGTTTCGAGCGGAACATTTTCTCCAACGCTCAGCGTCGGGATCGGAATGGGCTATGTCCCTCCATCACTGGCGGCTGTCGGCGAGACATTTACTGTGGGAATCCGTGACCGGAGAGTCCAAGCTGAGGTCGTTAAACTTCCCTTCTACCAACGACGATCAGAGAATCAGGTTGTTGTGTTCGGGGAGGAAATGGGGCTGAGGGAATTCAGGAAGAAATACAGCTCGTCAGGTCAGCCCACGGTTGCAACTGCGACCCATTGATTCAATCGCGAGCCGTTCTCCAGGATAGAAAATCTTGGTTCGGGTCGACGGGTGTGGGATCTATGTCTAGCCAGCTACTTCGAAGCTTCGGGCTTTGAGCCGGTCGCATTCGTGCTTTGTGCTGTGCTTTTCGCACAGGTCTCTGCTGCAGTGGGGACAGTTCTCTACTGCAAGTATTTGGCAGTCGGTGCATACTGTTCCCCATACGAGTGCCATTTTTTGTTTCATGTCTCCAGGATTTCTCAGCGTATTAGCGATGGTTACTAAAGCCGTTTGGACATTTCTTACTCAAAAAGATAAGTAAACTGGTACCGAACCTACACGGACGCGTATATCGAAACAAAGACCCGGCTGTAACCTTTCATTATCAATCGAACTAGCGACGTGGCTTCTCTTTTTTGCCCTTCAATAAGGCGTCAAGGCTTACACCGTTGACAGTAAAGACACGGTAGCGTGTTCCTGGAAGGTCGCCATAGGCTTTCCCTTCAGCGCCTCCAATTCCCTCGATCTCTACCTCATCGTGTTCGTCTATGAAGTTCAATGCTCCATCGCCAGGTAGGAACGCTGTTACGGTCTTGCCGTTCTTGATAATCTGCGCTCGCACGCACTTGCGGACAGCGCTGTTGGGCTGTCGGCATTCCACGCCGACCTTCTCTAGGACGATAGCTTTTCCTTGTGGCGCTCCTTGGAGCGGGTCTGACTTGTAGTCCAGTCCAAGCATTCGTCGCTTGTACGGTGCGTAGGCCCACCTGAACTCTTTACGTCTCTTCCGGAGCTTTTGGGCTGCGAACAGCCCTCGCGATGCCTTGGCCATTCATTCACCGTTTACTGGGAAGACAGCTAGCTCGCTGGGTTGCTTTTTAGATTGACGATTGGCATGGGTTTACTTTTACAAGGGTCTGCGGAGACCACTAATGCCGCGCGAAACCGCCAAAGAATACCCTACTTTTCTGACGAGACGATTTGCTGTCCAGCACTGATTCCAGGCGACTCAGGCGATTCAGGGCACAATCCACGCTCGGATGCCAGGGGCGAAACCTGCCCTTTTTTCGCCGATTCCCGAACGATTTTGGGCGGACGATCAGATGGCATCATGGATTCGCATTCAAGGTTGATTATGGGCGATTTCTGGAATCGCGTCTGTTTTCAGGGTGGGCCCCTTTCTCTCTTCGGAAATTGGTCCAGAGGCTACTGGGCGTTTCGGTTTTGCGGAGAAAACCGGTTTATTGGACGACTACGTGGTCGATGTCGAAGTATCTCTTCACGAGCAAGCGTGTCTTGTCAATCGTTCGACCGTTCTTTCCTATAGCGATCGCCTTGTCCTGTGGGTCAACCTCAACCACCACGATTTTCTTGTCCGGCCTTTCGGTTACTCGGATCTCTTTGATCCTCGCTGGCGAGAGGCTGTTCTTGATCAAGCCTTCAGGGGTCTCCGCGTACTCCACGACTTCGATCTGGCGGCTTGTCATGCGGCGTAACTGGTTGATGTTCTTCCCGCCCTTGCCGATAGCGAGCCCCATGTCGCCTGGCTTTGCTACGAAAATGATCCGTCCTAGTTTCTCGTCGATCACGCAGTCTTGCGTGGTAGCGCCTGTAGTGCTCTCGAAGAGAGCCATATACTTCATTTCTTCACTCGTTAGCTTGATCTTGGGCTGAAGCATCACTTGTTCTCAACCAGCTTCAAGATCTCAGAGTCACCAGGTTCTCTAACCACCATTGATGCGACGGGGAAGGGTTTCTCGCAGAGAGCGCCCAGGTCGAGGCTGCTGCCTTGAAAGACGTAGACGGGAACTTCTGACTGCCCCGCATCGTATACGATATTCTCACGAAAGTCCACCGGACAATTGCTCGCAAGTATCAACAGCTTGGCTCTTCCGAGGGAGGCGCTTGAGAGAGCGACTTTGCTTCCGAACTCGACCTTGCCAGTCTTGACCGCCATGCGGATTTGTTTGTTCACGTCCAACTGGTTCTACTTGCTCCCTTTCCGGGACATGGACATCGAGACCTCTATCAGGCCAGTACCCATCGGCACTTGTTGCCCGACGATAACGTTCTCGGCGACTCCTCTGAGGGTGTCCACGATGCCTTTCACTGCTGCGTCCACTATTGTGGGGATGGTGATCTCGAAGGCTGCTTTCGCAAGGGTGCTCGCTTTCTCTCCGCTGACACCGTGACGTCCGACTTGGAGAACCTCGCCTGATGAGGTCATCATGTCAGCTACAAGCATCACGTGCCGAACGTCCACATCCAGACCCTGTTCCTCCAGTACTCCTAGGGCTTCTTTGATTACTACGTTGCGGGCTGCCTCGATCCCGAGGACGACGGCTGTTTCGTTTATGTTGTTGCTGACTGTTCGGCTTGTGTCAACGCCTGGGACTTCGAAGGCGAGTGCGAGGCTGGATCCTTCTGTTCTGACTATCCATTCGCCTTTCTCCTCGATGACTAGCGCTCGTCGGACAGCGGGCAAGCCTTTGACATGATGGACCAGGAGCTTGCTCGCTAGTCTTCTGAACTGGGGGATCTCAAGCTCCTTGGACTTGATCTCTACGTGGTATCCTTCGACTTTGACCTCGGTGTTCGGCGGTTTCACTGCGTCCCGCACGTCTTGGACGGTGATTTCTCTTTCTCTCATCGCTTGCGGGTTCAGTTTCACATCAATCCTCATCCGTGTGACATCGGACTCGAACGAGCTTGCAATGTCTCCTAGAGTAGCGTGGGTGAGCAAGGTGGCTACTTCCTGAGCCTTCTCTCTGCTGGTGCGGTGCTTCGCGTCCAAGTACACGGTCATGTTTGGAGTTGAAGGTATCTTGCGTGCGTCTACGATCTCGATCAGTCTGGGAAGCCCCAGGGTGACGTTTTGCTCTCTCACTCCAGCGAAGTGGAATGTTCGAAGTGTCATCTGCGTACCTGGTTCGCCGATGGACTGGGCGGAGACTATTCCTGCAGCCTCGCCGGGTTCCACCAGGGCGCGCTTGTAGTTCTCGATCGCCTCCAAGACAGTCTCGTCAACAGCTGTCTTAGGCAGCTTCGCGTTTACTAGGCTCTGGCGCAGCTTGTTTAGTATCAGCGGCGATAGAGTGTTGTTCGCCTTGTCTACTTCGTCCTCAACATATTCCTTGGTCGCTGCGACTCCTTTCTTCATCGTAAGCCGGACGCGTTCTATGAGTCGATCAATGTTGACAGCCTTGCCGTGATCGCTCTTCGCTGTGTCGACGCCGTCTTCTCCGTAGCGGACCTGGATTATGTTACCTCGGGAATCTCTGACGGTCGAATCGTACTCGACTCTGAGATGCTCTAGGGCGTTGATTAGTCGTCGTTGCATGTATCCGCTTTGTTGAGTTCGGACAGCTGTATCCACGAGACCTTCTCTTCCTCCCATTGCGTGGAAGAAGAATTCGATGGGTTCAAGTCCGTCTCGGTAGGAGTTGTAGACGAAGCCTCGGGCTGCTGCTCCCGCGTCTCCGGGTTTGAAGAATGATAAGGCTCTGCCACGGTATCCTCTGAGGATTCTTTTTCCTCGGATCGATTGTTGGCCGACGCTTGCGGTCATCTGTGATATGTTGAGGGTTGAACCTCTGGCTCCTGCTCTGCTCATTATTACGCCGCTGTTGTCCATCTGGAAGTACTGGTCGGCGAACTCTCCTGCTACGTCACGAGCTCTCGAGAGTTCGTTCATGATGTAGAGCTCCAACGATTCTTCCAGTGACTGCCCTGGCAATCGTTCCAAGGTTTCCTTTCGATAGCTGTCGATGTATTCGTTGACTTTCTCTTCCGCTTTGGCGATCGCCTTCGCGATCTTCTCCTTGGTGGCAGGAGGGATTTCGAGCTCGTCGAACGCGTATGTGAATCCTCGAAGCACCATGTAGCGGTCGAGAAGTTTTGTGACTGCGTTGAGGAATGTCCTTGCTTCTTCTGCCCCATAGTCTTTGACTATTCGGTGGAAGAGGCTCTCTGATTTTTCGGCACCGATTGAGGCTTTGTCGATGACGCCTTGTTCGAGAACGCCGTCTTTGACCACGATGAACGCGTCATATGGGCAGTCGTGGAGGACTCCTTTGTCGCAGTCCGCGCACTTGTAGTAGGCTGAAAGGTTGGATTTCGATACGAAGTTGAAGCCTTTTGGCATGACAATGCTGAAAATCTGTTTTCCGGTCCATTTCTCTTCGGGTTTTGTAACTGCTGGTTCTGGCATTGGTCCTTCGAAGCCAGCAGCCGCTAGAAGCTTCGAGACATCTGCTCGGTTTAGAAGCGTTGATTTCTGTGTGAGAAGGAAAGCTGCTGTCAGAGAGTCTCGTATGGCTCCTATGATTGGTCCGCCGTATCTGGGTGAGAGAATCTGGTCTTGCACCTGCATTAGCAGTCGTGCTTCGGTGCGGGCTTCTTCTCCCTGAGGGACATGCAGGTTCATCTCGTCACCGTCAAAGTCCGCATTGTAAGGCGGACAGACGGTCGGGTTGAGCCTGAAGGTCTTGTACGGGAGGACTCGGACGCGGTGTGCCATTATGGACATTCTGTGTAGACTCGGCTGCCGGTTGAAGAGCACAATGTCGCCGTCTCTGAGATGTCGTTCGACAATGAAGCCTGGCTGCAGAGCTTCGGCGACAACCTTTCTGTCGGTGACGAATTCCAGTCTGACTCTTCTTCCATCGGGACGGACGATGTACAATGATCCAGGGTAGGTGTCAGGGCCGTTGGCGATGAGCCTCTTCATCTCCTCGAGGTTATAATCGGTCGCCTTTTCCGGGATAGTTAGTCGGCTAGCAACATCGAGCGGAACTCCTACCTCGTTGATGTCTAGGTTCGGGTCAGGGGATACGACTGTTCGGGCTGAGAAGTCAACTCTCTTACCTGACAAATTGCCTCTGAATCTTCCCTCTTTTCCTTTTAATCGTTGGACAAGTGTCTTCAAAGCTCGTCCTGATCGGTGTCTTGCGGGAGGTAGACCTGAGACTTCGTTGTCGAAGTATGTGGTTACGTGGTATTGTAGGAGTTCGTGTAGTTCTTGGATTATGTTGATGGGAACTCCCGATTCAAGGGCCTCTCGCAGTTTCTGGTTGATCCTAATGATATCGACGAGTTTGTGTGTCAAATCGTCTTCCGACCTGATGCCGGACTCGAGAGTGATAGAGGGCCTGACCGAGACAGGTGGGACAGGCATGACTTGGAGGACAGCCCACTCCGGCCTTGCCGCCTTAGGATCCATTCCTAAGAGTATCAGGTCATCGTCAGGAATTCTCTCAAGCCTTTCCCGGACAGTGCTGGGTGTTAGGCGTACAGCGCCTCCCTCTGCCACGATCTCGTGGAACGTTGTCGGTTTGCCATGCTCGATTGGGTACTGTTTCTGTCCGCAATGAGGACATTGCTGAGCCTTCTTTGCATCTTTGATGATCTCATCGAGAAAAGCGTCAGGAACGGTGTTGAGTCGTTGTTTGAGGTCTGCGTGGCGTACTTTGAACTTCTCGATCTTCTCCTCGCTCAGAAGTATTCTTCCGCAGTTTCTGCAGGTAATTGAGAGAAGCCGGTGAATGAGCTTGGCAAAGCTCACGTGAATAACTGGCTCTGCGAGTTCTATGTGCCCGAAGTGTCCTGGACACGCTGAGGCGGTGTTACCGCAGGTCTTGCATTTTTGACGGGGTTCTAGAGTCCCGAGTCTGCCATCCATTAGCCCAGATACGATGGGTACTCCGTCCTCATCGTACGTGTCGGCAGCTTGAACTTCTACTGCTGACAGTTTTCGAAGTTCTGATGGTGATAAGAGAGTGAACCGTATGCTCTGGATGATCTTGTGAGCTTCTTCCATTGCGGCGAGTGCCATGGTTATGCTCTCTCCTCTAGGTTCAGTCGGGGCGCGATTCCAAGTGCCATGAGTTCTTGAACCAGAAGTTTGAATGCGTAGGATATTGCTACTGGAGAAATGACGGCTTTCTCAGCGTCGATTCGGCAGATGTACTTGTTCTGTTTGATATCGTGATATGCTAGAGTGCCGCATGTCTCGCAGACGTAAGCGATGTATTTGTCAGACTCTTCTAGGAGCCTGTCGCGGAGTAGGGCTGATGCTCCGTGTCCGATAAGGCAGTCTCTTTCCATTTCTCCGAATCGTAATCCTCCTCCTCTGGCTCTCCCTTCGGTGGGTTGTCGGGTGAGCATCTGAACTTGGCCTCTGGCGCGGGCGTGCATCTTGTCGGCTACCATGTGGTGGAGTTTCTGGTAGTAGACCACTCCGATGAATAGGTCTGCGGCAAGCCGTTCTCCGGTGATCCCGTTGTATAGTGGTTCTCGCCCGCTCTTCGCGAACCCGAGCTTGGTCAACATGTCGCCTATGGCTTGTGGTCCTATGTTTTCGAAGGCAGTGCCGTCCATAATCTCTCCCATTTGCGATGCGAGTTTTCCGCCAAGTGTTTCTACGAACTGTCCGATCGTCATTCTGGATGGGATAGCATGTGGATTGATGATAACGTCAGGGACGACTCCGTCAACTGTGAAGGGCATGTCTTCTTGTGGTACGAGGAGTCCGATCACTCCCTTTTGTCCGTGGCGTGATGCGAATTTGTCGCCCAGTTCGGGGACACGGAGGTCTCTTACTTTGACCTTGACGAGTTTACTTCCTTCGATGGATTCGGTTACGAAGACTTGATCGATGGTTCCCTGTTCCGAGGGTCTCATCGTTACGGAAGAGTCGCGTTTCGTCGGGCCCTTTGCTTCGAACTCGCGGTATTCTTCCATGAATCTCGGCGGGCTTGTTCTTCCTACGAGGACCGTGTTGCCGGTGGCTTCTGCTTCAGGGGAGATGATTCCGTCCTCCTCTATGAGTCGGTAGTAGCGGTCACCTCGGTATCCTCGGATTCCTGCTTCTGGAATCTCGAACTTGTCGCGTAGTCCTCCGAGGTACTGTCTGCTTTCAGCCTCGTATATTCGGTAAAAGGTGGAGCGGAAGAGGCCTCTGTCAACGGAGGATTTGTTGATGATAATCGCGTCCTCCATGTTGTAGCCTTGGAAGGAGAGAATGGCTACGACGACGTTTTGTCCGGAAGGGCGCTCAAGAGCGTTGAAGATTTCCATCGGCTTCGTCTGGACGATCGGGGTTTGTGCATAGTGCAAGAGATGTGAACGAGAGTCCACTCTAGTGAAGAAGTTGGTGGAGAAAACGCCGAGGGCCTGCTTTGCCATTGCAGATTCGTACGCGTTTCTTGGAGACTGGTTGTGCTCTGGGAACGGAATCATGCTTGCAGCGATTCCGAGCATTACATAGGGAGCGATTTCGAGATGGGTGTGATCTTTTCTAAGATCGTGTTCATACATCGCTATAAGCGCATTTTCCTCTTCGTCTGCATCAAGCATCTCTACCACGCCTGACCTAACCAGGTCCTGCCAGGTGATTCGCCCCTGTTCGAGCTGGATGAGATGATCCTCGGTCAGACGTGGTCTGCCGCCCTCAACTATGATCACTGGGCGACGGACTCTTCCCGCGTCACAGTTGACATGCAGATCCGGTCTCCCGCCTTGCGCTTCCGGGGGGTGGAATGAGACATTTACTTCAGAGCTTAGTTTTCCTTCACGCCGGAGCTCTCTGAGCTCTCCCGCTAGGGCCTCGGGATCTTTGGAATATCCCGCCAATATTCCGTCGACTATGGCCTTGCCTCCTGTGGCTCTGAGTTTCTTGTCGGATTCTTCAATCAACACTACGCCCATTCTGCGTAGTTTGTCGACCATTTCTCGTGGTTCGACTCCAACTGAGATGCTGCTGGAAAGGGCTAGGTTCTTGACAAGCCCGCAGTTCGATCCTTCGGGCGTCTCGTCGGGACAGAGTCTTCCATAATGCGTTGGGTGAAGATCTCTAGCTTCGAGGTTAGGTTGGCTGCGGCTGAGCGGTGACTGTAGCCTTCTGAGGTGGCTTAAGGTGCTAACGAAGTTTGTGCGATCCAGCAGCTGTGTTACTCCGATTCTTCCCCTTACCCAGTTCCCTGTTGCTATTGCATGCTGAACTCTTTCGGTGATTATGCCCGGCCTGATAGCATTAGCGATTGAGAATTCTATGTGTCGTCTGATTGTTATCCTCTCAAGTTGGTACTTGAGATCGCGTGTGAGGTTTCGGAAGGATATTCGGAAAAGCTCTGCCAAGAGAGAGCCGGCCAGTTTCAGTCGTTTGTTTGCGTAATGGTCTTTGTCATCGGGGCTTCTCCTTTCATGCTTTACCTCTATTATTCGAGCAGCGATTTCTGTCAAGAAGAGGCCCTTTTCTCTTCGCTCGGAAGGTAGTCTACCCAAGTGCGGTAGGAAATTCCGGTCCAACACAGACTCGGCTTTCTTAAGTCGGTACTCGTCGACTTGTCCCGGAGCTAGACGGTTACCGAGATAGAGAAGCGCGTCATGGACGTTGTTAGCTTCTAGTGACTTTTCGTAGGATACTTCGAGCTCGTCCTGTATGTCTGGATCCGTGCTGACGAGCTCGGCAATCTTAGCATCTTCTTCGAAGCCAAGTGCCCTCATGAGGATCATCAAAGGAATATCGCTTGGAATCCCAGGCATTGTCACGTAGATTCCTCCATCACCTTTCAGAGCGACCTCAATTCGGGCTCGGAAACCGACTGTTGTGGAAAATATCTTGGCCTTGTAGGTCGGATTAACGCCGGTGTGTTCGACATCTACGAGAATACGATTAGCGGCCAGGTCTTCAAGTGCAACGATAACTCGTTCTGACCCGTTTACTATGAAATATCCTCCGGGATCAAGCGGATCTTCTCCCACACCTATGAGATCATCAGGTGAAAGTTTGGAGAGTAAGCAGATTTTTGATTTGAGCATTACAGGCAGGTCCCCGATGTAGACCATTTCGGGTTGCCCCTCACGTTCCCCGATCACCGGGATCATTTCCATGTGGAGGGGTGCTGCATAAGTCAGATTCCGAATTCTTGCCTCAGCGGGATAGATCGATCTCTCCGTACCATCTACTTCTATTACTCGAGGTGCTCCAATCTCTATCTTGCCAAGTTTGATCCTTAATGGATAGTCTCCGATTTCGATTGGTAGTTCCCCAACCTCGTCAACAATTGCCTGAAGTCCTCTATCAACAAAATCGTCGTAGGAGTCGATGTGTTGGCGAACGAGTCCGCTGTCCTTGATGAACTCTTTAGATAGGTTCCAGAGTTGTTGGGTTGTTACTGCCATTCAATTTTCCTCAAAACAATACTTTTTCAAAAATCTTCCACGACATATCTGTAAAAGTCGGATTCTCCCGCGGTCGCGCTCCTCCGGATGACCTTGATGATATCGCCTGGTTTCGCACCAACTGTTCTAGCAGCGGGGTCGCTTGACTTGATGTATGGTAGCTGGAACGGTTTGATGTGAAAGCGGCCTAGTACGTCCTTCGCTTCTTCAGGCTTGAGGAGGATGTGTTTTGGGACAAGTTCGTGCTTGAATACGTCGTAAGAGAGTTCCTTCTCCTTGTCTTGCTTCTTTACCAATTATTAGTAGCTACCTCGGGAGCGGGGGACGGCTTAGAGTCCGACCTACCACAGGTGAAAAGTACGGCGGCTGGAAACCCGTTAATAAACCTAGTTTCTAACGTCGGGACGCCGATAAAACTCTTGTCGTCAAACGATGAATTTCCCAAGAAACGTAGACCAGTAAACCGACTAAACGATCTCTCTGGAAAAGAGTGGATCAAGTTCACAAAGTCCTGGTTCAAACACAGCCCTCCACCTCGAGATCGGACGAAACTGATTCATCCAGCGGGTTTTCCCGAGACACTTGTCCGCGAGTTTGTGGAGTTCTTCACTAAACGGAACATGTGGGTCCTGGACCCGTTCTTGGGAACCGGGAGTACACTTCTTGCAGCAAGGGCCGCGGGGCGTAACGCGGTTGGAGTTGAGATCAATCCTCGCTACGCCGCTATGGCCAGGTCGCGGCTCGAAGAGATCGCGCCCTCTGACGGAACGCGGCAACTTGTACTCCAAGGGAACTCCCGGGACCTAAGGAAGATCTTGGAGAAAGATTACGTTCGTGAGGTAGATTTCTGCATCACCTCGCCGCCATACTGGAATCAGCTGAAGCGCGCCAGCCTCCGACAACGCGAACGCAAGCAGAATGGACTTGACACTAACTATAGTGACAACCCTGAGGATATTGGAAACATTGGCGATTACGAGGAATTTCTCGATGCCCAAGAACGAATCTTTAGCGAAGTGTATGGGGTCATGAAGGTCGGAGGGTACTTGGTAGTCGTGACGAACAATGTTTTCTCACAGGGTCGGCTCTACCCTCTCGCGTTTGACACGTTGACAACTCTGGCCGAATCGTGGGTTCCAAAGGATGAGAGGGTCTGGTTGCATGATGATAAACGGCTGCTTCCTCTTGGAATTTACAACGCCTGGGTTGGAAACCGTTCGCACCAATACTGCCTCATATTCCGGAAGGAAGAGTAGTGAACCCTTCTCTCTGTGCGTCGTCAGATTTTTTTGAAAGGACTAACTTTCACATCGCGAACTCTTTCCGGAAGAAGCCTCCTCGGAGCCTTGTCGCTTGATTCGTGAATTGCAACGCGAGGCTGGCTACTATTCTCCGCTCTTCCGACAGGACTGAAGAGACAACACAGCCCAGATGACGGATGCCATCCGAGAATTCCGAATTAGATAATTGGAGGTATAACCCTTCGCAGACTCGTAACCTAGTTTTCCACCGCGAGTAAGGGCCCGTCGAATCCATTTTGAATTTAGTGTATGCCTGCCTAATCCACCTATGTGCGTCCGGCATGCTTCGTTCTTTGGAATCTGACCTCTAATCATGTATCCACTGAGGTTTTGGAAACGTTCCATCGGATAGTTACATTCTCGAAGGAGGTTGCATCTAGGGTACTGACTTACGCATTTCGATAGTAAGATATTGACTTGCCAAAAACGGTGTTTGCCTTACTTTCTTGCAGCCCTTTCTCCTGAAACAATGTATGCGACACTCTCGCCCACGTAGGTAGCATGGTCAGCTATTCTCTCAAGGTATCTCAAGATCAGAGTACCGGAGATCATGCATTTGGTATCGCTGTCGGGGCTTGTCGCCGATCTCTTGACGAAATCCAAGTAGGCATCGTCCACAACGTCATCCATCTTCGGCAGCTTGCTTGCCATCTCGACATTCCGCTCTGTGAACGCCTTTATGCTCAACCGAATCATTTCCTTCGCCTGGCTACCAACACGCTCGATTGCAGTCTTGTCGCAAGTCGACAAATCGCCGAATATTCCGAATACATCTGAGATGTCATGAGCGTATCGACCGAATCTTGAGAACCCGTAGGCGACCTCCATACATGACTTGACGAACCTCAAATCAGAAGCCACGGGTTGGTATCTGGCAATTATCTCGACGGCTAGTTCGCTGACCTCGTCTTGGAGCATGCGAAGCTCCTCAGACCAGTTGTATATCCGTTCCCGGAGATCTTTTCCTTGAACATAGGCATCTATCGCTGTCGATACTGTGTTTTCTGAGAGTTCTGCCATGTCGAGAACCATATTTCGCAGTTTCTCAAGACCCAAATCCATTAGTCGTGCCATTCCGAGATCACCTATCCGAACTTGCCAGTGAGGTACCGCTCTGTCAGCTCTTCCGTGGGGTTCTCGAACAGGTTTGTTGTCTCACCGTATTCGATGAGTTGTCCGAGGTAAAGGAAAGCGGTATAGTCTGACACCCTAGCGGCCTGCTGCATATTGTGAGTTACAATCACCACAGTGTACTGGTCTTTGAGATTTGTTATCAGTTCCTCTATCTTTGCGGTGGCTATAGGATCAAGGGCCGAGCATGGCTCATCCATCAGTAAGACCTCGGGTTCAACGGCTAGAGCACGAGCGATACAGAGTCTCTGCTGTTGTCCTCCGGAGAGACTGGACCCTGATTTGTCAAGCTCGTGTTTCACCTCTTCCCAGAGAAATGCGAGGTCAAGACTTCGCTTTACCGCGCGGTCGAGTCTGGCGTGGTCTCTCTCCCCGTTTAGTTTAAGGCCGGCGGCGACATTGTCATAAACGGACATTGTCGGAAACGGGTTGGGTTTTTGAAATACCATCCCAATCTTCCTTCTTACGCTAACGGGATCGACGCCTTTGGCGTATACGTTGGCATCATCGAGTAATACAGCTCCGGAAACCTTCGCTTGCGGAACCAGTTCATGCATTCGGTTCATACATCGAATGAGGGTTGATTTTCCGCACCCTGACGGACCTATTATTGCGGTGACGTGGTTCTCTTTGATCCTCAGAGACACGTCCTTGAGAACGTGGTTATTCCCGAACCAGGCGTTGAGCTTATCGGTTTGGATCTTTAACGGTTCCACCGGCCTAGATATCAGGATTGGTTTCGTATTTTCAGCTTTCAGTTCCTTATCCACTTGGATGCCCAGTGTCAGATTCTAGACCTCACTGCCCCGTACTTGCCTCTAGTGGCAATTCGTACCGCCAAGTTCAAACATAATACTAAGACGATGAGAATCAAGGCTGCTCCCCACCCTTGTTGCTGGGCACCTGAGACATAATTTTCGCTGGAAAGAAGGAAAATTCTAACGGGGAGCGCGTCAACTTGCTGATTCAGCCCTGAAAAGAAGTACGAACTTGTACCAATTGTCAGGAGTAGGGGGGCGGACTCGCCTGAAATCCGGGCAATAGAGAGGAGCGCTCCAGTAACGACTCCGCTTCGGGCCGTGCTTAATACTACACTTATCGTTGCTCTCCATTTTCTTATTCCGAGCGCCATGGCGGCATCGCGCACCGATCTGGGAACCAGTTTTATCGACTCCTCTGTGGTTCGAGTAACTATTGGTAACATTATGATCGATAGAGCTACTCCCCCTGCAAAAGCAGAGAAGCCTACTCTTAACCCGACGACCAAGATCGAGTAGACAAGGATCCCAATTACAATGGAAGGAAACTCGCTAAGCACATCGTTGAGAAACCTTATGCTCCTTCCAAACCTATTATCTCCGAACTCGGCGAGGTACACACCTGCAAGCAACCCGATCGGAACCGCTATGACAGCAGTTAGGCCCATCAAAACGAGCGTTCCCTCGATCGAGACCGCAATCCCACCAGCGAGAGCTGCATTTCCCGTAGGCAGAGTTACGAGGGCTGGTGTGCCAGTTAGAAACTGGACGCTTAGAGCGGTGGCGCCGTTTCTAACTACTTCAAACAAAATGCTTGCCAGTGGAATCATTGCGAGAGTTACACATAGGAACCCGAGGGAGAACGCAATTCTATCCTTGAACCTCCTCCAACTGGGAGTCGAGGTCCTCACTCGACTATTCCTCCAGTTACCTTGAAGACTCTCCAAACCATCAAGCGAGCGAAAATATTGATCACGAGGGCAAAAAGGAAGAGGACTATCCCGAGTCCGAATAGGGCAGATAGGTGAAGCCCAGTAGCGTCACCGAATTCGGTCGCAATAAGGGAAGACAACGTCACCCCTCCTTTGAGGAGAGAAGTAGGGAGAACGTAGGGACCCGGGGTCCCCCCTATGACCATGGTGACTGCCATCGTTTCTCCGACTGCGCGTCCTAGCCCGAGTATTGCAGCTCCGAAAATGCCGGAGCGACCATATCGGAGGACGCCAAGCTTGACCACCTCCCACCGGGTTGCCCCAATGCTGTACGCTGCCTCTCTCTGGCTTGAGGGTACTGCCATCATCGTCTCTTTAGAGACTGATGAAACAGTTGGAATGATCATTATCGAAAGGACTAGTCCCGCTGTAAGTATGTCATAGCCCGTCGCGGTCCCATGGAAGGCAGGGATCCAACCCAGGTAAGTGGATAGTGGTGTTTCCAAGTAGTCACGGACCCAGAACCTGAAGACAAAGAGTCCCCAGAACCCATAGATGACGCTAGGAACCGCGGCAAGAAGTTCGATGACCTGTGAAAGGGGTGACCTTAGGAAACTTGGTGCCATTTCCGAGAGAAATATCGCAATCCCTAGGCTGATTAGAATACCGACTGAAATGGCTATTCCGGCAGTCACCAAGGTTCCTAAAATGTAGGGGAGCGCCCCATATGATTCGCTACCGAGGCTTGTGTTCCAGTCTGTTCCTGTTAGAAAACCAAATCCGAACTTTCCAAACACAGCGAGCGATCCACGGGTCAAGACCACGCTCGTAACTATCAGAATAACAAGCACTAGACTGCCAATCGAGGTCGCAAGGAATTCGAAGAGATCGTCCGAAGAGAACCCTTTCAGCTTTTGAAAGAAAGTATCTGAGACCTTATCTTCTGCGCGTTTCGCAGGTGCCGCTTCCTCTGTGGTTGCCAAGATGCTAAATCTCGGGATTCCCATCGACTCTGGTTTTTCGTTTGTGTGAGAGGGCTGACATGCCTATTTCATCCTCAGGCCGCGGACATTGACTCAGATGGACGACGGGACTCGCAGTTGCCTGCCCGTGGAAAAGAGCCTTCGTGATCGGAGGGACAAGGGTCTAGCTGTGAAGCGTTTGACTATTGAACGTAATACTTCGTAGGGTTGTCTCGTCGACTGTCACTACAGACTGAGGTAGCGGAACGTAGGAAAGGGGCGTAGCTTGTGCTTGTCCATCATGAACCACAAACCAGAGAAAGTTGACTAGGGCCTGAGCCTTCGCCTGTGTCATGGACGGATTCGCGTTCAGCGCTTTGTAGACCATCATGTATGTGAGAGATGCAATCGGGTATGTTTGAGCTCCGGGCTGGTTCAACAGACTCACTGACGTCCAGTTGCCATCCCCTGTAGGGAGAGTTGAGGTGTAATTGGAGACTGCATAACCGAGAGTTCGGAGACTTGGCGCAATGAAATTGCTTGCAGGATTCTGGATGTAGCAGTAGGTCATCTTGGGAGTTGCAGAAAGAGCGTAGTTGAGTTCTACGTAACCGATCGTGTTGTTTGTTCCCTGGATGAACCCGGCGACTCCCTGATTGCCATTTGCTCCGTACGAGTTCGGGGCCCATATGGCGGTCTTTCCCACTCCACCGGTCCAAGTGCCCGAGGTATAGAGCCAACTGGTGAAGACGTAGGTAGTTCCGGATCCGTCCGATCGATGTGCGACCCGAATCGGCACGTTGGGAAGAGTTACAGTGTTGAGACTTTGGATCGCCGGATCATTCCAGCTCGTGATAGCGCCCGAAAATATCCTAGCTGCTACGGTGGCGGTTAGGTTGAGACCCGACGTCTTTATCGTCGGTGCCAAGTTATACGCGATGACCACGCCGCCAATTGTCTCCGGAATTTGTACTGCAGGGCTGGTGAGTTTGGATAGATCAGTCGCAGTGAGTGGCTGGTCTGATGCCGCGAAATCGACCGTCATGGCCTCAAGTTGCGTAATACCGAAACCGCTACCCGCAGGATTATAGTTGATTTGAACGTCAGGGTTTACCCTGCTGTAGTTTGTTATCGCCGCGGAGATAAACGGGTATGGAAACGTGGCACCAGCCCCGCTCAGAGAAATCGTAGATGATGAAGATGGTTTCAATATTCCCGCAACTGCGTAGCCAGTGACACCGCTTGCCGCGGCGACGACTACTAGACTGATGATGAAAAGAGTCTTGCTAATTCCGCCCTTTCTAACTATCCCTTCCGGACTATTTGCCATTACTATCCGGTGAGATGACGAAGGCTACCGAGTAATTAACAGTCTCACTGATTATACTGACTAGCTATGTATGTCAGTATATCACTGTACTTCTCGGAGCGGGTGCGGATACTAATCCTAAGGATAAAGGACGACGTTAGGAAACTGGACCGTCACTCATGTTTGCCAACGATGAGACAATTAGGGCTATGGATCCCCCGTTGGGGTAGGTCGCTTCGACCTCTGGCCTGTATAGGCCCCTCCGGTCTCGGAGTCAACTAGCTGCCCACTCGGAGTTTTGAGAGAAAAGAACAGTTCTAACAAGCGAAAAGGCACGACCGAGGGGAGAGTTCGAAATTCGATGTCATAGGTCTCGCCGCTCTCTCCGGTATCTGGGTATACAACTACGGGTGCCTCAGAGAGGTTTTGGGGTTCTGGGACCTGACTCATCTTCTTCATCACCAAATGTATACCTTCCCGAGAAATAAGTAGATAATCCACCGAGTATATAGCTAGGGTAAATATATACATAGACCAATGGAGATAGGCTCAGCACATGAAGCAGGTCGAGCTTCGAAGGCTCCAGATGACAGGGGGAGCAAGCTATACTGTTTCTCTTCCCAAGGATTGGGTAAAAGAACAAGGTCTCAAGGCGGGAGACGTTGTAGCAGTACTTCCACGGTCAGATTCGTCGCTTACTCTGGTTCCTCACGAGAAGATCCCAGCTAATCAGAGCAAGGGCGCGGAGGTTGTGCTCGCACCTTCAAAGGATCAGGATAGAGAGCAGATATTGAGAATTGTTGTCGCTCAGTATTTGGCAGGATATGATCTCATAAGGATACGATTTCCGACAGCGTCAAGGCCTGACCTCCGGACTTACATCAGAGAGGCCGCTCGAAGGATGTTCGTTGGATCCGAGATTATTGAAGAGTCTAAGGATGAGCTGATAGTTCAGTGCCTTTCGACTTATGGTGATTTCCCCGCGCCAAAGGTAATCTCAAGAATGAGTCTCATATCCAAACTCATGCTGCGCGACGCCGTGGAATCGCTGAAGAATAGAGATACCGCCCTCTCCGAGGAGATTATTAAGAGAGACGAGGAAGTTGACCGGTTCTATCTGTTCTTGATACGACAATTAACGATGGCTGTATTGAACCGGAGCCTGATTCAGGAGATCGGGTTGTCGGACCCCCGAGATTGCCTGGTTTATCGAGTTGTTTCGAAGAGTCTTGAGAGAATCGCCGATCACGCGACAACCATAGCAAGAACGGCCTCAGAATTGGAGGCGCCTCTTCCACATCGTCTTGTCGACGACTTGTCTAAAGTAAGCGATTTGACCAGCTTGGTTCTAGAAGATGCTCTGAAATCCTTGACGAAAGTCGACGGAACCGTGGCTAACACTGCAATCGTGTCTGCCCAAAGAGTTGAGAAGGACGCTGAAGGCGTGATGGACAAGCTCTTCGATTTCCGTCTCAACCAGAAGACTGTTGTCGCAGTAAGGCTGGCTCTTGAGAGCTTGAAACGCATCTCTGAGTACGGAGAGGACATTGCGGAAATGACCATTAATCTGACTGCGAGGAGAAGGGAACTTTACTGACAGGTCGCTATCCGACCGTTTTTCCATGAACAGTTATTTAGACGAACATTTTGTCTGAGCTTGGTAGGCCGGGGTCGCCTAGCCTGGTAGGGCGTCGGATTGCTAAGCCAGATTGTTGGTTGCGGAGATCCGATGGGCCTTAGGCCCTCGTGGGTTCAAATCCCACCCCCGGCGCCATCAGCTTTAGCACGCACAATCCTGCAAGACTTCTAGACTTGTCTTGAATCCGCTATGCCATCAGTGACGGATTCTAAGGAATCTAAACCTCGTTCCAGCAATCCTTACCGAATAGGATCGTGGAATTGAGAGGCCTAACCGTAAAAACCGATCCCGATGCCTTAGCCCAGGTCTCATCTTAAATATCGGATTTACCCCGAAAATCTTCGGGGGAATCTATGAGCACAAGCTGTCCAAAATGCGGCGTCGAGGTATCAAGCCCACCGGAGCGAGAGTGGAGATTCCAGCGGTACCATGTTTCAAGGTTTAGATGCGAGCGCGGGGACAAATTCAACTTTTATTCTGGAGTTGACAGGTCATTCACCATTCCGAGATCGGCGAGAGACTTTAACCGCTGTAGGTCGTGCGAGACTGACAATCCCCGTGAAGCCGTTTACTGTAAGAATTGCGGAACCAAACTCTAGGCAACTTCAACTTTTTTTGTTACAATGAATTCACAGAATCGAGAAGAGCGAGCCCTCGGTGCTCCGTGATCCAGGTGGATTCTACCCCCTATTTCATGGCCGGAGGCTAGAAATTGCTCGCGGATTATTGAACACTCGCAGAGCTCTTGCTTTGGATGTGGGGTGCGGAACAGGCTTCCTGAGCTCAATAGGTCTGACTGATGCCGTCGGCATGGACATCCGTTCGAGTCGAGCGGTAACCGTTCGGGCGTCTGCGGAAAATCTTCCATTCAGAGACCAGGTTTTCGACCTTGTCTTTGCCGGCGAAGTCTTGGAGCACCTTAATGCGCCGGCCCAAGCTCTTGACGAATGGGTCCGGGTGCTTCGCGCGGGTGGGATGCTGGGCCTTTCGACACCGAACGGACGTCTTGTCAAACTTGAAGGAAACCATCCTGAACACAAGCACCTCTTCACAGCGGGAGACCTCCAGAACTCTCTGGCACGACGAGGAATCAATCATGTCAAAGTGAAGAGCATCTTCATTGGCTCAGTATCAGGTAGACGTCTCTTTCGGTTTCTGCCTTGGAGGACTCTCAAACTGTTTCTGCTACATTTTCCAGTACCGTCAGCGATGTCGTATGATCTGTTCTTGTCCGGGATGAAAGTCCCAGATGCTTCATAGGCTCTGTTACAAGACGCAAACTAGGTGGGGGACTGACCCTCGTCTGTTGGTGAGTATCAGACTAGGTTGCTTCACAAATCCGGGTGTTTGCTCGTCCAAGGATCTTAGAGCGACGCGTGAACGAGAATTCCTACGGGGGACAACGAGGAAGTGGGTCTTTTGAAAGCTTCAACCACAAGAATATTAACGTCAAAAGCGAGAG